>Ga0308411_10000653_pt1 | contig 23198 bp, 18 predicted proteins | sample HotsprottomLayer_2_FD_203530 | JGI IMG/M metagenome (GOLD analysis project Ga0308411, IMG submission 203530) | Hot spring phototrophic mat microbial communities from Octopus Spring, Yellowstone National Park, Wyoming, United States -... | ecosystem: Environmental > Aquatic > Thermal springs >...
CGCCGGCGGACTCCGCGGCGGAGCCCGCCGCCGGGCGCGCGGGAACAGAGCGCCGGTGAGCCGAGGGGTCGAGGTCATCGTCCGTGCGGTGCTCGTGGCCGACGGCCGCGTGCTGCTCGCGCACAAGCCCGGCGCGGCCCACACCTTCCTCCCGGGCGGACACATCGAGCCCGGCGAGTCCGCCGCGGCCGCGCTCCGGCGCGAGCTCCAGGAGGAGTTGGGACTTGCGGCCTCGGTCGGGCGCTTTCTCGGCGCGGTCGAGCACGCCTGGACCGAGGGCGAAGGCGGCCACGAGGTCAACCTGCTGTTCCTCGTACGCGCCGACGGCCTGCCCGCGGACCGGCCGCCCGCCTCGCGCGAGCCGCACATCGAGTTCCTCTGGCAGGCTGCGGACGCCCTGGCCGCGCGCCGGCTCGAACCGCGCGTACTGTGCGAGGTGCTGCCGGCCTGGCTCCGCGGAGGGGGCGGCTGGGCCTCGACGATGACCGTGGGCGAGATTCAGCCGCTAGACTAAAGAGTTGTCGTGCTCGAATGTAGTGTTCGCCCTTGAGGAGCTGCCCTTGCTGAGGGCAGGAGGGCGATCGAGGCACGCTTGGTGGCCAGCCACCACGACGTGGCGAGGTGTTGCCGACCGTCGGCTAGCGTACGCGGGAGCGCGGGTCCAGGGCCGCGCGGAGACCGTCGCCGACCAGGTTGATGCCCACGACCGCCGAGAAGATCGCCAGGCCGGCGAACGTCGAGATCCACCAGGCGCTGCCCAGGTACGAGCGGCCTTCGGCCGTCATCAGGCCCCACTCAGGCGTGGGCGGCTGGGCACCCATGCCCAGATAGCTCAGCGCCGACCCAACCAGAATGGCCGACCCCACCTGGAGGGTTGAGAGTACGATGATCGGCCCGCTCAGGTTGGGTAGAATGTGGCGCAACATGACCCGCAGGTCCGCCCCACCCACGGTTCGGGCGGCCTGCACGTAGTCCATCTCGCGGACCGTCAGGCACGTGCCACGCACCAGCCGCGCGTAGAGCGGCACTGAAGAGACGCCGACCGCAAGCACCACGTTGGCCAGCCCGGGTCCCAGCGCCGCGATGACAACCAGCGCCAGCAGCAGACCGGGAAACGCCAACATCGCATCGATCAGGCGCATCGCTAGCGTGTCGAGACGCCCGCCGTAATATCCGGAGGGCAGCCCCATCACGGTCCCGACGGTCAGGCCGATCCCGACGCTGATGAGCCCGATGGCCAGAGAGATTCGCGAGCCGAAGATAATCCGGCTCAGCACGTCGCGCCCGAGCAGGTCCGTGCCCAGCGGATGGCCGGGGCCGGGGGCCTGGCGGCTGGCCGCGATCACGGCCACCGGGTCGTGGGGCGCCACCACCGGAGCCAGCAGGGCGAGCAGGAACCACGCGGTCACCAGGACCGCGCCGACCGCCGCCCCGCGATTGCGGAGGAATGCGCGCAGCGCCGGGGATCCCCGAACCCGCACGCGCCGCCGGAGCCGCGTCCCCGTGTCCGGCGGCCTAGCGTGCCTGGAGAGGTCGGGCTGGTCCGCCCAGGCCTCAGGCGTAGTGGATGCGCGGATCGAGCCAGGCATACGCGACATCGACGAGGAGATTGACCAGGACGTAAGAAACGGCCATGAGGAGGACCGCACCCTGGATCAACGGGTAGTCGTGCCAGAGGATTCCCTTCACGATGAGCGTGCCCAGACCCGGGCGGCTGAATACCGTCTCCGTAACCACCGCTCCACTGAGCAGGCCGCCGAATTGGAGGCCGACCACGGTCAGGACAGGAATGAGCGCGTTCTTCAGGGCATGGCGCAGTATCACGACCCGCTCGTCTTGCCCCTTCGCCCGCGCGGTGCGCACGAAGTCGTCGCGCAGGACCTCGATCAGGCTTGCCCGCGTCAGGCGACTGATCAGCCCGGCCGAGACGAATCCCAGCGTCACGGCGGGCAGGACGATGCCGATGGGCTGATCCCCGCTGATCGCCGGCAGCCACTGCAGGCGAATTGCGACGCCCATGATCAGGAGGTGGCCCAGCCAGAACAGCGGCATGGACACACCCAATAGGGACACGAACATGCAGGCCGTGTCGAGCCAGGAGTTCTCGGCGAGGGCGGCCAGGATGCCGAGCGGCAGGCCGACGGCCAGCGCAACGACCATGCCGGCCACACCGAGCTGAATCGTGTATCCCGCCGCCTCGCCGACGATCGTGCTGACCTGAGATTCGAAGCGAATGGACCGCCCCAGGTCGCCACGCAGCGCATTGCGCAGGAAGCGCGCGTACTGAACGTACACCGGCCGGTCGAGACCGAGCACTCTGCGCAGCTCAGTCATGCGCTCGGGCGTGACGCTGCCCGCCTCGGCGCCTGCGAGCATCAACTGCACAGGGTCTCCCGGTAGCACGTGCATGATGCCGAAAACCACGGCCGAGACGAGGAGCACGACCGGCGCCAACGCCGACAGCCGCTGCGCGATGAATCGCAGCATGGTGCGCCCCGCGACGGCGGTCCCCGGCTACCGCTCGATGTACATGTCCTTCACGAAGAACCAGGCCCCAAAGGCCCCGAGCTTGAACCCCTTGACGCTGCGGTGCATCGCGTAATAGATCGGATTGTCGAGCGTCGGCAGCTGCAGCGCAAACTCCGTGATCAGACGCTGCGCTTCGGTGAACAGCCGACAGCGCTCCTTCGGATCGGCCGTCTGCTGCGTGCGCAGCAGGGTCTGGTCCAGAGTGCCGTTCTGGAAGCGCGACCAGGCCCAGCCGCCCGGATGGTTGTTCTGCGAGTACCACATCGAGAACAGGTCGTCCGGCTCGAAGCTGCGCAGGCGCTGGTACATCAGGTCGAACTGGCCGGCCTGCGCCCGCTGCAGCTGTACCGGCCCCGGCACGACCTCGATGCGCAGGTCGACGCCGATAGCGCGGAACTGAGTCGCGAGGTACTCTGCGATCTCCTTGTGGTGCAGCGTAACGAGCCCCAGGGAGAGCGGGCGGCCATCCTTCTCGCGAATGCTGGTCCGAGGGTTCACGCGCCATCCGGCTTCGTCCAGCAGGACCTTCGACCGTTCGGGGTCGTACCGGTACGCTTCCTCAGCGCCCTTCCAGTAGCACCGCGTATACTTCGTCAACGGCCCCTTCACGGCCACGTAGTTGCCGTCATAGAGCGTCTGATTCATGCGGTCCTGGTCGTAGGCGTGACGCAGCGCGCGCCGCACGCGGACGTCGTCCAGCGGCGGGCGCTCCGCGTTCATCACGAACTGCATGCCCGCACCAGGTTGATAGCCCGGGACAATCTGGAAGTTCGGATTGTTGCGGTAGAGCGTCAGCGCCTGCGCTGGCAACTCCATGACCATGTTGACCTCTCCCGAGCGGAGCACCTCGCCCAGGACGCCTTCTTCACCAACGAATCGCACCGTGATGCTGTTCAGGTAGGCCGGACCGGTGTGCTCCTGGGCCGGAGGGGCGCCGGTGTACGTCGGGACACGCTGGAACCGGATGTGGCTGCCTTTACGCCATTCCGTCATCCTGAACGCTCCGGTGCCTGCGAGATTCTGATGAAAGTCGCGGCCGAACTTCTGTACTGCCGCAGGCGACCAGATGGGCAGGATGCTCAGGCCCCACAGCACCGTCGGTACCGGCGCACTGTAGTGAATCTTGACGGTGGATTCGTTGACGACCTCGGTCTTCTGGAAGTTGCGCACACCCAGATAGTTCGCCATCAAGGCCGAGCGCGTCTCGGGATTCATGACGCGGTCGATATTGAACTTGACCGCCCCGGCGGTCAGCGGCGTCCCGTCCTGGAACGTCACGCCCCTGCGCAGCCGCAATGTCCAGATGTTGCCGTTCGGCGAGATCGACCAGCCCGTGGCCAGCATCGGCTTGTACTCGCCGTCGGCGGTCAACAGCACAAGCGGATCGGCCACCCACGAGTTCATCAACCAGGTGATCGCGTAGGGATCGACATGGGCGTCCATCGACGCGGGCTCTGCCGACGCCCGTGTCGCGATGATCAGGTTGCCGGACCGTGCCACAGACTGCGCGACCAGCTCGGCCGGCAGACCCACCAGCCCGACAAGGATCGCTGTGAGCAGCAGGCCGATGACTCCTCGCATGCGCTTCATCCTCTTCACCCCCGCCTGGGCATAGCCTCTCGACTACAGACGACGCACCCTTAGACTCCCGCATGCGCTTCGTCTTGTTCTTCACCCCGGGAGCACTGAACACAGGCGCCGACCTGGCTGACGTGCCCTCCGGCCTGGCGACCGTTCTCTCGGCCCTGCAGGGGTTCCTGCCGAGTTCCCCGAAGCAGGCGACAAGCGTTGACAAGACTCCCGAGCGCGAGCTGCGGTGTCCCGCGAGAAGACCTGCACGAAGTAAGGAGACGGGGATGAGCGCCAACTCGAACCGGATCCCGGTGCCGCTGTTGCCCGAGTCCACGCGCGTGGCCATGGAGATCCATGGCGGTAGCCAGGGACGGTTTCCCCGAGGGGATGTCATCCTGCTGGGCACCGGCGACCCCTCGTTCATCACGCCGGAGCACATCCGCGAGGCCGCCAAGCGCGCCATCGACGACGGACGGACGCACTACGAGCGCCGGGCGGATCTGCAGGAAGCCATCGCGGACAAACTGTGGGCCGACAACGGCATCCGCGTGCACCCGACTGACGGCGTGGTCCTGGCGCACGGGGCGCACCAGGCCATCTTCCAGACCTTCCAGGCTCTGGTAAATCCCGGCGACGAAGTGCTCCTCGCCACCCCCGGATCGTATTTCGAGAGCAACACGCTCGTGCGCGGCGCCATCCCGGTCTATGTGCCGCTGCGCCCGGAGCGCCAGTTCCGGATCGATCCCGACGACGTGGCGGCGCGGATTACGCCCCGCACGCGATTCCTCTGCGTGACCGTGCCCGAGGCGCCGGCCGGCTCCGTGCACACGCGTGAGGATCTCCTCCGCCTGGCCGAGCTAGCCCGCCGGCACAATCTGATCGTTTTCTCCGATGAGCTCTACGAAAAGATCAACTTCGGCCGCGTCCCGCACACCAGCATCGGCAGCCTGCCCGGTATGGCGGAGCGGACCATCACCATCAACGGTCTCTCCAAGGCCTGGGCCATGACTGGCTGGCGCGTGGGCTGGTGTGCCGGCCCCACGCACCTGATGGCGCCCATCGCCGCGATCGCGCACATGAACAACATCTCCCTCTCCGCTCCCGCCTATTGGGCGGGCGTGGCGGCGTTGCGTGGCCCGCAGGATGTGGTCGGGCAGATGGTGGCCGCATATCAGCGGAAGATGGGCGACCTGCTGGACCGCATCACCGCGATTCCCGGGCTGAGGGCGCAGTTCCCGGATGGGACGTATTACCTCTGGACGGATGTCCGCGAGACAGGGTTGGATGAGATGGCCTTCACCGCGCTGGCGCAGTCCGAAGGCGTCCGCGTGAATCCGGGGACGGCCTTTGGCCCCGGCGGCGCCGGCTTCGTGCGCCTCTCGTGCTCACCGAGCGAGGCCCAGATCGAGGAAGGCACGCGGCGTCTGGCACGAGCGGTGGCCCGCGCGGCGAGCGAACGTGGGACGTCCGCCGTCGTAGCGGCGTCCTCGTAGCCACGCTGCGCGGTGTTCCGACTGAACCCGTGACGGTTGCTCCGACCCAGTCGCCGGCGCGGATCCTCCAGTTTGGGCTCGGCGCCCGAGGCCAGACTTGGGCACGAGTCGTGCGTGAGTGTGCCGCGGTGATCCCGGTCGGCTACGTCGACCCCAGGCCGGACGCGCTGGAACGCGCCGGCGCGGCTGCGTCCGCGGCTCCAACGTTCTCTAGCCCGAGCGTCGCGCTCGCGGCTGTCGCTGCCGATATTGCCTTGGTGGTCACGCCTCCCGACAGCCGCGTTCCCCTGGTGTCCGCGCTGCTTGAACGTGGGCTGCACGTGCTCGTCGAGAAGCCGCTGGCCCTCACGCTCGCCGATGCGCTTACGATGGTCCGTGCTGCGGAGCGGGCCGGACGGCAGCTGGGCCTGGTGCAGAATTTCCGGTACCTGCCGGTCACGCGTGCCACGCGTGAGCTGGTGCTGGGCCGCCGACACGGCGCACCCACCTTCGCCACGGTGCTGTACATCCGCAACCGGGACGGATGGGCGCCGCATTTGAACAAGTATCCGCTGGTCATGGAACACCCCATGCTGTTGGAGCAGAGCATCCACCATCTGGATCTGTTCCGGTTCGTCTACGCCTGCGAACCCCAGGACGTCACCTGCACCACCTGGAATCCCCCGGGATCACCATATCGGGGGGACGCCTGCGTCGCAGCGCTGATTCGCATGCGCGATGGCCCGGTGGTCGTCTACGAGGGCACGTGGGTGTCGGGCTCGGACACCATCGAGTTTCAGTGGCGCACGGATTGCGAGCAGGGGGTGATCGTGCAGCGATCGCTCTTCGGAGATCTCTCGGAAGGCGAGCGGGCCGAGGCAGACCTGAGGCCGGTCCCACTGGCGCCGGCGGAGCCGTTCATTACCGACTCTGTGGCGCTGCTGGAAGAGTTTGTGCTGGCGTGCCGGGCGGGCCAGCGGTTCGGCAGCGACGGTCGAGACCACCTGCGCACGCTCGCGCTCACCATGGCGTGCGCGGAGTCGGCCGCCAGCGCGCGCCGCGTGTCCGTCCCCGACTTCGCCCGCCAGCACGGTCTCGACATCTTCGCATAGAAGTCTGTGTACGGCCCTGCCGACCGGCGTGACGCCGGAGCCATCGCGGCAACCGGGACCTGCGGGTTCGCTGGCGCCAGCAGCGTGCCGCACCCGGCACGCCTGGACCGGCCGGTGATCGCGGCTGACCGCGACCTGCCCCCGCATCCGCGGAGGCGACATGAACCAGACTGCGCGTCCCGGTCACGTGGGTTCCGCTGCGGTCGGTGCCAGTTTGTGTGCGTACGCGACGCCGTGGCCCGGCATCTACCTGTGCTCGGCGGGCACGCCGCCCGGCGCTGGCATCTACGGCACGTGCGACGGCGCGCGGCCGCGGATCAGGCGTTGCGACCCACAATCTCGAACAGCCCGGCTTTCTCCAGACCCCGGGCGATCGTGACGATGTGGCGGGCGGGCAGCTGGAAGCCGAACTCGTAGCTCACCGCCTGAGCGATGTCCGCGAGCGTGCGCCGGCCGTCTGCGAAGTTCCACAACTCGTCGGCGAAGATGCGCAGCGTCTCCCACGTCACGCGTGGGTCGTCGGCCTGCATGGCGGCCACCAAGGCCGCGGTCTCGTCGAACGTCAGGCCCGCGACTCCCGGCGGCACGCCCTCCGTGGCCCGAACCGGAATCAGACGGGCCGCCTCGTCCGCAACGGACGACCCGCTGGCCTGCGTCGACACGTCGTGTCGGGCGCCGCCGCCCGACGCGGCCGGCGCGTGGTCTGCGGCCGACAGGCCATCGAGCCGCGCGAGTTCTGAGTCCAGCCGCGCCACCAGGTCTTTCGCGAGCCGACCGGCGAGTTCACGCGCCCGGTCGGCGTCAGGATCGCCCTCGGCGAGGGCCAGCGCCGAGCGCAGCGCGCGGACGTCGCGCTCGACCAGGTAGCACGCCTCGCCGCGCGCGCGGGCCGCGACGGCCGGACCGTCCTGACGGCCCGAGGCAGCGATCGCGTCACGCACCAGGCGACCGATCCGCAGGGCAGACTTGGACGCCACTTCCTGCATGATCGCCGCGGCGTCCAGGGCACCGGCCCGCGCGATGCCGAGCGCCAGGCTTCCGAGCATTCGGCCGGCGCGCTCGAACACCAGGGGGTCGGTATGGTCGGCGGTGAGAAGCTGCGTGTGGAAGTACCGGTCGGGCCAGGACATGCACAGCGGCGCCGGGACGCCGAACGTCACCCAGTAGTGGTTGTCGCTCCACGGCGTGTACGGCAGTTCCTGGAAGGCGACCAGCGGGATGACCGGGCCGCGCCGGAACGGCCAGTCGGCCTCCTTGGGAAGGTCCTCGACAAGCGCGGCGCCGAGGTCGCTGACGTAGCTTGGCACGGAGTCCGGAGACCGGTACCACACGAGCGACGACTTGAGCGTCGCCTGCCGGTGGCCCACCGAGTCCAGACAGAGCACTGCGTGGACCTGTGCGAGCGTCGCACGGTGGCGGTCGAGGTAGTACGAGCTGCCCAGCCCTTCGGCGACAAACAGGAAGCGCACACTGCGGCGCGGCCGCGGGAGCGCGCCGTCCCGGATCGCGCGCGAGAACGCCCGGCACAGCTCCACCATCAGCGCCGGGCCGGCCGCGCAGTTGGCGCAAGGCCGCGTTCCGGCCGACGTGTGGGCGATGAACATCACCGACTCATCGGCGCGCTCGGCCCCGCGCAGTGTGGCCAGCAGGTTCACGCCCTCGCCCACGAACGTCCGCGCATGCACCACGGCGCGGACGCGCACCGGGCCTTGCCGCAGCAGCGCGGCAAGGCGTTCGGCCTGGCGGTACCCCACCGAGAAGGCCCATGGGTTCTCCCACCGTGGGGGCAGCCGCAGGAGCTGCACGGCCTCGGGCACCGACTCCCGGGTGCGCCAGGGCGGAGTCTGCGAGTGCAGGAAGTCGGTAACGATGCCGACGGCGCCGTGCTGCCGGGCGAGCTCCGCGGCGTACTGCCAGGCGGGCCGCGCCTCGCTGTCGCGGACGAGCACGGCGTTGCCGGCCACGGGCTTCCCCGCGTAGTCCGCCGGCGACAGCCCCCGACCGACGTCGATCAGCGAGACCACGCTGCCGTCGGCCGGCGTGCTGCCACACCACCATGGCAGGGTGGAGGGGACGTCCGCATAGGAGATAACCCGCTCGAAGGCCGGCGCCACCACGTCCAGCGTGCCGGCTACCGGCTCCCAGGCCAGCGGCATGGTGCGACCGGCAAACTGCGTCTCGCCGTCCAGCGGGTATCGCTCCTCGGTCACTTCATCGGCGCCCGCGTCACGCACCGCGTCGGCCACGAAGCGGGTAGCCTCGTGGTACCCTGAGGAGCCCGGCGACCGGTAGTACTGCGTGAGCGTCGCGGCGTCGCGCTGGGCGCGGTCGCCCGAAAGATACCGGCGGAGCAAGGCGTCGAGGTCCGCGTACACGCGCCTATCGCGCCGCGCGCGGCCGCATCAGCAGCGACCACCCGCCGTCGATCAGAATGTCCTGTCCGGTGAGGTAGGCGGAGGCGTCGGAGGCCAGAAAGACGCAGAGCCCGACGAGGTCGTCGGGCCAGCTGAAGCGGCCCAACGGGATGAGCCCGAGGGTGGCCTGGGCGGCCGGCGACGACGGATCCGGCGGCCGCTCGGGGGTGGCGACGGCGCCGGGCGACAGCGTGTTCACCGTGATCCCATCGTCCGCCCACTCGACGGCGAGGCCGCGCGTCAGGCCCGCGACGGCGGCCTTGGAGGCGCTGTACGAGGTGCGCCGCCAGACCCCCCGCCGGGCCGAGATCGAGCCGATGTTGATGATGCGCCCCCACTTCTGCGCGCGCATCGCCGGGTAGACCGCCTGCGCGGCCTGGAGGATCCCGCGGACGTTCACCCCCATGATCCAGTCCAGATCCTCGGGCGTGTGGTCCAGGGCGGTCTTGTCCACGCGGACGGCGGCGTTGTTCACCAGGATGTCGATGCGTCCCCAGCGGTCCAGCGCGGCCTGCGCCATCCGTCGGCACGCCGCCGCGTCGGCGACGTCGGCCTCGACCGCGGTCGCTTCCCACCCCTCCGAGGTGAGGCGAGCGGCCGCCGCCTCCCCGGCCCGGCCGTCCCGGTTGGCGATCAGCACACGCGCGCCAGCGCCGGCAAGCCCTCGGCTCAAGCCGAAGCCGATGTTGCGGTTGCCCCCGGTAACGATCGCGACGCGTCCTTCGAGCGAGAACAGCTTCAGCGTGGGTAGGTGCACGATGGCGCCTCGATTCACGTGGTCGGGTCTCGACACAGAGGACTCCGGCTCCAGGGTTCGCTGCCCGCCTCGCCGAAACCTGCGGTCCAGGGCCGCGGTTGCCCACGTACCGTCCGAAAACAACGCTGAGGCCATTGAGAAGCAGAAGGGGATTTCACAGCCTCCCCGAATCTTTCAATCTGGAAGGTAGTTCCATTTTTACAGGAGGCGCGCCGATGGCCAAGTCCGAGGCGGCGAAGACCGTGAAGCGGGCACTCGAGGTGCTCAACTTTCTCGCGACGGCCGGCGGACCCGTCGGCGTCATCGAGCTCAGCAAGGAACTGGATGCCAGCCAGAGCACGATCTACCGCATCCTGTCCACGCTCGCCGCGGAGGGATACGTGGCCCAGGACCCGCACACCGATAAATACGCGCTTGGGTTGCAGGCGCTGGTGCCCGCGGGCGCGGTCCTCAACCAGCTGGAGGTCCGCAAGCAGGCCCTGTCGGCGCTTGAGCGGCTGGCCGCCGAAACCGGCTGCAACGCCAACCTCGCGGTGCTCTACCGCGGCGCGGTGCTCTACGTCGGCAGGATCGACGGCCCCAAGAGCGCGCGCATGTACACGGTGCTCGGCCGCCTGGCGCCGGCCCACGCCACGGGTCTGGGCAAGGCGATGCTCGCCTTCCTGCCCGAGCCCGAGGTCGAGGCCATCATCGGCAACGGCCGCCTCAAGCCGTTCACGCCCGGGACGATCACCGATCCCGAGCTGCTGCGGCAAGAGCTGGAACGCACACGCGCCCGGGGGTTCGCCCTGGACCACGAGGAGTTCGTCGAGGGCATCCGCTGCGTCGCCGTCCCGATACGGGGGCAACACGGGCGGATCGAGGGCGCGCTCAGCGTCTCCGGCTCGGCGTACCAGGTGCGGCCGGACGCCGAAGAGGCGCTGGCGGCCCGCCTGCAGGACGTGGCCTACGAGGTCTCGGGCCGGCTCGGGTACATCGCCTGAGCGTCGGGTGCGTCCCCGCGTCCACGTTCTGACCACCGGCGGCACCATCGCCGGCAAGCCCCAGCCGACCGGCGAGGTCGCGCCGGGCCTCGAAGGCGACGAGTTGCTCGCGCGCGTGCCCGGCGCCGCGGCAATCGCACACCTAAGCGTCGAGCGCGTGTTCACCGTGGCCAGCGCCTTCATCGGGTTCGGCGACATGCTGACCCTGGCGCGGCGGATCCTCGCGATGCTGGGCAGCGACGCCGCGGACGGCGTGGTCGTCACCCACGGCACCGGCGCCCTGGAGCAGACCGCGTACTTCCTCGACGTCACGCTGGGGCTCGAATCGCCCGTGGTCGTGACCGGCGCGATGCGCAACCCCACGCTGCCCGGCGACGACGGGCCCGTCAACCTCCTCGACGCGATCCGTGTGGCCGCCAGCCCGGCCTCGCGCGGCCTGGGCGTCCTGGTCGTGATGAACGGGACGATCCACGCGGCGCGGGACGTCGCCAAGGTGCACGCCTCGAGGGTGGATGCGTTCCAGTCGCCCGAGTTCGGGCCGCTCGGCGCGATCGACGAGGACCACGTGTTTTACGCGCGGCGGCCCTACCGCCGGCTACCGGCCGTGATGCCAACGGCCATGACCGCCCGGGTCGAGCGCATCCCCTTCGGCGCCGACGCCTCGGACCTGTTCCTGCGGACCGCGGTCGAGGCCGGCGTCGACGGCCTCGTGCTCGAGCAGGGCCGCCTGACGCCCGCGCAGCTCGACCTGGTCGCGCGGGCGCTCGACCGCGGCACGACCGTCGTCATGTGCAACCCCCACGGCTGGGGCCGCCTCCACCGCAACACCTACCGCCACCGTGGGGGCGAGTCGCACCTGCTGGAGATGGGCGTCATCTTCGCGGGCACGCCAGCCCTGAAGGCGCGTGTCAAGCTCACGGTCCTGCTCAGTGCCGGCCGCTCACGCGAGGAGATCCGGGACCTGTTTCACGCCGAGTGGACCTGACGCGCGTAGGCACGCAGCGTCCCCAGACAGTCGGCGAGCCCCTCGTGTAGGGCGAAGCGGGGCGCGTAGCCGAGCTCGGCGCGGGCCCGGCTGATGTCGAGCCGGCAGAGGTGCCGGGTCGAGAGCCACCCCGGGCCCACGGTCAGGTCGGCGGCAGGCTCCAGCTCCCGCAGGATGGCCGCGGCCTGTGTCAGCGTGACGGCCTCCCCGGTCCCGATGTTGTAGATCCCTGACGGTGCCCCCGGTGCGAGCGCGGCGGCCACGCATCCGGCCGCGCAATCCTTGACGTGCACGAGGTCCATGCCGTGGTCCCCGCCGGCGTCGAGGCGGAACGGCCGGCCGGCCGCGACCGCGGCTACCATCTCGTTGACCGGTCCGGCACCCCGAGGCTCCCGCTGAAACCGCCGCTCGGCCGCATAGTATCCCCCGAACCGGAGCCCAGCGGTCTCCAAGCCGTGGAGCTGCCGATACCATGCCGCGTAGCGCTCGCACGCATACTTCGTGAGCTCGTAGGGCCGCTGCGGGTCGAGCGGCGTCGTCTCGGGCACCGGCCGGTAGTCCGGCGGCCCGTGGGGCGTCCCGCGGAAGTCCGGGTACAGCGACCACGTCGAAGCGAACACGACGCGGCGCACGCCGACAAGCCGAGCGGCCTCGAGCACGTTGAGCGTGCCGCCGACGTTGGTTTCCTGCGCCGCCAGCGGGTACCGGTTGTACCACTCGCCAATCAGCGCCGCCAGGTGGATCACCCGATCGGCCTGCGTCGCCTGCAGTGTCTCGACGAGCTGAGCCAGGTCGCGGACGTCCAGACGTCGGTAGGCCAGGCCCTGAACCCCCGTGAGGAGCGGCCCGGGCTCCGCGACCGCGTCCGTCGCGACGACCGGATGCCCAATGGCCAGCAGCTGGCGGACGACATGCGACCCGACCACGCCGGCCGCGCCGGTGACAAGAACCGCGGCCATCAGCGCATCTGCCGCGTGACGCCGCGCGCGCCGACCATGGTCATGCCGGACCAGGCGCCGTCGCGCCGGGTGCGGCCGCGTCCACGCGCCGCCCCAGGCCCCGCGCCCGGGCCAGGCAGTCGGCGACGCCGGCCTCCAGGCTCCACGCCGGGGTGAAGCCGAGGTCCTCCCGGGCGCGGCGGATATCCAGCACGCAGTAGTGGCCGGGCGCGAACTCGGGTCCGGGGCCGATCTCGATGCGCGCACCGGGCAGGGCCGCGGCGATCGCGGCCGCGAAGCGCGCAGGCGTGACGGGTTCTCCACCGCCGATGTTGTACGCCGGGTTGCGCAGCGACGGCGTGTCGGCGGCCAGGACGAAGGCGCGCGCGAGGTCCCGCACGTACACGCAGTCCATCACGCGGTCGGCGCCGCCGGGGACCGTCAGCGGCGCGCCGCGCAGCGCGTGCGCCAGCATCGCGTGGAGCAACCCCATCGCCCGACCGCCGGGCGCGGCCGTGCGTTCGGCCGCATAGTAGATCGCGAACCGGAACGCGGCGAACTCCAGGCCGAACCGGCGTGTGTAGAACCGGCCCATGCGTTCGGCCGCGTGCTTCCAGACCTCGTAGGGACGGTCGGGGTCGAGCCAGTGGTCCTCCGGCACTGGACGATAGGTCGGGTGGCCGTACGGGGTGCCGTCGAAGTTCGGATAGACGGTACGCGTGCTCGCCATGACGACGCGCCGGGCGGCGGTGCGCCGGGCGGCCTCGAGGACATGCATCGTGCCGGTCATGTTCACGCCGTACATCACCATCGGCTCGTCGTCCGAGGCCGCGCCCGTCAGCGCAGCCAGGTGCAGCACCACGCGCACGCGGTGCCGCTCGAACAGCCGGACCAGACCGTCGAGGTCGCGGATGTCGGCCCGCTCGGCCTCCACCCGGCCGCCGAACTCCCGCAGCCAGGCCTCGGGCAAAACGGCGTCGATCACGAGCGGCCGGTCGCCGCGGGCGACGAGGTCGCGGACGACATAGGAGCCGACGACCCCCGCGCCGCCGGTCACCAGGATCGTCATGGCCGGGACCGGCCCGCGGGTCGGCTGTTCATCGGGCCGGTGCCGCCGCGGTCAGCCCCAGCAGCCGGGCGATGTTGCCGCCGAGCACGAGCGCCTTCTCCTCGGGTGCGAGCCCCGCGACCTCGATCTTGGTGAGCTCCACCTTCGGATGGTGCAGCGGCGCGTCGGACCCGAACACGATCCGCTCGATACCGATCCGCTCGGCAGCCACCCGGACGACCCGGTGGGTCCAGGGCTGCGCCGAGGTCTCCAGGACGACGTTGGGCTCCTTCTGCGCCACGTAGATCGCGTCGCGGTACGCGGCCATGCCCATGTGCGCCATGATGATCGTCACCTGCGGAAAGCGGCTGGCCAGGTCCCCGATGAGCGCCGGCTGCGAGCCGGGCTGGTGGCTGTGGATCGTCACCGGCACCCCCAGCTCGCCGGCCGCCTCGATGAGCGGGAACACCATCGAGTGGTTGGCCTGGTAGGCGTCGATGATCGGATGCAGCTTCAGACCCTTTAGCCCGTACTCGCGCACCCCGCGCACGAATCCGGCCCGGGCGTCGGGCTCGTGCGGGTTCGCCCAGTAGAAGCCGATGAACCGCTCGGGGTAGCGCTGCACCGCGTCGATCACGGGCCGCACGCGGTCATCGAAACCTGGTTGGCCGAGGCCAAACGCCACAACCCGGTCGATTCCGACCTCCTCCATCAGCCGCAACATATCGTCGGCCAGGAAGTGCGTCCGGCGGTCCCAGATCGCCTGCTTGCCGTAGTGCTCGTCGCCGCGGCCCAGGTGGGTATGGGCGTCAATCACCGGCATCGCTGTGCCCTCCCTTCGTCGATTGGCCGTGTCGCCCGTCAAACGATCACCGGCGTGCGGAAGAACGCGGCCAGGTGTCCGACGACGTACGCCACGTCGTCGTCGGTCATCTGCGGGTAGAGCGGCAATCCCAGGATCTCCTGCGCGAGGCGCTCCGCCACCGGCAGCATGCCCTCGCGGTACCCGAACTGCTCGCGGTACGGGTCGTCCAGGTGCAGGGGCGTCGGGTAATGCACGGCTGTGCCTATACCCTGTCGCTTCAGGTACTGCCGCAGCTCGTCGCGCCGCGGCACGCGCACCTCGAACCGAACGTAGGAGTGCTCGGCCCACGGCCGCTCGGCCGGCGGCTGAACCGGGATGTCGGCGTCAGCGAGTAGCCGCCGGTAGAGGCCGACCAGGTGCCGGCGACGCCGCAACCACTCGGGCAGCAGCCGCAACTGCACCCGCGCGATCGCCGAAAGCACCTCGGACTGCCGATAGTTGAACCCGACGCCGTCGTGGAGGACCTGCCGATAGGGCGTCGGCATCGCGTTCCCCGCGTGGAACCGCTCGCCGCGCGCGTGGTTGGCCAACGTGAAGACCCGCCGGACCACCACCTCGTCGTACGATCCCACGGCGCCGCCCTCGCCGCCGCATGTCATCGCCTTGTTCTGGACGAAGCTGTAGCAGCCGGCGTCGCCCAGCGTGCCGACCGCGTGGCCGTCGTAGCGGGCGCCGATCGCCTGGCAGGCGTCTTCGACGACGAGCAGGCCGTGCCGCCGCGCCAGCTGGAGGAGGGGCGCCATGTCGACTGGATGGCCGGCGGTGTGCACCGGCATGATGGCCCGCGTCCGGGGCGTGAGTGCGGCGGCGGCGGCGGCGGGATCCATGTTGTAGGTGTCCGGCTCGACATCCACGAAGATCGGCGTGGCGCCCACCAGCGACACGCAGTGGGCGACGCTCGAGAACGTGTTCGCGGGAATGATGACCTCGTCGCCCGGGCCAAGCCCGTAGGCGACCCAGGCCAGGTGGATCGCGGCGGTCCCGTTCGCCAGGTTCGCCACATGCGGCCGGCGACCGTCGGGTGCGGTGAGGAATCCCGCGAACTCGTCCTCGAGCGCGAGACCTTCCGACGGCTCGGTCGGCGTCGTGCGGATGTAGTGCCCGGAGTCCAGGACGCGGCACGCCGCGTCTTTCATCTCCTGGGTGACGAACGGGGTGAACACCGGAATCTGCCTGCCCATCGCTACCTCCTCTCGGCGCCGCAGGAAGCCCGCGATCGCTTCCTCCGCTGGACGTCGCCCGCCGCACGTCCTGCCGCCAGCGCAGCGCGTGGCCCGTCCTACCGACGGCCGCCGCCCATGGCAGCACCCGCCGGCAGCCCGATGTCACCCTTCAAGCGAGGGTCGAGCGCATCGCGCAGCCCGTCGCCGAACAGGTTGAACGCCAGCACAGTGATCATGATCGCGATCCCGGGCACTATCGAGATCCACGGCGCCGTCTGCAGGAACTTCGTGCCGTCGGCGACCATGTTGCCCCACGTCGGCGTCGGCGGCGTCACCCCGAGGCCGAGGAAGCTCAGGCTGGACTCGGTGAGGATCACCGTCGAGACGCGCAGCGTGGAGAGCACGACGAGTGGGGAGAGCGTGTTGGGCAGGATGTGTCTGCCCATCACGCGCCCGCCGCCGGCTCCCAGCGCGCGGGCCGCCTCGACGTAGTCACGCCCCCGCTGTGTCAGGACCTCACCGCGGACCAGCCGGGCGAACGGCGGTATGCTCGAGATCCCAACCGCGAGCATGAGGTTGACCAAGCCGCCTCCCAGCACTGCGACGATGGCGATCGCGAGCAGGATGAGCGGAAAGGCCATCAGGACGTCCACCACGCGCATCAGGAGCGTGTCCAGGCCGCCGCCGTAGTACCCGCCGAGCAGCCCCATCGCCGCCCCGAAGACCGCCGCGATCGCTACCGAGACCACGCCGACGAGCAGCGAGACCCGCGCGCCGTAGACGAGACGGGACAGCAGATCTCGGCCGAAGTTGTCGGTGCCCAGCGGATGGGGGCCGAGCGCCGGCGGCCGGAGCCGCTCGAGGAGCCGCTGCTGGGTCGGGTCCGCCGGCGCGATCCACGGGGCGAACAACGCGGAGAGCACCGCCACGGCCACGACCACCGCGCCAGCCGCGGCGCTGCGCCGCCGCCACAGCGTGCGCAGGCTGCGGCCGACGCCCCGGCGAGGCGCCCGCGACCGCGCAGGGTCGGGCTCACGCGTAGCGGACGCGAGGGTCCACAACGGCGTAGCTCAGGTCCACGAGCAGGTTGACCAGCAGGATGCTCACGGCGAACACCATGATAGCGCCCTGGACCATCGGGTAATCGCGGGCGTAGATGGCATCGACGACGAGCTTGCCCAGCCCCGGCCGCGAGAACACGGTCTCGGTGACGACCGCGCCGCCCAGCAGGTAGGCGATGTCGAGCCCGACGATGGTGAGCACCGGAATCGCCGCGTTCCGAAGCGCGTGGCGGAGCAGGACCGCCGCGTCGGCCAGTCCCTTGGCGCGCGCGGTGCGCACGTAGTCCTGGCCGAGCACCTCGAGCAGGGCGGACCGTGTCATTCGGGCGATGAGCGCCGCGGACCGCACGCCGATCGCCGCCGCCGGCAGCACGAGGTGGAGTGCCAGGCTCCGCCAGTCGCCCCAGGTGCCGGCGCCGAACACCGGGAACCAGCCCAGGCGGTAGGCGAAGACGTAGATCAGGAGGATGCCGAACCAGAACGAGGGACTGGACAGCCACACCATCGCCACGGTCATCGTCGCGTAGTCGGCCGGCGTGTTCCGCCGGACCGCGGCGACGATCCCGGCAGGAACCCCGACGAACACGGCCACGAGTACGCCGGCCAGGGTCAGCAGGACGGTGAACGGCGCCTGCCCCGCGATCTCGGCCAGGACCAGCTGGTTGGTCCTGAACGACCGGCCCAGGTCGCCCCGGGCGACCCGGGAGACGTACGTGACGTACTGGACGCCCAGCGGCCGGTCCACGCCCAGCCGCTCCCGGACCTCGGCTAGGACCTCGGGGGTCACACCGATGTAGTCGCCCAGCACCAGCTCGGCCGGGTCGCCGGGCGCGATGTGAATCAACACGAACGCCAGCGTGATCACCCCCAGCACAGTGGGGATGGTCACCAGGAGCCGGTGCACGAGGTACCGCATGATCCCCGCCGTCCGGCGGCCGCCCGACGCCGCCGGACGGCCGTCGCCGCGCTCACTCGAAGGTGACGAACTCGAACCGCGTCATCCAGTGAGCGGTGTTCGCCGCGTGGCCCTTCTGGTTCTTGCTGTAGGCTGTGACGTAGACAGGGTTGAACAGCGGCACGAACGGAACATCCAGCGCGACCTTCTTTTGGATCTCCACCAGGATGCGGGCACGTTCGCGCGCGTTGATAGCGGTCCGCTGCGCCTCGATGAGATGGTCGATCGCGCCGTAGTACGACTGGTTGCCGCCGGGCGGGAAGCTCTCGGAGTGGAACTGTTCGGTGAGGAACTGGTCCGGGTCGAACCGCGTCGTCCCGCTGATCGTGATGTCGTAGTCGCCGGACTGGCGGCGCGCGGTCCAGGCGCCCGCCTCGAGCCGGACGAGCTGCAGATCGACGCCCGCCTCCCTGAACCACTGCTGCAGCGCCGTCGCGATGAGTTCGGCGTACTCCGAGGGTTCGTAGACGACATTGATCCGGAAGCCGCTGGGGTAGCCGGCTTCGGCCAACAGCTGCCGCGCGCGCTGGACGTTGCGCGGGTACTTCTCCACATCGTCCGTGTGGCCGATCATGCCGGGTGGGATCACGCTGTAGGCCGGCGACCCCAGCCCTTCGAGGACCGTGCGGGTGAACGTGTCGCGGTCTACGGTGTGGGCGAGCGCGCGGCGCACCCGGACGTCGTCCAGGGGCCTCCGCCGGGTGTTCATCGTGAACTCCCACCAGCCGGTGGTCGGCGTGGCGGTCATGCCGATGTTGGGGTCGCGCTGGAGCTGACGGTAGACCTGGGGGTCGCGGACGATCATGTGGTTGATCTCGCCCTTCTGGAGCGCGAGGCCGGCAACGCTCTCCTCAGGGACGACCTTCCACACGACGCGCCGGACCTGCGGCGCGCCGCGGAAGTAGCGCGGGAACGCCTCGAGCACCAGCTCCTGGCGCGGGGTGTAGCTCACGAACCGAAACGGCCCGCTCCCGATCGGGGCGAACGTGAACCGGTCGCCGAGCTGTTCGACCGCCTTCTGGCTCACGATGTAGCCGGGCCGGAACGCCAGCGCGCCGGCCAGGAAGCTGGCGGAGGGCGCCTTCAACGTGATGCGGACGGTGTAGGGATCGACCGTCTCGATCGTCTCGATGATCGACAGGGACGCCCGGTACCGCGACCGGGTCGCCGGGTTCAGGATGCGCTCGAGACTGTACTTTACGTCCTGCGACGTCAGCTCGCCGTAGCCGCCGTGGAACTGCACGCCCCGGCGCAGGAAGAACGTGTAGACCCGGCCGTTGGGCGAGACGCGCCACCGCTCCGCCAGGTCGGGCTCGACGTCCACGGAGTCCCGCTTGTAGCGGACAAGCCCGCTGAAGACGTTCATCGCGATCTGGTAGTCGGGCGACCCCGGGATGTGCGCTGGGTCGAGGTTGCGGAAGTCGCGGGGGTAGGCCGAGACGATCACGCGCGGACCCGGGCGGCCCTGTCCCTGCGCGGGTTGGATCGTCGCCGCGGCCACCACAACGACGCACGCGAGCGCCAACGCGCCCCACCGGATCGGTCTCATGAGCGAGCACCTCCTCCTGCGGCCTCGTGCCGGCCTCACCATCTCGCACCCGCAGGCTCCGTGGTCCGAAGGATTCTCGCTGGCCCCCACGGAATTCCTCCATGGAAGCAGAACTGCATTCCATTTTCTGTGCCCACGGCCTGGCTAGCGGAACGGGGACTTCCAAATCCATGGACCGAACCGACGGAGAAATGACCCCGGGGACGGTCGCTGCCCGGACATGTCTACGCACCGAGGCGCGCGACTTGCCGAACTACGACATCAGCGTCGAACGGGCGGTGCTGGCGCCCCTGGGCGTGGAGGTCGTTCCCGTGGACGTGGACGACTCGGACGCCTTCGCGCGGCTCGCGCCTACGGCCGACGCGGTTCTCCACATGCGGGGGCGTCTGGACGCGCCTCGGATCGCGCAGCTCGTACGTTGCCGCATCATCGCCCACTACGGCACGGGCCTCGACCGGCTGGACGTCGCGGCCGCCACGCGCCGGGGGATTTGGGTGACCAACGGCCCCCGGTACGCCGTGGACGAGGTGTCGTCGCACGCGATCGCGCTGCTGCTCGCGGTCGCCCGCAAGATCGTCGCGGCCGACCGCGCGGTGCGTGAGGGCCGCTGGCACATCCCGCCCGTGGCGCCGCTCCACCGGCTGGCCGGCCGCACGTTGGGCCTGCTGGGCTTCGGCAACATCGCCCGCGCAACGGCGCGCAAGGGTCGGGCGCTCGGCCTGCGGCCGATCGCCTGCGACCCATACGTGGACCCTGCCGTCTTCACGGCCGAGGGTGTCGAGCCGGTGGACTTCGAGACGTGCCTGGCACGGGCGCACGTCCTCTCGGTCCATCTACCGTTGACCGACGCCACACGCGGGATGCTCGATCGCACGGCCCTGGCGCGGCTGCCGTACGGGGCGATCGTCGTTAACACCTCTCGCGGCGCCGTCGTGGACGAGCCTGCGCTGGTCGAGGCGCTGCGCACGGGCCGGCTGGCGGGCGCGGGCCTCGACGTGTTCGCGCAGGAACCCCTGCCGACCGACCACCCGCTCCTCGGCCTGCCGAACGTCACGGTCTCGGGCCACATCGCCTTCTACTCGGAGGAAGCGATCGAGCAGATGCAGCGCGATGCGGCCGAGCAGGTCGCCCAGGCGCTGCGCGGCGTCGTTCCGGAGTTCCTGGTGAACCGCGAGGTGCTGGGGGCGCGGCAGGCCCAATCCCCGACGGAGGCGACGTGATGATAGGCGCGAGGGGCGAGGCACGCATCGGCATCGAGGTCGGCGGCACCTTCACGGACTGGGTGGTCACGGAAGGCGATCGCGTGGTTCGCATCGGCAAGGTCTTCTCGACGCCCGCCCGGCCGGAAGTGGGCGTGATGCACGCCCTGGCGGAGGCCGGCGTCGCGCTGGAGACGCTGACGACACTGGTGCACGGCTCGACGATCGCGACGAACGTCGTCGTCGAGCGCAAGGGTGCGGTGACCACCCTGGTCACGACCGCGGGCTTCCGCGACGTCCTCGCGATCCAGCGGCAGGCGAAGCAGCGGCTGTTCGACCTGTTCTACAAGCACCCCGAACCGCTGGTGCCGCGCCACCGCGTGCTTGAGGTCGCCGAGAAAGTCGCGCCCGACGGCACGGTCCGCCAGCCGCTCCTCCTCGACGGCCTGCTCGACCGGCTCGACCGCCTCGTTCGCGAGGACGGGGTCGAGTCGGTCGCGGTGTGTCTCCTCCACGCCTACGCCAACCCCGAACACGAGCTGGCGGTGGAGCGCGCCATCGCCGCCCGTTTCCCGGGCCTCCACGTCTCGATCTCGTCCGACGTCCTGCCGCGATTTCGGGAGTACGAGCGCGCGTCCACCGTCGTCATGTCCGCGTACACGAAGCCAGTCGTGGACCGCTACCTGGGCGGCCTGGAGCGGCAGCTGGAGGAGGCCGGCTTCCAGGGCCGGCTGAGCGTCATCCAGGCCAACGGCGGGAGCGTGCCGTCACCTGCCATCCGCCGGCACGCGGTCAAGATGATCCTCTCCGGGCCGGCCGCCGGGGTCGTGGGCGCCACGGCGATCGCCGCCGACGCCGGCGTGCGCGACATCATCACCTTCGATATGGGCGGCACGAGCACGGACGTGTGCCTGGTCAACGACGGCCAGCCGAAGGTCACGTCCGACTACAAGATCGGCGGCCTGCCGCTCGCGCTCCCGATGATCGACATCGTGACGGTCGGCGCCGGGGGCGGCTCGATCGCGGGCGCAGACCGCGGCGGGATCATGCAGGTCGGCCCGGCCTCGGCCGGCGCGGACCCCGGACCCGCCTGTTACGGGCGCGGCGGGCAACACTTCACGGTGACCGACGCGAACGTCGTCCTGGGCTTCGTGCGTCCCCACACGTTCTACGGCGGTCGGCTGCGCCTGAACCTCGACGCCTCGCTGGCCGCCCTCGACCGGCTGGCGCGGCAGCTCGGCATGGAGCCGATGGCAGCCGCGGAAGGCGTCCGCCGACTGGTGAACTTCACGATGGCCCAGGCGATGCGGCTGGTCTCGATCGAGCGCGGGCACGACCCGCGGGACTACGCGGTGGTCGCCTACGGCGGCGGCGGACCGCTGCACGCGGCGCAGCTCGCCGAGGAGCTCGGCTGTACGCAGGTCCTGATCCCTCACCACCCGGGGATCATCTCCGCATTCGGCCTGCTGCTCGCCGACACGCAGCAGGACTTCTTGGTGACGCGGATCATGCCCGCGAGCCAGGCGACCCGCCCGGTGCTGCTGGAGGCCTTCGCCGAGCTCGAGGCCCGGGCCCGCGAGGAGTTCGCATCCTACGGCGTGCCGTGGTCGGCAGTCGAGCGGAGCTACGCGCTCGACATGCGCTACGTCGGGCAGGCCTACGAGCTCACGATGCCTGTGGACGACTTCGTGGCAGGCCGCGCCCGGGCCGAGGACCTCGTGCCCCGCTTCCACGACTTCCATCGAGCGCGCTACGGCCACGCCTCCAGCCGTGAAGGGGTCGAGATCGCGAACGTGCGGCTGGTCGCCGTACATCGGTCCACGGTCCAGCGGGCCGCGCCCGCGGCGGCGGCCCCCGCCGGCGGCGTCGTCGCCGAGGAGGCGCCGATCGTCCTCGGCGGCCGCACCCGCCCCTGCCTGTTCTACCGGCGGGACACCCTGCCGACGGACGCGACGATCGTCGGGCCGGCCGTGATCGAGGAGGGCACCGCAACGACGTTCGTCCCCGAGGGGTGGACCGCTGCCGTGGACGCGCGCGGCAACCTGCTCATGAGGAGGGCATGACGTGGATCCGGTCCTGCTGTCGATCATCGGCCACGCTTACGTCGCGGCGGCGGAGGAGATGGGAGTCAACCTCTACCGGTCGGCGCACTCCACGATCGTCCGCGAGGTGCGGGACATAGCGACCGCGCTGTTCGACGCCGACGGGAACACCGTCGCGATGGCGAACTGGATCCCCATGCTCCTCAACGCGATGGAGCCGGCGGCCAAGGCGCTGCGGCGCCACTACGATTTCCGGCAGCTGCGGCCCGACGAGGCGATGCTCACCAACGACCCCTTCGACGGCGGCCAGCACGTCAACGACATCCTCCTCTTCACCCCCATCGTGGTGGACGGCGAGGTCATTGGCCTGTCGTGCGCCAACGTCCACCACCTCGACCTGGGCGGCGGTGCGCCCGCCAACAACGCGCAGGCGACCGAGGTCTACCAGGAAGGCATCGTCTTCCCGCCGATGAAGATCACGCTGGGGCCCGATTGGGAAGACGGCTCCTTCGGGAAGATCTTCCGGGCGAACATCCGCGTGCCGGAGAAGACCA
>Ga0308411_10000654_pt1 | contig 23194 bp, 34 predicted proteins | sample HotsprottomLayer_2_FD_203530 | JGI IMG/M metagenome (GOLD analysis project Ga0308411, IMG submission 203530) | Hot spring phototrophic mat microbial communities from Octopus Spring, Yellowstone National Park, Wyoming, United States -... | ecosystem: Environmental > Aquatic > Thermal springs >...
CTGCTTTGCTACTTGCTTGAGCGTAGCACTACAGGAAGCGCGCATGCGCGCAGTAGTTCTTTTTTAGAAACTCTTATTTACATGTTGCACCATGAAACATATCTTTACAATAACATGTTGCACCATGAAACATATTTTTACATAACGAATGTTTCGTGACGAAACATATTTTTACATAAGCGCTATGCTTTTACCTGTGTCTTTGCTCGTCGGAAACGGGTGGTTTTGCCCGGCGAATCTTGAATTTTCTGGTGTTGCCTATTGACAGGCTGCGCAAAAGCCCTATAATTGGAGTCGCCACCTAAAACTCCCATCTCGAAAGCGCGCCGGGTTCATCAATGAACCCGGCGCGTTTCGTTGTGATACAATCGAGGTGTGGAGGTGGTCTACGTCTCTCAGCGAGGGAATTTCTTCAGGAACGATTGTGGCCCTGCTTGCGTGCTCATGCTTGCAAGAACAACAGGGAAGGGGGTTGACGTAACTGTTCAGCAACTCGCCGCCAAATATGATCCAGAGGACGACGGCACAAGCCTGAAGACGTTAAGCAGGATGCTTAGCGATCTTGGGCTGGCACCTTACTCGCCAGGTCTTCGCGAATATCCTTACATCGTCTTGTGCAAGTATGATTTGCTTCCCCTGGAAAACCGCCACGATCCGCGAGGGACGTTTCTTCACTGGATTGTTCGTTTGTCGGACGAGACGTATCACGATCCATATCACGACAGGCAAAAGGGGAAGAATTTAAGAGCGTCAAAATTTGTTCTCGATCGCGCGACATACAACGCGCGTGTGACAACGAGGGAGATTCAAAATCTGATGTCGAGAGGGAACCCGAGAATTCAGTATGAAAGGGTTTACAACCTGGTAAACCCGGACGCTACTCCTGCGCAATATTTGGCGATTTGCAGTTTAGTGTTGTCGCGTCGTCAAACGGTTGGCTTCAGCGCTGACGATGCGGGAATCGGGAATCTTGATGTTCGCCGCGTGATTGCGTGGGGATTCCCGGAAAGCAGCCACAAGGCATATCGCGATTTCTTTGCTCAGTATTATCCCGGAGTGGAAATCGTCTTTGTCCCGTTCCCCAATAACGTTCAACCTTCACCGCCACCGCCTTCACCGCCACCGCCTTCACCGCCACCGCCTTCGGGTGGATTGGCGATAGGGAAGCACCCGGCGCTTCCTGCGCTTCCGTTCAATTTGCGTCTAGGTGTTCACACGATGGAGCGTGTAGAGGAAGCTACAATTGCCTTTGACGCCGGTTGTAGATCGTTTACCGTGATGGATAATTTGTATTGGGCGAGGCAGCTTAGGGCGCGAGGATGCGCAGTGATATATCGCCGCTTCGTCAATCATGGCGTCGTTCCTTCCCCCGACGATCACGTGCGCGCGATGGGCATTGGCCCTGGCGATGCTTTGATAGTGATGGGGTTGAACGAAGCAGACAACATCTCGACGAGTGACTTGCCGCGAAGGTTCGAGTGGGACAAGGCGTTCGCCGAGGCTGTCTGGCGGGTTGCGCCCAATTGCTTCCCCGTAATTGGTAGCTTTTCGATGGGAACGCCGCAGATTGAGAACCCCGATGTTGCGCGTGTATGGCGATCAACGTATGGCGCATTCCTGAATGCCAATGCACATCGCGTCGGCTTGAACTATCACTCCTACCACCGCCGACACTCGCCTGATCTGCCGCCGTTTAGCGTTCCAGTCGAAGACCCGAAATGGTGGCCTCAGCGTTTTACTACGTGGGGCTACGATCCACAATTTGGCGGGCTGAATCGTAACGTCATTTTGGTCGGCGATGAAACGGGAGTGGACATTGCAGGGATTGGCGGTTTCCATGCTTGTGGATACAACGACGACACTTTTGCGATTTGGTGGCGTTTGAGGAAGGCGGAATACGAGCCTTTGCCTCAGGTGTATGTTCAGAACGTATTTCAGTTCTCTAACAGGCGAGAATGGGACGGATACCACATACGAAACGTTTTCGGAGCAATGACAAAAGTGTGGCAAGGAAGGTTTTGAAGAGAAGAAAACTTAGTCGAAAAATCGAAAGCCTTTCCAAACATTCACCATCTCAATTTCCCGAAATAGAAATCAAAGGCGAGGAAGCGGAGTCAGTTGCCATCATAGGCGATTTGCACGCAAATTATATTGATCCACGAATCGTAAAGTCGTTTGTAAGATACGCTGAAGAGAATAAATGCAAAGTTGTGGTGATTGCGGGCGATTTCCTGAATGCGGATGCGTTCTCGACTCATCCGCCGCTTGGCCCCCAGCAGACGTTTGCCGACGAGGTTGAGCAAGCGCGCAAGCTGCTGGAGATTTTCGGCGAGTGTTTCGACAAAATTTACTGGATACGCGGCAACCATGATCATCGCGTATCAGTAGCAACGTTCGGCCAGCTAAACATGACGGAGTTGGCCGATTTAGTTTGTGGACCGTCGCCTGTTAGACGGAAGATCACCGTAACTCCGTATAGCAGGCTTTGGGTGAGATGTAGTAGCGGCCTTTGGCTCATTGCCCATCAGCGCGAATACTCGAAGATCAAACTTCGCGTTGCAAGCGCGTTGAGCGCAAAATACAACTGTCATGTGATCTGTGCTCATCAGCATCATTGCGCTGTCGGTTTGTCTGAAAACGCGAAATTTGTTGTGGCAGATTTGCCTTGTGCATGCAGATATGCTTACTACAAATCACTTGACACTTCATCTCGTCCTGATTGGTGTTTGGGTTTTGGAGCTTTAATTAGGGGGAAATATCACATGGTGGTCAATGATTCGGCGATTGTTGTCTCTTGACTTCAAATGGAGGAGGAATAAAATGAATCACATGAACGATTTAAAGCCTGGTATCTTTTACGCTTATAGAAACGCCAAGTGGTGTCACGGCGGTTGTGGTTGCAACAATTACGCAAATCAAGAATGCGCCGATGTTGATGAATCGCGAATCGTGCACGGCAACAGAGAAGCGGTTGTTGTGCTTGACGGCGTTCAGCACCGACTGAGCACTGCTTTCTACACGTATTGCTCTTCTGCAAAAGCCGCAGCGGAGGCGGTGGGGCAGGGGATCGCTACAATCCCTGCAAAGCCATATCGCATGAATTTGCAAAGGGGATGGCAATGACGCTGGATCAAGAATTTGAGGTGTTCGAGGCGGTCAGGAAACGGCGGCCCGTCGGGTTTTGGTTCCGCGACTTTTACATCAAATACGAGCCGCAGATGTCCAAGAGAGCGCCTGGAGCAAGAGTGATCATAGGTTCTGTCTTGCCCAAAGATAGGCGCGAGATTGACGATGTGGTTGAGCGCCTTGCCGATTTCGCCATATTCATTGACAAAGATTCGGCGTATCGCCAGGAAGTGATCAACGGGTGGCACTGTTTTGTTTTCGAGACAACTAGAGTATGTTTGAATCGGTAATCATCGCTGCGCTTGCGGCGTCCTACTTCATCTTCATTTACACGGCGAAGGATGGGCCCGGGTCCATCTTTCGCCGTGTGCGCGAGGCGATTCTATCAGCGGGCATTCCGTTCTTCTCTCATCATCTCGTTTGTCCCACTTGCCTTGCTTTGAGTGTCGGGCTTGCCTCGTATCTCGTCCTGCAAACACCTTTTGCTTTTGTCGTTCATGTCTTTGCCGTTGCTGGCGCTGTTCATGTTCTGCACGGCATGGCTGGCTACTGGCACCAGCGCGATGGCTAAGGCAAAGCAATTCAAGCCGCGCATTTCATCCCCCGTTCTTCATCCTGCTGTGCAACTGGCGTGCTTCAAAGTGTTTCGCCGGATTTGCGACAGGTTGAAGCTTGTCAAGTTGAAACTGCACAACGAAAGGGGAATGATGCTGATCGGATATTCGCCAAGGGCAATCATTACTCAGCAGATAGGACAGCCTACTTTTACTCACGAAAGATTCACCATACTTGCCGAAGGGATACGAAGAATTACTGGCTTATTCGATGATGTAAGTTCGATACATTTCAGGAATTACTACGATGCATTGCATAACATGACTCGCGACAAAGATTTCGTGTTTCTGGCCTCGATGTCCTACGAAGATTTCGTTGACTACTACTCTGGCGCTTTGCTGCAATCAACGTCGCGGGTGGGTGCGTATTACATTCATCCCTTCTTTAACACCATCTACCGTTGCATATTTGCTGTCTCGGCGGCGAGGAAGATTGTTTTGGGGCACAAATTCTCATCACCCGATGCTTTCAAAAGTCCAGGGAGGTATCCTAGAAATGTCGTTGTTGCCGAAGACTTTGTGGACAGGGTGTTGTATGTTCAGATTGACTATCGCTCTTCGCAAGAACGAAGAATATGGCCGCGATACCATTTGTTCTGCAATGCGATTCCGTTGAAGGAGATCAAAATCGTTCCTAAGACGCAACGATTTTGCCCAATTGAAACGGAATACGATTTGAGAGTGTGGCAAGATTTGATCAAAGGAGCTATGTATCGTGAAAGCAACGCCTTACCGCCCGGCGAGTGATTTTGTTCGCCGTTGTCCCCAGTGCGGCACAATCATTGTCGCTAACAAGCGCCAGATAATATGTGATTCGTGCAAACGCAACGGCAAAACAGGATATGCCAGAAAACTGTTTCGTAGGTTACGCAAAACAAAATCTGCTGAGGATTAACATTACCTCAAGGCAAATTTTTGGATCGCCAGATGCGCCGTCGCGGGGCTGAGGTTGGAGTTGTAGGAAGGCCGGGTTTGCAATTCGGCCTTTTGTCTTGTATATTTTCACTGCGTCCGCGCGTGCCGCGTCGCGTGCGGGCGCAGGAGGAAAGCGTGACTGACATAAACGAGGTAAGGGTGGAGCTAGGGTGGCCGCCGAGAAATATTGCAGTAAACAGATCAAAAGGACGAGCTTGGCAATATTCATACAGGGAGCGCAAGGATTACTACAAAGAAGGATATTTTGCAACTCTCGAAGTTCTGGGCGGAAACAAATTTGCGAAGGCGAGCGCATACCGTCTCATTGCTTACATGCATCCACCCGACCATCGCCGGCGAGATTTGGACAATATCACCGCGGCGCTGAAGCATGCGCTTGACGGCGTTTGTCGCGCGCTGGAGATAGACGATTCTGAAATTGTAGAAGCGTGCATTTACAAATCGTCTCCTAAGCCGGGCGGCAGAATTGTCGCTTTTATCATCGCTAACAATACCTAATCCAGTTGTTGACATTCGCGATCTAATCCGTATAATTTAATACATGCCATACGGATTAACTTTCATCAGTTCACCTAAGATAATCAACAAAGACGGACAACAATACGAGGTAGTGACCGCGTTTCCCTCGGAGCAGTTTTGGAACGAGTGGCGAAGTGCCAAAGACAAACTGAAAGGGGAGGGATACTCGGTATGGAAGGGGGAGGACGGCAAGTGGCGAGTCAGCTTATATACTCCTGTAAAGACCACTCAGCCCACCGCATCTGATTTGCGGGTTTCTGCGCCCCCCGGATTGGAATACCGGCCATATCAAGTGGCTGGTATCCAATACATGCTTTCTCATCCTCTCTCGATCAATGCAGACGAGCCCGGGTTGGGAAAGACGATCCAGACCGCTGGGCTGATCAATGCGTTAGACGATCAGGTCAAGCGCATCCTTGTCATTTGCCCGGCTTACTTGAAGCTGAATTGGCGTGACGAGCTGCGCAAGTGGCTTACGACTTCTCATCTCGTGATGGTTGATGATGAATCCTATTTGGTTGGTGATAGGGGAATTTGGATCACCAACTACGAACGCATCACTAAGCTGCTTGACGAACGTGAGCTTGAGGTGAATTTTGACCTGGTGGTTTGTGACGAGGCGCATTATTTGAAGAATCCGAAAGCGCTTCGCACCAAAGTAATCTTGGAGCAAGTCAAATCCAAACGCTGGGTGTTCCTTACCGGCACGCCTGTGCTCAATCGCCCGATTGAGCTATGGCCCTTGCTGCGTATCGTTGACCGCGGCGGACTCGGCCGCAATTGGCGTGACTATGTGGTGCGATATTGCGCCGGGCGCAAGGGCCGCTGGGGTTGGGAGGTAAACGGCGCAAGCAACACTGAGGAGCTGGGCCAATTGCTCAAGCAACGTTGCATGATTAGACGTCGGAAGCAGGACGTGCTAAAAGAGCTGCCGCCGAAGGTGCGAGCGACGGTGTGGCTGTCTGGAGACAACATCGCGCGCGTCGTTGCTCGCGAACAAGAGGTGCTTGCGCGATTGATTGCTGAATATGGCAGTCTTCGGAATTTGTTGGCGAGTCCCAAGTTGCCGGCAATTGAGGAGTTGACGAAGCTTCGCCGCGATTTGGCGCTTGCCAAAGTGCCTCATGCTGCGGACCTGATCGCTGATTATCACGAAGAATCAGGCTCCATCGTTGCCTTCACGTGGCACCGCGAGGCGGCTGAGTTGCTGACTGCTGCGTTGCGCAAGGCTGGGCTGAAGTCCGTGTGCGTGCATGGCGGGATGTCCGTTGAAGATCGGCACGAAGTTGTGCGCCGTTTTCAAAACGGCGAGATTGACGTGCTCGTCGGAACCATCGCTGCGATGGGAACTGGTGTTACGTTGACGCGCGCCAGCCGCGTGGTGTTTCTGGAGTTGCCCTGGCAGCCTGGCGTTTTGATCCAGGCTGAGGATAGGTTGCATCGCATCGGGCAGCAGGATGCGGTGCTGTGCAACTATCTTCTGGCTGAAGGCTCGGTGGACGCCGAGATTTACAGCATGATCCTCGAAAAGGACAAAATCGTCGGAGGCATTCTGGACGGCGAAAGGAACCTTAAATTTGAGTCTGTCTCCGAATAAATTGGAGATAGACTCTTGACAATCGTTGGCGCATCGTATAGAATGGAATCATGATTACTCTACAAGTAAAACCCGGTGAATACCTGCAAATTGACTGCAGCGTAAAGGTGAAACGAATTTCTGTAGTAGATGAAAATGACCAAATTGTGGTGCGGTTAACTTTGGCGGCGGGGAGCAAAGATTTTTGCCCTTCCGTGCCTACTTGGTTGTCCGTGTCCAACGGTCAAAAGACGCAATCGTTTGACGCCCAAGTTGTCGGAATTAACTACGAAACTAAAAGCGCCGAATTTGTGATGGACATCGCGCTTGATAAGTTTCTCTTCTTCGTTGTTTCGCCGATTTGGCGCAATTTTGTTCGTGATGCAATCGTCCAATTCCGCGAGATTGCGTTTGATCCCTCGTTGCGAGACTGATATGTTGTCTAAAGAGGAGACGATTGAGCGTTTGCTGGACGAGATGCGCCGGGTTGCCTTGAACGGCGATCCGGCGCATCTGCAGTATCTCAGTAACGCGCTGAGATACGTTGCGACGACTTTCGGCTTTGTCGAAGTCGAGGATGGCGTGTATCGCTGCGTGTCTGAGGAAGGGCGAGGCGTGTATGAGTTGACGACTCGGACATGTTCTTGCCCAGGTTTTGCAAAGACGCCATTTGGTTGTAAGCATATCCTGGCGCTTCGCGTGGCGCTAGGGCAACCTTCGGGTGTTCCTCTGCGAAAGACGCCGTATCGCAGCGTTGAACGCGAGGATCAACTGATTTAAAGGGGATACAGAAAATGGATTACGGAATTTACGATTTTGGCGAAGACAAGGACAAGAGCCAATTTGCCGCATCGGTAACGCAAGAGGCGATCAGCGAGTCCATAGAAGCTATGCGGGACTTGGGTCTTGCCTTTGGCTCAATTTTTGCGTGCCTCGATATCATGGCGAGCATTTCGTCTGTTAGCGAGGATGCACAAAAGGCGCATGATCAAATCAAGGCGCGCTTCAATGAGATCGAAGTTGCTTTTGATTCTGCGTTGAGCGCGCTGCAGAAATTTGCCGGCGTTGCCGCGCGAAAACTGGAGGGCAAGCAATGAAGGACTTGCTTCCTATTGCCATGATTTCAGTCTTTGTGGCTGCAATGGGATACGCATTGTTCGATCTTGGGATGCGTATGATCGGAGACCCAGCAGTCGCGTTGGTTGTCTCGTGCTTCATGGTCGGAGGGATGGTAGCGTATGTTGTTTTGTGCTTGTTGCAGGATGACATTCACCCTGTTACTCTGGGGGCAACGATTGTGTTCTTAGTTGGCGTGTTATTTCTGTTAGTTGTCTGGATGGGCAACTTTGATTCGATGATGCCTTTTGCCTATGTATTGCCTGTTGTCGTCGGTTTCGTTGTGTCGGTGTTCGCCGTGCCGGTATCTTTAGTCGGTATACTATCCGAAAGGGGCGGCGATAAACTCGGTTGACAAGTCTGCGTTTTGTATAGTGTGTTGTGATGCAAGCGCGGCGGACAATTTGCCCGCCGCGCTTGCTTTTCGTCGAAACATTACCCCTCCCCAAATTTTTGTGCGTTTTACGGCCCCGCGTGCGGCTGAAACTTATCGCGTGCGACAGGGGATATAGCTAACGCGCATGCGTTTCGCGCACTTATTCAATTGCGCCTCCGTGCGCGTCGTGCTGCTTGTGGCGGCGGCCCCCACCGCCGCCGCCCCAGCCTTCTCCCGTCGCTGGCCTTGGTCCCGGCTTGGGCCCCTGTTGCCAGCCCTTGGCCCCCCCCCGCCAGCTCCGCCGCCGTGCTGCGACTTATGCTAATGGTTGGCAACGAATCATGCGCGACTTTCAACTTTACCCTTGACAGCAAGGCCGCGATTCGTATAATTAGAGTCAATATGGCTACTAACTCACATACAAAACCATCATTGTCGGCGCGTGATAGGAGACGATTGAATAAAAGATTGGAGGCTTTGGCGCGCGCCGAGTCGCGCGCGCTGGCTGCCGAGCTCCGCGCAATCCGCGCGGAGCGCGAAACATATCAGAATGCGCTTTACGCGGCGTTTATGTTTGTTTTTGGTATTCTAGGTTGTATAGTGTCCTTTGTGGTAATTTTGTCTCTCTTTTGATCTTGACATCCAGTCGTCAATCCGTATAATTGTGCATATCTAAGATACAAAGGAGAAAAGATGAAAGACTTCCTCTTCCAATACACCCCGATTTCTGGCGAGAACTTAATCGCCCGACCGGTCAACGACCGGTTTGTCGTCCCGATTGCGCAAATGCCCAATCGGTCATTCATCATTCCAAACGATTCAGATATCATCCTGCTCGAGTTCGACACTGTGCGCCCGCGCGCGTACAACAGAACACGCGCGCGGCGCATCGGCCGCGCGCTCTGCTGGGCAGGAGTCCCGGTGTTCGATGAGCGGGGGCTAATGAGGATTTATTGCCCCCGCCCAGGGGCTAAAATCATCTGGGAGGCGTTCCAGTTCCACAGCGGGAGCGTCTCCCGGCCCGCCGAACACCTCCGCAATTACGCGGAGCTCGGCGATCCCGGAGCCATATTCGATATTGTGGGCGGTATCGAGTATGCCCTCGATGGAAATGCTGTCGTCATAGCGGGGACGGTGTTGGGCAACACGGTCCTCGTCGAGGACGAGCGACGATACTATTTGCCAGAGGGGGCTACTCTTTTATTGCCATAGGGGGCTATCCTATAAGCCACACATCCACCGGCATGTGCGCCGCTGCCGGTGGATGCCCATCTTTCGACTATGACAACTAATTTCGAATATCTTACCGCTGCTTTGGAGGCCATGGACAACGGGGAAACAGCTCGTCGCGCGCTAGCGCTTGTCGCTGAGCGCGCGCCGGAGCGCCAAATTAACGACGCCGCCGAACTTGTGCGGGCGCTATACGACATCGGCGAAGGCATGATTGGCCTCAGGATTCATCGCCGAATCGTCGAGCTCTGGGAAGGAAAATCGGCAGATGCAATTGCCGGCATATATGCTCTAATAGAGTTATTGCCGCATTACGCTTATTCTGCCTTCGAATTCGCCGTTCAGGTCGCCCAGGCCCGCGCCGGAGCGCATCCGCGGCCATATGAGCTGCTCCGGGACATCTATTTTGATCGCGAGGGATTCTCCTTCGGTGACGCCTGGCAATATTGGGGCACAATGTCGCCAGAAGCAATGGCGGTGGCGCGCTCAGCATTCATTGGATCGCTGCTTAGCGCCGCTGGCCTTGTGAAATAGGGAGGGCAAAATGGATCGGGATATTGTTTCATCCGTCAACATTGTCAAAAATTCTAGTTATGCTTCTACGGTGGCAGAGATTCTAAGTATCTTGAATTTTTATTTCTCAAAATACAACGGGAACGTCTTGCCGCAATGGCTTGCCGATTTTCTCGAAAGGGGTGAAAGTGATTATCCGCTGGTTGCGTCACCACCACCAGACATCAGGAATCATGCTCGCCAATTGGCATTGGCAATCGCAGATTACGAGCGCCTTCTTTACGAAGGCGCTTCGCTAGACGACCTAGAGGATCCGGCCGAGACTAGGCTATATATCCTCGATAATCTCGCTATCTAGCCGCAGGCAGTAGCCCCTTGTTAGCCGGCGCGATGTCATCATCGCGCCGGCTTTCTTTTTTGCCACGCCGCCGCAACATTACCCCTCCCTGAATTTTTAATTCCCTTAGCCCTCGCCGATTATGTCGCGGCGCAACGAAGAGACAATGGGGGTGCTGCGGGCGAGGCTAATGATTCATCTGATGATTGTTATGTGAGCGTGCGTCCGCGTCGCGCGCGCGCGCGGGAAGGGGTGGGGGCGGCGGAGTCGTCGCTACATAACGCAGCGTTGCGCTATTGCGTTATCTTGCAACGTTGCGACAAATGGCAATGCTTCGGCGATATTGCCGAATTATTGCCATTTTTTGGCAACGTTGCGCAATGATGCCATGCGCAGCGTTATTTCGCAGCATTGCGAAACGGGCGCTGCGTATGGCGTTATTTCGTTGTTTATTGCAACATTGCAAATCCGCGCAATAATGGGGAGCGACGTTGCGCGGATTCGCAATGCTGGGATGCGATTCTTTTATGGAAGTCGTTGTGTGGAATGGGCGCTCACACAATTATACGACGGATTATCGCATTGCGCAAATTCCAAAGTTGGCATTGACGCCAAAGCCGCTTTTGGTATAATGGATAGCATGAGCTACCTGAATACACTTACCCAATATAACGGATGGACGAATTACGTAACCTGGTTGACCAATCTTCACTTTTATGGTGAGATTGAGGACATTGACGCAATCAGAGAATACATAGAGGAGAGGATTGACAATGTAAACGATCCATTTATTAAAGACTTGGCCACTTTCGCATACGACTTGATTGATTGGGAACAACTAGCGGAACACGCCGAACACGCCGAAGACGCGCAATAAATGGAGCGTTAGTAGCCGGCACAATCACTGATTGTGCCGGCTTTCTTTTTTGTCGTCTTCGCCTTCGCCAAAGATAAGAATTTGCTGAGAATTTATAAAATGCGCTTTTAACCCCTTGACGTCTGAGATGCAATGCGTATAATGGGGATTGCCTAGGCAATAGACAACTAACCTAAAGGAGACTAACCAATGTCGAACAAGCGCAGATTGCAAATCTTGGAATCGCTAGATACATTGCGTCAGTTGAACGTGGAAGCGAGGTTCAAGCGTCCCCATTATGTCAGCATGCTCATTGAGTGTCTCAGATTCGGGGAATATGGGCTGGCCGCTCGCATTGTTCACATGTTGCCTTCGGAATCTATCTCCAATGCCTTAAAGGCATTTTGCGAGTCTCGATGAGGTACTGCCATGAACATTTATGATGAGATCGAAAACGCCGTCAAAGCAATCAAGTCGTCTCCTTATGTCGTTTTGGTCGTCCTGCTGCTGCAATACATAGAATGGTATTGCTGTGGCGACGCGCCGTGCGATTTGCCAGAATCGATTGAAAACTACATCGATTTTGGCAAATCTAACGGTGATCCTCTCATTGCCACGTTAGCCAACTCGGATATTTCTGAAGAGTGTCAGTTTCTGGCGTGTCATGTCTACAACTACGCCGTCGCAAAGGCGAACGATGATCTAGTTGAAGATCTCGAGTATCTGAGAAATTTCATCTTCGCCTCTCTGGAGGAAGATCAGCAATCGAATGAATGAATCATTCGCCGTCCGCGGTGAACTCGCCGCGGACGGCACAAAGGAGGAAGCCATGAATCAGCAAATCCGACAAGCCGTAGAAGCAGTCAAAGCATCGCCGTATTTAGACCTGGTTATCCTGCTGCTGGAATATGTCCGATGGTATTGCTCCGGCGAAGCACCTTGCAACTTGCCGGACTCGCTATACTACTACATCACGCGCGGCAAATGGAGTAGTGATCCACTTGTGGATATGCTTTCAAATTCGGACATTTCCGAGCAAGCGCAATTTCTAGGGTTAATCGTCTTAAACTACGAAAATGCCGCATTCGCCGGCGAGCTTACCGATGAGCTTGAGGACGCTAATAATAGCGTATTTCGTATGCTTTACGCATGACATTCGCGCCGTCCGCGGTGAACTCGCCGCGGACGGCACAAAGGAGGTGAACAATGATTCAAGGATTCCCTGCCGACTTCATTTCCGACTTGATATATCAACTCGGAGACGGCCGTATTCGACGTATCCAATTGCTGTATATGCCGGATGAAGAGTCTCTCGAAGCGCTGAAGGATGCTGCCGCCATGTTTGGCGACGACGACGACGCCGACGGCGGTAGCTGGCTGGCACCGGTCGAAGCCCTTGACGAAGATCAAGTCTCCGCTGCTCTCGAAGCGGGCGGCCAGTTGCTGTGGGGTTATGAATTCGACTACCCCCAGCGCGTGATACGCCTATGGGATATGCGTTTGCATGATTGGCGCGCCAACGCCGCGAGCGGCGTTGGCTATGCACTTTGGTTTGACGTTGCCGTTGTGTCGTGCGCCGCCGCCCACGGCATCTCAATAGATTAGCGTTCGCGCCGCGCCCGTCGCGGTGACGGGCGCGGCACAATACAACACTAGCCATGGATACCTTGAGAGCATTAGAGAAGGCGGTTTTCGACAAACAGCCGCTACCGGAATTTACCGATTTCACGCTTTGGCGTGAAATTACGAATCCGCTGATTTACGACAGCGACGATCATCTGCCGTCACCTACCCAATGTGCACTTGCACTTTGGTTTTGCGAAGAGCAGCAAACAGCAGCGGAAATTCTCGAGTTCATCGAGAAGTTCTACCCAGATTACTACTCTTCTGTGTTACCCAACGCTTTAGCGAAGGCAATCGTAGAAGAATGGCCGCTCGTCGCATACAATCTCATATTGAAAATGTCGCAACGGAAAATCCCGTTCTACGACATTATCCTGTCTTTGATTACAAAACCAAGAGATGTTTTCGTAGGAATGTTTGACCCGCGCGCCAAAATCCTACCGCCTCGACGCTAGCGCCGGCCCCAGCACCAGCACCAGGGCCGGCACCCACCACCGCTCGCGCCGTCCGCAGCGCGCGATACCCCCGCCAAAAGCGGAGCCGGTATCGCGCGCGCCGAAGTGCCACCCTTTGACCCATGCGTCGCAGCGTTGTCTTCGGCGCGCGTCGTTGTCGTTGGAGTTGGTGTTAGCGCTGCTAGCGTTGGTGGCAGTGTTATTGGTGATGTTGGTGCCTAACCTTTTGCCGGCGAAAATTGCCAATATGCATTAAAACTTTGGATTGACAGCCAGCAATTGATTGGTATAATTAGTGCAAGTAGGAGAAACGATGATGAAGAAAACAAGTATGACAACTCGTCGAAGAAGTATGATCGAAAGGGTTAAGGATGCGATAAAAGCGGTGAAGCAATCTAGCAATTTTGAGCGGGATTCTGTGCTATTGTTTCTGAAGTTAGTGGTGTGGTATTACGCCGTTGGATCAAAGAGGATATTGCCCCAAGAATACGTGAGATTTATAGAACACGGCGAAACCAGTTCAGACAAGTTGATTTCAGAGATCGCCGAGCTAAGCATCTGCGATCAGGCAAGGCTATTGGCAGATGTAATTGCAGAATATGAATTTGCCAGGTTCAACGGATCGAGGAGTGGTTTGGGAAAGGCGTATGAGCTAATTCGCCAAGAGTTGAATATATGAGCATTGCGACAAAGGAGAGACATATGAACAAAGTGATCAACTACCTTAGCGCATTAGACGAAAAGCGTCACGAGGATGCACAGAATATCGTTGCCGACATCAACGATCTCGATATTTATCTGTGCCTGAGCGGCATGAACGACGAGGTTCTTAGGGAAGTGCCGGACTGGCAATGGTTTGAACTGATCAAACTGGCGAAGGGTTGGGGAATCATCTCTTATATCCTGCTTCGCGCGCTCAACAAGCCAGTGTGGGAAGAGTTACTTGAAGCTGCATTTTATCAGGCAATGAAGATAAAAGAATACGCTTTTGCCTGCAATCTATTGCACATGATGCCGTGCGACGTTGATAAAACGAAAATTGATCCAGATGCGGTTATTCGGTCGAATATGCATATAGCAATCAATCGGCAACCGCAGCGTATGTTCCCTTTTAGCTGCGGGGGATAGGGTGGAATTTTGAGAAGCGATAAAGCGATATTTAGAGAGAAAGCCATGATAACAATAAGGAATGCCATTAACGAGAAAATCGTGTTGGCGTCAGTCGTCAACGAGATTGTATGTGTATCACGGCGGATGGCGCAGATAGCGCGGGAGCTGGAGACTGATGACGAATACCGCAATGTTCGCGATCTGGTTAGTCTAGTCTCCACTGCTATGCAAGAAGAAGCGGAAATCCTTCGAGGAGTTGAAGATAGCATTCCCGAAGATTCGCGATATATACGCCCAATGGGAATCGTAAATACAATTTACGAAGATTGGTTTCACATACTATCGGTATGCCTGAATCAGTTGAAGTCGTGCGTGCTTGACCTGCTCACCGTCTATGCGGCCATGATGAGGCGCGGAGATTTGATGTTGGCCGAAGTGGTGTATGCATCTTCCGAGCGCATTGATGGCTGGGCAAATGAGGTTGAGATAGTCATTGTTAGTTTGACGACGGTGTGTGATGAGGAATAAGCCAGTCAATTTCTTCACATGGTATGGCGGCAAGGGGAAATTAGCGGGCAAGATTGCGCGCTACATTCCTCAGGGCGGTATGCCATACGTCGAGCCGTTTTGTGGCGGTGCAGCAGTATATTTTGCGTTGAATCCTGTTCCGCCTATTGTTGTGTTGAACGACATCAACCGATGGATCAACAACTTCTTTCGGGTGATGCGAGACGAGGTGTTGTCAGAAAAGTTGATCTATATGTTGGAATGGACGCAACATTCGCGTGCGGATTGGGAGAGGGCGAGGGAGATATACCGCAGTGGCGGCGAAGGACATTCTGAGATTGAGCGCGCCTGGGCATTCTTTGTTTTGGCGTGTCAGAGTGTTAGTGCTGCTTTAAATGCCGGATGGTCGTATTCCAAATCATATTCCCGTCGCGGAATGTCTCAGTCAACATCAACTTGGGTGAGCAGAATCGAGAGTCTTGGCTATCTGCGTGAAAGATTGATGCGCGCGCAAATTGACTGCATTGACGGGATCGAATGTATTGCCAAATACGACAGTCCATCTGCCGTCTTCTACGTTGATCCGCCCTATGTGTTGTCAACAAGGGTTGAGAAAGATGTATACCCCGACGAAGTTGACGATAAGTATCATTACAGGCTGGTAGATCAACTCCTGAAATGCCAGGGCGCTGTGGTGCTGAGCGGATACGACAACGAAATATATCAACCACTCGTGGATAACGGTTGGGATGTCATCAGATTCGTAACAAAAACTTGTGCCAGAGTGGCTAAGAGTGGAGAGAAAAGAGGTGAAAGAGAGGAAGTTTTGTGGATCAATAAACAAGCGCAAATGCTTTTATATACATCAGGAGGTTTGTATGGACAAAATCACCAAGAGGCTAAATGAAATAGAGATGTTTTGGAAAGGCGGAGAGATGAGCGACGAAGAAGCTGAGCAAGCGCTTAACTTGCGTGGATGCAGTCCAATTTGCGTGGCCAATTTTGTGCGCCGCCCATCTCCTGTCCTATCAAATCGGCGACAAAAGCGGAAGAGACAACACAAGCAAGGCAATCCACGAGCAAATCGTTGTGCTAGAGATAATCAAGAATAAAGTGAAGGAGGTCAGATAAGCAATGTCCGAGAAAGACAATGGCAAACCCAAACAAGGTGCCCTCGGCGGGCAAATCAAACCTAAGACCGACACAGGCCATGAGAAAACCGACAAAGACCAGGGGAAAGCCAAACCACAGCCATCGCGTTAGCGTCCCGACGATGGGCCAATGGCTTATCCCACGATGAACGAAGGGGCGACGGCCGGTGTTGATGATTCGCGCATAGGCCGTCGCCCACGCCGAAATCAACTTGCCGACAATCCCTGCCCTTTCCATTCTTTTCTCACTCAACGTTTTGATCTTCAAGTCCAAATCTGGAGAGAAGAATATGCCAAGCAAGTAGCCAATGCAAATCGAGCCAGCAAACGCAACGTCTTGCGTGAAATGAAATGATACTGCCGCTACAATAGGGCTGGTGATTAGTATAGCTTTCTCATGCACTATTCCTGACGCCATGCCTGCATTGTATCCTCTTTATGATATGTGAAAAGGAGATAAAAGATGAAAGCATCTGTATATCTATTCAGGCGCGCGGCGAAGAACGCGCAACTGGCGAACAACACCTGGTATCCCAACAAGCACAATGCCTTAGTTGAGTTTGACTACGGAAGGCAATCCCTGGTCGTTACGGTGATGAGTGTGTATGGTCAAGTGTCAACATTCGTCCCTGTCTCGACTTTTGATGGCGATGGGCCTCTTAGCATCACAGTTGACGCAAGGCAATTATCGAAAGTTGCCAGACAACTAACCGGCAACATTGTGAAAGTAGAACAATCTAAAGACGGTCTGATACTGTCGGACGAGAAAGCGAGCTACTTGATCCTGCCTTCCGACTATCACGTTGCCCAACCGGAATATAGTGAGACTGAAATTCGCGATGGATTTGTGATTGAGGATGTCAAACCGTTTTTGCGAGAAATGCAGTGCAGCGAACAATGTTCCGGGTCGGTGTTGAGCCTGAGGTGCATATACTTTCGACTGTCTAATCGCGATCAGAACATCGTTGTTACTGGTCTCGACAGCTTCCACATTCGAGAGATGACGTTGAATGCAAAAGTGACTGGGAATCGCTTGCTCCCGATTGACAAAGACAACGCGAAGCTGATAGCCGGCGTGTTCAAAGGCGAAGACGTTATCTCTGTCAAAGCGTCCGAAACGATGATGATCCTGGAATCTCAGGCAGTGAAGTTAATTTGCGAATTGATGGAAGTCAAGATGCCGAATTACTCGCCATACTTTGAGGGAAAGAGCGTTGCTTTATATAACGTCGTGACCGACGCAAAGCGGCTTTATGAAGCATCCAAGCGTCTGTCGAATTTCTGCGCGATCATGGAGATTGACTTCTCAGAGGCAAATTTCTTGAGGATGACTACTGATCCGAATCATTTTGCCGGCTTCGATCGGGTGCCATATGCCATTGGCGATCCCCCGCCCTTTTCGATACTGGTCAACGCGCGCTATTTCGCCGATGTTCTCAATGGTCTGGAAGGCAATGTGAAGATAGAGATCGGCATAGATCAACTTTCACCTATCATCGTCCGCGCCGATGGCTACCGAGCGCTACTGATGCCGATGAGGCCCAAAGACGAGAACGACGAGGACGAGGAATAGTTATCCCAAATATCCCAACCAAATATCCCATATCTGGTTGGGATATTTGGGCTTGAACGTCGGTTGTTTTAGTGAAGACAAAGAATAAGTGTTCCTGCTTTTGCCAGGCCAAGCTGACAGATCGGCGGCAGTGGAACGGTATGACGTGCCAGGCAGGCTGACGTATCGTTTTGCGGCGCTGTAGGCCAGGGCCCGAGCGATAACTGTGTCGTCGTGGAGTGAGCTAGGTGCGCCGAATGACATTGTGCCCGACTCTCGGCGTTTGGACTGGAAGGCCGACAATTCTGCTGTGGCTTCTGGATCAGCGACCAGCAGGATGTTTGACTTTTCCATTGCGTCACGCAGGTCGAATATCACGTCTGACTTGCTCTGCGTAGTCGTGTAGTGCCCTGTGACGGATACGCCGTATAAAGCCAGTGTGTCAGCGATTTCCTGATAGAACATCTCGCCGATAGCGTTTGTCTCAACGACGACTTCCACAGGATGCCATTCTTTCAGGGTTTCGAGGATGCGCGCTACATTCTTTTTTAGGCTGGGAACGCGCCACCTGTAGATTGCATACTCCACCGTCGGCGACAATCCAATGCTCATGATGCTGATGGCGGTGTAGTCGTTTGAAACGCCAACGTCTATTCCGGCGACGACGGCGCGAGGTTTAACAAAATCCGCCTTTTTGGGATTGAGGATGCAAATCTTGTCGAGCCCAGTGAACACTGCTCCTTCGTTGTCAATGAATTGCGCATAGATTTCCTGGGATATGGATTGCGGCGATAGTTTCTCTTCTTCGATCATCTTCTCAATCTCTTCTGCCGAGATGTGAGGATTATCGAAGGATGAGTATTGCCATGAGCGCCAATCACTGTATTGCTCAAAGCTCGAATCCCCGCGAACGAACAGGCGATAGAACGACGTGATGCCGCGTGGTGTTCCGGCAAACCACGCTTTGCCAATTCGGTCAATGAGCGTCGGGCGCAAGACTCGTTCCCACACCTTTTCCAGATCGAGCAAAAGGCTTAATTCGCCGCACTCGTTGAGGATAACCAGATCTAAACCGCTACCGCGGATCGAGGCGTGATTCTTGACTGTGTAATAGCGGATGATGCCTTTCGACGGTTCAAACCTGACTTGTGATGGTTCATCTTTCCATTTCACCATCTTCGCTAATTCAAGCTCGCGCAAAATGATGTGGTGTCGTTCGCGAATCTTGTCAGCGTCAATGTCTTTGGGAACGAGGATGGCAGAGTTCATTCCATTCAACAGCGCCAGTATCACGACACGATCTAGCAATGTATCTTTGCCCCATCGCCGGCCGCATGCCAGCACTTTGTAACGAGCAGGATGATCGTAAATTTCCTGCTGCGTGGGGTGCAGTGTGGGGAAGTTTATTTCAAACAGTTTCATGCTTGACTTCCTGAGCGAGAAGAGTATAATTGAATAAAGGAGATGAAACTATGGGAGCTTTACTATTAAATTCAGCAGTCTTAATTGAGCCAGGTCAGTATGTCATGACTTTTCTGACTCCAGATGAGTTCGCAACCTTGATTCGCGATTTGCACAATGAAGGCAAGCTGAGGAACCACATCGGCTACCAGCCGACGGTTGATCTGGTCAATTCAATGACTGGTCTCAACCTCGAAGTTAACCGGACACCCGCTACGATGGATGGTGTTGACGAAATCTTCTTCGTTCGTCTAGACAAGCGTGTTGATCCATCGCAGAAGGGACAAGAGCCTATCAGTGTAAACGATTGCAAGTTTGGTCGTATCGGAGTGTTGTATCTGGAGCAGTAATCCTACAGCCCGAAGGCGGGGAGTTCAAAGCTCTCCGCCTTTTTTATTCAATCCATTCCGCCACTTTGATCCCCGCCGTATATTCTTTGATGTGCTTAATAGCGATGAGCACAGGTGGAACGTTGAGGCGATTCGCTCCTTCCATTTGCCCTGCTGTGATCCTTGCAACGGCTCGACTGCCTAGCAACTCATGCCATACCATAGATGCCGGGTCACGATAGAACAGCTCTTCCGGCACCGCATGAGCTATCACGTAGTAATCCACAAACTCTTCGGAGATATATTTGTTGGCGAACAAGCGCTGAATTGGATACGGCAATTCTGCCGGGCCGAGGGGTTTGTAGCACGGGTCGGATTCGATGTGATACACCATCCAGTGCCGATCTTCCCAAATCCACTTTGCCGGGAATTGCCATTGCTGGACGCTGACGAAGTAAAGCAGCAGAGGCGTCTGCTGCAGATTCATCACCCATTGCAGCAGGTCAGGATCGGTGATTTCTATTCCTTGCGGCGGGGGTGGCGAAGCTGGCGCTATTCTGACCGGTAGTCCGACTTGCTCGAAGAAGTTCTGATACAGATTCATATGAAGATTGTATCAATATCGCAACACAGAATCTAGTCGCGAACAGTAAAACCAGAATTGATATTTGCCGTTCGTTTCCATGCTTGGCAAAATGCAAAACCGGCTGCGCTCAAAATGCTTGTGGTCGGGCGAAAACAAGAAAGACATTTGAAAGCGAAACAAGTGTGAGCATTGCCGATAATATGGTGTGTAGTATCCTGGAACCGAATAATTGTCATACTCGTAGCATCTTTGTCGCAGCCCGATTCCCCAATTCCACCCACCTACATTGCTGATATAAAAGTTTGCCGGGTGGATGGAGTTCCCGATATACATCGGGATCGCAAACACAGCTATTATTGCTATCAGCTTTACTATCTTCATGGGTTCAATTTTACATCAAATCTTTGCTTTTTGCTATTGACAAACGGCGCAGTATCGTGTAATATAGAGGCATGAACACAAATATTGATCTCTACCAACCCACACAGTCTTATCTCTCTTTCGTCAACGCTACATGGATTAACCCGCATCCGTCGAAGGCGGATACACCTGTAGCAACTGGAGGCGTTGTATTAAATGCCGAATACTGGCAGGGAACGCCGGTTTACAATGTTTATGGCCCTCCCTTCAAGATCACCTACGTTTCATCGAAGAAGGAAGAGATGGTCATCGGCGGCAATAAGATGAACATCATCCCCGTCTGTGTCACGCCGCAATTCAGCATCGTTCGCATGAAAGACGTTAACAACTCTGTCTTTCTGCGGAATCCGGTCTATGTGAAGTCCGATCAGCTGCCCGCCGGTGTATCGGTGTTCAGCGCCATCGCTTTCTTCTTTGTAATCGCTGAAGACCAGCAACTGACGCCTATCGTCACGGTCTTTAAGTCGCATCTCTCAGCCTCGATCAAGAGTGCATTTAGCAACCACGCCAACAAGGTTGCGCGTGTTGCTAATGCCCTTGTCGGAAAGCCAATCGGCGTTCAGGCTTTGCCATGCGTCTTGCGCGCAAGTAAGCCGCGCACTGTCGGCAAGAGTCAGCAAGGATATGTCGTTGATCCGATTCTGGAATTGCCAAACTTCGCGAACAAAGAAGCCTTGCTGAATGCTCTGGTTCCACCGGAGACTTACAAGACGCTTGCTGGCATGGCTAACAATCCTGATGTTCTTGGCTATCCATTCACAGACACTTCGATGCCACGAACAGTTGCGCAGTCGTTGCCGGAGGCGATTGCTCTTCTGGCTTCGACAAATAACCATGTTGACTATCGCGCACTTCCACCCGGCGAGGGAGTAGAATACGATCCGAGCGAAGCGCCATTCTAAATGGCTTTTCTCCTGGTTCAACGGCGGCAGGTATCCTCTGCCGCCGTTTTTTTTTGTGTTATCATTATGACGTGCCATACAAGATTGTTACCAGAGACAAACGGTATTGTGTCGTCAAGGAGGACGGGCAAAAAATCAAATGTTACAGCCGTCTATCCTCTGCACGCAAATTGCTCCGTGCGCTATATGCCAACGTTGAAGATGCCGACAGGGCGTTTCGTAAATCAGTTGCCTCGATTTATGAATCGTTGACGGGAGTCAAGCCAAATGAGCTCAAACAGATGTTCGGTTTGCGCGCCGGTCTGGACACAACGATACAGTCAACGATTCGTGCTATGGAAACGCCGCCGGAAGAGTGGGATGAAGACACATTGAAGCATGTGCTACGTGCTATCGCCTTCAAAAGTAATCCACCCTCCGATGCGACTGCGCTCGATCTGCCTGCCTATGGCTTCAGCTTACGCTGTGCAGACCTGCGCAAATTTGATCTTGACAAACTGCATTGTGTGAGAAAATCGCTCGCGGAGGTTGAGAAATGGAATAGAATACAGGTTCTAGCTGCGCCGTATGACGTTGTAGACACCTACAATTCTTACTTCTCAAAAGACACAGATTTTCGATTTGACATCACGACGCAATTCACGCCGGTATTTGACTCGCACGGGCTAGGTGGAGATGAACGCGATGCAATGCCGGTTGGATTCGTTAGAGAATGGATCAGAGCACCAGAAGGATTGTGGGCTGTTGTGGAATTACACGAGGAGGATAGCCGCAGCAGAAAGTTTGCCCAAGCTGCCGCAGATTGCAGACTTGGCGCGTCTGTGGGAATGCTGCGCGCAGGGATGTATCCTCCGCCCCCGATGGAGACCGACGGTGTTTATCCCCAGCCTACGCTTCTGGAACAAGCACCAATTGTTGAGCTGTCTTTGATTGAATTGGATGAAGAGTCAAACATACGCCCGGCGAATCCAGTGGCAATCGCCGGATATGCGTTTAGTGATCGTGCCACAGTAAAGGAGGACACACAGAACATGTGCCAGGACTGTCAACAGAGCGCCAACGATTTGCAATCGCAGATTGAGTCGTTGCGCGCCGAAATGGAAAAGATCAAGAAAGAACGAGACGAAGCGATGCGCGCCGCTCAAGAGCAGCGCATGGCAATCAGGATGCAGCAAGCTGCACAGAGGCTTGCGCCGTATGGACTGCCTGATCACATCAAGGACGAGTTCTTGAATGTATACAATAGCGTTGCGGAGGGGACGCAAGATGCGCTCATGTCAGCCGTTGGTCGAATGCTTGACCACATTCGCGCTTCTGCCGTCACTGCGCCGTCAACTGATAGTAATCCGTCTCTGCGCGTTGACAACATGCGCGCCATGTTGACAAAGCAAATAATTCCGGCTGAGAGCAACAATGGCCAGGGTCAAGAATCTGATCAGTTGACAAGAGACATTCAGTGGATTCGGTCTAGGATGGCCGTCCGAAGTGGAGGATAGGAAATGTCTTGTGTAAACTGTCATTGCGATCAACAGTGCTGCTTTGATTACTGCGACTGGGATTATCTAAAAGGTATTTGCAATACCTGTCAAATCTCGGTCGCTATTGTTCCCAATGCAGTATTGAAACAAGGAGCACCGTTGACTCGTCAACCAGATGGGCGGTATACGTGGTTTGATCCGCAAGCTACGCCGCCGCAACGGTTTGCCGGTATCCTCATGCGAAACTGGCAAACCGACGAAAACGGAAATGGAATCTTCAGAACATGCTGGCCCAACTGTAACCACATTGAGGTCGGCATGTATATCAGTGGTGTATTTCGGATTTCCGATATGGACATTACCACCGATCAACTCAACGCCATTGTTGCACAAGGCAGAGGGTTTATCCATGGTGATCCGA
>Ga0308411_10000656_pt1 | contig 23170 bp, 9 predicted proteins | sample HotsprottomLayer_2_FD_203530 | JGI IMG/M metagenome (GOLD analysis project Ga0308411, IMG submission 203530) | Hot spring phototrophic mat microbial communities from Octopus Spring, Yellowstone National Park, Wyoming, United States -... | ecosystem: Environmental > Aquatic > Thermal springs >...
TGCGCAGGGGGATGGGGAAATCGGGTTTCCCCATCCCCCCACCCGGTAGGAGGGTCTGGGAGGGCTGCGCCCTCCCACGAAGCATGTTCATCCCGTCGGTGTGCGGCGCAGCCGCATGGACGGCTGATACGATTCTAATAAACTTCTTATATTGCCTCCCTCCAGAATGGGTATCATAATCTTTCGTTGGAGGGTATCGTCCTTGAAGTGACGGCGAGCGCTTCGTCTGGCCTGCACCCCGGGGTGATACCTGCGCGACACGGGCCAACGAAGACATGATGCGGAGGGTCCATTCTGAAAGCCGAGGCTTCGCTCCCGACCGGAGCGCGCGCGGTCCCTCAAACGTAGCTGACGGAACCCACGCCTTCGGGGCGCGAGGCTTCCGTCGTTGCGCCAGGCTCGCCGTCGATGAGCAAAGGAGGTGGAACGATGCACATCGGCTCAAAAGGGCTGACCTGCCCAAACTGCGGCGCCGAGTGGCCATCCCCCACGGCCACGGTGTGCCAGGTATGTCATTACGCGGCTACCGAGGTTATCCCTGCCCGCGCCACTGCCCCACGCTCCGCGGTTGAGTTGCACGCGGCGCTGGATGACCTGTTGAACCACGCCCGCCGCGGCGGGTTGAGCCCCGAAACGATTCTCCAGGTGTTGCAGGACGAACTGGCCTTCGCCGCCGACCTCGCCCGGCCCGAGCGCCGCCACCTCGTCCAGATCCTCGACCTTGGCCCGCAAGAACTGGGCCTCCGCGAGCCCCTCGGCGGCAATCGCCGCGCGATGCTGCCGGCTCGTCCGGTAGTGGCCCAGACGACTGCGCCCGCCCCGGCAAGACGCCTCTAGCGCGCCATGAGATAAAAAGGTTGTTTTGGGAGGGCGCAGCCCTCCCGCGGGCCGGGGTAATGGGGAAACCTGGTTTCCCCACACCCCGCTCCGGGGGCCTGTTTCACCTCAGCCGTCCATGCGATTCGCGCACAACGCCCGATGAACATCGCCTGGGAGCGCGGGCGGCCCGCCCGCGTCGCGTCTCCGCGGGCAAGGTGACGGCCCCCCTCCCCAGCCCTCCCCCCGCTGGGGGGAGGGAGTCCGGCTCCTCCCCCCAGCGGGGGGAGGTTAGGAGGGGGGGTCAGCGCCGCATGCGCGTAGGTGAGCAGCCTATGTTCACGGTAGCCGTCCATGCGGCTGCGCCGCACACCGACGGGATGAAAATAATTCTTGGGAGGGCGTAGCCCTCGCACACCCTCCCGCGGGTGGGGGAATGGGGAAACCCGGTTTCCCCATCCCCCTGCGTGAAGGCCAGGCCCTCCCGCGGGCAGGGGCGTGGGGAAACCTGGTTTCCCCACATCCCTGCTCCAGCAGCCTATTTTCACGTTAGTGCCATGGATATCGCTATCCAGTGGGCTGCGCTGAACCGCAGCCTGAAGACGATCACGGCCTCGATGCGCCGGACCCTCCCGGCGGCGATTGGCGGCGTGGTGATGCCGCCGGTCGCCCGGGGGCCCGAGCTGTTCAATGTCGAGCAACTCGAGCAGCACGCCCGCACCCTCGCGGGCAGCCACCGCGTGGGGCATCCCCTGCTGGGCCTGCCGGGCGCCTTGACGCTCCAGGTAGCCCAGGACGAACGCGATTTGCTGCGCGCCTATCGCATACTCGCTGAGGACGCCCGCCAGCGGAAGATGGCGCTCCCCGCCGCGGAGTGGTTGCTGGACAATATGTATCTGGTGCGCGACCAGATCCGCGAGATCCGCCAGGATCTGCCCGGCGGGTATTACCGTGAATTGCCGAAGTTGAGCGGGGGGCCGTACCGGGGCCGGCCGCGGGTCTATGCCCTGGCGCTGGAGTTGATTCTGCACAGCGACGGCAGGATTGACCAGGAGCGCCTGTTGCGCTACGTGCTGGCCTACCAGTCCGTCGCCCCATTGACGATGGGCGAGCTGTGGGCGGTGCCGATCATGCTCCGCGTGGGTCTGGTGGAGTACCTGGCGCGGCAGGCGCGCCTGGTGCTCGATGTGCGAACGCAGTACGCCGAAGCCGACGCCTGGGCCGAGCGCCTGCTGGCGCGCCCGGATGGTCCCGCTGAGACGCACCCCGTGCTGCGTGAACTGGCGCAGCGTCATCCCCATCTGCTGCTGCCCTTCGCCGTGCAGTTGCTGCGGCGCCTGCGCAGCTACGACGGCGAACGCGATGCCTCCGGGCTGATTGCCTGGCTGGAGGGCCAACTGCCGTCCCGCAGCGCCGAGGAGGTGGTGCACATCGAGCATCAGCGGCAGGCGGCCATCCAGGTCTCGGTGGGCAATACGATCACCAGCATGCGCACGCTCAACGCCATTGACTGGGCCGACTGGTTCGAGCAGGTCAGCCTGGTCGAGCAGGTGTTGCGCCAGGACCCGGCGGGGGCATACCCGCGCAGCACCTTCGCCACCCGCGACCGCTACCGCCACGAGGTCGAGCGCCTGGCGCGGGGCAGCGGGCGCAACGAAGTTGACGTGGCGCGCCAGGCGCTGCTCCAGGCCACTCGCGCGGCCGCCGCGGGCGAGGGGCCGCGGGCGGCCCATGTGGGCCACTACCTGATCGGCGCCGGACGGACGCCCTTCGAGGCCCTGCTCGGCTACCGCGCCGGCCCCGGCGAGGTGGCCCGGCGGGCGCTGCTGCGCCACCCCGGCTTTGTCTACTTCGGCGCAATCGCCACCATCACCGGGGCGAGCGTCGCGGCCGGACTGCGGCTGGCCCGGTCCGCGCGCGCGCTGCCGGAGCCGGCGCCGCATCCCGCGTTGCAGTCCCTGGCCACCGGGCTGCTGGCCCTGCCGGCCAGCACCCTGGCGATCGAACTGGTCAACCGGGCCGTGGCCCACCTGCTGCCGCCGCGCCTGCTGCCGCGCCTCGACCTGCGGTATGGCATTCCCGCCGACCTGCGCACGATAGTGGTCGTGCCCACCCTCCTGTTGACCCCGGAGAGCGTGCGGCACCAGCTTGAGTCGCTGGAGGTGCTCTACCTGGCCAATGAGGACCCGCACCTGCACTTTGCCCTGCTGAGCGACTTCGCCGACGCGCCGCAGCCGCGCATGCCCGAAGACGAGGAGTTGCTCGCCGTGGCTCGCGAGGGCATTCTGGCCCTGAATGCGCGTTACGGCCCCGATCGCTTCTTCTTGCTGCACCGGCGCCGGTTGTGGAACCCGCAGCAGGGGTGCTGGATGGGCTGGGAGCGCAAGCGCGGCAAGCTCGAGGAGTTCAATCGCCTGCTCGCCGGGGCCACCGATACGACCTACGACCTGCTGCTCGGCGACCTGAGCGTGCTGCCGCGGATACGCTACGTGATCACGCTCGATGCCGACACCCAGCTCCCCCGCGACGCGGCGCGGGCGCTGATCGGCACCCTGGCCCATCCGCTCAACGCCGCAGTGGTGGACCCGCGGACCCGGCGCACCGTCGAGGGCTACGGCATCCTGCAGCCGCGGGTGGGTATTGACTTGCCGAGCGCCCTGGCCAGCCGCTTCGCGCGGATCTTCGCGGGCAACGTGGGCCTTGACCCCTACACCACCGCCGTCTCCGACACGTACATGGACCTGTTCGGCGAAGGGAGCTTTGTCGGCAAGGGCATCTACGACCCGGCGGTGCTACGGGAGACGCTGCACGACCGCTTCCCCGAGAACACGCTGCTCAGCCACGACCTGATCGAGGGCAACTACGCCCGGGTGGCGCTGCTCTCCGATGTCGAGTTGATTGACAGCTACCCGACCACCTACGCGGCCTACGCGGCCCGGCAGCACCGCTGGGTGCGCGGCGACTGGCAGATCGCCGCCTGGTTGCTGCCCTGGGCGCCAACCGGCAGCGGGGCCTGGGCGCCGAACGTGTTGCCGCCGCTGGCGCGCTACAAGATCTTCGACAACCTGCGGCGCAGCCTGACGGCGCCGGCATCGGTGACGCTGCTGGGCCTGGGCTGGCTGGTCCTGCCGGGGCGCGCGTGGGTCTGGACGCTGGCGACCGTGGCGCCGTTGAGTGTGCCGTTGCTGTTTGAACTGGCCGACGCGCGCTTCTGGCTGCTCGGCTGGCGCTCGGCCCAGCGACGGCAGGCCAAACTGGCGGCCCTGCGCGATGAGGGGCTGCGGCTGCTGATCAACATCGCGCTGTTGCCCGACCAGGCGGCGCTCAATGTTGATGCGATCACCCGCACGCTGACGCGTATGCTGATCACCCGGCGCCGGCTGCTGGAGTGGGAGACGGCGGCCCAGGCGCAGTTGCGCCTGCGGCGCTCGTGGGATCGGGCGCTGCGGCGCACGGCCCCGGCCCTGGCGGTGCTGGGGCTGCTGGGCCTGGCCCGGCCCCGGCAGGCGCTGGAGGCCCTGCCCGCCGCCGCGCCGGTGCTAGCGGCGTGGATCGGCTCGCCGGCCCTGGTGGGTTGGCTCGACCAGCCCTACCTGGCAACCCGCGCCGAACCGCTCAACGCTGAGGATAAGGCCCTGCTGCGCCGCCTGGCCCGCGCCACCTGGGCCTACTTCGAGCGTTTCGTGGACGAAGAAGGCCATTACCTGGCGCCCGACAACTTCCAGGAGACCCCCACGCCGCTGGTGGCGCCACGCACCTCGCCGACCAACATCGGCCTGCAACTCCTGGCCGACCTGGCGGCCTACGACTTCGGGTACGTCTCGCTGAGCGAACTGACCACGCGCAGCGAGCGCGTCTTCGCCACGCTGGAGCGCCTCGAACGCTACCGGGGGCACCTGCTCAACTGGTACGACACCCGCACCCTGCGCCCGCTCCCGCCGCTGTACGTCTCCACGGTGGACAGCGGCAACCTGGCCGGTCACCTGATCGCCCTGGCCCAGGGCTACCTGGGGCTGGAACAGGCGCCGATCATCGGCCCGGCGGCGCTCTCCGGCCTGCAGGACGCGCTGATGCTCGCCCGCGATCATCTGGGGGAGGATGACCCGCTGCACGAGCGGCTAATGGAGGTGGAGCGCCTGCTCGACGCGCCTCCCGAAAGCCTGCGGGGCTACCGCGAGCGTCTGCGCCAGGCGCTCGAGCGCACCGAGGAGGTGCGCCCGGGCGGCGCCGCCGCCGACTGGCTGCGGGCCGCGCGGCGCCAGGCCCGCGCCCACCTGGAGGACCTGGAAACCCTGGCCGGCGCGGAGGTCGAGACGGACGCGCCCGTGCCAACCCTGGCGGACCTGGCGGCGCGCAACGGGGCCGCGGCGCGCCTGCTGGAGCGCCAGGCGGCGATCATCGCCCAGGCCCGCGAACTGGCCCTGGGCATGGACTTCCGCTTCCTCTACGACGAGACCCGGCGCATCTTCGTGATCGGCTATAACGTGAGCGAGGGGCGCCGCGACAACTCCTTCTACGACCTGCTGGCCTCGGAGTCGCGGCTGGCGAGCTTCGTGGCGATCGCCAAAGGCGACGTGCCCAAGGAACACTGGTTCCACATCGGGCGCACCTTCACGCCCGCCGCCGGGCCGGCCACCCTCATGGCCTGGAGCGGCACCATGTTCGAGTACCTGATGCCGCAACTGGTGATGGCCACCTTCCCCGAAACGCTGCTCGACGCCACGGTGCGCGGCGCGGTCGCGGCGCAGATCGCCTATGGGGCGCGCAGGGGCGTGCCCTGGGGCATCTCGGAGTCGGCCTTCAATAGCCGCGATCTGGCCATGAACTACCAGTACCGCGCCTTCGGCGTGCCGGGCCTGGGGCTGAAGAGCGGCCTGGCTAACGACCTGGTGGTGGCCCCCTATGCCACCGTGCTGGCATTGAGCGTGCAGCCGCACGCGGCAGTGGAGAACCTGCGGCGCCTGATTGACCTGGGGATGTGGGGCGCCTACGGTCTCTACGAAGCGGTGGACTTCACCCCCGAGCGGCTTCCGCCGGGCACGCAACGCGCCATCGTGCGCTCCTTCATGATCCATCACCAGGGGATGAGCCTGGTGGCGCTCGATAACGCGCTCCACGACGCGATCATGCAGCGCCGCTTCCACCAGGAGCCGATGATCCGCGCCACCGAGCCTCTGTTGCACGAGAAGATCCCGCAGAGCGCGCCGATCCAGTTGCCCGAAGACGTGGCCGAGGCCCCGGCGGTGGCGCTGCCCGTGGTTCCCACTTCGCGCCAGTTCGCCAGCCCGGGCACGGCGACGCCGTACACTCACCTGCTGGGCGGCCCGATCTACAGCGTGATGCTTACCAACGCCGGCGGCGGGGCCAGTTTCTACAAGGGCCTGGCGGTTACCCGCTGGCGCCCCGATGGCGCCCGCGACTGCTGGGGCAGCTTCATCTACCTCCGCGACGCCCGCAGCGGGCTGGCGTGGTCGGCGGGCTACCAGCCCCTGCGCCGCGAGGGGCAACAGTACCGCGTGCGCTTCAGCCTGGAGAAGGCCGAGTTCCTGCAGCAGATCGGCGGCATCGAAACGCGCATGGAGGTGACGGTCTCACCGGAGGACCCGGCGGAGGTGCGGCGCATCACCCTGACCAACCTGGGCGCCGCGCCCCGGGAACTGGAGGTCACCAGCTACGCCGAGCTGGTGCTGGCCCCGCCCATGGCCGAACTGGCCCACCCGGCCTTCGCCAATCTGTTCGTCGAGACCGAGTTCGTGGCCGAACGGGGCGCCCTGCTGGCCTCGCGACGTCCGCGCGCGGCAGACGGCGAGCGGCCCTACGCGGTGCACGTGGTGGCGGCCCGGTCGGGAGTGGTGGGCGAGGTAGAGTATGACACCGACCGGGCGGCCTTCCTGGGGCGGGGCCATAGTCCGGCCCATCCGGTGGCCCTGGATCGCCCCCTGAGCGGCCGCGTCGGCGCGGTGCTCGACCCCATCTTCAGCCTGCGGCGGCGCGTGCGCATCGCCCCGGGGGCCTCGGTGCAACTCTTCTTCACCACCGCCGTGGGCGCCACCCGTGACGAGGCCCTGCGCCTGGCCGATAAGTACCGCGACCCCCTGGTGGGGGCGCGGGCCTTCGACCTGGCCTGGACCCAGGCCCAGGTGGAGTTGCAAAGCCTGAACCTGGACGGCGACGCGGCCCACCGCTACCAGCGCCTGGCGGCCTTCGCCATCTTCCCCGACCCGCTCCGGCGCGCTGCGCCCGAGGTGATCGAGCGCAACCGCAAGGGCCAGCCCGGCCTGTGGGCCTATGGCATCTCCGGCGATGACCCGATCGTGCTGGCGCGCATTTCCGCGCCGGGCGAGTTGGGGCTGGTGCAGGAATTGTTGCAGGCCCACGAGTACTGGCGGCTGAAGGGGCTGCGGGTCGAACTGGTCATCCTCAATGAAGACACTGGCGGCTACTTGCAGGAGTTGCACGAGCAGTTGCTGGCGCTGATCCGCAGCGGGCGGGCCGGGGGCTGGCTCAACCAGCGCGGTGGCGTCTTCGCGCTGCGGGCCGACCTGATGCCCGAGGAGGACCGCGTGCTGCTGGAGAGCGCCGCGCGCGTGGTGCTGACGGGCCGGCGCGGCAGCCTGGCCCAGCACCTGCGGCGTCGCGAGCCGGACACGGCGCCCCTGCCCCAGATCCTCGCCGTCCCCCCCGCGGGACCGGCCCTGCCCCCCGGCGAGCCGCTGGCCCTGCGCGGACCCTACGGCGGCTTCGCTCGCGACGGGGCCGAATACGTGATCGAACTGGCACCCGGCCAGCACACGCCCGCGCCCTGGATCAATGTGATCGCCAACCCGCGCTTCGGCTGCATCGTCTCGGAACGTGGCGCGGGCTACACCTGGGCGGAGAACAGCCGCGAGAACCGCCTGACGCCCTGGTCGAACGACCCGGTCAGCGACCCGGCGGGCGAGGCGCTCTACCTGCGCGACGAGGGCGACGGCGCGGTCTGGTCGCCTACCCCGTGGCCCCTGGGCGCGGGCCACTGGCGCGTGCGCCACGGCTTTGGCTATAGCATCTTCGAGCATCGCCGCCACGGGATTGCCAGCAGACTCACCGTCGGCGTGGCGCCCGAGGATCCGGTGAAGTTCTACCGGCTGGAGCTGACGAATGAGAGCGATGGCGAGCGCGAGCTGAGTCTGACATTTTATGTCGAGTGGGTACTCGGCGTGTTCCGCGAGCAGATGGCGCCCTTTATCGTGACCGTGGCCGACGAGGAGCGGGGGGCGCTGCTGGCACGCAACCCCTACAACCACGAGTTCGGTCAGCGCGTCGCCTTCATTGCCGCCAGTGAGCCGGCCTCCTTCAGCGGCGACCGCAGGGCCTTCATCGGACGCAACAGCGACCTGGCAAGCCCGGCGGCACTGCTGCGCGGCGGCCCCCTGGCGGGCCGCGCCGGCGCCGGCCTGGACCCATGCGGAGCGCTGCGCTGCGCGCTGCGGCTGGCCCCCGGCGAACGGCGCACGCTGGCGCTGCTGCTGGGGCAGGGGGCCGATGAGGGCGAAGCGTGGGCGCTGATCGAGCGTTACCGCGACCCCGCGGCGGTGGACGCCGCCCTGGAACAGAGCGCCGCCATCTGGAACGCCCGGTTGGGCCAGGTCCGCGTGCGCACCCCGAGCGCGGAACTGGACGCGCTGCTGAACGGCTGGCTGCTCTACCAGACGCTGAGTTGCCGGATCTGGGCGCGCTCGGCCTTCTACCAGTCGGGCGGGGCCTATGGCTTCCGCGACCAACTGCAAGATGCGCTGGCGCTGCTGCACACCGAGCCGGCCCTGGTCCGCGAGCACCTCTTGCGGGCAGCCGCGCGGCAATTCGTGGAGGGCGATGTGCAGCACTGGTGGCACCCGCCCACCGGGCGCGGCATCCGCACGCGCTTCTCCGACGACTACCTCTGGCTGCCCTTCGCTACCGCCCACTACGTCCGGTTCACCGGCGACACCACCGTGCTCGACGAAGAGACGCCCTTCCTCGAGGGCCGGCCCCTGGCCGACGACGAGGCGGAGTACTACGATCACCCCGGCGTCTCTGAGGAGCGGGGCACGCTCTACGAGCACTGCGCGCGGGCGGTGGAACTGGCCTTGCGGCGGAAGGGTGCGCATGGCCTGCCGTTGATGGGCGCCGGTGACTGGAACGACGGGATGAACCTGGTCGGCGCGGGCGGTCGGGGTGAGAGCGTCTGGGTTGGCTGGTTCCTGGCGGTGGTGCTGCGGGCTATGGCCGGACTGGCCACGGCGCGGGGCGACGCCGAGCGCGCCGCCCGCTACACCGCGGCGGCGGAAGAGCAACTGGCGGCGCTCGAAGCCAGCGCCTGGGATGGCGACTGGTACCTGCGGGCCTTCTACGACGACGGCACGCCCCTGGGGTCGGCGCGCAACCAGGAATGCCGGATCGACCTTCTGCCGCAGGCCTGGGCGGTGATTGCCGGCGGCGACCCCGCACGGGCGCGCCAGGCAATCGAGTCGGCGCTGGTCCATCTGGTGGACCGCGAGGCGGAGCTTATCCGGCTGCTGACGCCGCCGTTCGATCGCGGCGAGCAGAACCCTGGCTACATCAAGGGCTATGTGCCGGGTGTGCGCGAGAATGGCGGGCAGTACACCCACGCGGCGATCTGGCTGATCTGGGCCTGCGGGCTGCTCGGGGCGCGGGCGGATGCCTGCGCCCTGCTCGAGATGATCAATCCAGTGCGCCACGCCAACACCCAGCCCGAGACTTACAAGGTCGAACCGTATGTCGTCGCCGCGGATGTGTACGCCGCCGAGCAGCATCGCGGGCGTGGCGGGTGGACCTGGTACACCGGCTCGGCGGGCTGGTTCTACCGGCTGGGGCTGGAGGTGATCCTGGGCCTGCGGCGCGAAGGGGCCAGTCTGTGGGTGCAGCCGTGTGTGCCGCCCGAGTGGCCGGGCTTCGAGGTCGCTTACCGCTACGGCGGGAGCGTGTACCACATCCGGGTGGAACGCCTGCCAGAAGAAGCCGGCGCGGACCTCGAAACCCTGCTCGACGGCGAACGGTTGCCCGACGGGCGCATCCCCCTGCGCGACGACGGTCGGAGTCACGCGGTCGTGGTGCGCGCCGCCAGGCAGGGGCGTGGGGAAACCAGATTGCCCCACCCTTCTCCAACCGGGCAAGGATAGAGGGGGTGGGGAAACCCGGTTTCCCCACCCCCCTGCGTGCGGCGCCGGCCCAGACCCTCCCGCGGGCGGGGGCGGGGGGAAACCCGGTTTCCCCAGACCCCTGCTTGAGGGCCAGGCCCTCCCGCGGGTGGGGGCGGGGGGAAACCCGGTTTCCCCAGACCCCTGCTCAAGCGGCAATCCGTTGCCACGAAGGTGACGGCCCCCCTCCCCAGCCCTCCCCCCGCTGGGGGGAGGGAGTCCAGCGCCTCCCCCCAGCGGGGGGAGGTTGGGAGGGGGGCTGGGGCGCCGCATGCGCTGAGGGGGAAGGTATTGGCTCTCGTAGCCTATGTTCATATCAGCCGTCCATGCGGCTCCGCCGCACAACACGGCAATGAACATAAGGTTGTTTTTGGGAGGGCTTCGCCCTCCCAAACCCTCCCGCGGGCGGGGGAATGGGGAAACCCGGTTTCCCCATTCCCCTGCCCCAGCAGCTTATTTTCACGTTAGCATCACTGCCCCAGATACAGGCAGGGCACATACACAACCGGCTGGCGCTCGAAGCGCAGGGCCACATCACTCACCAGCGGCGCGGGCAACGACAGCGCCAGACTGGTGGCGGTCGTTGTCACCGTCTCGGTCATTGTTACCGTACCCGTGTAGGTATCCCACCAGGTGACGCGGTAGGTCCCGGGGGCGAGATCGGGAATGCTGAGCGTGCCGCTGATGGGCGCGACAGGCACGGCGTCCAGAACATTGCGCCAGGTGTGATGGCGATTGCTGATCCAGAGGTGGCCGCGATAGGCCAGGCGATCAACCTGCCCCCACGCCCGCAGGTCGGGGTGCGAGGTAACCGCCCGCGCCTCGGCATAGCGCCCGTTGTTCAACGGAATGCCGTCCATGAAGTCGCGGTAGGCTTTGAAGTGCCCGTAGAGGTTGTACCGGCGGATGTGCTCGGCATCCCAGTACAACTCGTAGAGCCCACCGGCGTTGATCTGCCCCCAGATGAAATTGTGGAGCCAGATCCCGCGAGTATCGCCGCGCTGGTCGTGGTTCGCGTCCCCGCGATAGTCATCTGCGTCGCCCAGCGCCACCTCGCCACGGGTGACCGGTTTGCGCGGGCCGGATCGGGTTCGCCCACCGATCTGCCAGCTATAGGCGGCAGTGAGCAGGGCGGTGTCGTGGTTCAAAGGGGTGCGGTCAAACGATCCGTTCAGGTAAACCGGCTGACCGTCGGGCGCAAGCAGTTCCACCTCGTCAATCCATGCCGCGCCGCCAGTTCCGAACCCGTTCTGGAAATAGATGGCGAGGGTGTGGATGTTGTCATCAGTGATGATAAGGCGCGCACTGCGGGGCGCGGGGATGCCGTCAGCCAGGTAGCGGCTATCGAACGCGCGCCAGGGGTAGGTGCCGGCAGGCGCGCTGCACAAGAACTGCTGGCCGTTCGCGGCAGCCGGCACCACATTGGAGCGGCCATCTGGCCGGTCCGGATCGAGAATCCACAGCAGGCGCGGGCCGGCGAGATCGTTCGGCTGGCCGTAGCCGCAGGCGCCGCTGAAGTTCTCCGCGCGCATGCGATAGCGGATCACCCATTCGCCTGCTCCGCGAATGACCAGGGCGCGGGGCGTGCCCCCGGCGTTGTTGAACTGTTGCGTGCCGGGGATGCGCACAGAGGAACCCGCGCCGCCGAACACGTAGGCCGGGCGGCTCTCGAAAGCCAGGGGGGCATCGATCTGCTGCGCCCAGCCCGCGGCGAGCGCTCCACAACAGGCGTAGGCGTGGACATCGGCGTAATCCACCCCGCTATAGGCCGGATTGTCCCAGAACTCAGCAATGGGAAAGCTGTGCCAGGTCGAGGTGGTTACCAGATGGCGCGCGGGATTGTGGGCGCGCATAAAGCGCCCGAAGGCGTCCGCCTGCGCGTAGTGATTGCCATTATACGGATCACCTTCGTTGAGCAACTCCCAGGAATGCACCGCGCGCGAGTAGCCCCAGCGGGCGATCAGGTAGCGCCAGAAATACTCATGATAGCGCCGCACCGCCGTGTTCGGCGCGGCGTAGAAGCGATCGTTGTCCAGGTCGTAGTACGCGCCGACCAGACTGCCGTCGGGCGCGATATGATTGGCAATCCAGTCGTTCTTCTCCAGGACGACCGGGCGGATGGTCACCCCGGCTCGGGCGGCCTGCTCCAGCACATGGTCCCATTGCCAGGAGGGCGCCGGGTCGAAGTAGCGGTGGTAGGCGAAGCGGTTCTTCCACAGCACTTCGCTGCCGACGGCCGCGCGGCCGTTCCACTCCCGCACCGAGACCTCGTCCACGAAGACATCGCCGCCGGTGGTATTCTCCAGGATGAGGTAGAAGTTGTCGAGGAAGAAGTCGTTCGCGCCGGTGGTAAACGTGCCCGTCACCTCGGTCCAGCCCGTGGCGCCGGTGACGAACTCGACCAGGCGCGTCGTGTTTTCGGCGGTCGAGGCGGGATCGGCGCACGTCTCACCCAGCCATCCCCCGCGCCGGATAGTGAATCCGTAAGGGTAACGCGAGTTCCGCGGGCCGGTCACGCCAACCGCGCGCACCCGCGCGCGGACGAGGTAGGTGGTATTTGGCCTGACGGCAATGTTGTTCGAGAAGCCCTGAAACATGCAGGGGTTGCGCCGGTTGGCCACCGCGGGATCGGCGTAATCCCACAGCCGTAGCGAGAACTGATGATCGGCATAAGCATCGGCATAGCTCAGGCTCGTCGGGTTGAAGTAGCCGCCCTCGCCGGGCAGATGGTGCGAGTGCCAGGGGTTCCAGGGCGCCATGTAGATGCCGCTGCCGCTCATCCACAGGCGCAGGAAGTTGACCCGGTAGCGTTCAAAGCGCCGCATGTCGGCATCAACGTGATAGGTGAGGCGATCGCCGTCGAAGCCCGCGCCGTGCCCCGCAGCGATGAACGGCGAGCCGTCGGAATACTCGAAATAGCCCGGATCGCGCTCGCTGATGCGGATAAAGCCGTGGTTGTGGGGCGAAACTGGCGGGGTGACCGTGAACGCGCCGATGTCGCTGAAGGCAACGCCGGAGGCATCCTGGGCGCGCAGGCGATAGTGCCAGACCCCGATCCGTTGCGGCGCAAAGCGCACCTTCCAGACCGGCGCGCCGAGCGGATACAACCACTCCGAGCCGCGGGCGCAGTCGTTAGCCTCAGTGTCGCCGATGCACCGGCGCTGGTAATCCTGGTACAGAAAGCCCGGCTGGGTGATCACCGTCTTCCAGTTGTCGGGGGTGAACAGAGCGTCCACGCTGATGCCGACCGCGGCCGGCACGCCAGCAGGCGGCGCGGGATCAAAGGGATAGGCGAGATTACTAGCGACAGCGCTGTTGACATCAAAGGTCAATTCAAACTTGCCGTACTGCTCAACCTGCGCCGCGCCCGGCCGAACGTTGGCGATGACCAGCCCGGCCTGCGCCTGGCCGGTCCCAGTCGCAAGCAGCCAGGGCGCCGCCAGCGCCGCGACGCTCATGACGACAATAGTAAAGACTATGGTCAACCGATGCTTGCTCATACGAGTTTTGTGCAGGCGTGGGGAAACCCGGTTTCCCCGTCCCCCTGCGTGAGAGCCAGGCCCTCCCGCGGGCGGGGACGTGGGGAAACCCGGTTTCCCCACCCCCCTGCGCACGGGCGCAGCCCTCCCACACCCTCCCGCGGGCGGGGGTATGGGGGAACCTGGTTCCCCCATGTTCACGTTAGGAGGAGGAACCAGAGGGAGTATACCCTGCCGCTCACCACTTGAACGAGAAGAAATGACCACCGTGCCGCGCTGGTGTGATCCTCACCCTCCCGGACCCGCCCTGACAATGACTTTGCACACACCGCAAGATGCGGTACCATGTCAGCCAACGGACCTGTCAGGGACAGGACTTACACGGTGGAGGGGCGCGGGGAGGCGAAGCCTCCCCCCACACCTCTCTTCCCCGCCCGCGGCGGCCAGGCGGCCTGGCGCAACGCCCCCAACACTTCCGCTGCGGGTGGGGAACGAACAACGAGCGGTTCGTGGAGGGCCTGCGGCCCTCCATCCCTCCCCGCCGGAAGGCGACCGCGTACCTCCTGTCAGGGAAGGATGAGGTAGTGTGAACAACTCGCTCAGTTTTCTCACCGGGCTGGCCGTCGGGGCCGGGCTGACGTTCGCTGCCCGCGATCTCGCGCCGGCCCTGGCGCCCCATGCCCGCACGCTGACCAAGCGCGGGCTGAAACTGGCCGTGCTGGGCTTCGAGCGGGGCCGCGAGGCCCTGGCGCTCACCGCCGAGTCGCTCAGCGATCTGCTTGCCGAGGTCCAGGCCGAGTTGCAGGCGGAACGGGCCATGCCCGGGCCGGCGCCGGCGCATAACGGCAGCGACTTGCTGGCCGAACTGCTCGCCGACGAGCAGCCGGCCGATGTGACGCCTGAAGCCTAGTGGTGATCAACCATCCACAAGCGAACATCCGCAATCGCCCCGGGGGGTCGCTATGCTGCCAGTAGCCTTTGTCGCCCACCAGGCCGGCGAGCGGCTGCGCCTGCGCATTCCGGCGCGCAAAGGTGATGCCGCGTTCTTCGAGCGCGCCGAGCGTGATCTCGCCGCATGCCCTGGAGTGGCCTACGCCGAAGCCAACCCATTAACCGCCAGCATCCTGCTGCACTTCCACGGCGACCTGGACGAACTGGCCAGCGCGGCCAGCGCCGGCCAGCTCTTCACCCTTGAACCGCCCCGGATGCCGGAGTATTCGGTGCTCGATGTGGTGGCCGATCGTGTTGATCGCATCGAACACTTTATCCAGCTCCGCTCGCAGGGGGCGCTGGATCTGGAGACGATCCTGTTCCTGGGGCTGGTTGGCGCCGGGGTGGTGCAACTGGCCCGCGGCCAGGCCCTCGGCCCGGCCAGCACCTTGCTCGCCAATGCCGCCACCATCCTGGCCGTGCATCGCCATCGCCGCGATCGCGGGCGATGAGATGGGGCAACCACGTTTCCCCATCCCCCCGCCCGCCGGGAGGGTTTGGGAGATTATCGCCCTGCCATTCGTATGCGGCGCAGCCGTGTGAGCTTCTATGAGCGTAGCACCATCCCACCGGGCAGGCGACTGCGGCATGGCCGAGTTGAGCGCCCTGCTCGAAGAGGTCTTCGCGGGCGGAGGAACCGCGCGCACCCTGCTGGTGGCCCTGACCAGCCTGCCTTGCCGCACCATTCCAGGCCATGTCTTCCGCGCCGCCCTCGACCAGTACGGCCTGCGTTCCACCTTCGACACCATTCTCCAGGACCGCGAGGTGATCGAGGCCCTGGATGCGGTGCATCTGCCTGCCAGCGGCGAAACGCGCGCAGTGACCCTGCGCCTGATCCGGCCGCTCACGCTGCACCAGCGCATCGGCGTGGGGCGCATGCGCCTGCACGTCAACCGCGAGTTGCTGCTGTTGATTGACGACCGCGATGAGGTGACCCTGCGCCGGGGCGACATCCGCATGTCCTGGATGCGGATGAACGAGGAGGTGCTGGTGCGGCTGCGGCGGGCGCGCGATCGCTCCGGGGCGCCGGTGGATATGCTGGCCGTTTCGGCCGGCCACGTCATCAGCCAGACCTATCCGCTGGACGTGATCACCCTGCCGCCGCGTGTTCCGCGCGAGCGCGTGACGGTGGAAGCGCCGCCGCCCCCGCCGCCCCGGCTTGCGCCACCGGCGCCGGTCATGGCCTCCGCGGCGGCCCCCGCGGCAGTGCTGCCCGCTCCAGCGGTCAGCGCACCGCCAGCGGCGGTCATCAGCGTGGTCCATCGCTCGCCGGGACGGCTGCGCCTGCGTATCGCCCAGCTCTACCGCAACGAGGTCGAGAAGGCGCGCCTCGAACGCGCCCTCCGGGGCCGCGCCGGGATCGTCAGCGTGGTTGCCAGCAGCCTGACGGGGACGCTGCTGCTGCGCTTCGCCGCGCCCCTCACGCACCAGGAGGTCGAGCGTACCGTCGAGCGCATCCTCAGCGGTGAAGACGCCGGCGAGGGCGGACGCCGCCAGCAGGCGCATCACCCCTGGCACATCTTCGACATCGAGCAAACCGCTGCCTTGCTCGGCACCTCGCCGGACCGCGGCCTGAGCGAGGCGGGCGCCCTCGAACGGCTGAGCCAGTACGGCCCCAACCTCCTGCCCCAGGCCGTCAGCCGCTCACCTTTGCAGATCATGCTGGAACAGTTCGCCAGCCTGCCCGTGGCCCTGCTCGGCGTCTCGGCAGTGGTGTCGATCGTGACGGGCGGCCTGGTGGACGGGGTGGTGATCCTGGGCGTGGTGGCCCTGAACGCGGGGATCGGCTTCACCACCGAATACTGGGCCGAGCAGACCATCGCCGGGCTGAACCGCGGCCTGGAACCGCACGCCGTGGTGGTGCGCGATGACCAGGAACGCGAGGTGGCCGGCGAAACGCTCGTGCCGGGCGACTTGATCATCCTCCGCCGGGGGATGGCCGTGCCCGCCGACGCGCGCCTGATCCTCGCCGATCACCTCAGCGTGGACGAATCGGCGCTGACCGGCGAAAGCGTGCCGGTCAACAAGATGGTCGCGCCGCTCGATGAGCGCAACGCGCCCCTGGGAAGCCGCACCAATATGGTCTACCGCGGCACGGTGGTCACCGGCGGCAGCGGCAGGGCCCTGGTAGTGGCGACGGGGGTCGCCACCGAGATCGGCGAGATCCAGCGGCTGCTGGGCGAGACTGAGCAGCCCGAAACGCCCCTGCAGCGTCAGCTTCGCACCCTGAGCGGGCAACTGGTTGCCGGGTCGCTGGCGTTGTGCGGGGTCGTGTTTGGCATCGGCCTGGTGCGGAACCAGGGCTTCCTGCAGATGTTCAAAACCGCGATCGCCCTGGCCGTGGCCGCCGTGCCCGAAGGCTTGCCTACCGTCGCCACCACCACCCTGGCCATCGGCCTGCGCCGCCTCGAACAGCAGGGCGTGCTCGTGCGACGCCTGGTGGCCGTGGAGACCCTGGGGGCGGTGGAGTTCCTCTGCCTGGATAAGACCGGCACCATCACCCGCAACGAGATGACCCTGGTGATGGTCGTGACAGGCGAGCGGCGCTACGACCACGGCGCGGGCGGCTTCAGCATCGAGGGCCAGGCCCTGCCTCCCGGCGGCAGCCCCGATCTCGAAGCCCTGCTGCGCCTGACGGCGCTCTGCAGCGAGGTGCGCCTGGAGCCTGCCGCGGACGGCCCGCGGCTCCTGGGCACGCCGACTGAGACCGCGCTGGTGCGCGCGGCGCTGGAACAGGGAATCGATGTGGAGGCCCTCCGGGCGCGCTATCCACTGCTGCGGACGCGCCTGCGCAGCGAGGGGCGCGGGTTCATGGATACGCTTCACCAGGACGGCAACGGCTACCTGCTGGCCGTCAAAGGCAGCCCCGACCAGGTGTTGAGCCTCTGCGACCGGCTGAGCGAGGCCGGGACGGTGCGCCCGCTGACCGAGGAGGACCGTGAGCGCATCCTGGTGGACAACGAGCGCATGGCCGGCCAGGCCCTGCGCGTGCTCGGCGTGGCCTACCTGCCCGATGATGGGAGGCCGGAAGAACGCCGCGACCTGATCTGGGTCGGCCTGGCCGGCATCGCCGACCCGCCGCGACCGGAGATCCCCGCCCTGGTCGAACAACTGCGCGCGGCGGGGGTGCGCACGATCATGATTACCGGCGATCAGAGCGCCACTGCCACGGCGATCGCCCGGCAGATCGGCCTGGGCCACAAAGGGCACCTGGAAAGCCTCGACGCCGCGCAACTCGAAACCCTGCCCGCCGACGTGCTGCGCAGCCTGGCCGAGCGGGTGGACATCTTCTCGCGGGTCAGCCCGGCGCACAAACTCTACATCGTGCAGGCCCTGCAACGGGCCGGGCACGTGGTGGCCATGACCGGCGACGGGATCAACGACGGCCCGGCCTTGCGCGCCGCCGATATCGGCATCGCCATGGGCGTCAGCGGCAGCGAAGTGGCCCAGGAGGTCGCCGATATGATCGTGCGCGACGACAACCTGGCGACCATCGTCGGGGCCATCGAGCAGGGACGCACGATCTCCAGCGACATCAAGAAAGCCGTCCACTTCATTCTCGCCAGCAATACCAGCGAAATCGCGATCACGCTGCTGGCCACCGCCGTCGGCACCGGCGAGCCGCTCTCGCCCCTGCAGTTGCTCTGGATCAATCTGGTCACCGACGTCTTCCCCGAACTGGCCCTGGGGCTGGAACCGCCGGAGTGCGACGTGCTGCGCCAGCCCCCGCGCGACCCGCACGCCGCCATGTTTAACCGCCGCGACGTGCGGCGGATCGGGATGGAGAGCGCTATGCTCACCGGCGTCGCCCTCGGCGCCTACGGCTGGGGCCTGGCGCGCTACGGCATGGGGCCGCGCACCAGCACCCTGACCTTCACCACCCTCACCACCTCGCAGTTGCTCTACGCCATCAGTTGTCGCTCCGAGAAACGCTGGCTGTTCGACCGCAAGCCTTCAGCGGCGAACCCCTATATGACCTTCGCCGTTGGCGCCGGACTGGGGCTTCAGGGCGCCGCGACGCTCCTGCCCGGCCTGCGCCAGGTGCTGGGAACCACGCCCCTCGGCCCATCCGACTGGCTGCTGGTGCTGGCGCTAGCTACCGGGCCGTACCTCGCCAGCGAATTGCTGAAGGCCATTGAGCGCCCGTGCAGGGTAGACAGGAGAGATGCAGACAGCCATGGCCAGTGAGTATGTGTTTACATCCGAGTCCGTCACGGCGGGGCATCCCGACAAGCTGTGCGACCAGATCAGCGACGCCCTGGTCGGCCATATCCTCTGGCAAGATCCCCCCGCGCGGGTCGTAGCCGAGTGCGCCGTCTCCACCGGCATCCTGTTCGTGTCGCTGAAGGCGGCGACAACCGCCAGCATTGACATCCCCCGCCTTGCCCGCGAGGTGATTCTGGAGGCCGGGTACGACCGCGGCAGCTTCAATGGCCGCACCTGCACGGTGATGACCAACCAGCTTGAAGAGCCGGAAGCCGCGCGCTCGGGCGCGCGCGACCGCGAGAGCGCCCTGTCGGAACTGGTCGCCCAGGAGAACGTCACCCTCTTCGGCTTCGCCTGCACCCAGACGCCAGTGCTGTTGCCGCTGCCGATCTGGCTGGCCAATCGCCTGGCGCAGCGGCTCGACCTCGTCTGCCGCGAGCACCGCGACGAACTCGCACCCGACGGGAAGGTGCAGGTGGGCATTGTCTACCGCGACCATCAGCCTTCGCGCATCCACAGCCTGACCCTGGTGGCCAGCCAGCGCCAGGCCGATCTGCCCCTGGCGCGGCTGCGCCAGACGATCATCGAGGAGGTGGTGAAACCGGCGTTTGAACACGAGACGCTGGTCCCTGATTCAGAGACGCGCTTGCAGATCAACCCCGAAGGTCCGGTGGTGGAAGGTGGGCCGGCGCTGCACGCGGGGTTGACCGGGCGCAAAACCGGCGCCGACACCTACGGAGGCTACGCCCGCCAGAGCAGCGCGGCGCTGAGCGGCAAGGACCCGACCCGCATTGACCGCACCGGCGCTTATGCCGCCCGCCACGCGGCGAAAAACGTGGTGGCGGCGGGGCTGGCCTCGCGCTGCGAAGTGCAACTCAGCTACTCGATCGGGTTCCGCGACCCGGTGAGCGTGCGGGTGGAGACCTTCGGCACCGGGGCGCTCAGCGACGATGAGCTGTCGGAGCGGGTGGCGCGGGCCTTCGATTTCAGCGTGGGCGGGATCATCCGCCGCTTCGATCTGGCCGGGCTGGCGGCCCGTTCCCGGGGCCGGCTCTACCAGCGTCTGGCCGCCCATGGCCACTTCGGACGGCCCGAGCTGGCGTTGCCGTGGGAGGCCACCGATGGGGTAGAGACGCTGCTGGAGACGGTTACATACCGGTGAGGGATGGGGAAACCTGGTTTCCCCAGACCCCTGCGCGCGGGGCGCGCCCTCACCTTCCCAGGGGCGGGGGCGTGGGGAAACCCGGTTTCCCCACACCCCTGCGTGAGGGCCCGGCCCTCCCGCGGGCGGGGGCGTGGGGGAACCTGGTTCCCCCCTCTCCGAGGGCTGCGCCCTCCCAAACCCTCCCGCGGGCGGGGGCATGGGGAAATCGGGTTTCCCCATGCCCCTGCGTGAGGGCCGGGCCCTCCCGCGGGCGGGGGCGTGGGGGAACCTGGTTCCCCCATGGTCACCTCAGGACGCCCCGGCGCAGGCCTAACAGGAGGACAGGCCCGATGACTGCTTCGAGCTACCTGACCATCGATCCCGCAACCTTCGCCGATGAGCGGCGCTTCATGCTGGAGTGCCTGCACGAAGTGCTGCGGGAGGCGGGAGAGCCGGAACTGGCGGCGGCGCTCCCCTGGCTGGAAACTCCCACGACGCCCCTGCCGGAGGCGCGCCCCGAACGGCTGATGCAGGCCCTCTCGATCGCCTTCCAGTTGCTCAAAATGGTCGAGGAACGGGCCGCGGTGCAGTACCGGCGGCTGACGGAAACGCGCGAGGGTCTGGCCGCTGTGCCGGCGCTGTGGGGCGAGGCCCTTTGCCAGTTGCGGAATCGCGGGATCGCCGGCGAGGAGATCGCCGTCGCGCTGCCCGAGGTGCAGGTCGAACTGGTGCTCACTGCGCACCCCACCGAGGCCAAACGCGCCACCGTGCTCGAGCACCACCGCGCCCTCTACCTGCTGCTCGTCAAGCGCGGCGAAACCCGCTGGACGCCCTACGAGCAGGAGTCGATCCGCGCCGAGGTGCTAGCGCGCCTGACCACGCTCTGGCGCACCGGCGAGATCTTCCTGGAAAAACCCGACGTCGCCTCCGAACGGCGCAACATCCTGCACTACCTGCGCAACGTCTTCCCCGATATTATCGGGCTGCTCGATGAGCGCCTGCGGCAGGCATGGGCCGCGGCGGGCTTCGACCCGGCCCTGATTGACGACGTGGATCGCCTGCCCCGGCTCCGCTTCGGCACCTGGGTCGGCGGGGACCGCGACGGGCATCCCCTGGTGACCGCCGAGGTCACGCGCGAGACCCTGGCCGAGTTGCGGCAGCAGGCCCTGGGCATCATCCAGGATCAGGTGCGCGAACTGGCGCGGGCCCTTAGCCTCTCCGACCTGCTCCAGGCGCCCCCGGCGGAACTCCTCGCGCGCATCGCCGACGTGACCGCCGCCATGGGAGCCATCGGCGCACAGGCAGTGAAGCGCAACCCCAACGAACCCTGGCGTCAGTGGATCAACCTGATGCTGGCTCGCCTGCCGCTCACCTCGCCCCTCGAAGCGTACCACTACCGCGCGGCCTCCGAACTCGAGCGCGACCTGCGCCTGCTCGCCACGGCCCTCGACGCCGTGGGCGCGCAACGCCTGGCCCGGCACTTCGTGCATCCGGTGATCCGCAGCCTGCGGACCTTCGGCTTTCACCTGGCCGCGCTGGACGTGCGCCAGAACAGCCATTTTCACGACCTGGCCCTGGGGCAACTGCTGGCCGTCGCCGGCTTCGCCGATCACAGGGTAACCACGTGGGACGAACCCCGGCGCATGGAGCTGCTGGAGCAGGAACTGGGTTCGCCGCGACCCTTCGCCGGCCCGGCGGCGCGTGTCGGCCCCGAAGCCGACGCGGTGCTCAGTTGCTACCGGGTGCTGCTCGACGAACTCACCACCCACGGACCGGCGGGTCTGGGGGCGCTGATCGTCAGCATGACCCGCAGCGCAGCCGACCTGTTCACGGTCTACCTCTTCGCCCGCGAAGTCGGCCTGGTGCGCGACACTCCCGATGGCCCGGCCTGCCCCCTGGCCGTTGTGCCCCTGTTCGAGACGATCGAAGATCTGGAGCGCAGCGCCGCCATCCTGGCCACCTTTCTCGATCACCCTCTGACCCGCCGGAGCCTGGAGTTGCAGCGGCAGTTGCGGGGCGAGCGCGACCTGGTGCAACAGGTGATGATCGGCTACAGTGACAGCAACAAAGACGGCGGCCTGGTGGCCAGCCTGTGGTCGCTCTACCGGGCGCAGAAAGCCATGGCCGCAGTGGGGCGGGAGCGGGGCGTGCGTATCCGCTTCTTCCATGGGCGGGGCGGCACGATCAGCCGGGGGGCCGGGCCGACCCACCGCTTCATCAAGGCCCTGCCGGCGGGGACGCTGGGCGGCGACCTGCGAGTGACCGAGCAGGGCGAAGCGATTGCCCAGAAGTACGCCAACCGTCTGACCGCCAGCTACAACCTGGAACTGTACCTGGCGGGCGTGAGCCGCGCCACCGTGCTCGAACGCCACGCGCCGGGGGAGGCGCACGTCCTCGAACCGGTCATGGACCGCCTGGCGGCCCTGAGCCGGGCGGCCTACGCCGACCTGATCGGCAGCGCAGGCTTTCTGACGTTTTTCCGTCAGGCCACTCCGATTGATGCCCTGGAGCAGAGCCGCATCGGCTCGCGGCCCACCCGGCGCAGCGGCCAGGCCACCCTGGCCGACCTGCGGGCCATTCCCTGGGTGTTCAGTTGGAGCCAGGCGCGCTTCTTCCTCTCCGGCTGGTATGGCGTCGGCAGCGCCCTTGAACACCTCCACCAGAGCGATCCGGCGACCTTCGCGGCGCTGCAACAACACTTCCTTGGCTGGGCGCCGCTGCACTACATCTTCAGCAACGCCGCCACAAGCGTCGCCAGCGCCGACCCGGAGGTGATGGGCTGGTACGCCGACCTGGTGGAGGACACCGCGTTGCGAGAGGCCATGCTCGGGCGTATCCTCGCCGAATACCGGCGCGCGGTGGCTATGCTGGAACGGCTCTACGACGGCCCCCTGGCCGAACGGCGGCCCAACATCTTCAGCATGATCGAGGCGCGCAATCCTGGACTGCGCATCCTGCACCGCCAACAGATCGAACTGCTACGGGAATGGCGCGCGCGGCGGTCACGCGGCGAGGATGACACGGCGCTGCTGCCCCGGCTGTTGCTCACCATCAATGCGATTGCGAACGGGCTGGGTTCCACCGGGTGATACCCTTCTCAGCCGTCCATGCCGCCGGGCGGCACCATGCCCGGTGAAAACGAGGGTATGGGGGAACATGGGGAAACCAGGTTTCCCCATCCCCCTGCTCGCGGGCTGCGCCCGCCCACCAGGTGAGTGGAGAGGGAAACCCGGTTTCTCCATCCCCCTGCTCGAGCGGCGCTACGTTGCAATGAAGGTGACGGCCCCCCTCCCTGACCCTCCCCCGCTGGGGGCGGGAACCCGGCTCCTCCCCCCAGCGGGGGGAGGCTGGGAGGGGGG
>Ga0308411_10000657_pt1 | contig 23163 bp, 18 predicted proteins | sample HotsprottomLayer_2_FD_203530 | JGI IMG/M metagenome (GOLD analysis project Ga0308411, IMG submission 203530) | Hot spring phototrophic mat microbial communities from Octopus Spring, Yellowstone National Park, Wyoming, United States -... | ecosystem: Environmental > Aquatic > Thermal springs >...
GAGCCGGGGTAGGCCCGGGGCAGACCCGGGGCAGACCCGGGGTAGAACGGGGCAGCGGACCGGTTACGATCGATTGTCGGGGGTGGGAACGGCCCCCGACCTTCATCGCCTGACTGATGTCCCCGTGGAACGGGGCGGCGGATCGGTTACGATCGATTCCAGGGGACCCAGACGGTACCCGACTTCGTCCCATCATCATCCTTCTTTCTGGGGTACTACCCATGGCCGAAGCCCACTACGGAGAACTGGTCCCGGTCGGCGGCGGGGACGCCATCCCGCTCATCAGCGAGGTCATGACGATCGGTCGCCGCGAGTCCTGCGACATCTGCCTGAAGTTCCAGAACATCTCCGGCACGCACTGCGAGCTGTCCCGGCGTAACGGGGTCTGGCACATCCGCGACCTGGGCAGCACCAACGGGGTGAAGGTGAACGGCGAGCGGACACTGCGACGACCGCTGCGGCCCGGCGACGAGATCAGCATCGCCAACCACAAGTACATCATCCAGTACCAGTTGCCGGTCGGCAGCACGATCGAGGACGTGTTGGCCGAGGAGGAGGACGTGTTCGGCCAGTCGCTGCTGGAGAAGGCCGGGCTGGAGAAGCCGAGAAAGTCCGGCGGGCCGGGCCGCCGCTGAGATCGCGGGGGTCGGGCGGCGACCGCCGGCGGTCGGTTCAGACGGCGACCGGGGCGGCGGTGAAGCTGCCCGCCAGCTCGGGGTCGATGTCGTCCAGGACGGCCCGGAGGCGGCTCCGGGCGACGTGCAGCCGCCGCTTGATCGTGCCGGTCGGGACGTCGAACTCCTTGGCCATCTGCTTGAGGCTCCGCCCCCGGATGTAGAACGCCTCGAGGGTCGCCCGGTCGAGCGGCCGCAGTTCGGCCAGGCCGACCCGCAACCGCTCGACGGCCTCGGCGACCGCGTAGCTCTCGTCGGGTGCCGGGGTGGTGTCCCGGACGGCGTCGAGTTGCTCCGGCTCGGTCCCGAAGAGCGGGCGTCTGCGGGTCAGGCGGTTGATCGCCATCCGGCAGGTGATCTGCCGCAGCCAGCCGGTGAAGCACCGGGGGTCCCGGAGTTGCGGCAGCTTCCGCATGGCGTGGATGAAGACGTCCTGGGTCAGCTCCCTGGCCTCGTGCGGGTTGCGAACCCGGCCCAGGGCCTGACCGTAGACGCTGTCCTGGAAGCGGACGACCAACTCCCCGAAGGCCTCCCGGTCCCCGCCCTGCGCCCGCACGACCAGCCCGCTGATCTCGTCCCAGCTCATGTGATGGCGTTCCTGTCCCGATCCCGTAGACGGTCGCTGGCCCGCCGTCGGCCCGAGGGGCGGCCCACCCCGGATCAGATGAAGGGGGGCGACGACCACTCTCGCGGCCTGCGGTTTCCCGCGGCGGCTCGTATCCGGAGTCGGCGGCGGCGGCGGACCGGGCGGCACCCGTGACCGGTGCGATTGCCGAGGCGACTGAAGCCGTGCGGGGCTTCGTCTGCCCGTGGCGACCGGCTCACCGTGAGGCCCGGCGACGCCTACCGCGAGGCGATCCAGAACCAGCGTTGTTCCGGTGGCTTGATTTCCTGGTCGTGACCGGCACCGCTCGACGCGGGGCGCGACCTGGGGGGGCGTTCAGTCGTGCCCGGTGGGCCGGGCCGTCCGAATCACTCCGTTCGGGTCGTGCCTCGTTGAGCCGTGCGTCACCTCGGTTTCACGTCCCGGCGTCCGCTCCCGGGCCGGTTTCCCGTGCCGGGGTCGGGGCTTGTCCGCCCGTCCGCCCGAGCGATCGGCAGTCGCCAGGGCGTTCGGGTCGGCCCAGACCGCGGGGATAACAGGCCCGGTCGTTGCTGGCCGGTCGGCGAGCCGATTTCCTGTCGGAACTGCCGGCGGCCGTGGCCCGCGTCGCGCTGCGGACGACCGTGGAACCAGGGGAAGATCGGGCCGAACCGACCGGGGCTATGGCGTCGCCGTCCGGGCCGGACCGCATCTGCCGGGGCAAGTGCGGTTCGTGCATCTGCCGGGGCAGGTGCGGTTCGTGCATCTGCCGGGGCAGGTGTGGTTCGGACGACGGCCAGGACCGGGCCGGTTCGGGCACCGCGTCGTGGGGCAAGGGGAATCGCCCCGAGGACAGGTCGTCCGTCAGGTTCGCGGCGACGGCCAGCCCCTGACCGATGCGATCGGCCGGGGTGCCCAGCTTGAGGCCGGCCACCTGCTCGGTCTGTTGCACTCGGTTCTTCAGGGTCTTGAACATCGCACGCCTCCGACGGACGGTCAGGGCCTTCTCCCTCCCGGGGAGGGGTCGGCCCGGGGATGGGGTCAGCTCGTCATCTCGGACAGTTAGGGTTGAAACGGGTTACGGAAGACGACACCGTGTATGAGTCCAGACGACCGGTGTCGGGCCAGAGATTATACCACCGTCCGGTTCCGGCCGCAACTCACCCGGTGAACTCTTCCGGGGCAACCTCCGGGTTCGCGTTCCGGTTCACGGACGGCGTTCCGGTTCACGGTCGGCGAACTCGACACGGCTGCGACTCTCGGACACAGGTCCTCGTCCCGTGGTTCGCGCGCGGCGCGGAATTCTTCCGGGAATTTTTCACCCGTGCCTTCCGCCCCGCTCCGGGCCGTGTTTTCTGCGGGCGGTCGTGAGGTGGTGCGGGCGGTCGTTCTCGCGGCGGTGTGGCCCACGGTACGGCACTCGGGTTAACGGCGAGCGGGCCGGGGGGACGGACAAGCAAAGCGGAAATATCGGGGCAGCCGGTTCGGGGTGGCCGGGTCGGGTGGCCGGTTCGGGGTGGCCGGTTCGGGGTGGCCGGGTCGGGGTGGCCGGGTCGGTCAGACGGGGAGCCGGCTGATCAGGCACTTCAGGTAGCCGGACTCGCGGCAACTGATCGCCACGGGGTGGTCCGGGGCGGGGCCGCGGCGTTCCAGGATGTGCAGGTCGCGTTTGGCCTCGGCGGCGACCTGGGCGATGAGGTCTTCCAGGTCCTGGAGGGTGATCAGTCCGGTGCAGCAGCAGGAGACGAGGACGCCGTCGCGGTCGAGCAGTCTCAGGGCCAGTTGGTGCAGCCGGCGGTAGCCGCGGAGGGCCTCGGGCACGGCGGCGCGGTTGCGGGCGAACTTGGGCGGGTCGAGAATGATGACGTCGAAGAGGCGACGGGCGGCGGCGAGGTCGGCGAGGTATCGGAAGACGTCGCCGCAGTCGAAGGTGATGTTGCTGAGGGCGTTGGCGGCGGCGTTGCGGCGGGCCAGGTCGAGGGCGGCGGGGGAGGCGTCGATGCCGAGGACTTCGGCGGCCCCGGCCCGGGCGGCGGCCAGCCCGAAGCCGCCGCTGTAGCAGAAGGCGTCGAGGACGCGGCGGCCGGGGCACAGGCGGGCCACTGCCGCCCGGTTGTCACGCTGGTCCAGGTAGTAGCCGGTCTTCTGTCCCTCGGCCAGGTTGACGAACAGCCGCAGGCCGTTCTCGGTCATGGTCAGGTCGGCGGGGGGCGGCTCGCCCCACAGGGGGCCGTCGTGCAGTTCCACCCCTTCGAGCTTGCCGATGCCCTTCTCGGTCCGCAGGTAGATGCCGCGGGGGGCGAGCAGTTCCTGGAGCAAGCCGGCCAGCATCTGGCGGCGGGAGGCCAGACCGAGGGCGGTGAACTGCACGGCCAGCCAGTCGGCGTAGCGATCGACGACCAGGCCGGAGAGGAAGTCGGACTCGCTGAAGACGACGCGGTAGCCGGCCTCGGGACCGTTCAGCTTGAGTAGGTCGTGCCGCAGGCGGACGGCCCGCTCGAGGCGGTCGCGGAAGAAGTCGCGGTCCAGCGGCACGCCCTCGTCCCAGCAGTAGAGGCGGACGCGGATCTTGGAGCGGCTGTTGAACAGTCCGCGGGCGACGAAGTTGCCGCCGTGGGAGACGAGATCGACCTCGTCACCGTCGGCCGGTTGGCCCTCGACGCGGTCGATGGCCCCGGCGAAGACCCACGGGTGGCGGGCGAAGAAGGGCAAGGCCCGCTTGGCTTTGAGGATGACTCGGGGAGTGGACATCGGGTTACCGGGGGCGGTTCGCGGGTGCGGTCGGTGCCGTCGGTGCGGTTGGGGTCGTCGGGACCGCCTGCCGGGCCGTCGGGCTGCCGGGCTGCCGGGCTACCGGGCTGCCGGGCCGTCGGGCTGCCGGCTGTGGGCCGCGGGCGGGTCGTTGGCCCGGCTCAGAGCCCCTGCTGCACGCGGGCGATATAGGCCAGGGTTCGTTCCGTTTCATTGGGCAGGTAGCGGCTGTCGAGCAGGGCACGGACCCGCAGGAGCAGTTCGGTCTTGTTGATCGGCTTGGTGATGAAGTCGTCGGTACCGGCCTCGACGGCGGTTTCCACGTCGGTCGCCTGATCGAGGGCGGTCACCATCAGGATGGCGATGTCGCGGGTCTCCGGGTCCTGGCGGAGTCGCCGGCACACCTCGAACCCGCTCACCTTGGGCATCATGACGTCGAGGAGGATGAGGTCCGGCTTCCAGGAGCGGGCGGCGGCCAGCGTCTCTTCCCCGTTGGCGACCACTCGCGTCTCGAAGCCGCTGCCGTCGAGGTGGGCTTCGAGCAGGTCGGCGTTGGGGGTGTTGTCATCGGCGATCAGGATGCGGGGCATGGCTGGCTCCCTGAGCGGCTGGTAAGCGGACATTGTAGGAAGGTCGGTCGTCGGAGTCGTAGCCGACGCGGGCCGCCTCCGTTGATAGACTCAGCGCATGCGTGTGATCGTAAACCCCCAGCACCCGCGGCACGCCCCGCCACAGGAAGTGGAAGACGGGGCGGTCATCCCCTGCTACGAGTGCCCGCCGCGCCTGGCCGCCATCCGCGCCGCCCTGGAGGCGGCCGGGGGCTTCACCTTCGAGGAGCCGGAACTGGTGGCCGAAGAGGCCCTGGTCAGGCTCCACGACCCGGGCTATGTCGCCTACCTGCGGGAGACCTCGGCCGAGCTGCGGCGGGCCCGGGGGGCGACCCCGAAGGCGCGCTGGCCGACCGTCTTCCCGTACGGCCCGCGGCCGCGGGCCACCGGCGAGCGGGCGCTGCGGGGCCGCTACTGCTTCGACACCTACACGCCGATCCTGGGCGGTACGTTCGCGGCGGCCCTGGGCGGGGCCTCGGCCGCCCTGCGCGCCGCCGAGTTGCTGGCCAGCGGCACGGAGCGGCTGGTCTACGTGCTGACGCGGCCGCCGGGCCACCACGCCGAGCGCGACCGCTGCGGCGGGTACTGCTACCTCAACAACGCCGCCCTGGCCGCCGACCGGCTAGCCCGACTCGGGCCGGTCGCCGTTCTCGACCTCGACGCCCACCACGGTAACGGCACGCAGCACCTCTTCTACGACCGGGCCGACGTCTTCACCGCCTCGGTCCACGGCGACCCGGCGGGGCTTTACCCGTTCTTTTCCGGCTATGCCGACGAAACGGGCAGCGGTCCGGGGCTGGGCTGCAATCGCAACGTGCCGCTCCCGCTCGGCTCCGGGGTGAAGGAGTACCGACCGGCCGTGTCTGAACTGCTGGAGGCGATCGACCGGGCGCGGCCGGCCTTCCTGGTCCTCGCCTTCGGGGCCGACACGCACCAGGGCGATCCGATCGGCCGCTTCCAGTTGCCGACCGGTTATTTCCGGGAGCTGGGGGCGGCGGTGCGGCAACTGGGTCTGCCGACCGTGGTGACGCAGGAAGGCGGCTACAACCTGGAAGAACTCGGCCCGACGGTGCTGCACTTCCTCGGCGGGCTAAGGGACGGTCGCTAGGTGCCACCGCCAGGGTGCTTCCGGGACGGTCGCGGGGCCGGGCTGGTGTTCGGAAAGCGGCTCAGTTGTTGAACTCGGCCTTCCGCTTGGCGAGGTGGGCTTGCAGCCGGGCCACGATGCTCGAGTGCATCTGGCTGACGCGGCTCTCGCTCAGGTTGAGGGTGGCCCCGATCTCCTTCATCGTCATCTCCTCGTAGTAGTACAGGATGACGATGAGCCGCTCGTTGCGGTTCAGGCCGCGGGTCACCAGCCGCATCAGGTCGCGGTTCTGAAGTCGGCCGGTCGGGTCCTCGGCCTTCTTGTCTTCGAGGATGTCGATCTCGCGGACGTCCTTGTAGCTGTCCGTCTCGTACCACTTCTTGTTCAGCGACACGAGGTTGACGGCGGTGGCCTCGCCGAGGTAGCTGTCGAGTTGTTCCACGGGGATGCCGAGCTTGGCGGCGAGTTCCTCGGGCTGCGGCGGTCGGCCCAGGGCCGCCTCCAGCTCCTTGCGGGCCGCTTCCATCTTGCTGGCCTTGCTGCGGACCAGCCGCGGCACCCAGTCCATCGTCCGCAGTTCGTCGAGCATCGCCCCGCGGATCCGGGGGACGCAGTAGGTCTCGAATTTCACCCCGCGGGACAGGTCGAACGCTTCGATCGCGTCCATCAGGCCGAAGACCCCGGCGCTGATCAGGTCGTCGAGTTCCACGCCGTCGGGCAGGCGGGCCCAGATCCGTTCGGCGTTGTACTTGACGAGCGGGAGGTACCGCTCCACCAGTCGGTTGCGGAGTTCCACACTCGGCCGCTCGCGGTACTCCTGCCAGACCGCCTGGATGTCCGTCTCGACTTGGGTCACGATCGAATCCTCCCTGATGGTCGGTGAGGGGGCGTCGCCTGGCCCGACCCCCGGCGGCCGCGCGCCGGAGTTCCCCCCGAGCCTGCAACCCCGGATGCCCCCGCCCCGTCGGGCGGGACGGGTCGGCAGTGGCGACGCACGGCCGGGTCGGCCGCCGCGGTCCACTCGTGCCGCTCGTTCCCGTCGGGCGGGGCAGCCGGTGTGTGGCGATCCCGACCCCTCACCTGTCCCCCGGAGTGCCGGGCGGGAAGACACCGGCACTCAGCAAAGAACTATCGACCACGACTGCGGCCCCGATCAGGAAATCCTGCCGAAACCCGCCAGTCACACCGAACCCGCCGCGCCCCATCCGGTGGAGGTGCCGGCCCCGGACCGACCGTCACCGACCGGGCGGTTGGCGGGACCGGTAGCCGAAGCACGACCCGTTCCCCAACGGGTGTCAGCTTCCCCGGTCTTCCGAACGGGCCTGGCGGCGGCGTTCGGTCCGTCTGCCGGTCGTTCCTGTGGTTCGTTGGGGCGGCGTATATGCCGCCGGCACACCGCAGCGAAAAGGGCAAGATTTACAATCCGGCCGCGATTCCGCCCGCCGACTCGCGGGCCGCCGTCGTGGTCGGTAAGATGTGCAAAGCGGGTCGGGTCGGACCCGGCCCGAGCCACCCCCGAGGAGTTCTCCCGAGGAGTTGCCCATGTCGCAGGCGTCTGGATGGCTGGTCGGCACGCTGCTGGCCACGGCGGGCCTACCGGGGTGCCACTCGCGACCGCCGTCCGACCCCCCCTCGGCGGTGTCCGCCGCCCCGGGCGACGGCGGCACGCCCGGCGACCCCCCCCCCGCGCCGAAGACGACCGAGTTCGCCACCGCCGGCCCCGCCGCCAGCCACGAGGTCGTCCCCGTGAAGTTCGACCCCGACCGGGCCTTGAAGTACCTCCGGCAGCTGTGCGACCTCGGCCCCCGGGTCAGCGGCACCGACGGCATGAAGAAGCAGCAGGAACTGATCGAGAAGCACTTCCGCGACCTGGGAGCCACGGTCACCCGCCAGGAGTTCAAGGCCCGTCAGCGGAGCCGCAAGACCGACACCCCGATGGTGAACCTGATCATCTCCTGGCACCCGGACAAGGCCCGCCGCGTCCTCCTCTGCTCGCACTACGACACCCGCCCGATCGCCGACCAGGAACCGAACCGCAACAACTGGAACAAGCCGTTCCTGAGTGCCAACGACGGGACCAGTGGCGTCGCCTTCCTGATGGAACTGGGCCACCACATCAAGGACCTGAAGTGCGAGCTGGGCATCGACTTCGTGCTGTTCGACGGCGAGGAGTACGTCTTCGAGACCAACCCGCTGGGCGGCGGCGACAAGTACTTCATCGGCTCCGACTACTTCGCCGACGACTACGCCAAGACCAAGTCTGCCCGCAAGTTCCGTTACGAGGCCGCCGTGCTGCTCGACCTCTTCGCCGGCCAGGGGGCCCAACTCAAAGTCGAGCAGTATTCCTACGCCGGGGCACCCCGCCTGGTCGAGCAGATCTGGGGCCTGGCCCGGGCGATCGGGGCCAGGTCGTTCAAGTACGAACCCGGCTACGAGGTGCAGGACGACCACCTGGCCTTGCTCCGGGTCGGGATCCCCGCCGTCGACATCATCGACTTCGACTACCCGCACTGGCACAAACTTTCCGATACGCCCGACAAGGTCTCCGGTGCGCAGATGGTCGAGGTGAGCAACGTCCTCACCACCTGGTTACAGAAGATCAAGTGACGGCGGTTGGGTACGCGGCCGAGCCGCCGAGGGGGGTACGAATGCTGGTCGTGGTCCGGTGTCCGGCTTGTCGCCGGCCTTCTCGCGTCGAGAAACTGTCGCTGGGGCAGGTGGTCCTCTGCCCGTATTGCCAGGAGACGTTCCCGGCGGTGGAAGAGGCCGAGACGCCCGCGTCCTCCTCGTCGCCCGCGTCCTTCACGTCCTCCGCGCCGCCCGCGTCCTTCACGTCCTCCGCGCCGCCCGCGTCCTCCTCCTTCCGTCCGCTGGTCGAGCCGACCCCCGCGGCCGCTTCGCCGGTCGAATACCGAGCCCGGTCCGAACCCGACCTGCTTCCGGCCGCGACCGAGGCCGACCTGGTGCTGGTGGCGACCGAGGGCGACCCGACCGCCGACGCACCGACCGACCCCACCGACGGAACCGAGCCGCCGCCGGACGCCGCCCCGCCGGTCTCGGTCCTCATCGGGCTGGCCCTGCTGCCGTTCCTGATCCCGATCCTCTGGCTGGTCGGCCCGGTCCTGTTCGGCGAATCGCCGGTCCTGTCGGTCGCGACCCCCCTGGCCCTGGCCGTCTCCGCCTCCGTCCTGTGCCTGGCCGTCATCGGTACGATCGACTGGACACCGGCGACCCGCGTCAAGGGCGTCCTGATCCTGGTCGGCCTGTCCTACCTCACCGGGCTGGGCCTGTACTTTCTCAAGAAGGAAATGGTCGAGCAGCTCAAGAGGCACTTCGGCACCGAGTACGACTGGGCCGAGTACCGCCCGCCGGGGGCCGGCTTCCAGGTCCGCTTCCCGCGCGACCGCCAACTGCTGCCCAACCATCAGCCGCTCGGCCTGGCCGTCCTCACCTGCTGGGGCGGTCAGCACCGCGACGCCCTCGGGCAGGTGTACACCGTCGTCGCCGCCGCCGGCAAACCGGACGGCAACCCCGGCAACCCCGTACCCGGCTCCGACGCCTGGTTCGACCAAGCCGCCCGGGACATCGCCAACCGGGCCGGCGGCCAACTCCGTGCCAGCGAACCGGTCACCCAGCAGGACGCGTTCCCCGGCCGCGAACTCGAAATCCAGCTCGGCGACAGTGGCATCACCCGCGTCGTCCGCCTCTTCGTCGTCCGCGGCCGCGTCTACTACCTGTCCGTGGAAGGCCCGGGCCTGCACCCCGACGACGACCTGGCTCAGGAGTTGTTCGGCTCGTTCCTGGTCCTGGAGGTCGGTTGAACGTCTCACACCCCCGAGGCACGGCGGTCAGGCGAGGGGTCGCAGGCCGGCGAGCGGGGCCGGCCCGTTGGCCGCGGTGACGCGGCACGGCGGTCAGGCGAGCGGGGCCGGCCCGTTACCCGGTGTAGGAGGCGAGCGGGTCCGTTCGCCGCGACCCGCGACCGTGTCGGTGTGGCGGCTCCGGACCGGCCCGTTCACTTACCCGATTTGTCACCTACCCGAAACGACTGCGAACCGATGTCCCGGCCCGTCCGTTCCCTGCCCGTCGTCCAGAACTGGGATTGTCACGCCTGCGGTACCTGCTGCCGCTGGTACCACGTCGCGATTTCGCCCGAAGAACGGAAGCGGATCGAGGCGCAGGGGTGGGATAACGAACCCGACCTGCGAGGGCGGCCGTTGTTCGTCCGTACCGGGGGCTGGTTCTCGTCGGGGGTGCGGCTGAACCAGAAGCCCGACGGGGCGTGCGTGTTCCTGGGTCCCAACGACCGCTGCCGCATTCACGAGCGTTACGGCTCGGCCGCCAAGCCGCTCGCCTGTCGCATCTACCCGTATGTCCTGGTGCCCGCGGGGGACCACTGGAAGCTCGGCCTGCGGTTCGCCTGTCCGTCGGTGGCCCGCAGCGTCGGGCGACCCCTGGCGGCGCACGTCGGCCCGGCCCGGGAGTACGCCGCCGCCCTGGAAGCCGCCGCCGCTCCCGGTGCCGTCGCGACCCACCCCCCGCCGCTGCAGCGGGGACAGCCGACCGACTGGAAGGACTTCGCCCGGATCGTCTCGGCCGTGTCCGGGCTGCTCGCCGAGGCCGACGAGTACCTCGAACGTCGCTGGCGGAAGGTCCTGTTCGTCGTCGAACTGTGCCGCACCACCGACCTGAGTTCCGCTCCCGCCGGCGAGCTGTCCGAGTTACTCCGCGTCCTGGCCGAGACGGCCGAGGAGGAAGTACCCGATTACCCGGACGAGGTGCCGCCCCCGGGCTGGACCGGGCGGGCGGTCTTCCGCCCCTTCGCCGGGCTGTACGCCCGCAAGGACAGCGGCCCGGACCGCGGCCCGGCCCTGAGGAGTTCGCTGGGGCGGCTCGTGTCGGGCTGGCGGTTCGCCCGCGGCCGGGGGAAGGTCCCGCGCGTCCACGCCGCCATCCCCGATACCACCTTCGCCGCCGCCGAGTCCCCGCTACCGGAACTGAGTGACGAGGCGGAGTCACTGCTGACCCGCTGGGCACGGGTGAAGCTCGAATCGGGCCAGTTCTGCGGGCCGACCAACTTCGGGCTGGGCGTCTGGGACGGGATCGAGTCGCTGGCCCTGGCCTTCACCGCCATCATGTGGCTGGCCCGCGTCCTGGCGTCCGACGGCCGGCCGACCGACGACGCCGTCACCCTCGCCGTCCGCATCGTGGACGACAACTTCGGCTACAACCCGCTGCTCAAGGGGCAGGCACGGGGCTTGCGGCTCCTGGCCCGCCGCGGCGAACTGACCCGGCTGGTGGCGTGGTACGGCAAGACCCGGGCCGAGGCGCTGCCCGCCGACGGCGACGACTGAGGTGGACCCGTGCGACGTGCCTTCCTGACCGCCCGCTGGTGCAACCTGATTCTGGCCAACTACGCGGTGCCGGACGAGTTGCTCCGCCCACGCCTGCCGCCGGGCTGCGAACTCGACCGCCGCGACGGCCGCTGCTGGGCCAGCCTCGTCGGCTTCCAGTTCCTCGACACGCGGGTCCTCGGCGTCGGTTGGCCCGGCTTCCGCCACTTCCCCGAGTGGAACCTGCGGTTCTACGTCACCCACGAGGGCCGACGCGGCGTCTGCTTCGTCCGCGAGTTCGTCCCGTCGTGGCTGGTCGCGACGACCGCCCGCCTGCTGTACAACGAGCCGTACCGCTCCGCACGCCTGACGATGGACGTGGCGGACGCTCCCGAGACGCTCACGGCGACCTACACCGTTCGCTGGGGCGGCAAAACGCATTCCCTACGGGCCGTGGGAACCAAGCCCGCGTTCCGCCCCGACGGCGGGAGCGTCGAAACCTGGTTCAAGGAACACTCGTGGGGCTACGGCACGAGCCGCCGCGGCGGCCTGATTCGCTACGAGGTGAGCCACCCGGAATGGGACGTGTACCCGGTGCGGGAGTTCGCCGCCGACGTGGACTGGGCCACGCTCTACGGCCCCGAGTGGGGCGTGATGAACCGGGCCGAGCCGGGCAGCGTGGTCCTGGCGGTCGGCTCCCCGGTGAGCGTGTACGGCAAGTCCCCGGTGGGCGTGTGCGGCCAGGGCTGAACCCGGCCGGGGTTCACTCCTCACGCGAACAGGTCCGTCACGACGCGGCCGTACACGTCGGTCAGGCGGAAGTCGCGGCCGGCGTGTCGGAACGTCAGCTTCTCGTGGTCGAGCCCGAGCAGCCACAGGATCGTGGCGTGCAGGTCGTGCATGTGGACCTTGTCCCGGACGGCGTGGTAGCCGAACTCGTCGGTCGCCCCGTGGACGGTGCCGCCCTTCACGCCGCCGCCGGCCAGCCACATCGTGAAGCCCTGGGGGTTGTGGTCGCGGCCGTCCTTGCCCTGCGTCACCGGGGTACGGCCGAACTCGCCGCCCCACAGCACCAGCGTGTCCTTGAGCAGCCCGCGCCGCTTCAGGTCTTCGAGCAGCGCGGCGATCGGGCGGTCCACTTCCCTCGCGTTCGCCTCGTGCTGCTTCATGTTGCCGTGCTGGTCCCACTTGAACGAGTGCGACACCTGGACGTAGCGTACCCCGGCCTCGGCGAAGCGCCGGGCCATCAGGCACTGGCGGCCGAAGTCGTCGGTCGGCTTCTCGCCGATGCCGTAGAGCTTCAGGGTCTCCTTCGTCTCGCTGCCGAGGTCGGCGACGCGGGGCACGGCGTCCTGCATGCGGAAGGCCAGCTCGAAGCTCTGGGCGGCGGCCTCGAGGCGGTCGTCGCTGGCGGCAGCCGGCCGGGCCGCGTACTCCCGATTCAGCGATTGCAGGAAGTCGAGCTGGACCCGCTGCAGCTCGGGCGGCACTTCGGGGTTGTGAACGTTCTTGATCCGGGCACTCGAGGCGGGGGTGCCGGCCGCACCGATCGCCGTGCCCTGGAACGTCGCCGGCAGGAAGGCGTTGCCGTAGTTCTGGGCCCCGCCGTGGCCCCGCGTCGGACAGATGGTCACGAAGCCCGGCAGGTTCTGGTTCTCGGTCCCCAGCCCGTACGTCACCCAGGCCCCGACGCTCGGCCGCGTCAGGGCGATCTCGCCGGTGTGCAGCTTCAGCACCGCCTGCCCGTGGCTCTGCCCGTCCGTGTGCATGCCGTTGATGATGCACAGATCGTCGACGTGCTTGGCGACCTCGGGGAACAGGTCCGAGACGGGAATGCCGCTCTCGCCGTACCGGCGGAACTTCCAGAGCGGCCTCATGAGCTTCTTGGAGACGGTCGTGCCCTTGGCCGGCTCGAAGGGCAGTTCCTGGCCGTCCCGCTTCTGCAGTTCCGGCTTGTAGTCGAAGGTATCGACCTGGGACGGCCCGCCGTGCATGAACAGGAAGATCACCCGCTTGGCCCTGGCGGGGTGGTGCCCGGAGCGGGGGGCCAACGGGTTGTCACTCGGCCCGTCGGCGGCGCGGGCCAGCAGGTCGAGCAGGGCGAGGTAACCGAAGCCGGCCCCGGCGGAAGCGGAGCGGAGCAGGTCGCGGCGGGAGAGCATGGCGGGTCCTCGCGGGTCGCCCGGTTGACAGGGCAAGGTCACTCGATGAAGCGGAATTCGTGGCAGCCGAAGACCGACAGGCAGACGGCCTGCCAGGCGGCCAGTTCGGGGTCCTTCTGCTTCTGCCCGGAGCCGAGCGAATCGATCGCCTTGCGGTAGTCGGCGAGGAAGGCGAGCGTCTTCTCGGTTTCGGCCCGGGTGGGGGGGCGGCCCAGGGCCAGGCGGAAGAGCCGGTCGAGGCGGGCCGCGTCGTCCGCTGCTTCGCCCCGCAGGCGTTCGGCGGCGAGCTTCGCGTGCGTGTTCGTGAACGTGCTGTTCATCAGGTACAGCGCCTGCGTGCTGACCGTCGTCGTGTCGCGTCGGCCGTGGGCCACGTCCGGGTCGGCGAAGTCGAAGACCTCGAACAGCGGCGGCAGGTCGTTGCGGATCACGGGCAGGTAGACGGCCCGCGTCAGGAGCCGGTCGGTGTCGAAGCCCCCCTGCGAGTTGTTGTCGATGGCCTGTTCGGGGAAGTGGGACACGACCGGCCCGCCGCCGTTCAGGTCGAGCTGGCCCGACACCGTGAGAATGGCGTCGCGGATGACTTCGGCCTCGACCCGCCGCCGGTTGGCCCGCGCGAACAGCCTGTTCTCCGGGTCCGCCTTCCGGAGCGATTCGTCGGCCTGCACCGAGAGCCGGTAGGCCTGGCTCAGCACGATCTCGCGGACGAGTGCCTTGTGGCTCCAGCCCGACTTCACGAAGCGGACGGCCAGGTAGTCGAGCAGTTCGGGGTGGCTCGGCTTCTCGCCCGAGGTGCCGAAGTTGTCGACGGTGGGGACGAGGCCGCGGCCGAACAGGTGGTACCACACCCGGTTCACGGCGACGCGGGCGGTCAGCGGGTTCTCGGGCGAGGCGATCCATTCGGCGAGCTGGAGCCGGCCGCTCTGGTCGGCGGGCATGACCGGTCCGGCCCCCACGGTGGCGACCCGCAGGACGCCGCGTGGCACGACCGCCCCGAGTTGGTGCGGGTTGCCGCGGATGTTGATCCGGGCGTCCTCGACCTTCGCCTCGTCCTGCACCGCCATGACCATGCGCGGCGGCGGGGCGGCTTGCTTGATCGCCGCTTCCTCGGCCTGGAGTGCCCTCAACTTCGTCTGGGCGGCGGCGGCCTTGGCGGCCTTGATCTCGTCCTGCACCTTCTTCAGCCGGGCCTCGTACACCTGGCGGGCGGTCGTCACCCGTTCGGGTTCCGGGCTGCCGAGCGGACGCAGCATCCAGCCGGAGACGGCCGCGTTCCCCCGCTTGATGCCGTTCAGCGTGCGGGTACTCATCAGGATGCCGGCCAGGGCGTAGTAGTCGGCCTGGGGGATCGGGTCGAACTTGTGGTCGTGGCAGCGGGCACAGCCCAGCGTCAGGCCCAGGAACACCTTGCCGATCGTGTCGATCTGTTCGTCCACCACGTCCATGCGGAGCTTCGGCTTGTCGCGCTCGGCCAGCACCTTCGGGCCGATGACCAGGAACCCGGTGGCGGTCAGCAGTTCGTCGCGTTCCCGGCTGTCGGCGGCGGGCATCAGGTCGCCGGCCAGCTGCTCCTTGACGAAGCGGTCGAACGGCTTGTCGGCGTTGAAGGAGCGGATGACGTAGTCGCGGTACAGGTAGGCCTCGTGGAACGTGAGGTTCTCGTCCTTGCCGTTACTGTCGGCGTAGCGGGCCAGGTCGAGCCAGTGGCGGCCCCAGCGTTCGCCGTAGCGGGGCGAGGCCAGCAGCCGGTCCACCAGCCGTTCGTAGGCGGCCGGCGAGGGGTCGCGCACGAACGCTTCCACGTCCTCGGGCGGCGGCGGCAGGCCGGTCAGGTCGATGAACAGGCGGCGGACCAGGGTCCGGGGGTCGGCCTCCGGGGCGGGCCTCAGCCCGTGCTTCTCCCACTCCGCACTCAGGAACGAGTCGATGGGGTGACCGGGCTTCGGCGGCACCGGCTCCTTCACCGGGCGGAAGCTCCAGAACTCCTTCCCCTTGGCGATGTCGATGCCGGCGGCTACGGCGGCCTTCCCGTCCCGCGGGTCGGGGGCACCCATCTTCACCCACCTCTCGAAGTCGGCGATCACCTCGTCGGGGAGCTTCCCCTTGGGCGGCATCTCGGGAACGCCGTCGCCGTGCAGGGCCTTGATCAGCAGGCTCTCGGTCGGCTTACCGGGGACGACGGCCCGGCCCGAGTCGCCGCCGCGGAGCAGGCCTTCACGGGTATCGAGCAGCAGCCCGCCTTTCGGCCCCTTCTTGGTGTCGGCGGAGTGGCAGGAGTAGCAATCCTTGACGAGGACCGGCCGGATCTTGCTCTCGAAGAAGACGAGTGCGGCCGCGTCGGGCGGGCGGGGTTCGTTCTGGGCCGGGGCCGAGGCCGGGGAAGCGGTCAGGCACGCGATGATTACTGTCGAGACGATCGGGGTCCGTCGCATCGGGGCAGCTCCGGGCGGCGGGGAGAAGACGAACCGTGTGACGATATTATGAGAACCGATCCGGGACGGGGGCACAAGCAGGAACTTGGGGGGAAACGCGACCCGGCGAGCGGCGACGTCGGGCTTACGCCGCGCCGCTCGTCAGGCGATCGCGGCGAGCGGCGACCCGGCGTGTGGCGAGCGCCGCTCGTCAGGCGATCGCGGCGAGCGGCGACCGTCAGGTCGCCGGTGTTCCACACTGCCGCCGACACCGGACGCCCTCACTCGCGCACGAGGGTGCCGACCGTCTGCCGGAGCTTGACCTCGGCGAGTTTGTAATCGACGGCGGCCTGGATCAGTTCCCCGCGGAGCTTGAGGAGGTCGAGCCGGGCGGCGACGAGTTCGGCCGCGGCCCCGGCGACGCCGGCGGCGACCCGCTTCTGCAGTTCCGCGACCCGCTCTTCCCGGTTCCTGACCTCGGCAGCCCGGGCGGTGGCGGCAGCGACGGCCCCGCGGAGCGAGGCGACGGCCGCGCGGGTCTGGGCCTCGGCCTGCCGTTCCCGGACCGCCAGGAGTTCCTGCACCTGCTGCCGGGCCAACCTCTCGGCCCTGGTCGGTTCCTTCCGGAGGGCGGCGAGGCGGGCGGCCAGCGGCCCGGTAGTGTTCGGACTGCCGAGCAGGGGGTTGGCGGCCTCGAGTACCGCCCGTGCCAGGTCTCCGCCGTGGTCCTCGCAGGCCAGGGTGCGGAGCAGGTTCAGGTCCGGTCGGAAGAAGAAGGCGGTGCGGACGGCGTGGTCCGGCTCGGGCGCTTCCCCGGTGACGCGGAGCGGGTCGTCGGGCCAGATCGGCAGCGGGTCGCTCGGGTCGAGTCCGATGCGGCCGGCCAGCCCGGCGTTGAGGACGGCGAGGGCCGCTTCGAGCTTCGCGAGTTGTGAATCCAGGTCGAGCAGGCGGCGGCGAATGCCGTCGGCCTCGGACCGGTCGGCGATCCCCAGCTTCTGGGCTTTCTCGGCGTCGGCGAGTTGCTGGCGGAGTTCGGCGTGTGCCTGACTGAGCAGGTCGAACTGGCCTTCGGCGGCGAGGAGCTGGAAGTACAGTTCGAGGGCCTCGGCGGCGGCCCGGTTGCGGACCTCATCGGCGGCGTAACCCCGGACACGTCGGGACAGGTCGGCACGGGCGGCCGGGCCGGGATGAGGAGCGGCAGCGAAGTTCTCGGGGTGGGCGTCGAGGGCGTCGGCCAGGGGGGCGTGCCGGATCGCCAGGATGCGACACTCCTCGGCCGTGAGCCGGTAGTACTGCGTGGGCCGGGACGGCGGCGTGCGCGGGGCGGCGGGGGGGGCCGGCACCTCGGGCACGACCGGCGCGCGGCCGGTGAGCGGCAGCTCGGGCGGGGCCGGGCGGGCGAACGGGGCCAGCTCCGCGGGATGGCAGCCGAACAGCGCGACCGGGAGCAGGCAAAGGGTCGACCGTACCATACCGATTCCCCGCGCGCCGGACACGGAGCGTCCTCGCCAGGATCGGCAGTCCCGACTCGCTCACTGTAACCGAATTCCCCGGTGTGCCCCGGCCCCGGAGCCCGACACAGCCGATACAATCCCCGCATGTCGCTCACCCCCGTCTACTGGCCGATCCGGCTGTCGATCGGTGCCGCCGTCCTGACCATCGGGATGAAGGCCCTGGCCTACGTCCGGACCGGCTCGGTGGGCCTGTTCTCCGACGCCCTGGAGAGCCTGGTGAACCTGATGGCGGCGGTCACGGCCTACGTGGCGCTGCAGATCGCGGCCCGGCCGGCCGACCGCTCCCACACCTTCGGCCACGAGAAGATCGAGTACTTCTCCAGCGGGCTGGAAGGCGTCCTCATCATCCTCGCCGGGCTGGGCACGGCCGGCTACGCCGTCCGCCGACTGATCCGCCCCGAACCCCTCAGCGACCTGGAGGTCGGTACGCTGATCGGCCTGGCCGCCTCGGCCGTGAACCTCGTCGTCGCCCGGGTGCTGCTCTACTACGGCCGCAAGCACCGCTCCATCGTCCTGGAGGCGAACGGCCGGCACCTGATGGCCGACGTGTGGACCTCGGTCGGCGTGATCGGCGGCCTGGGGCTGGTCCTGCTGACCGGTCTGGAGTGGCTCGACCCGGTCCTGGCGATCGGCATAGCCGTGAACATCGTCTGGACCGGCTATGAGCTGGTGGTGCGGTCGTTCCACGGGCTGATGGACCACGCCTTGCCGCCGGAGGAGCTGGACCACATCCGGGCGGTGATCGCCCGTCACCTGCCGGCGGGGGCGACGTTCCACATGCTCAAGACGCGGCAGGCCGGGGCCCGACGCTTCGTCGAGTTCCACATGCTGATCGACGGCGACCTGGCGGTGCGGGTGGCCCACCAACTGGTCCACGCCGTGGAATCGGCCCTGGTGGCGGCCGTGCCGGGACTGGAAGTGATGATCCATGTCGAGCCGGTGGACGAGCCGGCCTCCTGGGAAGGGGAGCGGCTCGAACAACTCGGTGAGCCGCCTGAGCCGCGCTAGTCCCGTGGGCCGCGCTCGTCGCGTGGGCCGCGCGGGGTTGTTCGAGTCGGGCCAGACGTGTGAGTCGGGCGGAAGGCCCGGTCGGGTAAGCGAAGCGGGGTGGTGGCGATGGGCGACGAGCTGCTGGCCTGGTTCGACGTACCGGCCCTGCGGACGGTGGCGGCCGGAACGGCCCTGCTCGGCCTCGTGGCCGGGGCGGTCGGCTGCTTCGCGGTCCTGCGAAGGCAGAGCCTCCAAGGTGACGTGGTGTCGCACGCGGCCCTGCCGGGGGTCGCCCTGGCCTTCCTCCTGGGCGGGCGTTCGGCGGTGGTGCTGGTCGTCGGCGGGGCCGTCGCCGGCTGGGTCGCCCTCCTGCTGGTCGGGGTCGTCGGCCGCCGCTCGCGGGTTCCCACCGACGCGGCACTGGGCGGTGCCCTGGCCGTCTTCTTCGGGCTGGGGCTGGCCCTCATGCGGTACGCGCAGTCCTTGCCCGGGGCCGCGGCCAACCCGCTCGACCGCTACCTGTTCGGCCAGGCCGCGAACCTACGGACCTCCGACCTGGGGGTGATCGGCGGGGCCGGGGCGGTCACGCTTCTGGTGCTCGTCCTGGTGTGGAAGGAACTGAAGCTCTTCGCCTTCGACCCCGAGTACGCGGCCAGTCTCGGTCTGCCGGTCCGGCGGCTCGACCTGCTGCTCACGACCCTCACCGTCGTCGCGGTCGTGATCGGGCTGAAGGCCGTGGGCGTCGTGTTGATGACGGCCCTGCTGGTGGCCCCGGCGGTGGCCGCCCGGCAGTGGACCGACCGTCTGGGGGTGATGGTCATACTCGCGGCGGCGTTCGGCCTGCTGGCCGGGGTCGGCGGCACGGTCCTGGCCCACTACCTGGGGACGAAGTACGCCGACGGGGTCCCGACCGGCCCGACCATCGTGCTGGTCGCCACCGGCTTGGTGCTGGTGTCGTTGTTCTTCGGCACGGCCCGGTCGGCGACCTGACGGTCGCCGCTCGTCGGGGCTGGTCGGCGGGTTGACGGTCGGGGCTGGTCGGCGACCTGACGGTCGCCGCTCGTTGGTGTGACGGTTGCCGTTCGTCGGTGTGACGGTTCGCCGGCGACCTGACGGTCGGCGCTCGTCGGGGCTGGTCGGTTCGGCGGCGACGCGGTTGGTCCGGGCGTCCCCGGTCACGGGTCGATGATCACACGCACCGGTCCTTTGCGCCACAGGTCTTCGACCAGCCGCTGGTATTCCGCCTCGCGGTACTGACGGGTGAGCTTGTCGCGGATTTCGCTCTGCACCTGGGTGTCGAACGGTCGTAAGCCGGCGTACTGCCGCTCCACGACCTTGACGATGTGGTAGCCGGTCGGCGTTTCGATCAGCGGGCCGACCTCGCCCGGCTTGAGGGTCCAGACGGTCGGTTCGACGTCGACGGGCTGGATCTCGCCCCGCTTCGACCCGACCCCGACGCCGTTGGTAGCGGAAGCCAGGCCGTCGTCGTACTGCTTGACGAGGGCGACGAAATCGTCCCCGGCGGCGGCCCGGGCGTGGACCCGCCTGGCGTGTTCGAGCGCGGCCCGCGGGTCGGGGTGCCGGCTGAAGCTGATGAAGATGTCGAGCCACTTCACCCGGTCCTCGGCGGTGAACTGGTCGGGGTGACGGTCGTAGTAGGCGCGGATGTCGGCCAGTCCGACGGTGCGGCCCTTCTCCTTGAGCAGGCTGCGGACGTACTCGTCGGCCATCAGTTGCCGCTCGAACTGCCGGCGGATGACCGGCAGGGTCAGCCCCTGGGCCCGCAGGATGCTCAGGAATTCCTCCTCGGTGGTGGCCCCGTAGAGCTTGCGGATGGCCCGCAGGTTCTGGTCGGCGGCCCGGGCGGCGAACTCCTTGATCTCCTCGATCATGGCGGTGCGGCCGGCCTTCTTCAGCCGCGCGTACATCTCGTCGAGGATCAGTTCCCGCTCGATGATCCGCCGCAGTTCGGCCTCGTACAACTCCTTCTCCTTGGCCGCGCGGGCCGCGCCGACATACTCCCGCAGTTCGCCCAAGCGCTGTCGCACCGCCTCCAGCACTTCCTGATCCGTGACCAGGTTCGTCGCCCCGACCAGGGCCACCACCTTGATCTGCGGGATGCTCTCCTTGAGCAGGTCGGCCGTGCGGGAGACCCCGGTCGGGAGGGCGGAGTAACCGGTCGTCGTTACGGCCGGGTCCGACGACTCGGATGGGCCGACCACGTTGGCCGGGTTGTTGGCCGGGTTGGCCGGGGAATTGGCCGGGTCGGAAGGTTTGCGCGCGGCAGATGAACCGGATGAGCCGGCGGGGTCGCGTGGCACGGGTGAACCGATGACTGTGCCGGGGATGCCGGTATATCCGGGGGGCGGGGGCAGCGGGCCGGCAGGCCGGACCGGGGCCACGGGGTCGGGAGGGAGTTGCGCCCGCGCGGCGGGGAGCGGTGCCAGGCCGTTCGACTGACAGCCGAGAGCGGTCGTCAGCCCGGCGGCCAGTAGGCACCGGCGGAGTGGGTTCACGGCGTCCATGCCTGCCCCTGATGGCGTCACCCGTCTACGGATCGGGCCGACGGTATAACGCGCGGTCCTGGAAGTGCAAGCGGGTTTGCGAGCGGCCCCCCTCCGCCGGCCGGGCCACCGGCGTCAGCTCAGCGGTCGGGGTCGGGACCGGCCGGCCACCAACCCGACGGCGACCACCAGCCAGCACGCCCCCGGCACCCAGTCCCCCAGGGCCGCGAACAGCGTCGGCCGGTCGTCCACCGGCACCACCGCCTCGACGACCCCCTCCACCTTGACCGACCCGGCCCAGGACTTCCCCGGCAACGCGACCACGCCGCCGTCCGGGTCGATCACCGCCGAGATGCCCATGTTCACCGCCCGCACCACGCTCCGCCGCGTCTCCACCGCCCGGAACCGGCAGATCGCCAGGTGCTGCTCGTGTTCCTCGGTCCCGTCGAACCAGCCGTCGTTGGAGATGTTCACGAAGAAATCGACCGGCTCGTCCTCGACCCGGTTGCCGGCCCGCGGTTCGACGTAGCGGCGGGCCAGGGACGGGTCCGAATCCTCATAGCAGATCAGGCAGGCGAAGGTGTGCCGGGCACCGTCCCGGGGCACGACCTCGAAGCGGGTCCAGCGTTCGCCGGGGCGGCAGGCGTAGTCGTGCGAGTAGGGGGTGAACACCGACAGGAACGGGAAGACGTTCCCGAGCGGGACGTACTCGCCGAACGGCACCAGGTGCATCTTGTCGTAGCGGCCCTGCGGGGAACCGTTCCTGCCCAGCAGAAGGGCGGTGTTGTACTTCCAGAGGCGGCCGTCGTCCCACTCGACGAGGTTCAGCCCGGCGAGCGTCGGGGCCCCCCACCGCAGGGCCGCGAACAAGGCTCGGCGTCGTTCGGCGGCGCGGGCGAACTCCGGGCTGGGGGTCTGCCCGGGGGCGACTTCGAGCCAGTCGTCCGGGAAGCACGTCTCGGGCCAGACGACGAGGTCCGGCGGGTGCGGGCCTTGCACGGCCTTCAGGTGCAGGCGGCCGTAGGTCTCTGCCAGGGACTGTCCCTTGGCGTTCTTCTCGTCCTGCGGGATGCTCCCCTGGAGTGCGGCGACCCGCGGGCCGGGGGTGAAGTCCTCGTGCCGGAGGCGGACCAGGCCGTAACCCAGGGCGGCGGCGAACAGGGCGGGCACCAGGACCGTGGCGACCACAGGCCGCGGTCGGCGGAGTGCCGGTGCGGCGGCAGAGGGAGTGGGGGAGGGCCGCGGCCGGTAGGCCCAGTCGGCCACCAGCCCGTTCACCAGTGCGACGACGCAGGAGACGGCGTACACCCCGCCGAGGTCCGCCAGTTGCAGCAGGGGCCGGAAGTCGTGCTGCGTGTAGCCCAGGAAGTACCAGCCGAAGCCGATCATGTGCCGCAGGCCGAGCGGTTCCAGGAACGGGAAGCCGGTCGGGAAGTGCATGCGGGCGTATTCCAGGGCCACCCAGGCGGCGGGGACGGAGAAGGCCAGCGGCAGGCCGAGCCGGTCGAGCCGCCGGATCAGGTCCAGGGCCAGCACCCACGTCAGCGGCATGACGACGGCGAAGCCGAGCCAGGAGAAGTACATCATCGGGTGGGCGACGCGGACCCACTTCGTGGCCAGCGTGAAGAAGACCACGCCGCCCAGGTACGCCGCGAGGTAGCGGCGGCGGCGCGGCACGTCGGCCCGGACCAGCGACAGCCACGGCACCAGGGCCACGAAGCCGAGGAAGCCGAGGTTCAGCGGGAAGAAGGCCGCCCACAGCAGCAGCCCGGACAGCACGGCCGGCAGGAACACGTAGGGCATCGGGGAATCCTTCCGGTGAGGCTCACGAGGCTCAGAGCAACACGACGCGGGCCGGCTGGCCGGGGTCGATCCGGGCCTCGCCGGCCGGTAGCACCAGCAGGGCGTCGGCCGGTTGCAGCCCGCGCAGGTCCGGGGCACCGAGCCAGGGCAGCGGCCGCACCGCCCAGCCCGCTTCCCCGAGTTCGAGCTTCGCGGGGCGGTACGTCGGCCGGTCGTTCACCTCGGCGACGGCGTCGGCCAGGGGGAGCGTGGCGGCCGCGGGGCCGGGGTCGGCGTGACCCAGCATCTTCCGCAGGGCCGGCCGCACGAACAGCTCGAAGCACACGAACGCGCTGACCGGGTTGCCCGGCAGGCCGAAGACCGGCGTCTGCCCCCGCGTGCCGAACAAGAGCGGCTTGCCCGGCTTCATCCGCACCTGTCGGAAGTGGACCGCGACACCGAGTTCCGTCAGCACCTCGGGAACGAGGTCGAACGCCCCGACCGACACGCCGCCGGCCACGACCACCACGTCGGCCGAGTCCAGGGCCGAACCGAGAGCAGCGACCGTGGCACCGCGGTCGTCGCGGACAAGGCCGCGGTAGTCCGGCTTCCCGCCGGCCCGCACGACCTGGGCCACGAGCATCGGCCCGTTCGAGTTGCGGATGTGGCCGGTCGGCACCGGTTCGCCCGGCTCCACGAGTTCGTTGCCGGTGGAAAGCACGGCGACCCGCGGGGCGGCAAACAGTGTGGCCCGGGTCCGC
>Ga0308411_10000660_pt1 | contig 23070 bp, 17 predicted proteins | sample HotsprottomLayer_2_FD_203530 | JGI IMG/M metagenome (GOLD analysis project Ga0308411, IMG submission 203530) | Hot spring phototrophic mat microbial communities from Octopus Spring, Yellowstone National Park, Wyoming, United States -... | ecosystem: Environmental > Aquatic > Thermal springs >...
ATCGGTCTCGGTCACGCCATCATCTTCGATGTACGTCCGATACACCGGAAAGTTGGCGATCACCTCCCGCAAAACGTGCCGCAACGTGTTGCGCGTGAAATCACGGGACCAGCGGTGCTTTTGCGCCAGACGGTCCAACTGATGGGCCAACATTTGCAACTCGCTCGCCATTAACGATTGCAACACCAGCCGCTTCGACTGGTAAGCCACTTCAGGGAATCGGGGGTCGTCATCCAAAAATTCGTGATAGATCTGAGTCAAGCGATCGCGTGTTGGCGCGACGAAAAAGGAGTTGACATGAGACAGGAATTCGTAGCCTGTCGTGCCGAAGGCCGCCCAGTCGGTGGACAGCCGCTCATCGTTCCCCAGGATCTTTTCCACCACGACGTACAACGGAGGAGGTTCGGATCGAGAACGGTTGTCTCGTAGGAGATCCGACAGCCGCTCCCGGACAGGTCCCTCCAACGATGCCCAATCGAGTTCACGAAACAAAGGTTCCGACTCTCGTAGGCGCCTCGCCACCGCCATCAAGTAGCCTTGCTGCAATCGCTCTAAATACTGACGTGGGGCGTACAGACCATCCACGTGGTCGATACGCAAACCATCGATGCTTCCTTCGGCCAACCACTGGAAAACCAGTTGATGCGTTGTCTCGAACACCTCGTCCCGTTCGGTACTGATAGCGGCTAGATCATTCACATCAAAAAAACGACGGTAGTTGATTTCGTCGGAGGCGACTCTCCAGAACGAGAGACGGTAGGCTTGCTGTTCCAGGAGTTCGTCGAGTCGGTCGAAACTGCGTGCATCGCCGGCCACTCCATTAAAATCCGCCACGACGGCGTCGAGATGTTTTTGAATCGTCGGATGGTTTTCGGTCAAGGCGGCTAAACGCCGCTTGATGATCTCCTTTTCCCGAAGCCCCTCGGCGATTCGCCGGCTGTCCGTTTCCAGTCGGTCAGGCAAGTGTTGAATCGCGGTCAAAATGCTCTGCCATTCGAGCCAAGCGGGATCATCGGGGGCGCACATCTTCTCCAATTCGTCGAGTCGATGCCCGAGAATCTTCGCATAGCTTTGCGGTGCGATGGGGAAGCGATGGTCGAAATATCGTAGGGTAAACGCACCCTGGTGATATTCCAGAGTAAATTGCCGCGATTCCAGAACGTCTCCATAAGGTGCCCCCAGAACGGGGAGAAGAACTTTGCCCCGAAGTTCGGGTCGAGTTGGCGAAAACCAATCGATGTCGAAGAAGCCGGCATATGGCGATGCCGGCCCGTTTTCGAGAACGTCTTGCCACCAGACATTGTCGTTTCCGATTCCCATGTGGTTCGGCACAAAATCCAGAATGTGGCCCATGCCGTTCTGCCGAAGCGTGTTGACCCAATGTTGGCGATCCTCTTCGGTGCCTAGCTCCGGGTTGATCTGGCGATGATCGACGATGTCGTAGCCGTGAGGGCTCCCCGCTCGGGCTTTGAAATACGGCGAAGCGTAAATATGGGTGATACCCAATTTCGCCAAATAAGGGGTGAGGGCGGCGGCATCGGCAAACGTGAACTCTTGGCGAAACTGCAGTCGATAAACCGATTCGGGTTGCGCGCGTCGAGCGGCGACCAGATTCCACGTTTGTTCGAGCAGAACGTCGAGGGGGTCACGCATGACGGTGACTCTCCGTGCGAAATCGGGGTGTAAGGGAAGGTCACTGTGGCGGACCTATTGGGCTGACGTCAGTGAGCTCGCACTGTTGCCCACGCGGGGCGGGAGATCCTCAGAGCCTCGAACGAATCCTTGGAGCAGGCGATGAACCAAGTATGCCCTTCGTCCGCTTATCCACATCTCCGACCTCATGGGTTCGCAGTGAATTGGCGCGGGGCTTGAGGCACTACCATACACCGAGCAAACGGAGGATGACGGCCACGATGCCGATGATGAAAATCACACCACCGATCATGATAGGGAGATTCAGAGAGATGGAAGTCCTGTTGCCCGCCTTCGCCGTGAAAGGCTGGTGGCAATGCCGGCAACGAATGGACCGCCCCGCGGCCTCGTCAGGCACACGCATCGATTTTTGGCACGATGGACACTGAACCGAAAGGCTCACCCCGACCTCCCTTTGCCTTTGGTCCGACCGTTGCGTCGGCGATTTGGACCACGACTTTGGCCTAGGATGATGCTCAGCTCTTCAGTTTATTGTCGCGAATGTGAGACCGAATGAGAAGTGGCAGGGCGTTGGCTCCGCGATCTTGCGAACTCAAGAGCTGAAGGTAACCGATCCACCACTCTTGGAAGCTGGAGCACGTGGCAAGAAGACGACGGCGCTCTCACCACGTACTATCCACGGGCCGTTAGGGTCAAACGCCGGGGTGCCCTCGCCGCCGTAGCTCGGATCCTCGCTGGACCAAGCGATGGACCACTCCCGATGGCGTGGAGGAGCCAACAACGGTTCCGGAGCGGGGGAAAGCAACAAGTCCGGTCCGAGGTTGATAATCAACAACCGATCCTGACCGTCTTCGGCAAACCAACGCAAGGCCCAAGCCGCCGGACCGATCACCGCCCCGTCGATTCGATCTCGTCGGGCTTGTGAGAAGACTGGGTCGGTCCGTCGCCAGCGCAATAGGTCAACATGCATTTGATGAATGGCCTGGTGACGTTCCCGTTCGGACCAGTTCAATTTGCAAGCGGCGAAGGTCTCGGGATCGTGGGGCAAACGGTAAAGTCCACGCTTTCCGTCCGTGGCGAAAGTTGGAAACTGGCACAAATAGTGGAACCGGCCCTCCGCCACCTGGTGGGCCAATTCGGGTTCGTGGTCAGCGAAAAAGTGGAACGGGCTGGTGGCCGCGAACTCCTGACCCTGAAATAACAACGGCGTCTGCGGGGCTAAGAGGAGCAACGCCGTCATCGCTCGATACCGACCAGGACCTGTTCGTTGGTGCAGTCGCCGACCGAGGGCAGCGTTGGCTACCTGGTCGTGGTTTTCCAGGAAGTGGACGAAACACGTCGGTTCCAAATCCCATGCCGGCTGACCTCGCGGTCCCCGGCGTCCGGTATAATGCTGACCCTGAAAAAGGAAACCTCGTTTGACCGACGAGATGATCTCCTGGGGACTGCCGCGAAAGTCCTGTAAATAACCTTCAAAGTGACCAGTCAAGGCGACGGCGGCTGCATGGTGAAAGTCATCATTCCAAACAGCGTCCAAGCCCATGCCGCCCTGTTCTTCGGAGCGCACCAAGTCGGCCCACTGTTGATCGTTCTCGGCCACGAGATAGGTTCGTCGTTTTCCACCGGCTCGACGAACGTGCCGTGCAATCTCACTCAAGATGTGGGTTGGTGAATCGTCGAATATCTGTTGAGTCGCGTCCAACCGCAGACCGTCGAAATGATATTCCTCAATCCAATACGAGGCGTTGCTGACAAAAAACTCGCGGACTGGTCGGCTGTTGGGACCGTCGAAATTGATCGCTTCACCCCAATCCGTGTGATGGCGTGTGGAAAGGTAATCGTCCGCGAATTGCCGGAGATAGTTGCCGCTCGGTCCGAAGTGGTTATAAACCACGTCGAGGATGACCGCTAGACCCAGCTGATGGGCCTGATCGATGAAGGATCGTAAATCGTCGGGCTGGCCGTACAGTCGGGTGGGAGCGAAGAGATTCACGCCGTCGTACCCCCAACCGAACCGGCCGGGGAAATCGGCAACCGGCATCATTTCGATGACGGTGACCCCGAGTTCGCGCAGGTGGGGCAGCCGTTCCGCCGCGGCGGCCCAGGTTCCTGACGGTGTGAAGGTGCCGACATGAAGTTCATACACCACAGCGTCCCGCGGGGAGACACCGCGCCAGTTGTCATCGCTCCAGCGGAAAAACGCGGGGTCGATAACCTGCGACGGACCATGCGGTCCCTCAGGCTGGTACCGCGATGCCGGGTCGGGGAAAGCGTCGCCTTGATCGAGTCGGAAGCGATAGCGGAAGCCCGCCCGTGCCGTCGGTACCCATCCCCCAAAATATCCGCCCGCTTCAGGTGAAAGCCGATGGAGGGAACCATCCTCCAAGACGACTTCCACCTGCTGTCGCTTGGGTGCCCAGACGCGGAAATGGACTCCGCCTGATGGCACAACCTCGGCTCCAACGGGATAACGACGTGAGAACATGCGAGACCCTCGGTGATCTCATCGACGGATGAACGGGAACGGTTACAGGCTCGGCTCGGCGATTGCAGTTGGTTTCTGACATTCCAGATGGCGCAGAATACAACGCAGTGAGCCAAGCGGGTGATGGCTCGGCGCGGCAAGTTCGCGATGAAGTTCAAGAAACTTCCTTTCCAGGATGAAGAGATCCAACAAAAGATCGCGATCCTCGCGCGAGGCCGGCAACAGTGGGTCGCCCTCGATCCCTTGCAGGTAGCTTTTCAGGAACATGGCACTCACCCAGCGGTACCACACCCAGGCCCAAGGTTCCAAGATACCGAGGTCTTCGGGTCGAACGATACCGGGAGCGCGGCCGCGGCGATTTTCGGTCGGTGACAAGACCGACGAGGCAGCTTCCTCGAACGAGCAGATCATCGACGCGACATCGCGGAGTGGCGATCGTTTGATGCGGCGATCCGCCAAGCGACTCCAGCGTGGACCTTCAAAGTCGGTAACGACAAAATCCTTGCCCGTGTAGAGAATTTCGTGAAGCTGATAATCGCCGTGAATACGAATGCGCTGGGCTTGGATGCGACGTAACAAGACTGCCCGGAAGCGGCGGGCCAACGGCATTTCCTGTTGGAGCAAGTAGTGCGCGGCTTCCCGATCGATCTCCGGCAGTGCCGACACCTGGCGCCGCAGTTCGTCCAGCGCTCGCAAATAGTTGGTCCGCATCGACTGATAAAGCGAACGTTGATAAAGGTAGCCAAAGCCCTCGGGAACAAACGCAGGCGACTCGGAATCGGAGGCCAACGCCTTGTGTATCTGAGCAGTGCGCTCGCCCAGCAGCCGAGCCGATTCGAGGTATCGACCAATTAATTCCGTGACAACCGGAGGCGGCTCGGTTTCACTGAGGTCTAGAAAAGAACCGGAACTGAGGGGGACGGATTGGTCTTGCGACGGCAACGCCAGGACGCGCTCGAAAAAGCGGCTGAGTTCATCGAGTGTATATTGCCAGGCGGTCCCTTCATGGGGGATATAGCCGTGAAGGACCGCCAAGGTCATCGGTTCTCGACCGCGTGCTTGAAATTCGACCATGCCGAGGACGGGAGCCACTGTGGCAGACGGGGATTTCTCCATGAGAAATCGACCCACTTCCACCTCGGGATGGCTACCGTAATCGACGCGGCGAAAGACTTTCAAAATGAATCTCTCGTTGAGAATGTAGGACGAATGAGTCGGTCCACTGCGGTGAGGCACGACGTGGAGCGGTCGTGCATCGCTGCTGTCGGCCGCCACTCCTGAAAGAGCCGAGAAGGCGACGCAGCGGATCGTCCCCTGGGCCAGGCGATAGCGCTTGTTTTGGGCAATGATTTCGACGACTGCCGATGCAAATTCTGGCAGGCATGTCATATCGTGCAGGATCCCCTCGACGCCGTCACGCACGATGGCCAGGGTGGCACTGGGCCATTTTTCCAGCACCTGGGCGGCGGCATCGCCCTCCGCGAAAGCGATCGGCAGCAGGATCTGTTCGGGCTCGCCCTCACGGAATTCCGCGAATAGCAGACAAAACAGGGCTTGGGTCGTGGCAACTTGGAACGGCACTGCTTCGACGATCTTCACGGTCTTCAGGGTGCGAGCGGGCCGGTTCAACCAACTCGTGTAAGGCAACCGCTCGGTCAAATGTTGTTCCAACCGCTCCCTGTAAGGGTCGCGGAACAAGTCTTGCCAGCGGGTGAGGGACTTGATTTGCAACGTTTGGGGCGGCTCGATTGTCATGGTGGGGGCTTGCGGCTGCAACAGGAACCAGAGAAACGAGTGCGGACCGAGTGTCAGCGAATACGGTTCCTTCCCTGCAGTCGGGAAGGGATTCTGGCCGAACAACTCAATCGGTGTCGCACCGGCAAACTGGCTCAAATCCAATTCCACGTGCTGGACAAAACGGGACAGATTGGCAACCACGAGGATGGTTTCATTTTGATACGAACGGAGATAGGCCAAAACTTTGCGATTAGCCGGGTCAAGGAACGCCAGCGTTCCTCGGCCGAACGCGCGGTGTCGCTTGCGCAGGGCGATCAACCATTTCATCCACCACAGGAGCGAGTTGGTGTTGTTTTGTTGGGCATCCACGTTGACGGCTTCGTAGTGGTATTCCGGGTCGATGATGACGGGAAGGAACAGCTTCTGGGGATTGGCGCGTGAGAAGCCGGCATTTCGGTCGGCGCTCCATTGCATCGGAGTGCGGACGCCGTTGCGGTCGCCCAGGTAAATGTTGTCGCCCATGCCGATTTCGTCGCCGTAATAAACCACGGGAGTGCCGGGCAGGGAAAAGAGCAGCCCATTCAACAACTCAATGCGTCGGCGGTTGTTGCCCAGCAGCGGGGCTAGTCGATGTCGAATTCCCAAATTGATGCGGGCACGCGGATCGGCGGCGTAGGCCCGGTACATGTAGTCGCGCTCTTCGTCCGTGACCATTTCCAGAGTCAATTCATCGTGATTGCGTAGAAACAGGCACCATTGACAAGTCTCCGGTATCGGTGGGGTCTGGTTCATGATGTCCACGATGGGAAAGCGGTCTTCCATGTGGATGGCCATGTACAGTCGCGGCATCAAGGGGAAGTGAAAAGCCAGGTGCGTTTCGTCGCCGTCGCCGAAGTAGGCCGCCGCGTCTTCGGGCCATTGGTTCGCCTCGGATAGAAAAATGCGGTGCTTGTACTTGCTGTCCATGTGCCGACGCAGGGCTTTCAGAAAGGCGTGGGTTTCGGGAAGGTTCTCGCAATTTGTGCCTTCGCGTTCGTAAAGGTAGGGAATGGCATCGAGACGCATGCCATCGACTCCCATGTCCATCCAAAAATCAAGAACGGGAAACAAGGCGTCCCAAACGGCGGGGTTGTCGAAGTTCAGGTCCGGCTGATGCGAATAGAAGCGGTGCCAATAATATGCCTTTGCTACAGGGTCCCATGTCCAGTTCGACGGCTCAAAATCCTTGAAAATAATCCGAGCATCCTTGTACTTTTCGGGTGTGTCACTCCAAACATAGAAATCCCGCTCGACACTGCCCGCGGGGGAACGGCGTGCTCGTTGAAACCACGGGTGTTGATCCGACGTGTGGTTAATCACCAATTCGGTGATGACGCGCAATCCACGGGCATGAGCCGCATCGAGGAACTCCTGAAAGTCGGCCAAGGTGCCGTAAGAGGGGTTAATGTCCGTGTAGTGGGCGATGTCGTAACCATCGTCCTTCAGAGGTGAGGGATAAAACGGCAACAACCAGATGCCGGTCACGCCGAGGTCTTGCAGATAGTCGAGTTTTTGAGTCAGGCCTCGGAAATCGCCAATCCCATCGCCGTCACTGTCGTGAAACGAACGAACATGCAGTTCATAGATAATCGCATCCTTATACCAAAGGGGATCGTCGATTAGCATCCCATCGCTCTCCGTGTCGCAAACGAAACGTCGAGTTCCCTTCAACGCAAGCCGCGCTGATAGGTCGCACCGAGCTGGGCGAGTCGGTCCCAATCGGCTTCCGCGAGCTGTCGGCTTGTGGCTCGCCACCGCCAGTTTCCTTCCGTGGTTCCGGGGCGATTCATTCGCGCTGCACTTCCCAGACCGAGAAAATCTTGCAAGGGTGCAATGGCCCACGTCGCCACCGAAGACCATGCCAGCCGAATCAATTCCCACGCCGGGCCTTCGCCCGCATCCGGGACATACTGCCGATAGAAGTTCCGCTCGGACTCGGTCAGGCTATGGAACCAACCGCAGGTCGTGTCATTATCGTGAGTGCCTGTGTAGACCACCGTGTTCGGCTCGAAATGGTGGGGCAGAAAGCGGTCTTCGATCGCACCTCCAAAGGCAAATTGCAAAACCCTCATACCGGGAAATCCCAGCTGGCAGCGCAGTTGGTCTACACTCGGGGTGACGACACCTAAGTCTTCCGCAAGGAACGGCAGAGGACCTAACGCTCGCTGCATCGACAGGAATAATTGGGCTCCCGGTCCGGGGCACCATTCACCGCGCTGGGCGGTCTTTTCGCCGGCGGGGACGTGCCAAGCTGCTTCGAAGCCCCGGAAGTGATCGAGCCGGATCCAATCGACTTGCCGAAGTGCCTGCCGAACGCGGGCCGTCCACCAGGCGAAATCCGTTTCTCGATGGACGGACCAATTGTAAAGCGGGTTACCCCACAATTGCCCCGTTCTCGAAAAATAGTCGGGTGGAACGCCGGCTTGAAACAAAGGGCGGCGGTCGGCATCCAAAAGGAACAAGTGGGGATTGGCCCAAACATCGGCCGAATCTAACGCCACGAAAATTGGTAGATCGCCAATCAGTTGCACACCCCGACGGTTCGCGTGGTCGCGTAGGGCGGACCATTGCCGGTCAAAAAGAAACTGGCAAAATTGGTGTCGGCGAATCGCTGGCGCCAGGTTCCGACGGGCGTGCCGCAGCACGTCGGGACGCCGGCAGCGAAGATCGTCGGGCCAGTCCTGCCAGCTCCGGTGGTTTTGCACTTCTTTCAATGCGAGAAACAAGGCCAGATCGTCGAGCCAATCGGCTTGGCCGGCACAGAACTCCTCGAACGCCTCCCGTTGACTCGGGGAAGCCTGCTCCTCGAATCGGCGAAAGGCCTGTTCCGTGACCGCTCCTTTGCGGGAAATGACTCGCGCATAGTCCACGGATCCATCGAATCGCTCTTCGGGTGGCAAGTCGTCGGTGGTGAGCAAGCCTTCGGCGAGGAGGGCTTCTGGACTGAGAAGATTCGGATTTCCAGCAAACGCGCTGAAGGATTGGTATGGTGAATCACCATAGCCCGTGGGACCAACTGGCAGAATCTGCCAACCGTCCAAACCGGCTTGAGCGAGTGCATCGATCCATGCGTGAGCGGTGGGGCCGAGATCACCGATGCCAAAACGACTGGGAAGCGATGTGACGTGAGCCAGGAGTCCGGCGTGCCGTGGTGCGTTTCGGTCCATCGCGTCTCATTCCTTGACAAAAAAGCCCCTCGGACATCACGACGAGGCGACACCGTTCCGGTGCCGATTATTCGCCGGGTCAGCGAGCAGTTTCTGAAGAGCCTCCTGGATGTCGATATGTCCGGCACGCCATAGGTCCAGCGCTTCGGCAACCCCTGGTTGTCGGAGGCGATTGTCCAAAAACCGTCGGGCTTCATCGAGAAAAGCATGAACAGCGTCTCCGTGGCGACTTCGCAAGGGCAGGGATTCCAATCTGTCCGCTAGCTCAGCGATTCCCTTACCTGTCCGTGAACTAACGAGGAGCACGGGGACCGTTGTGCCTCCCGACAGTTCCAGGGCTGAGCGAACTTGTTGGGCGGCTCGCTCGGCCCCGGGCAAGTCCGCCTTATGAATCACAATCAGGTCGGCGACCTCCAGGACACCGGCTTTCTCCCACTGGAGCTCATCGCCTGTTTCTGGTTGCAAAAGCAACACGACGAGATCAGCCCAAGAGCGAACGGCTGTGTCTCCTTGGCCTGCCCCCACCGTTTCCACGATCACAACGTCGAAGCCAAACTCCTCGCAGATGCGTATGATGGCATCCAGGTGGTCAGCAATCGCTTGCCGACCGGGACTTGCCGCCAGACTGCGGATGTAGACTCCGTCATCGACGGTGCTCCCCATGCGGAATCGATCACCCAGCAAGGCTCCGCCGGTTAACGGGCTTTCCGGGTCACAGGCCAAAACAGCGACGGTTCGGCCCTGATGACGAAGCTGCTCGATCAACTTGCCGATCAGGGTGCTTTTCCCGACACCGCCGCTCCCCGTGATGGCGACAACACGCGCGGGCTTGACGGGCGGTCCGAGGGATCGAACGGTTTCAAGGTTGTGACCGGAAGCCACTTGCGTGATGCATCGTGCCAAGGCACGGCGGTCACCCCGACGAAGGGCCTCCCATGGCGTATCAGGCATGGGCAGCACTCCGGCGGGACTGAACAAACTCGACGATTTCGTGCATTGGCGTGCCAGGCCCGAAGACCCGCGCCACACCCATTTCCATGAGCTTCGGCACGTCGGCCTCCGGAATAATCCCGCCGACTATCACACCGACGTGGTCGAGTCCCGCGTGCCGCAGGGCTTCCATGATCTGCGGGACAAGAGTCATGTGCGCCCCAGACAAGATGCTGATCCCGAGCCAATCGGCATCTTCGTCGGCGACGGTGCGTACGACCGACTCAACGGTCTGCCATAAGCCTGCGTAAATGACGTGAAATCCTGCATCCCGCAGAGCACGTGCCACGACTTTAATGCCCCGGTCGTGACCATCCAGCCCGACCTTGGCCAAGACAATACGAATGGGTTCACTGCTCATGCCGTCAGCATACTATATGGCAAGCCGGGCGGGCTATCCCCCGTCGCAGTTTCGCCCACGGAGTTCCGCCCGGCTTTGTGCTCGCGTCTACGGCAAAGGGATGGACTCCACAAGCGCGAGATTGTCACCACGGATGGCACCGCCAAGGATCAGCAACCGGTTCCCGACGCCGACCATTCGACCGGCAATGCGGGGTTGTTTTAACCGGCCAATCTCTTCCCAACGGTCGCCTTGGTCCGTCAATCGAATGATCCGACCATCAGCCAGTGCGGCGTGAGGCCGATCCTTGCCCAGATAGGCCGCGGGGGCAAAGCCATTGCGATCGAAGCCAGGCAATGGCGGTCCATCAGACCAGGTACCGTCCTTCGTGTCGAAGACATTCACGGTTCGCACGGTCTCGTTGTCTTCGGTCAGTCCGCCAAGAACGTAGATTTTCTCACCGAAGCGTGCGACCGCTAACGCACGCCGTCGAAACGGTTGCGGAATCTCCTGCCACGTCGGACGCTTGGCCCGGAGATCCAAAACTAAGGCCGTCTCGTGCCACTGAGATCCTTGCCCTCGCCCCTTCATCCACCAACCGCCGATGACATAAACACGATCACCAATCACGACAGCGTCGTGGGACGAGCGGGGTTGCGGCAAGTCGGGCAACGGTTCCCAAGTTCGGGTTTGGGGATCGAAGCGGGCGCAAGAGCTGACGGAATGGTTGTCGGCCTGTTCCCCAGGCTTGTTACGCGGGACCATGCCGCCGAGCCGATAGAGTTTGCCGTCATGCGCGACCAAGGCCAGGCCTTGCAAACCCGGGCCGCCTGGCAATTCTTCCCAGCCGGTGGGATTTGCCAGATTCAACCGATGAAACGTGCCGACAACGGCTTCCGTGGAGTACGAATGCGTCTTGGCGCAGTGGCCACCGTAAATGTAAAGCCAGCCGCCGGTGGCATCGGCACCGAAACTCGCCACGGCTCGGGGGAGAGGCGGCAATGCAACCGACGGTTCTTCCTTCGCGGCTTTCACACGGAATACCAACGTGGTGTAATGACGCACCTCATCGTATTTTTTACCATCCACCTCACCGCTGGCGGACTCGATGTACCTTGCCCTGAAACCATAAAGTTCAGGTTGGCTAACATCCCATTCAAATTCACCGTTTTTGTCCGCCGTGATCGGCCCCTTCTTTTTCGGTGCCACGCAATGGACCTCGGCACCCGCTGCCGGTAGGCCCTGAGACAGCACCGCAAACTTGTTACCACCCTTAGGCACGATTTCCAACGGCAAGTTCGCCGCGGGTGCCTGGAGCCGATCACCACGAATGAGCTTGGCGTAATACATCAGCAGGAACGGCTTATTCGGGCCGCGCTGCAAGACCCCATAGCGGCACTCCCCGGCGACCACATCGGCGTCTGGCGGTAATTCGACAAGGTAAGCATGCTCTCCCTTGGTCATTGTCAGCGCTTTGCCACCCGATCGGACCTGTGTCTTACTGATTAACTCGACATTCACAGCGTCGTCCGGTTCGAGGTCCTCGCTAAAAACCACTTTGGCTTGCTGGAGGTTGTCCGGCACCGGAACGATGAAGATGAAATGGGCTGTCGCAGGCCCTACCAGCCAAAGGCTCGATACGATAGTTAATGCAATAACTCGCACGGATAAACTCCTCACAAAAATGAGTGAAACTAGATTCGACAAATTGTTCACCGCTTGCCCCTCGGCAAGGCAGATGCCGGATCGTCGGTGACCTCCGGCGGCAGTTTCTCCTGGGCCGTCGGGCCAGGTCGTGAGGAAGCCGGTCGGCTTGGCCGACAGCCCGTCACAAGAATGGCGAGCAAACCGCACAGCAGGATCCAACGCATCGCATCCTCCTGTCTTAAAAATCGCCGGAAATCACTTCTCGGCCACGGCGCGTTCCCAGCGCCTGGTAGGTGGTCAATGAAATGGTTTCCACGATGTAGCGGGCCGAACCATCGCAGAACAGGAAGTTGCAGCCGCCGATGTGATCACTGCGGAACGATTGCAAGCGATCCAACAACGAAGCACTTGTCGGATCGATCGAGTTCATCATCACTTTCGTGCTGCCGATGGTGTAACTCGTGTAACCCCACGCCCAGCTGGTGTTGCCGCCCCGCGGTGCACCGGCGAAAGGACCACTCCGGAAGAAATAGTCGGCCAGCTGAAAACCCATTTCGCCGACCAGAAACGTGGTGGACGTGCCATCCAGGATGTCTGCCAGACGGGTGGGTTGCGCCACGGGTGTCGGGTCGCTCGTGGCGTTGAGACGCACAATGGCGCCATTATCGGGGGGAGGCAGCCAGGCATCGTTGCTACCGACGCACACGGCATAGCTGGAGTAGTGGGTTGTGTAGGCCGCTTCGGGACCTGGCGGCGGAAGCATCGCGGGGCAGATGTAAATGCCAATCGGCAGTTTCGTCAAAGCGTCATTGGGTGGGACGGTCGGCGGGAGGTTCACGTTGTAACGCGACCGAATGTTCTCTTGCTCGATAAACGGCAAGATCAAGGTAAACGCACTGTTGAAAGTGGGTGAGTTGGCTGAGGGGAATCTCCCATAGGCATCGTGGTAATTGTGCATCGCCAGGCCAATCTGCTTGAGGTTGTTCAAGCATTGCGTCCGAGCGGCCGCGGCTCGAATCTTCTGCACGGCCGGGAGCAGCAAACCGATCAGCACCGCGATGATCGCGATGACGACCAGTAGTTCGATCAAAGTGAAAGCGTAACGTCGAAGTGAAACGCGAACGCGCATCGACAATACTCCTCGTGAAACAATGAGTAAAAGGCGAGGCGCATTGCCGACGAACGAGGAGCGAATCCTGCGGAAGCGAAGCAACCCCGGGACAGTGGTTTCTTGCGGCTCAGTTCGCAACCACACCTGTTGGAGCAACTTCTCGGGCTGGTTGCGCGAAAGCAACGCGCCGAAGTCGCGCCGGTCACGTTGTTTCCTGAGTCGTTGTTGAGATTGTGTCTCAACGAAATTCTTTCTTATTGAGCGTGATTTGCATTGGCAAGTAAAACTGCTGAAAAGATAAAAATTCGTACCAAATGAGGTCTTTTTCTTGTTGACACTGAATCTCAATATCATTAAAATGTGATGGTAATGAAAAATGAACTGGAGTCATCCGGCATGACTGAGCCAAACGAAAAGCTGGAAGGTCATCCGAGTCCCCCAAAATCGGATTCACCGAACCAGGAACGGCTATTGCCTTCGGAAGTGTTGTTTCAGGGTCAGCGCGAAGTTTGGATTGAACATAGCGGCGTGCGCTATCGCTTGCGAATTACCCGTCGTAATCGGTTGATCCTACAAAAATGAGTGCGCCTTACGAGTGAGAGCAGCTTGTAATGTCTCCGACCTGCCATGACAACCGGGATTGCCAGTCGATCTGTCGGCAGAACTACGTTTGCCGTTGCTTACGAGTGACGGAGCGTGAACTCGCCGAGTTGATCGTCACGCTGCGGGTGTGCAGCTTCGAGGAACTCCGCCGATGTAGTGAGGCGGGGGATGGCTGTGCGGCGTGCCACGCCCGTTTACGTGAGCTGGTGGCTCGTCACGCTTGCCCGGAAGTTTCGTCGGCTTTGCCCATATTTTCGGCCAAATAGTGTTGCAAGCCGACGGTCTCAATCAAGTGCAGTTGCGTTTCCAGCCAATCGATATGCTCCTCGGAATCCGTCAAGATCGGCTCCAGGATTTCGCGTGTGCCGTTATCCCCCAATGACCGGCACAGTTCGATGGCAGCGTTGTAGTGTTGTGCTCCCGTCATTTCAAGTTTCAGATCGTTTTCTAGTTGCTCCTTCACCGTGGTGCCGACTCGGATCACGTCGTAGCGGGCAATTTCTGGGGTCCCTTCCAGAAAAAGGATGCGGTCAATCAATTTTTCCGCATGTCTCATTTCCCCGATCGATTCCTCATAATGTTTTTTACCGAGGCGGGTATAGCCCCAGTTCAGGCACATTTTCGCTTGGCAAAAATATTGATTGATTGCTGTGAGTTCGATCGTCAGCGCGCGGTTGAGAGCGTCAAGAATCGCAGGTTGGCCTTTCATGGAGCATCCTTCGTGGTAAAGTTCTCCAAGGAACTCATAGTTAAACGGCGCGTGAGCGCCAAGGTGATGTGTTTCGATGGGGGCTGAGACAGGTCGATGGTAGACCCTGCCCCATTGCCGACCGGCATTTGTATACCAAAACATTATGCCCCTTAGCCTGGAACAATATGCGACTTATCTCGACTCGCGGGGTTTGCCGTGGCCCGCTCCGCCGCGTGTGGAGCCAGCCAATGCCAAACCCCACCTGAAGCGCCTGCCGAGTGTCAAGGTCGTCTTGTGGAACATTTACGGTACGTTGTTGGCCATTCCATTTGGCGAATTGCTTTTTGAGCACCCCACGCAGCTGATCATGGATGTGGCGCTTGACAAGACGATTGAAGAGTTCAAGATGTGGGGCTCGATGAGTCGAAAACCTGGCGCCCCCGCGGAGTATATGCGGCACATTTATTCCCAAGAATTGCTGAAGCACAAGGCGATGGGGAGCGGCGGGGAGCGGTATCCTGAAATTCACGCAGAGCGCATCTGGGAAGCGATTATCAAAAAGCTTTTTCAGAAAGATTACAAGTTTGACACGGGATTTTACGGCTCCATCAACGAGTACAGCCGGAAGGTGGCGTATTTTTTCCATGCCAGCTTGCAAGGTGTCGGGCCGCAACCACACGCTGCCAGCACACTCCAAGCGATCGCCGAGTTGGGAATCAAACAGGGGCTTTGGGCGGATGCCCAGGTTTTTACGTGTGTCCAGTTGAGCCGGGCGTTGCGAAGCCAAGCGAGCTCCTTGAATCTCGATGAGATTTTCGTGCCGGCATTACGGAGCTTGTCGCACGAAGTCGGCTCGCGCAAACCCTCCGAAACCCTCAGCCGGCATGTTGTGTCGGCGTTGTCATCTCACGGCATCAAGCCGGACGAGGTTTTGCACGTCGGCAGCCGGATTTCGAGGGACATCGTGCCCGCACGACGGCTCGGCATGCGGACATGTTTGTACGCAGGTGATAAAGCATCTCTGGAAGCCACTGCCGACATGCTCCGGGATCCGTCGCAACGGCCCGACGTTCTGGTTACGGATTTGAGCCAGATCGTTCCGATGTTGACCAGCTAGGCGGAGACGGGGCAGCGGCGGCTTGGCGAAATCTTGGTTGTTTGAGGTAGTATCACGCGAATTTTTTCGATCGAGGAGCTGTTTGGGAGATGCCCCCGCCGCTGATTATCGATCCGACCACGATTGACTGCAATCACATTGTTGCGGACATTGAAGCGATCCGACGTGTCAATCTCCAACGGTTTGAGATGGAGGCGCTCACTGCCATTGTGCTAATCGATCCATCGCGGAAATTGATCGTCGGTTACAAGGATGTCTCCCCGAACGATTTCTGGGTTCGTGGACACATGCCCCACTACCCACTCATGCCCGGCGTCTTGCTGTGTGAAACGGCGGCCCAACTCTCCTCTTACTACCTCATCACTCAAAAAGTGTTTGATACCCAATTTGTGGGTTTAGGTAGTCTCGATGAAGTTCGTTTTCGTGGCATGGTACGACCGGGAGATCGGCTTCTGATGGTCTGCTGCATGATCCGCGAACGACGAATGGCCGCCCAGTGCTACGCCCAGGGATTTGTTGGCAATCGCCTGGTCTTCGACGGCAAAGTGCAGGGCATTCCGCTTCGACCCGAGATGGAGGCGTAAAGGCGAGTCGTTTTCCGTCTTGCCGGGTTCCCATGCGACGCAGCAAGCGACTGCCCTTAGAGCAACTTGCCCCTTACTTGCTTGAGCCGCCGTTTCCCGAACCGCTCAGCTGGCATGCCCTGTTCGGGAATGAACGGCCGGTGGAAGTCGAGGTCGGCTTCGGCAAGGGATCGTTTCTCCTCCATGCCGCGATGAAGTATCCCGACGTGAATTTCTTCGGGATCGAAATCGTGCGGAAGTACCAGTTGTATTCTGCGACGCGCATAGCGATTCGGCAGTTGACCAATGTTCGCCTGGCCAAGGCGGACGCTCGACAATTCATGCGCGTGCATGTTCCACCGGCCAGCGTCCGCGCCATTCACGTCTACTTCCCTGATCCTTGGTGGAAGAAACGACATCACAAGCGGCGATTGTTTACCGCTGAGTTTGCTCGGGCTTGCGTGGCGGCATTAAAACCCAACGGCGCGCTGCATTTGGCGACCGACGTCGCCGACTATTTTGCCCTCATGAAGGAATTATGCGAAGCCCAGCCCGGTTTGACGGTCTTGCCCACCCCAGCCGCGGGCGAGACTGAGGGCGAGACGGCGTTTCTCACCAACTTTGAGCGAAAGGCCCATCTGAGGGGGACGCCGGTTTACCGTGCCCACTATCGCCGCAACGACGCACCCATGGTCGTGCCGGCGGGTCCTTCACAGCCCCATCCGCCACAATATGATGAAGGAAATGCCAATCGCTTGGTTTGAGACCACCTCATGCTGCAACGCAAGTATATTTTTCCGCGCGTGATCGAGATGAATTACCAGGCGGGTCGGCGCTTGGGAGTCAATGTATATCTCATTGACGGTGGCTCCGAGTTCCTGTTGATCGACATTGGGTTTGAAGACACACTCAATGAAATTATTGACTTGATCCGTGAGATGGATTTCAGTCTTTCCGCGTGCAAGATGTTGATTGCCACCCATGCGGATGTCGATCATGTTCAAGGAATCTTGCGAGCGCGGGAGCTATTGCGGACCAAAGTCGCTGCACATCCGAACAGTGTCGAGCCGTTGGAAACGGGTGACCCGATTCTGACATTCGCGCGCATCAAGGCACAGGACATCGATATTCCGATGCCGCGCTGCAAAGTGGACATCCTCCTGAACGATGGCGATGTCATTTCCGTGGGCGACTTGCAGATGGAAGTTTGGCACACTCCAGGACACACCCCGGGCCAACTCAGCTTAAAGCTCAACGATTTGCTTTTTGTCGGCGACAACATTTACAAGGACAGTTGTGTCGGCGTGATTGATGCGCACCACGGCTCGAATCTCGCGGATTTTGTCAAGTCCTTGGAGCGAATCAAGAATGACGATTCGCGATTTCTCTTGCCGAGTCACGGTCCGGTGTTCCGTCGGGATAATCGCATCCTGCAAAAGGCCATCGACCGACTGACCGAGTACCAGCACATGGCCGATTTTGGCACTTGTGCTGTCGATTGGCCCCTCCTCGCCGAGTGGGAGGCCGATGTCCTCGCAGGTCGCCTGCCTAAGTTGTGAACCGGTTGCTGATGCTTATCAGGTTTCTGAGCAGGACGGCCATTCAATTCCAGGTGACACATGAAAATCGGATTGGTCGGCTTCAGCGGTTCAGGTAAAAGCACCGTTTTTCAATGGCTCACGGGTGTCAAACCCGACCCAGCAAAAATCCAACATGGTCAGGTCGGCGACACCAAAGTCCCTGATGCCCGACTAGATGCGCTAGCGGCTCATTTCAAGCCCAAAAAAACAACCTATGCCCACATCACCTTCCTCGACACCCCTGGCCTTCTTAATGACGATCGGAAGGACAATCCCCGACGACTGGGTATCCTTCGAGAATCCGCGGGACTCGTCATCGTTCTCGATGGTTACAGCCGATCCGATTTGGCCCATCAGCTGCGCCGATTCCGCGAGGAACTTCTCTTCGCGGATCTGGAGGTGGTGACGAACCGTGTCGAGCGTTTGCAAACCCAGCTGAAGAAGCCCAAACCCGCGAAAGAACGGGAAGCGGATGAAGCCGAATTGGCCTTGTTGCAGCGGATGACAGGCTCGTTCGAGGCTGGTCAGGGGGCATCGGCACTCGGATTGACCGAGGATGAAGAAAAAGCTGTCCGTAGCTTTCAATTGCTGACGCTCAAACCCGAAATGGTTCTGGTCAACCGCGGTGATGCCGAAGCACTGAAAAAGAAGCTGCCCGACGACCTTTTGACCCTGGCCCCCGGTGCTTTGCAGGCGGCGCCGAAACTTGAACTTGAATTGGAGGAATTGCCCGAGGACGAGCGAGCGGCCTTTATGGCCGATCTGGGTTTAACGGCATCGGATCGTGGCGACATCTTACGCCGTATTTTTTACGGCATGGGACGTCTTGTCTTTTTCACCGTCGGCGAAGACGAATGCCGTGCCTGGCCTTTACTTCGGGGTTCCACCGCGGTGGACGGGGCGGGACAAATCCACACCGATCTGGCGAAGAATTTCGTCCGAGCGGAAGTTGTCAGCTTTGAGGATTTCCAAAACTGCCACTTTCAGATGAAAGAAGCAAAAGCCAAGGGGGTTCATCGGCTGGAGGGGAAAACCTACATTGTTCACGACGGCGACATTATGCACATTCTGTGAAACCGACCTTTGTGTCTTGCTCAGCCTGGCCGGAACGGCAGCGGAGATGTCAATCCACCTCCGCAGGCTGTGACATCCTTTCGATCAACCTTAAGAAGCCGGTCCAACGCAGGTGAATGCTGGGATGAGTCGTTCGCTCATCCGCCTGACAGCGAGTCAAACTGTGGAAGCATCGCTGCTGGCCTGAGTCATCGATTTGGCGTCACGGCGTTTCCGTCTTGAAACCACCGTTGATCTGACCGACACTAATAATGTGCTGTCCAGGTCCCGCGCTGGAGATCCGCGCTGATGCTTCCCGCGACGCTGCCACAATTTGACCCCAAGCATCTCTTTCGGCGACTGGCCCGTTTACGCTGGCGCCTTCGCGGCATCGCTTTCATGCAGGGGATGCTCGCTCTGGGGGCTTGGGTCGTTGGTAGTGCCGTCATCGTCGGATTGCTTGATTACTTTTTGCATCTCCCGGCCTTGGTTCGAGCGTGGGCTTTAGTCGGCATGATCGCGGGGAGCGCTTGGATCGTTTGGCGCTGGCTCGTTCGACCATTGACCCGGCCGGTCGACAATTTCCACCTCGCCCTCCGTCTGGAGGAACGATACCCGGACCTCCATGATGCTTTAGCAAGCGCCATCCAATTTATGGGCCAACCGTGGGACGACGAAGACATTTCCTCACCGTTGCTTCGCCGCATCACCATTCGTCGGGCGGTCCGCTTGTCGGAGGAGTGTGACTTTGGAGAACTGGTTTCCTGGCGGGGACTGTTATCGGCGGGTGGGGCCTTCTTCGTGGCGTTACTCGTCGCCCTACCGTTGTGGCGACTTTATCCCAAAGAGACTGTGATTGCGTTGACGCGGTTGGGCGTCCCCTTCGGAACAACCGCCTGGCCAGCGACGACCTCTGTGCGGATTGTTGCGCCGGCGGTGTGGCCGCTGCGACATCCTATGGGCGAGCCTTTGGAGATTCATGCCCGCGTCGACGGACTGATTCCTGAGCGGGCAACACTCTCACTCTGGTTCGACGGAACGCCTCCCATCGACTCGGTGTGGCGAGTTACCGACGACGGCGAATTGGTGGTGCGCTTGGAAGCCGGGCGGATTCCGCGGGACTTTCGTTTTCGGCTGAAAGCCAATGACGGGACCACGCCCTGGTACGAAGTGCACGTACTGCCACCGCCGGAATTGGTTCCCTTGAATGGCCGAGCGTCGCCCATGTTGCGTCTGGAATATCCACCGTACACGGGATTACTGCCCAAACCGATGCCCGACGGCGCAACGTCATTCGAAGCGGTTGCAGGAACCAATGTTGTTGTGGAGGCGGCCGTCAGTCGGCCCATTGCCCGAGCCTGGATTGTTTATCGGCCGGAGATGCCGATTCTCAGCATTTCGGCCCATCTCTTGGCGTTGACTGCCCAGCTCGATTTGGGCGGGTTGCTGAGTCGAGCCGTGGCAAGCAGCATAACCGACCCGGTGCCCGCGATGATTCTTCGTGATGGCACGGTCATTCAGGTGAAATTCACACCGCGATTACCCGGTGTTTACGCGCTCCGTTTTGAAGATGAAACCGGTTTCGGCGCGACCCGGATGATCGACGCGCGTATCTTTCCGGATCCCGCACCGAGCGTGGTATTGGAACGGCCGAGTGCCAGCCAGGATAGTCTCCACGCCACTCCCCAAGCCGAGTTGCCTCTCCAGGCGGTCATTAACGACCCCACGTTTGCGGTCCGTTCAGCCTGGTTGGAATATCGAACGGAGAAAGGATCGCCGCCTCGCACCAATCGGTTGTTTGATCATCGGGTTGTCGGATGGAGCCTCACCACATCGGGTAGCTTGCCAGCGGCGCGTGTGCGATTGCCTCATGTCCTGGTCCAGGGGCGACTTCGGCTGGCCACGTTTCGGCATCCCGATGGATCACCCTTGAAGGAAAACGACACCGTTTATTTGCAAGTGGCTGCGGATGACTTCGATGACGTGACGGGCGAAAAGCAACCCGGCCGAAGTCACGAGGTCGAGCTGCACATCGTCTCGGCGGCAACACTGGAAGCGATGCTGCAACAAGAACAAGCCGCGATTCGCAGTCAGTTGCTGCGGCTCCAGCAATGGCAACGTGAGGCCCGGGAAAAGGTCGGTGATGCCAAGGCCCAAAAGGACGCGACGGGTCAGCTCCGACCAGCCGATCTGGAAAAACTCCTTCAGGCCGAACAACTGCAACAACAGATTCGCAATCGTGTCGGTGACGAGAAAGAGGGGCTTCGCGCGGAGGTGAATCGCATCCGCAATGCGCTCCAAGATAACCGAATGCCGCCCTCCGCCGCCCAACACCGCATGGATGCCGTCGCTGGGGAGTTGGAGCGGCTGGCACGCGACGAACTCAGTGCTCTGGAGCCTTTATTGAATGCCGCGCGTGAGAGGGGCGAACAACTCCGCGAAGAATCGAAGTCGAATCAATCGCCGCAGCCGGAACGAGGCAATCCGCGTCATGAGCCAGCGGACGGGAAAAGTCCGTCGAAGTCGCCTGAGCCACCGAAGGATGCATCGCCATCCGGTCCAGAAAAAGAACCTCTTGCGGAAGCTCTCAAGCGGCAGCGGTATGTCGAGCAGGCTCTGGAGCAACTGTTGCAACGTTTGGAACCCTGGAGCGGTGCCAACGAGGTTCGTAGCGAAACGCGTTCTTTACTCGATGAGCAACGACGGTTGGCGCAACAGATCGAGCAGTTAGATCGGCAGGTCGAGAAAGCACGACGGGAACTTCTCCCGCCCGAGCAACAGGCGGATCTGGACCGGGCGGCCGCACGGCAAGAAGCTCTTGGTAACCAATTGAGCCAATTGGTCGACAAGATGGAGCGCTTGTCGAAGGAGAAGGCAGCGCAAGAACAGCAGCGTCGGCAAACGGCGGATCAGCTCGAAAAGAATGCCCAAGAACGCGAGAAAAACCATTCTCCCCGACCCGACGCGCCCTCGGAGACCAAGGCAGAAGTTGAACGGTTACGACAACAGGCGGAACAGCAACACGAAGCAGCGAACAGTCTGAAGCGGGAAGCCGAAGCCCTCGCCGATACAGCGCGAATGGCTCGCGAACAGCTGGCTTCGGACACAGCTTTGGCCCAGCCGCTAAACAAACTCCATCAAGCAGCACGCGACATCAAGGACAATAAGCTCGGCAACGCGAACCAGCGTCAGCAAGAGGCAACACGGTCGCTTCAACAAATGCTGGACCGCCTCGAAGAGCGGCGGAGCGACGATCTGGACCGTCTCGCCAAAAAATTACGGGAAGCGGAGAATCGTCTGGACGACCTTGTAGACCAACAAGAACGACTGCAAAAAAAGGCGCGGGAGGCCCAGTCGATCGGCGATGCGAAACAACAACAAGAGGCCCTCGAACGTTTGGCCCGCGAGCAGGAGCAAATCCAAGAACAGACAAGGGAGTTGCTCGAGGAACTGTCGCGTCTCCGCGCCGATGGGGCTGCCCAAGCGCTGAGCCGAGCCTCCCGAAGCATGGAAGACGCCCGGCAGCGTATGGAACGCGGTGCCCCGTCGGATGATGCCCAGGATGAAACTCTTGACAAGTTGGATCAGGCGCAAGACCAACTGGAGCAACAACGGCAACTCGTCGAAGAGGAATTAGCTCGAGAAAAGCTGGCCAAAGTGACGGAGCGGATCCGTGGCATCCGCGATCGCCAGCAGACGTTGAACCGGGACATGAAGCGGCTCCACAACACCGCTCTCGAAACCAAGGCGTGGGATCGTCCCTTGATGCAGAGTCTGATCGACCAGGCCGATTTGGAACGGGGCCTGGCCGACGAACTTGAACAACTCATTGAAGGGCCCTACAAGTCGATTCGGGTTGTCGCCAAAATCCTCGGTCACGCGACCGAGGCCATGCGGCTGGCGGGAGAACGCATCGAAGCACGTCTGGATGACATCAAAGTGGCACAAGATCAAAACGAGCCGTTTGATCCCCAGCGGGAAGAGAAGCTCCATGCAGCGGTCGTCCGCTGGCAAGAGACCGCTGTTCGCCGATTGGATCAGTTACTCGACTCATTAAAACCGGACAAAGATTTACAATCTCAATCCGGTCAAGGAGGACAAGCAGGAGGTGGCGAAGGCGGTCAAGGGGCGGGCGGTGGGGGTTCGCCACGCGACGACGTACCGCTCTTGGCTCAACTGAAGGCTCTCCGCGCCTTGCAAGCTGAAGTGAATGAACGGACCGCCCAATTCGCCAAGCAACACCCAGATCTGTCGAAACTGTCGGATGATGAACAGGCGGAATTACGGCTCCTCC
>Ga0308411_10000665_pt1 | contig 23006 bp, 20 predicted proteins | sample HotsprottomLayer_2_FD_203530 | JGI IMG/M metagenome (GOLD analysis project Ga0308411, IMG submission 203530) | Hot spring phototrophic mat microbial communities from Octopus Spring, Yellowstone National Park, Wyoming, United States -... | ecosystem: Environmental > Aquatic > Thermal springs >...
AGGGCCAGCAGACTCATGGTAATCCAGGTGGCCATCGCGATGCTCAGCAGTGGCACCAGAGCCAGCAAGGGCGAGCGATAGATGGCCAGCAGCAGGACGATGACCAGCAGGATGGTGGCCAGCGTGGTGGCTTCTAGACTGTTCGCGCTGGCATCGATGAGATCTCGACCGATAGCGGCTGGGCCGGTCGCATAAACTTGTGGCGGATTGTCGCCACAGTCTTGCAATTCCGCCTCGACGAGCGCGAGTACAGCGCGAACTGTTGTTCGGGTTTGCAGCGCAAGGTAGGGGGTTCCCAGAGAAATCTGCATCAGCGTGCAATGGCCGTCCTGACTGAGCAGTCGCTGGCCGATGAATGGATCGCGGAAGGTGACAATTTTCTTAATCTGGAGCGACGGATCGCTGTCCCCGGCTCGGCGAAGTGCGACCGCGAGTCGATCGACGAAAGCTCGGTCGGTCTGGTTTAGCGGTGCATCTACTCGTTCGACGGCCAGGATGAGTCGGCTGGCATAGACATCCTCTGGAAAGGCCGACTCCAGCAAGGTGTAGCCGCGCACGCTGGCACAGCGAGCGGGTAGGAAGTGGATGTCATCATCGTGCGAGTGACGATCCCAGTTGGGGGCCAGCCAAGCCAATCCACCTGCCAGCAGCAGCCAGACCAGGCAAACCCACAGGGCATGTCGGCTCGTCCACTGCCCCAGACCGCTGAACATGCCTATGGTATCCTCCTTGTTGCCTGTCCTAGCTCCGTTCATAGCCAATCACTCCGAACAGGGAAAGATCAGCCACATCAGTCCGTTATCGGCAGCCGGAGCAGAGCAATGCAAGGAAAAGGCCGCAGAACAACCAGATGGTCGCAACTGCCCGGACGGCGAGTCCAATTGACCAACCCAGTCAAGAACGGCTAAAACGGCAGAGCAGGCGACTGGCAGAATCTGGCGTAACTCGGCAATTGTGAGGGCCAAGCGTGACCCTGTTTCTGGCGATCGAAACTTCGTGTGATGAGACAGCGGCAGCGGTCTTCGACGAGGTGCCCCGGATACGCTCCAGCGTGGTGGCATCGCAGACCGATTTGCATGCTCGCTTTGGTGGAGTCGTGCCCGAGGTAGCGGCACGAGCGCATCTGCAACGCCTGCTTCCGGTTCTCGACGAGGCTTTGCAGCAAGCCCAGATCACCCTGGCGGACATTGGCTGCGTTGTTGTCCATCACATGCCCGGCCTGATTGGCGCGCTGCTAGTGGGTGTCTCAGCGGCCAAGATGCTGGCCGTCGCTCTGGATGTGCCGTTGATTGGTGTCAATCACGTTCATGGTCATCTGTATGCATGTCGCCTGACGGCGGGCCGGGACATCTTTCCCTGCGTCGGGCTGGTCGTGTCGGGGGGGCACACGCTGCTGTACGATTGTCGGTCGGCCCTGGAGTTTCATCGGCTGGGAGGCACGCTCGACGATGCCGCCGGCGAGGCCTTCGACAAGATCGCCAGTCTGCTGGGCCTGGGGTTTCCAGGGGGGCCAGCCGTGGAGCGCGAGGCAGCCAACGGCAATCCGCAGGCGTTTCGTCTGCCGCGAGCGTTGTTGCACGATGCCCGGCTGGATTTCAGTTTCAGCGGGTTGAAGACGGCCGTCCTCTACGCCTTTGCCGGACAGGACAATCCCAGGCCAGCACCGCCGCCACCCGGACAGTTGCGTGCCGACTTAGCCGCCAGTTTCCAGCAAGCGGTCGTTGATGTCCTGGTTGCCAAGTCGCGTGCAGCCCTTCAACGGCTGGGATACACTCGACTGGCCGTCGGTGGTGGGGTTGCCGCCAATCAGGCACTTCGCACGGCCCTTCAGGACATGTGCAGTTCTACCGGCGTGGAACTGATCGTGCCGCCGCTGTCGTTGTGTACCGACAATGCCGCAATGGCCGCGATGGCTGTCGAAGCGTGGCGGCGTGGGGCGTTTTCCTCGCTCGATCTGGAGCCGACTCCGACGCTGCTGGGTTGAGGCGAGCCACCCCTGCGTCAGCGATTGGAGGGCAGATAAAAAGCCGACCGCTCACGCGGGTTAGGTTGTTTGGTCTCTGGTCGTAATCAATTACAGCCGTCGCGTACCGTTGTGATGGGGAATGTCGATTCGCAGCGTTTTTTCTCGGAAATGTCCTCTTGACCTCTCAGACATTTTGACTTACCATGCCCTCAGTCATCCAGTCTGACCCAGGAGGAACGGCTCATGGCCCGCACCCCCCAGGATGTCACGGACACGGAGTTGGCCATTCTGCAAATCCTCTGGGAGCAGGGGCCGGCCACCATCCGCAACATCACGGACATCCTTTATCCGCAAGGCGGCACTGCTCAGTATGCCACGGTGCAGAAACTGCTCGAACGCCTGGAGGAAAAGGGCTTCGTGCAGCGGCAAAAGGTCGCGCCGGCACACCTGTTCCGCGCTACCCTGCCACGCCAGGAACTGATCGGCCGACGACTTCAAGACGTGGCCGAAAAGCTCTGTGGCGGCTCGCTCACGCCCCTGCTGACACATCTGGTGCGCGTTCGGCCGCTCAGTCCCTCGGAACGGCAGGAGTTGCGGGCATTGATCGACGAACTCGATGAAGGCGATTCGCGCTGAAAGGAGCGTGCTGCATGTCCTTCGTGGAGATGGCTCTGTCCAACGCGCTGGTGGCGGCGGTTCTCGCCGTCCTGGCTCTGATCGTCGGGTTGGTGTCCCGTCGGCCGGCTCTGGTTCACGCTCTGTGGTTGCTGGTGCTGCTCAAACTGCTCACGCCGCCGATGATTCGTTTGAGCGTTCCCTGGCCGGTGCCGACAGTTTCGACTGACCCGGTGGCTGTGGCTGAACCGGAAACGCCGCAACTGCTTGCCCAGGAGGACAGCGAGGCCGAACTGTTCTTGGTAGAGGATTTCGAGGAATCCTGGTCGGAGTTCGCGCAGGAACAACCCGACCCGGTGGCAACGCCGGTTGCGCCACTGTGGTTGTGGGTGTGGGTGGTCGGATCGGCGGGCTGGTTTGGTCTGGCCGTCTGGCGCGTCGGGCAGTTTCATCTCCGCCTGCGGCGAGGACGACCAGCCAGCGAGGAACTGCTGCACCGCGTGAAACGACTGGCTCAGCAACTCGGGTTGACCCGTGTGCCGCGCGTCTTGCTAGTGTCCGGCTCACTGCCGCCGCTGGTCTGGGCCATCGGTCGTCCTGTGGTGCTGTTGCCCGAGCAACTGCCCGAGCGACTCGATCCGCAGAAACTCGACACGTTGCTGCTGCACGAACTCGCCCACATCCGCCGTGGCGATCACTGGGTTCGCTGGCTGGAGTTTCTCGCCCTGGGTCTGTACTGGTGGAACCCGGTCGTGTGGCTGGCTCGGGTTCAGTTGCGCGAGGCCGAAGAACAGTGCTGCGATGCCTGGGTGCTGCGTGCCCAGCCTGGCTCCGCTCGCACCTACGCCACCGCGCTGGTTGACGCTCTGGATTTCCTGGCCACAGGCAGCGCATCTGGCTTGCCGGCCAGTGCCATCAGTCCTGTGGCCGATCTTAAGAGGAGATTGTACATGATCTTGCGAAACGATGTTTCTCCACGGCTCAGTCCGTCGGCCGGCGTGGGCGTATTGCTGCTCGCCGCTCTGCTGCTGCCCCTGATGCCGGGCCTTAGCCATGCCCAGCCAGACGTGATTTTCCTACAGTCCGTCAGCCAGGATGCCTCCGAGGAACTGAAAGCTCTTGAAGCACAGATCAAGGCCCAGAAAGAGGCTCTCAACGCTCTGGTCGAGAAGGCGGCTGCTCTGAAGAAGAAGGCTGCCGAGGGCAAGCCCGCTCAGGGCAAAGAGAGCAAAGAAGTCAAGTACGGCATTGCCATCGTTCGCGACGATGACAAGAAGGCGGAGGGTGTCATCCGCGTGGAAATCGTCGCCTCGGACAAGAAAGAAGATGTCGATGCCCTGATCGAGCAGATCCGCAAGGCGTTGCCCAAGGACATGGCCAAACGGGTGATGATCGTCAAGCGAGCCGATGCCAAAAACGTCAAGGTGACCGGCATGCAACTGCAACTCGCTCCCGAAGGCGGCAAGGTGATTCGTCAGGCTCCGCTGATGCCGCCTCTGCCCCCCAAGCCGCCCATCCCGTATGTGGTTCCGCTGCCCAAGCCCGACAAGCGCATCGAACAACTCGAACAGAAGCTCGATGGCGTGATGAAAGCTCTGGAGCAGATGCGCAAGGAACTGAAAGACAAGAAGTAGTCCATCGCCAGCAGGTCGAGGTCGTACCCGCCGACGTGCGTCTGCATGGCCTCCAGAAAGCAGCGGGAGCCAGGGAAAGATTTTCCTGGCTCCTGTTGCCGTTGTTTCTCTCAGCCTCTATCATTTCGTCTGACAATCCGGTGGGTATCTTATCCAGAGTGGCTGAGGGAATAGGCCCTGCGACGCCACAGCAACCGGTTCGGAACAACCTTCCGCCAGGAAAGGCGTTCGTGAATGCTGGTGCTACCTCCTACCCGCGATTCCCTGACGCATAGCCGACGACCCCGATCGTCGCTTCCAGGGAGCGGGAGAGATAAGATCGTGTGTCTGGCACACCTTCTCTTTTCTCTTCACACCGCCCGACGGTCAGGCCGTCCGGCTTTCTGGGCGATACACACCTCCAACCGTTTGCCGCTGCCTTGTGGAGGATCTCGTTCGTGACAGCCTCGTTCGTTCGCGGGATGAAATGTCGCCTTTGCGGCACCTGTTATCCGATCAGTGCAACCAACTTCTGCACCGAAGATTTCGGGCCATTGGAGATCGACTACGATTACGAAGCCATCGGTGAAGCTCTCTCACGCGAGAAGATCGAGTCTCGCCCCATGAACATGTGGCGTTATCAGGAATTGCTGCCCCTCGATGGCGAGCCGACCGTCGGTCTGCAAGTGGGCGGCACGCCTCTGGTTCGGGCCGACCGCCTCGCGGCAGAACTCGGGGTTGCACGCATTTGGCTCAAGAACGATGCCGTCAATTACCCCACGCTCTCCTTCAAGGATCGCGTGGTTGCCGTCGCTCTGAGCAAGGCTCGCGAACTGGGCTTCGACACGGTCGGCTGTGCCTCGACAGGCAATCTGGCCAACAGCGTCGCCGCCAACGCCGCCGCTGCCGGCCTGACCGCCTACATCCTCATCCCCGCCGATCTCGAACGAGCCAAGATTCTCGGCACTAGTGTCTATGGTGCCCACGTCGTCGGCGTTCACGGCACCTACGACGAGGTCAACCGCCTCTGTACGCAGATCGCCTTCCAGTACAACTGGGGCTTCGTCAACATCAACCTCCGGCCGTTCTACGCCGAGGGTTCCAAGACGTTCGGCTACGAGATCGCCGAGGAACTCGGCTGGCGATTGCCGCAACATGTGGTCAGTCCGATGGCGGGCGGTAGCCTGATCGGCAAGATCGCTCAGGCCTTCGAGGAACTCGGTAGGCTTGGTCTGGTCGAGCCACAGCCGGTACGCTTTCACGGTGCCCAGGCGACGGGCTGCAATCCCATCAGCCACGCGGTCAAGGCCGGCCTGAGCGAGCATCGCCCGATCCGCAAGCCGCACACCATTGCCCGATCGCTGGCCATCGGCGATCCGGCCGACGGCTACTTTGCCGTCAAACTGATCCGCGAGTCGGGCGGCTGGGCCGAGGATGTCAGCGATGCCGAGATCACTCAGGCGATGGCCCTGCTGGCGCGTACCGAGGGCGTGTTTGCCGAGACGGCCGGCGGTGTCACCGTCGCCGTCACCCGCAAGCTCCTCGAGCAGGGCCGCATCGGACGCGACGAGGAAGTGGTCATCTGCATCACCGGCAATGGCCTGAAGACCCAGGATGCGGTCGTCGATCACCTGGACAAGCCGACGATCATCCAGCCGACCTTGGAAGATTTTGCCCCTCTGGTGCGTTCCCGCCCAGAACCTGCGCTGGTAGGATGAGATTCTAGATCGATCGCCACGGGAGAGATAACATGGCAATCAAGGTTCAGATTCCCGCTCCGCTGCGACAGCACACCGAAGGCAAGGCCACCGTCGAACTGACCGGCGCAACGGTTGGTGCCGTTCTCCAGAACGCCATCACCCAGTTTCCTGGCCTGGCCGGCCGACTGTTTGACAACGGCCAACTGCGGCGGTTCGTCAACCTCTACCTCAACGAGGAAGACATCCGCTATCTGCAAAATCTCGATACGCCGGTCAAGGACGGGGATGACCTAGCCATCATCCCGGCCGTTGCCGGAGGGTAAATCGTGAGCGAAAGCGAACCGACACCCGACGAGGTGCCCGAGGGGGCGGCAGTTTTCCCAGAGATTCCCGAGGAACTGGGCATCCAACCGCTGTTGCTCGCCGTGCTGCACGCCACGGTATTCCTAGCCGGCAGCGACGAACACATCGTAAACGGCGAAGCAGCCGATGAGGCCCTCGGACACATTGCCAACTATATGCAGCGGCTGCAGGGCGAGGCGTTGCGTCGCGTACAAGAGGACATGGCTTGCCTGGTCGCCTACGGTAAGCAGCAGAAATGGCCCAAAGGCTTCATCGAGTCGCTGCGATCCTTCCTCGACGAGATGGGCGTGGACACGGAACAGGACTCATGAGCGATCCGACCCTGGAACGATACTCCCGACAGATGCGTTTCTATGGCATGGGCGAGGCCGGCCAGCGTCGGCTCCTGGCCTCGCGCGTGACCCTAGCGGGTTGCGGCGCACTCGGCACGGTGTTGGCCAACGTGCTGGTGCGTGCTGGCGTGGGCCACGTCCGCATCATCGACCGCGACTTTGTCGAGACGAGCAATCTGCAACGGCAGGTACTCTTCGACGAAAATGATGTCCTCGAAAACATGCCCAAGGCCGAGGCCGCTGCCCGCAAACTGCGGGCCATCAATTCCGCCGTCGAGGTCGAACCTGTGGTGGCCGACATCGACCGCACCAACATTGTGGAGTGGTGCCAGGATGCCGACCTGATCCTCGACGGCACCGACAATTTCGAGATCCGCTATCTGATCAATGATGTGGCGGTCAAGTTGAACAAGCCCTGGGTCTATGGCGGGTGCATCGGCAGCCACGGACAGGTGATGGTGATCCTACCCGGAAAGACTCCCTGTTTGCGATGCGTCTTCGAGGAGGCTCCCTCAGCAGGCGAGACGGGCACTTGTGAGACGGCCGGCGTTCTCGGCCCGATCGTTAACATCGTGGCCAGCCTGCAAGCCACCGAGGCCATCAAGATCCTGATTGGTGCCGACGACAAGGTGTTGCGCGAACTGCTCTACCTCGATCTGTGGGAAAACGAGCAGCGGCGCATCAAGGTCGCGCCGTTGCTGGGCAAGGTCGATTGCCTCTGCTGCAAGCACAAGCGGTTCGAGTGGCTGGACGGCCAACACGGTTCGCAGACGACGAGTCTCTGTGGTCGGAACGCTGTTCAGGTATCGCACCGCCGGCCCGGTCGGCTTAACTTCGAGGAACTGGCTCGGCATCTCGAGGCGATGGGGCAGGTGAGCTACAATCGCTTTCTGCTCAAGTTCAACGTCGAAGGCTACGAGTTCACCGTCTTCCCCGATGGGCGAGCCATCATCAAGGGTACCAACGACACCGAGCGAGCGCGAACCCTTTACGCCCGCTACATCGGGCATTGAGCGGCATACAGCTCTGTAGAGTTATCTCCATGACGATCTATCTCGACAACGCGGCGACCAGTTTTCCCAAGCCGGAGTGCGTCTATCGGGCTCTGGACGAGTTTGCTCGAACCCAATTAGCCAACCCCGGTCGGGCAGGGCATCGGATGGCACTGGCCGCTGAGCGATGCCTCGACGATGCCCGCCATCTGCTCAACCAGTTCTTTGCCGGCAAGGAACCCGAACGCTGGATCTTCACGCTCAACGGCACCGATGCGTTGAACATGGCGTTCAAGGGGGTGCTGCAAGCCGGCGATCACGTCATCACCAGCGATCTGGAACACAACAGCGTCAGTCGGCCGCTGCGGGCTCTGGAACTGGCCGGGGTCATCAGCCTGACGCGAGTGGCGGCCGGATCGTGCGGCACCATCGATCCCGATGCTATCCGTCGAGCCATAACTCCGCGAACGCGACTGGTGGCCCTGACCCACGCCAGCAATGTGCTGGGCACGGTTCAGCCCATCACCGAGGTCGGACGGCTCACCCGGCAGCACGATGTGCTGTTTCTCGTCGATGCGGCTCAGACGGCTGGGGTGTTGCCCATTGACGTGCAGGCGCAGAACATCGACCTGCTGGCCTTCCCCGGCCACAAGTCGCTGATGGGCCCGACGGGCACGGGGGCGCTGTACGTCGGGCCGCGTGCCCGACTGCGTCCCTGGCGAGAAGGCGGCACCGGCGGCGACAGTTCCAGCGAGACGCAGCCGAACGAATATCCCTACTATCTGGAGGGGGGAACGCCTAATGTGCTGGGCATAGTTGGCTTGGCGGCGGGTATCCGCTGGGTGAGCGAGCGTGGCCTGTCGGCAATCCATGCTCACGAGGTCGATCTGGTCGAACGGTTGTGGCAACGACTGGACGAACTGGGGGGCTGGACGGTGTTGGGCCATCGCGATCATGCGCGACGAGTGGGAACCATCAGTTTCTACTCGGAGGTGCTGCCGGCTGCCGAGCTAGGAGGCATTCTCGACTCGGCGTTTGACATCGCCATCCGGCCGGGATTACACTGTGCGCCGTATGCCCATCGCGCCCACCAGACCTTTCCCGAAGGAACACTCCGTGTCAGCGTCGGGCCGTTCAACACGGCCGAACACATCGATGCGCTGGCCGAGGCTCTGGCCGAGGCGACCCGACTGCCTGGAAAACTCTAGCGAGCCGGCAGACCCGCCGACGGGTTCGCTTCCCAGCTCCGCACCACGCAGACCGACACAGCGGATCGCCGAAGACTACAACGCGCCCCTTGGCGGGCTGGCTCATGGGGCTGGGGCTATTGTTCATAGCGGCAGCACCCTGGTTGGCCGCATGGCTTCGCTGGTCTTGCTTTCCCTTAACCAATCAGCAAGTTGTTCTACGCTAATCGATCACTTTTATGTCCGAGAGAAGTGTCCAGCCATCACGCACGGTCAACTCGTTAGCAAAGCGAATCGCCGGACGGTTTTGCCAAGGGTCACGAATGCCCAGTCCTAAGCGATAAGTTCCGGGCGGCACGTCGAAGGTGAGTTGCGCTTTCTCCGCGAAAGAGCCGGGTTGCCATTTGCGAATGTCCCAAGTCGTCGCTTGGAGTGCGACCATTTTCCCTGACGGATCGAACAATGCCCATTCGACCTTCCACGGGTAGTAGAACGGAGCGACTCCGATGTTCTTTCCCTTCAACGAAAAGGGTGCCAACTGCTTCGATTTCACTCGAGAAGGATGCGTAACCTCGGTGAGCTGAAACTCGTACCCCAGCTTACGGACAAGTTCCTCGCTGCGTTGGCGGAAGAGGTTGTCTTTGGGCTTTGCCAGGGCCGGGCAATACGGACCAACCCAGGAGAAGTGAGATCGCTCCAGCATGGTTCGTGTTGTCTCGAAATCATTACCCAGCCAGCGATAGGCTTGACCGGGAACCATTTCACCGCCGATGACAGAGACTTTCCAGTTATCGGTACGCTTTTCGCGACGTATTCCTGCGAGAAAGCTCCAGTCTTTGCCGTTATCGGTGTCTTGCGGAAACATATCGTCGTGGAATCCGAGCCAATCTTGCTTGCCAGCATATCCTCTGGCGTACCGAGCCATCAGGCATTTGTCGGGAAACGCCTTTCTGTAGGCATCAATCACTCGTCGCTCCGTTTCTGGAGAAGCGTAGAGTTTTGTACGAGGGTAGGTGTGCCATTCGCCCCAAAAACCAAGCAAGCCCAACTGGATAAAGGCGATGCGAGGATTGGTGTTGTATCGTTTGCCCAGGGCGGCGATCAGTCGCTCCAGTCCCGCAATCATGCGAGGATCGTCATAGTCAGGAGACTTGCCGCCCCCATACTCGTCATAGGCTGTCTCCTTGACACCTGCCTTCCGCAGCCAGTCGGGAAGGCCGGATGGTTTTGAGGGGTAGTCAACATATACTCGAAAGACGATATGCTTTCCGGTCGCCGCCTCGACTTTCCAGGACTTTTCCCATTCGTCAAAGCGAAAATCGTTCTCCGCAGGCTCAAGCTCTCGCCAGGAGATGTACTGAAACACCATCGAGTACGGCTGGAAAATCTTGCCTGCGTTGGTGTAGGGACACCAACCTTTGAGTGGATTGTCCAATGGGCCGGCTTTCGGCAGGGGGCGGATGACGACTTCCTCGGCTTGAGCCTGACGCACCAACAGCAGAAACGGCAACAAACTCAACAGTGCGCAAAGCGCGGATCGCATCATGTTCACCATTCTCCTTCCCACTGTGCGGGGCCATATGACACTGTATCACTTCACCGCCCGCTGACCACCTTGATCTCTTCGACTTCCAGATTGAACGGCCCAGCCTTCTTATCGCTCAACATGCCCCCCCAAGGCCGACTGGAGTAGAAAACGCCGCACCTTGACTGAGGACGAGGTGACGCAATTGTTGGATGGCCACAGGGGTGTTGAATCGCTGTGCCCCCGTATAGCAAGGAAGGGCGGACGGCAGAGCGATTACCCCTTGCCTGACCTGTAGTGACGGTCGGCTGTGGTTCGACTTAGGCGAGTGGCAGAGTTTGCACTGTCAAGATATACCAGTTGTGTTCAGCCTGCGTTCGCAGTTCGGGCTGAGAAAACGTCGCCTGACAGTCCACATAAAGTTGCACGGGTTGCCGCAACCGCACGCCCAGTTCTCGAAAGAACTGCCGGATTCGCTCGGCTCGGGTCGCCTCCACAATCCGTCTCCTCAAGGAGGGGAAGCACGGCTCTCCCAGGTTCTCTTGCTCGATGAATCGTCATAGCGTTGCTCCTTCCAGTGTTCGACCAACGCACGAAACGCATCGCGGATCAGTAAGCGAGTGCGAAAGTCCAGAGCCGACTGCCGAGCTGCTCGCTCCCGAGTCGGCTGCCGTGAAACCGTCGCGACGCAAGAAAGCGACCTGAGCCAGCCACGCCGCGTCAGCGGATGATTCCAGTAGTACAGCGAACTTCGGTAACCACCGCCGCCTTTCTCGTCTCGCGACTGGCAGAGTGGGTGCTGCGCTGCCGCCGAGGACAGCACCGAGGTGAACAGGAACAATACGACGGTTTGTCGAACACGCTGGAAGTTCACGTCATGGAACTCCGCAAGAAGCTGGAGGCGCACGGCCCGCGGATCATCCACACCATCCGGGGCCGCGGGTACATGCTCGGCGACCCCGTCCCGCCGGAGGGCGCATGAGCCTCACCAACCGCGTCTCCCTGTTCTTCCTGACCGCCCTGGGGCTGGTGCTGGCCGGCTTCTCGGCCGCACTCTACCTGCTGGCCCGTCATTACCTCCACGCCCAGGCCGACCACCGGCTCGACACGGCGATGCAAACGCTGGTCGCGGCCATCGAGGTCCACCCCGGCGATGTCGAGTGGGAACCGCTAGAGCGGCACATCTCGATGGGCGATGACCCCGGCCCGGACCAACTCCGGTGGACCGTCCACGACCTGAACGGCAAGCTGCTCGACTGCTCCCCGAACCTCGACAACATGTCCGACGGGTCCGAGCCGGCGACAGGTCCGGGGTGGCGGGTGATGACCCGCCGCCTCCGGGCCGGCAACTTCGTGGCCGAACCGCTCGGCGACGGAGCCACGCCGCGGCCCGGGCCGTTGCTGCAAGACTTCCCGGCCGGCGAGGTGCCGGGAACACGCCGGCTGCCGCACGACCGGACCTACCACGGCGACGGCGTGGTGCTGACGGTCGCCTTGGCCGATGCCCCGATCGCCGCCGAGCTTCGCCACCTCACGTTGGCAATGGGCGCTATCTCCACTGTGATTTGGCTCACCGCCGCCGTGTGGGGCCCGGCTGCTGTGCCGGCAGGCGCTGGCTCCGATCACCCGGATGGCGGCGTCGGCCCGCTCCATTCGCCGCACCTCGACGGACGGCTCGCTCCTCGACGTGCCGCCCAGCCGGGACGAACTCGAAGACCTCGGGCGGGCGTTCAACGACCTTCTCGCCGACCTCCGGCAGTCGTTGGAGCGCCAGCATCGGTTCACCGGGGACGCCTCCCACCAGTTGCGGACGCCTCTGACCGCAATGTTGGCGTCCGTCGAAGTGACGCTCCGGCAGGTGCAGTCGCCAGCCGAGTACCAGCGGGTGCTGGAGGTGGTCCGGCGACGAGGGGTGCAACTTCGGCAGATCATCGAGTCCTTGTTGTTCCTGGCCCGTGCCGAGTCGGATTGCGAACTCACCGACGCCGAGGTGATCGACCTGAGCGGCTGGTGTCGGTCGTGGCTCGACTCGTGGGTCGACCACCCCCGTGCGGCGGACCTCACCGTACAGAACGGGCAGACGCCGGCTCTCGTCATGGCGAACCCGGCCCTGCTCGGTCAGGTGCTCGACAACCTTCTCGACAACGCCTGCAAGTATAGCAGACCCGGCACCCCCGTTGTCGTGACGGTCGAGGCGAGGGCGAACGAAGCGGTACTCACGGTGTCGGATCGGGGGTGCGGGATCGCCCCGGACGAACTCCCGCTCATCTGTGAGCCGTTCTTCCGCTCCGCTCAGGCCCGGTGGGTGGGAGCGCAGGGTGTCGGCCTCGGCCTCACCGTGGCCCGGCGGCTCGTGGCCCTGATGGGCGGGCGGCTGGACGTGGAGAGCGAGGTGGAATCGGGCAGCCGGTTCCACGTCGTCCTGCCGCTGCACCCCCGGCCCGTTGCCGGGGGTGAGGCGGGATGCGGAACTTGGGCTGGCGTTTAACGTCCTCAGTAGGCCGGCAATTCGGGCGGGTGAAGATGGAATTTATAAGCTGGCCGGGGAGTTTGCCGATATTGACGACAACGCAGTATAGACCAGCGCCACTGGCAAGGAAGTGGGGGAAGTCACATGAAGCACAATCTGACGGCCGCGGTCGGCATCAGCGCGTTGGGGTTGAGTTTGGCCCTGTCGGGCTGCGCGTCCCCGGACACAATCGCCCGGCTTCCCACCCCGCACGCCCCGGCGATGTACTCCCCGGTGGTGGTCAAGTCGCAGGCCAACCGGGAAAGGCCGTCACCTAACGGGGCGGGTGTCGTGCAGGCGTCGGCAGTTATACCCCAAACCCGGCCGACGTCCGCAACCGCCCCGGCTGGCGAGGCGCGGGACACCCCACTGACGCTCGACGCCGCGGTCGGTTACGCCCTGGAGAATAACCCGTCACTGACCGCCATCCGTACCCAGCGTGGCGTGGCGTCGGCCGGGGTGGTGATTGCCAAGCAGTACCCGTTCAACCCGCTGCTGCAAGTGTTCGAGTTGGCGATCAACCCGCCGGCCGGCGAGACTGTTCGGAACCGGCAGCTCCACGAGTACACCCTGCGGCTCGATCTTGAGGTTCGAGGCCAGCGCCGCATCCTTGAGTCCGGGGCCGCGGCCACCGTCGCCCGCACCGATTGGGACATCGCCACCTAGGAGGTGACGGTCGCGGTCGGCACGATCCGGGCGTACAACACGGCCCCCTACCGGCAGAAGCGGCTCGACCTTCAAGACGAGACGATCCGGCTCATGGAGCAGGTGTACGACCAGACGAAGAAGCTGGCCGACCTCGGCCGGCTGAAGGCTGCGGACGTGATCGTGGCCCGGACGAACTTGAGCGCCGCCCGCGCTCAGCGGGCGCAGTTCGAGTCCGCCGTCGCCGTTGCCAGGGCCGACCTCCAGCGGCTGCTCGGGACGGACGACGACTCGTTCGCATTGAATGGGGAACTGATCCTCCCGCCGCCGACCACCGACCGGGCAACACTCACCCAGGCCGCGCTCCAGGTCCGGCCCGACGTGAACGCCCGCCGCTTGATGGTGTCCGAGGCCCAGGCGCTCTACAGGCTGGAGGTCGCCAACCGCTACGGCAACCCGTCCGTCGGCCCCGCGTTCGAGTACGACGACGCCCGGAAGGCACTGGTCGGGGTCTGGCTCATCACCCCGATCCCGGCCTTGAACACCCGCAAGGGAGAAATCCTTCAGCGACAGGCGCAGGTGGCGCGGGCGATGGCCGACTTGCGGCAGTTCGAGACGCAAGCCGCCCTCGAAGTGCAAGCAGCCCTCGCCCGGCTGGAGGCGGCTCGGAAGTGGGCCGACGCCTACACCAAAGAGGTGCTGCCCAGCCTCCAGCAAGCCCGCGAGGAGAGGGAGAAGCTGTTCGCCGCGAACGAGCCGGGCGTGGACGTGCTGAAGCTCATCGGCGTGCAGCAGAATTACCTACAAGCCCTCGGCCTCTACCTCGACGCACAATTCGAGATCCGCCAAGCCCACGCCGACCTCGCTCTAGCCGTGGGCGATCCGGCCCTCGCGCTGGGGTCGTACTGCCAGCCCAAACTACCTCCCGGCCCACCGCCGATCCGCTCCTAACCCGGAGACAACCGCGATGCACCCTCCCTGCCCGCTCCGACGTCTTTGCCTGCCGGCGATCCTAACAGTGGTGATCGCCGCCGGGTGCCATAAGGCGGACGACGAACACAAGGCCGAGAAGGACCGCCCGCCGGTTCCCGTCCGCACGGCGAAGGCCGAGAAGCGGACCCTGACGCCGACGTTCGAGGTCATCGGAACCGTCCTGGCCGACCCCCACCGATCCGCCACCCTGACGGCGGCGGTCCCCGGTCTGGTCGATCAACTGGCGGTGGTCGAGGGGGCGAAGGTGAAGAAAGGCCAACTCATCGTCCGCCTGGACGAGCGCAAGGCCAAGACCGATTTGGCTAGGGCCGAGGCCGCATACGCCCGGCTGATCGCCAAGCCCCGGCCCGAGGAGTTGATAGTCGCTCACGGAGCAGTCGAGAAGGCCAAAGCCGCCCACGCCGTCGCCAAATTGCAACTGGAGAAGGCGAAGGCGACCAAAGCGACCAACCCCACCCTCGTCACCGAAATCCATCTGCTCGAATATGAGCGAGCCGAGCGGATCGCTGCGGCGGACGTTGAGGATGCCGAAGCCCACTTCCGGCTGCTCGAACTCGGCCCTCGGGAGGAACAGCGGAAGGAGGCGCACGTTGAGGTCGAGGCGGCGAAGCTGCAACTCGAATACTGCCGGATTGCGGCCCCGTTCGACGGCGAGGTGGTAGAACTCCTCGCCCGTGTCGGCATGAAGGCCGACGTGGGGACGCCGGTGGCCCGCATCCTCGACTTGGCCGAAGTGTTGGTGCAAGCCCGTGTCCCCGGAAACCGCTTGGTCGGCGTCACCCAAGTCGTCCGTGCGGGCGGGGCGGGGCCGGTGGCGCTGGTTCGCTCCGGGTCGTTTCCAGAGGAAGTGTTTCCGGCGTCGGGCGGCTGGCTGAGTCAGCAGACCGAAGCGCTGACCGCCGACGTGCCGGTGAAGCTGCGGGTGCCGAACCCGAAGGGGCTGCTGCGGGTCGGCATGTCCGTCCGGGTCGAACTGCACGAGCCGGGGGTCGTCGGGATCGCCGTCCCCGAGGCGGCAGTGACGGTGAACGAGGAGGGGCATCGGGTCGTCACCGCCGTTCGGGATGGGAAGGCGGTGCCCGTGGAAATCGAGATCGCCTCGGACACGGAACCCGAAGTCCGGGCCGGCGGGTGGGTGAGGGTGCTGAAGGGCTTGGAGGCCGGCGATGAGGTGGCGGTCGAGAACGGGTACGCGCTGCCGAAGGACACCCCCGTGACCGTTCTTCCGCCGAAATCAGCCGAAGCCGGTGAGAAACACTGACCAGTAACCCGCTGCGCCGCTCGAACCGTGCTGGGTGAACCATCGTGAGTAACGCTATGAACAGTCCGCCGGAGCCGACCACTGGGTTCAGCCGGTTCATCGTCCGTCAGTCGAAGACGATCCTGTTCGTCACCGTCTGCTTGTGCTTGGCCGGCGTCCTTTCCGCGATCCGCACCCCCTCGTCGGTGTTCCCACAGACCGACTTCCCGCGGGTGGTCATCCTGATCGACAACGGGGTGATGCCGGGCGATCAGATGATGGCGAGCATTACCCGCCCCGTCGAGGAGGCGATGAAGGACATCCCCGGCGTGGTGAGCGTCCGGTCGGCCACCGGCGGCGGGTCGGCTGAGGTGAACGTCTTCTTCAACTGGTCAGTGGACATGCAGAAGTCTGAGCTTTACGTGAACAGCCGGCTGGCCCAAATCCGATCCACCCTCCCCGCTACTGCGACGACCAACATCCAGCGGCTCACCTTTTCGGCGTTCCCCGTGGTCGGGTTGAGCTTGACCAGTACTGGCGGGCGGTCCCAGGCCGACCTCTGGCAAACGGCCCGGTACGACATCAAGCCCCGGCTGCTCCGCGTCCCCGGCGTGGCTCGCGTGGATCTCGTGGGCGGGCGAGCACCGGAGTATCACGTCCGGGTCGATCCGTTCAAGCTGGAGGGCTACCACCTGGCGCTCAGTCAGGTCAGCGATGCCCTCCTCAAGAACAACCTGATCGTTCAGGCCGGGCTGCGGGATGAGGATCGCCAGCTTTACCTCACTTTGGTGGACGCCCGAACGAAATCAGCGGCCGACATCGGTGAGATCGTGGTCGCCCAGACCGAGAGCGGCCCCGTCCGCGTCAAGGACGTAGCCGAGGTGGTGCCGGGCCAGGAGCCACAGTTCAACATCGTCACCGCGGACGGCAAGCGGGCCGTGCTGCTGAACATTCGCAGCCAGCCGGACGGCAGCACGGTCGGCATCGCGGATGGGGTCGAAGAAGTACTCGCCCAACTCCGAAAGGAGTTGCCGCCCGACATGCGGGTGGCCGTGTTCTACGACCAGTCCCTCCTGATCCGCGAGTCGGTCGGCAGCGTGTGGGAGATCATCCTGTTCGGGCTGCTCCTGTCGGTCGCCATCATGGTCGGCTTCCTCAAGAGCGGCCAGCGGTGGCTGACCACGTTCAGCACCGCGGCCATCGCCGTCGTGGTCATCCCGGTCACGGTGCTGGCGACGCTGGTGGCGATGAAGCTGCTGGGGATGAGTTTCAACCTAATGACTCTCGGCGGGATCGCCGCCGCCATCGGCCTCGTGATCGCCGCCGCCATCGTGGTCGTCGAGAGCATCGCCGCCCACGTCGCCGAAGGACTCACCCCCGTTCAGGCGGTCGGCCAGTCCGCGAAGGAGATCACCGGGCCGCTGGTCGGGTCGACCCTGACCCCGTTGGTCGTGTTCGTCCCACTGGCGTTCATCGACAGCATCCAGGGGGGTTCTTCCGGGCGCTGGCCGTGACGATGGTAGTCGCCTTGCTCACCTCGCTCGTCTTGGCTCTCACCCTCACCCCGGCGCTGGCGGTGCGGCTGATCCGGGTGCCTAAGGCGACCGACCACACGACCAACCACGAACTCGGCGGGCCGATCCTTCGCCGCCTAATCCGGGTGTACGAGTGGGCGGCGCGTCGGGCGATCCGGCGGGCGTGGCTGACGACGCTCCTGACGGTGGCCGTCCTCGCCGGAGTGGTCGTGGTCTACGACAAGCTGAAGCAGGACTTCCTGCCCGAGATGGACGAGGGGGCGTTCGTCCTCGACTACCAAATGCCGCCGGGGACAGCGCTGGGCGAAACCGACCGGGTGCGTTCACGGGTTGCGGCTGGGCACTGCGCTGCGAGGCGTTCGACCGGGTGCGCGGCTACGCCGCCCTGGACAACGGCGAGGATCAGGATCTGGCCCGGCGAACCGCTCCCCGATGAGTACGACCTACGCATCTACTCGAAGAACGGGCACCGCCCGGGCCTGCTCGAACACCTGTGCGAGGCGTTCCCCCGGCACGTCGTGCTGCACTAAGGGCAGTTCGCGTTGCAAGAAACCCCGGACTCACGTCTGGGGCTGGCGAAGTGGTCGGCGTCCGCACCGGGGTACCGTTCATTCGGAACGGAGTCACCGGCGTTTTCGTCGACCGCCTGCCGCCCGGCGCGAAGTGCGTCAAGAACGACGCGAACGCGGCGGCACTGGCTGCGTTCGTGGAAGGGATCCAGCGTATCCAGCACACGGATCGGCATTCGGTGCGGGCCGCAGCTGGCGAGGTTTTCGGCACGGAACACATCGCCGGTCAGATCATCGAGGCACTGGCAACGGCCCGTTCCCGTGGACAACCCCTGGTCGGGTGAACGCAGAACGGGCTGTGAAGAACGCTACTCGGATGTGGGCGATTTCAAATAGGGCGGTACTCATAGAATGATGATTGGATGCAGCCATGGTTATTTCTTTGGATTGCTTGGCATTTTTGATTTGTGGATGATTCGGCTGGGTGTGGCGAAATAGCTTGGGTCATCGTGGACACCATATTTCGCTCGTCGGTCGCGTTGGTTCAGTTCCGCGTCCGTGAACGTTCCCTCGCGGGCGGGTACATGTTCCCGCTTGGCAATGCCTTGCAGTCGGGCCAAGATATCGGGGTGTAACTCGGCCAGATTCTTGCTTTCGCCAGGATCTTTCGCCACGTCGTAGAGTTCCCACGCCGATATGTTTCTGGGTTTCACCGCTCGCCAGTTGCCCTCTCGCACCGCGATCCAGCCATTAAACTCCCAGTACAGAAAGTCGTGATTCTTCTGTTCACCCTTGCCGAGTAGGGTCGGAACGAGCGAGATACCATCGATTCCGGGCGGGTTCTCAGCACCTGCGAGTTCCGTCAATGTTGGAAGCAAGTCGGGAAAGTAAGCCAGCACTTCGGTGGTGCATCCCGGTTGGATCTTCGCGGGATAGTGAGCGACGAACGGTATGCGTAGTCCGCCCTCGTAGAGTTCCCCTTTCTTGCCACGATACTCCAGCCCGGTCTTCGGATGTTTGTTGGCGGAGTGGAAGCCGCGGGGATATTCCGGTGAAGCGAAATAATCGGCCCCCCCATTGTCGCCGCAAAAGATCACGAGGGTGTGTTGGTCGATCTTGAGTTCCTTGAGCAAGTTCAGGATTTCCCCCAACTGACGGTCCAGCATGGTACACATGGCCGCGTAGCGACGTGCCGGCTCGGTCCAGGGTTTGTCCTTGTAGATGGCCCAGGCGGGATCGGTGTCCGGGATGTGGAAGGCACCATGCGGCGGCGTGTACGGCAGATAGGCAAAGAACGGCTTTTGGCTGTTTTTGCGGATAAATTCCAGAGCGGCCTTGTGGATTTCGTAGTGGGAATAGGTTTGCCGCTTCTCTTTGCCGTCGTTGCCAGCGAGTGGAACCTCTTTGCTGTTGCGGATCAGATAGGGCGGGTAGTATGTGTGGGCGTGAACCTGATCGTAGTATCCGAAGAATTCGTCGAAGCCGTGGTTCTCGGGCACTCCCGTAGAGCCTCGTCCTCCGCAGCCCCATTTGCCGAACCCGCCGGTGGCGTAACCCTGCTTCTTGAGCACCGAGGCAATCGTCGTTTCGTCCGCTCGAAGCGGGGTTCCGCCGTCATTAACGCGGACCGAGGTGTGCCCGGAGTGCTTGCCCGTGAGCAGACAGGCGCGGGATGGGGCGCACACCGGGGCCCCGGCGAAGAGGTTCTTGAAAATCAGGCCATCCTTTGCCATCTTGTCCAGGTTCGGCGTTTGAATGGTTTGCCCCCCCATGAACCCCGGCTCAAAGTAGCCGAGTTCATCGACCATCATCAGGACGATGTTGGGCTTCTCGGCAGCAATGACCGTGGAAGCTGTAAAAGCCAGGGGCAGAACAAGAGCAACGACTGTGAGAACTGGTTTCATCTCATCATCTCATCAGGGGAAAGTCGTCAGGCTGGCGTCTACGTACGGAGCAACTGTTGAAGCGGGCCAGTGCTATCCCCGAAGCGATCGAGCTTGAGGCCGGCCAGTTGGGCCTGGGTTACAAAGAGGTTGCTCATGGGTGTTTCGGCATCCAGTGTCAAGCAGCGGCCGCCGGGAACAGCACCTCCCGCGTGCCCCGCCACGACAACGGGAAGTTCGTGGTGGTCGTGCTTGCGTCCATCGCCCATGGCCGAGCCAAAGGTAATCAGACAGTTGTCCAGCAGGGAGCCGGTCCCCTCGCGGATCTGGCTAAGTTTTTTCACGAACCGAGCGAACTCCTCCACCAGAAACTGGTCGATTTTCTGGATGTCTTCATCTTGCCCGGTGCTGTGGGTGAGTTGGTGGTGCCCGGACTTGATCCCGAGGTTTTCATAGACGCGGTTGGTCTGCGAGTTCGCCAGCATGTAGGTGATGACGCGGGTGGCATCGGTCTGCCAGGCCAGGGCCATCAGATCATACATCAGGCGGATGTGAGTGACGAAATCCTCCGGTTCGTGGCGAAGTTTGTGACCATCGGGCACGTCGATTGCTGGCAGGCTTTTCATCTGAGCGATCTGCTTCTCGATGGCCCGTACACTTTCGAGATACTCGGCCAGTTTCCGTTGGTCGGTCGTTCCCACTCGCCCTTTCAAGGTACGGACATCGTCGGCGACGAAATCGAGAACGCTTAACCGATCGGCGGCTCGCTCTCGGAAGCGACGGCCCTCCTCGCCGGGTGCACCGAACAAGCGATCGAACGCCCGACGCGGGCTGATCTCGACTCCGCTCGGTTGCGTTGGGCTTCGCCAGGAGATGTTCGACATGTAGATGCAACTGTAGCCGGAATCGCAACGGCCTTCCTTGCGATTCGGTTCCACTCCCAGTTCAAGCGACGGCAAGCGCGTGTTGCGTCCCAGTTGCCGAGCGATGACCTGATCGATCGATTCGCCCAGGTAAATATCCTTGCCGCCAGTCTTTTTGGCCTGCACGCCCGTGAGAAAGGTCGCGCCTTCGCGGGCATGGGCACCAGGGCCGTCGCCGTTGGGTCGGGCCTTGTCGTGGGCCAGGTTTTGGATCAGGGTGACGTGTTGACGAACGATTTCGAGTGGAGCGTTGGTCTTGTTGAACTGGAACGTCGTGCCCGATCCTTTCGGAGTCCAATACTCGCGGACCATGCCATTGGGGAAGTAGACCCAACCGAGCCGTAGTGGCGACTTGGTGGGGGAACTGGCAGCGAAGCCGCCCGGAAGCATGCACTCCAGTAGTGGCAGCCCCAGAGCTACGCCGGTGCCGCGAAGGAACGTGCGACGAGAGAGAAGCGGTTGGTTCATCGTTTAGTCTCCTCAAGATCGGGGCGTTGCCAACGGAAGGGGCGGCTCAGTACCACTTCGCGAATCAGATCCTGGAAGCGGTATTGATCGGCTCGCGTCCGTTCCAGGATAGTGTCGATCGCCAGGCGGTCATAAGGTTCTAGACCACGGCCTAGGGCATAGGTAAGCATTCGACTGACCAGATTGCGAGCAAAATCGTCCTGGCGTTTGTTGAGAATTTGGATCAGTTCCTGAGGGGAAGAGAACTTGTCTCCCGAAGGGAGTTCGCCGGCCGCATCGATCGGTTGGCCTCGCTCCTTGTCGCGCCAGCGACCGATAGCATCGAAGTTCTCCAACCCGAAGCCGATCGCGTCCATCGTGCGATGGCATGACGCACAGACGGCGTTGGTACGATGCAGTTCCAGTTGTTTGCGAAGAGGAAGGTTGGGTTGGGCGGCCTGGGTCTGTGCGAGTTCGGGCACGTTATCCGGGGGCGGCGGCGGTTCCTCGCCCAGAATGGTTTCGAGAACCCAGTTGCCTCGCCGCGTCGGCGAAGTGCGGTTTGGGTAGGACGGCAACATCAGAATGCTGCCATGAGTTAGGATGCCGCGTCGGGGGGTGCCGGACAGCGACACTTTCTGGAAGTCGGCGGACTTCTCGATTCCCTTGATGCCATAGAACGCGGCCAACCGACCATTGAGATAGCTGTAGTCAGCACTGAGCAGATCCCGAATGCTACGGTTGTCTCGTACGATCGATGCCACAAACAACTCGGTTTCCCGACGCAGGTCGTCACGCAGTTCTGAGCTAAACTCCGGAAACAACTTGGCATCAAACCGCAGATCCGGGAGTTTACGAAGGCCGAGCCACTGACCGAAGAATCCCTCGACGAATGCTTCACTACGCCGATCGCGTAACATTCGATCCGCCTGAGCGGCCAACACCTTGGGGTCGGAAAGTTGGTTGGCCTCTGCTAGTCGGAAGAGTTCCTGATCGGGCATCGAGCTCCAGAGGAAATACGACAACCGCGAAGCGAGGGCGTAGTCCTGAACAGGTACGGCCACACCGGGCTTGCTACCGGGCGGCAGGAGTTCGAGCCGGTAGAGAAACTTGGGCGAGACAAGGATAGCGTGGACAGCCAGTTCGACGGCATCCAACAGCGATCGCCCTCGGTCGAGTTGCTTGCCCACGAACTGAGTCAGTTGATCGAGTTCGTCCTTGCTGACAGGGCGACGCCAGGCCTGACTGGCGATGACACGAAGCGATTCACGGGCTGCTTCCAGAGGCCGTTTCTCGCCGATGGCAACCAGGTTCAACAGAGCTTGATGCGATGGAGCGATTCTGGCATCGGCAAAGCGATAGGGCCCGCTGATGGCGACTCGTCGTACCCCCAAACGTGGAGCGAGGAGCGGTTTCTTGAGGTGAGCCGCTTTTTCCGCCGCCGACATCTCTCGTGGGAAGCGATGCTGGATTCGGATCGTGTGGAAGCCGGCCTGAGTTGTGAACCGCAATTTGTAAGGCTTCTGGAACGCGACGGTGCTATTTCCAGGCAATACGGGCACATGGCCCACTAGCTGGTCATCGCAGAGAATCGTCGCTTCGACGGGCGGCTTCGCTTTCGGATCCAGCTTGAACAGGGCATCGGTTTCCAGCCAGCGTTCGTTGAGCGGTCGCTCCTTTTCGGTGGGCTTCTCCACCCCCCAGGCGTATAGCCGCAACTCGTACTCGCCTGGAAGCGGAAACTCGAATTCCAGGTAGGTTTCGTTCTCGGGGATGATTTCCCAACCGCGATCGCTGGAGTTTAAGGGACGGGATTTTGTCCATTTGAAGAAGACCGCTTCTGAGAACTCGTCATAGATTGGCTTGTCGGATTTGAGCAACAAGGCCGCGGTGAGCTTTTCGGCGGCATTGAGATATTGCTCCATCCGCAGCGGAGAGATGCTCAGGACATCGCCGATGTTGTCGAAGCCATAACCCAGGTCGTCCGCAGGGAAATCGTTGGCCAATGGCAGCGACACACTAAACAGAT
>Ga0308411_10000667_pt1 | contig 22996 bp, 21 predicted proteins | sample HotsprottomLayer_2_FD_203530 | JGI IMG/M metagenome (GOLD analysis project Ga0308411, IMG submission 203530) | Hot spring phototrophic mat microbial communities from Octopus Spring, Yellowstone National Park, Wyoming, United States -... | ecosystem: Environmental > Aquatic > Thermal springs >...
ATTGCGGACCGGAAGCGGACCCGCCGCGGGCGCCCCCGGCGCCTTGACGCTGGGCGCGCGCGGGCCGGATAATCGCGGCCCTTTCCGGGCGAGTTAGCTCAGCGGTTAGAGCAGCGGAATCATAATCCGTTGGTCCGGGGTTCAAATCCCTGACTCGCCACCAGATTCCAGCGCCGGCACCGGGTTTTCGCAGCGCCTCCGTGGCGTCGGTCCTGCCGCCCGCCAGCGAGCCCTCGAAGGCGCCGGCCGATTTGGCATAAAATCGCGCGTGATCAACGTTCTCGGCTCATGACCTCGACCCGGATCGCGGTTCGGCTGTTGGCGCTCGCCGCGGGCTTGCTCGCGGCTGCCGGCGCAAGCGGCCAAGGGGTATTCCGGACGCTGCCCGAGGACGCGCCGCGCGCCTACCTCACGTTCCTCGGCCAGAACGTCGTGGCGCTGGACAGCAAGCAGGTCCGCCTCGCCCCCGGCGCGCAGATCCGCGGTGCGAACAACCTCATCGTGATGCCGGCGAGCCTGACCCGCCGCTCGCTGGTCAAGTACCAGCTCGACGGCGAGGGCAATCTCTACCGCGCCTGGGTGCTCACCCGCGAGGAGGCGGCCTTGCCAGACAAGTTCGCGCCCGAGCGGCTGCCCTGGGCGACCTCGCCCGAGACCGGCCAGTCGATCGACCAACTGCTCGGCAACCGGCCCGAGAACCGCATCGGCCTGCGGCCGGGCGAGCAGCGGCCGGCGATCGCCGTGCCGGCCGACTCCGCGAACCCCTGAGCCCTCAGCGCGCCCGACCCGCCTGCGTGCCGCGATGACTCGCCGCGTCTACGTCCGCACGTTCGGGTGCCAGATGAACGAGTACGACTCCGGGCGCATGACCGACGTGCTCGCCGCGGCCGGCGGTTACGAGCCGACCGACCGCCCCGAGGAAGCGGACCTGATCCTCTTCAACACCTGCTCGGTGCGCGAGAAGGCGCAGGCCAAGGTGTACACCGACCTCGGCACCGTGCGGCACCTGAAGCGCGCGAAACCCGGGCTGCTGATCGGCGTGGGCGGCTGCGTCGCCAGCCAGGAGGGCGAGGCGATCATCCACCGCGCGCCGTTCGTCGATCTGGTGTTCGGCCCGCAGACGCTGCACCGCCTGCCGGCGATGATCGCGGCGCGCCGGGCGAGCGGCCGGCCGCAGGTGGACGTGTCGTTCCCGGAGATCGAGAAGTTCGACGACCTGCCGCCGCCCCGCGTCGCCGGTCCGACGGCGTTCGTCTCGATCATGGAGGGCTGCAGCAAGTACTGCAGCTTCTGCGTGGTGCCCTACACCCGCGGCGAGGAGGTCTCGCGCCGCTTCGACGACGTGCTCACCGAGGTCGCCGACCTCGCCGACCGCGGGGTGCGGGAGGTGACGCTGCTCGGCCAGAACGTCAACGCGTATCGGGGCGCGCTGGAGGACGGTGGCGTGGCGGACTTCGCCCAGCTGATCGAGTACGTGGCCGAGGTGCCGGGAATCGAGCGCATCCGCTACACCACCTCGCATCCGAAGGAGTTCACCCGCCGCCTGATCGACGCGCACGCGCGCATCGACAAGCTCGCGCCGCACGTGCACCTGCCGGTGCAGTCCGGCTCCGACCGGGTGCTCGCGGCGATGAAGCGCGGCTACACCGTCCTCGAGTACAAGTCGATCGTGCGCGCGCTGCGCGCGGCGCGGCCCGACGTGTCGATCTCGTCGGACTTCATCGTCGGCTTTCCGGGCGAGACCGAGGCCGATTTCGAGCTGACGCTGCGCCTGGTGCGCGAGGTCGGGTTCGACGCGTCGTTCTCGTTCGTCTTCAGCCCGCGCCCGGGCACGCCCGCCGCCGGCCTCGCCGACGACACCCCGCCGGCGGCCAAGCGCGCGCGGCTGCAGCGGCTGCAAGCCGAGCTCGAGGCGAGCGCGCAGCGCATCGGCGCGGCGATGGTCGGGTCGGTCGAGCGGGTGCTGGTCGAGGGACCGTCGAAGAAGGACCCGCACGAGCTCAGCGGGCGCACCGGCAACAACCGCGTCGTGAACTTCGCCGGGCCCGCTCGGCTCGTTGGCAGTTTCGTCGAAGTCGAGATCGAGCGCGCGCTCGCGCACAGCCTGCGCGGGAGCGTGGTGACGCGCGCCGAGGGCGCGCTCGGCGCGCCCGTGGCATCCTAGCGGCCGCGGCTGAAGCGACGGCCGCCGCCAGGCATGGGCGATCCGCGACCTCCCCGACACCCCTTGCGACCGAAAGCGCTGGAGCTGACCCTCGCGCCAGCCGACAACCAGCGCCTGGCCAACATCTGCGGGGCGCTCGACGAGAACCTGCGCCAGATCGAGGCGGCGTTCGACGTGTCGATCGGGCGCCGCGGCGACCGGTTCACGCTGCGCGGGGCGGCCGAGCGCACCGCGCGCGCCGCCGAGGCGATCGAGCGGTTCTACGCGGACGCCGGGCGCGAGCTGACCGTGGACGACATCCAGCTCGGCCTGGTGGAGCTCGCGCAGCCGGCCGCGCGCGACGAGGAAGGCGTGCCGGCGCTGCTGACGCGTCGCGCCGATCTGCACGGGCGCACGCCGCACCAGCGCCAGTACCTGCGCCACATCTTCGAGCACGACGTCACCTTCGGCGTCGGCCCCGCGGGGACCGGCAAGACCTACCTCGCGGTGGCGTGCGCGGTCGATTCGCTCGAACGCGACGCGGTCAAGCGCATCGTGCTGGTGCGGCCCGCCGTCGAGGCGGGCGAGCGGCTCGGCTTCCTGCCGGGCGATCTGGCGCAGAAAGTCGATCCCTACCTGCGCCCGCTCTACGATGCGCTCTACGACCTGATGGGGTTCGACAAGGTGCAGCGCATGTTCGAACGCGGCGCGATCGAGATCGCGCCGCTCGCCTACATGCGCGGGCGCACGCTGAATCACTCGTTCATCATCCTCGACGAGGCGCAGAACACCACGCCCGAGCAGATGAAGATGTTTCTCACGCGCATCGGGTTCGGCACCAAGGCGGTGATCACCGGCGACGTGACGCAGATCGATCTCGCGCGCGGCCAGCGCAGCGGACTGGTCGAGGCGCGGCGCATCCTGGGCGGGGTGCGCGGCATCGCCTTCACCGAGTTCACTTCGGAGGACGTCGTGCGCCATCCGCTGGTCGGCCGCATCGTCAGCGCCTACGAGGCGTTCGCCAGAGCGCACGGCAACCAGTCGTGACCGGACGCGGCTCGCCGAGGCTCGATCTGACGGTGCAGTACGCCGCGCCGCGCACCGGCCTGCCCGCCCGCCCGAGCCTGGCGAGCTGGCTGCGCGCGGCGCTGGATCGCCCGGCGCGAGTCACGGTCCGCTTCGTGGGCACGGCCGAAGGCCGCCGGCTCAATCGGCGGTACCGGCGCCGCGACTACGCGACCAACGTCCTCGCCTTCGGCTACGCTGCCGCGCGCGCCGGCGCGCTCGACGGCGACATCGTGCTCTGCGCGCCGGTCGTCGCGCGCGAAGCGCGCGCGCAGGCGAAGCCGCTGCGCGCGCATTACGCCCACCTCACCGTCCACGGTGCCCTGCATCTGCAGGGCTACGACCACCAGGTCGCGCGCGAGGCCGAGCGCATGCGGGCGCGCGAGCGTCGGATCCTGGCGCGGCTCGGGTTCGCCGACCCGGATCCGGCCGCCGGGCGCTGAGCGCCGATGGACGAGCCCTCGGGACGGCACAAGCCGACTTGGCTCGAGCGCCTCGGGGCGATCCTGATGCGCGAGCCGGAGGACCGCGACCAGCTGATCCAGCTGCTGCACTCGGCCTACGAGCGCAACCTCCTCGACGCGGACGCGCTGTCCTGGATCGAGGGCGCGTTGCAGGTGTCGGAGATGAAGGTCCGCGACGTCATGGTGCCGCGCGCCCAGATGGACGTGATCGACATCAACGAGACCCCCGACCGCTTCATCCCGCAGGTGATCGAGACCGCGCATTCGCGCTTCCCGGTCATCGACCGCGACCGCGACCACGTCATCGGCATCCTGCTCGCCAAGGACCTGTTGCGCTATTACGCCGGCGAGGAGGAGTTCAACGTGCGCGAGATGCTGCGCCCGGCGGTGTTCGTCCCCGAGTCCAAGCCGCTCAACGTGCTGCTGCGCGAGTTCCGCAAGAACCGCAACCACATGGCGATCGTGGTCGACGAGTACGGCGGGGTGGCCGGACTGGTGACGATCGAGGACGTGCTCGAGCAGATCGTCGGCGACATCGAGGACGAGTACGACTTCGACGAGGTCGAGGACAACGTGGTGCGCGACCGCGGCGGGCGCTGGCGCGTGAAGGCCCAGACCGAGATCGCCGACTTCAACCAGGTGTTCGGCACCGCGTTCTCCGACGAGGCGTACGACACCGTAGGCGGGCTGGTCATCCATGCGCTCGGCCGGCTGCCGAAGCGCGGCGAATCGGTGACGATCGACGGCCTGCGCTTCACCGTGCTGCGCGGCGACAGCCGGCGGCTGCACACGCTCCAGGTCGAGCGGCTCGCCGCGCAGGAAGCCGCGTGAGCCGCTGGCCGCTCGCGGCGGCGTTCGCCGCGGGCGCGGTCTCGGTCGCCGGCTTCGGCGACCCGGCGCTCGACTTCGTGCCGATCGCCGGATTCGCGCTGCTCGTGTGGCTGTGGACGCGCGAGCCGAGCGCGCGCGCCGGAGCCGCGCTCGGGCTCGCGTTCGGCGCCGGCCTGTTCCTGGTGGGCGTGAGCTGGGTGTACGTGAGCCTGCACCGGTTCGGGATGATGCCCGCGCCGCTCGCAGCGCTCGCGACGCTGCTCTTCTGCCTCTACCTTGCGCTCTTCCCGGCGCTCGCCGGCTATCTGCAGGGCCGTCTGAGCCTGGCGCCCGCGCCGCGGTTGCTGCTCGCGATCCCGGCGCTGTGGACGCTCACCGAGTGGCTGCGCGGCTGGCTGCTCACCGGTTTTCCGTGGCTCAGCCTCGGCTATTCGCAGGCCGACGGGCCGCTCGCCGGACTCGCCCCGGTGCTAGGGGTCTTCGGCGTATCGTTCGCTGCGGCATCGGCCGCCGGCGCGATCGTGGCCTTGTTCACGGTTCGCGGGCCGGGGCTGTTCGCGGCGCTGGCAAGTCTCGCCGCGCTCGCGGCGCTCGGCGCGGTGCTGCGCGGGGTCGAGTGGACCGCACCCCGCGGCGAGCCGATCGAAGTGGCGCTGCTGCAGGGCAACGTGCCGCAGGAGCTCAAGTTCGTGCCGGGTCGCTTCGAGGAGACGCTGGAGACCTACGCCCGGCTCGCCGCCGGCACCCGCGCGCGGCTGGTCGTGCTGCCCGAGACCGCGATCCCGCGGTTCCTGCACGAGGTGGACCCGCGCTATCTCGAGCGGCTCGCGGCCGCAGTCCGGGCGCGCGGCGGCGACATGCTGGTCGGCGTCCCGGTCCTCGACGGCGAGCGGCGTTACTTCAACGCGGTGATCAGTCTCGGCGCGAGCGCGCCGCAGACTTACGCGAAGTCGCATCTGGTCCCCTTCGGCGAGTTCGTTCCGCCCGGCTTCGGCTGGATCGTCGCGGTGCTCCACATCCCGCTCTCGGACTTCGCCCGCGGGCCGGCGGCCCAGGTGCCGCTCGACGTGGCCGGCGAGCGCGTTGCGGTGAACATCTGCTACGAGGACGCCTTCGGCGAGGAAATCATCGGCCAGCTCCCGGCAGCGACGCTGCTCGTGAACGCTTCCAACGTGGCGTGGTTCGGCGATTCGCTCGCGCCGGCGCAGCACCTGCGCATCGCGCGCATACGCTCGATCGAGACCGGGCGAACGACGCTGCGCGCCACCAACACCGGCGTCACCGCGATCGTCGATCACCGCGGCACCGTCGTCGCCCGGCTGCCGTCGTTCCGCCAGGGGGTGCTGGAGGGGCGCGTCCAGGGCCGCAGCGGGGCGACGCCTTACGTCGCGGCGGGCAACCGTCCGGTCGTCCTCGGGTCGATCGCATTGCTGGCCCTGGCGCTCTGGGCCGGCCGCCGCCAGTCCCGAAAAGCGAGCGCCGGTCGGCACTTGAGCGCCTGAGCCCGCGCCCTTCGCAGCGCAGCAACCGGGGCCGTCCGGGCGCGGTCCGATCTCGCAACGCGAAACGTGATCCCGCTTGCTTCGCCGCGGGCGTCGAGGAGTAAACTATCCGCACGCCGATCAACCACCCGCGCGAGAGGAGGCTGCTATGACCGAAGCAGAGATCGAGACGCTGAAGGAACGGATCAGCGCGCTTCGAACGGAGCACCACGATCTAGATGCGGTCATAGCGCGAATGGAAGAGAGCCGGGTGTTCGAAGACGAGCAGCTGCACCGGCTGAAGAAACGCAAGCTGCTGCTGAAGGACCAGATCGTCATGCTCGAGCGCAGGCTCGCGCCCGAGACCCAGCACTGAACGTCCCTTCCACCCGGGCCGCCCGCGCGTCGCGCGTGCGGGCGGCCGATCTGCCGTCTTCACTCCCATGGGCAGCCACATCGAGCTCACAGCCGCCGACGGTCACCGCTTCGCCGCCTATCGCGCCGAGCCGCCGGGGCGGCCGCGCGGCGCGCTGGTGGTCATCCAGGAGATCTTCGGCGTGAACAGCCACATCCGCGCCGTTGCCGACGGCTACGCCGCCGACGGCTTCCTGGCGATCGCCCCGGCGCTGTTCGATCGGGTGGAGCGCGGCGTGGAGATCGGCTACTCGCAGCCCGAGATCGACCGCGGCCGGGCGATCATGGCCAAGGTCTCGCTCGACGACGCGCTGCGCGACGTCGCCGCGGCGATGCAGAATGTTGCCGCCGCGGGCAAGATCGGGATCGTCGGCTACTGCTGGGGCGGCACCGTCGCATGGGTGGCCGCCGCCAAGCTCGAAGGGCTCGCGTGCGCGGTGCCCTACTACGGCGGCGGCGTGCTCGCCAACAAGGACCTCAAGCCGCGCTGCCCGGTGATGCTCCACTTCGGCGAGACCGATCACGCGATCCCGATCGCCGAGGTGCGCGCCTGGAAGGCGGCGCGCCCGGAGCTCGCGATCCACGTCTATCCAGCCGGTCACGGCTTCAACTGCGACCAGCGCGGCTCCTACGACGCGCCGAGCGCCAAGCTCGCGCGCGAGCGCACCCTCGCGTTCCTGAGCGCGTACGTCGGCTGAACCGCGCGCTCAGGCCGCCGCGCGGCGGTTGGTCTCGAACCCGAGCTCGGTGCCGAGGATGAGCGGCGCGTGCCTCAGGTCCTCCTGCCACAGCAGCGACTCCATGTAGATGTTGAGCGGCTGGTCCTGCACCGTCAGCTCGTACACGTAGTCGTCGTAGGAGGCGTGGTTGTGGACCGCCCAGCCGGGCGCCGAGAGCATCAGGTCGCCGGCCTTCCACTCGTAGCGGTTGCCGGCGACCATCGAGTAGCCGCGGCCGGAGAAGTAGTAGTTGATCGCCGCCGAGACGTGGCGGTGCGGCTTGTCGACGATCTTCGGCGGCCGGATCGTCATCGTCGCGAAGAAGTTCGGCGTGATGCCGTTGAACCGGCCGGTCACCGGGTTGTAGTACATGTAGAGCCGCCGGCCGACGTACTCCCTGCCGAGCGCCTCGAGCTTGTCGAGCTGCGGTTTCACCTTCTTCCAGGCGAAGTGCAGCGGCTTCGACTCGACCGCCTGTGGGTTGATCAGCACCTCGTAGGGCATCAGCAGGCCGCCGTCGTCGGTGATCGGGAACATGCCGAACGGGTTCCTGCGCCGCGGGTCGTCGGCCGCCTCCTGCTTCTCGATCGCGTGCAGCTCGGCCGCCGGGTTCTCCTCGGGCAGGTAGACCTGCATGTGCTGGAGCAACGGCACGTTCGAGTAGGTGAGCCGGACTTGGAGCTCGCGCGTGTCGTTCGCGTGGAAGTAGGTGAGGTAGCTCGGGTGGTTCCAGACGTCGTACTGCTCGAAGTCGATACGGCGTCCGCCGACCACGGTGTGCCCGCCGCCGCGGATGCAGAAGTTCACCTCGGTCGCGTTGTGCCGGAACGGTGCGGTGCGCTCGCCGGGCTTGAGCACCGAAAGGCGCACCTGGATGCCCGGCGCCATGCCGGGCGAGGCCGGCTCGGCGAGCGGGTGCACGATCAGCGACTCGCGGCGTCCGTTCGCCGGCGCCGGCGCGCTCGCCAGGCGCTCGACCTCGGCGTCGATCTGCTCCTTCGTCACCACGATCGGCGGCCAGTAGTTGTTCTGGTCGGCGGGTTTCGCGCCGGTGCAGTCCAGAAACCGGCCCTCGACCTGGCCGAACGCCTTGCGAAACTCGCTCATCGCAGCTTCCTCCTGTGAAAGTTCAGACAACGGCGCGCCGCGGAACGGCGAGCCGTGGCGCGGCCTTGGTGGGTTGCGGCAGGGGGCGGCCCGCTCCCCGCTCGCGCGCGCGCTGCACGATCTGCGCGCCGAGCGCCAGGTCGGCGAGGCCCATGCCCATCGCCTTGAAAACGGACAGGTCGTCGGCCGCGCCGCGCCCGCGACCGGCGGCGATCAAGCTGGCAAGCGAGCGCACTTCGTCCCAGCCGCCGCCGGCGTAGCGCGTCGCGAACTCGCGCGACAAGGCCTGCACCGCCGCCAGGCTGTCCACCACGACCAGGCTCGCGCGCGCGAACACGTCCTGCGCGAACTCCTCGCGGTCCGGCGCGATCGCTCCGACCGCGTTCAGGTGCGCCCCGCGCCCGAGCATCGCCGCCGAGAGGAACGGCGCCGCCGCGCGCGTCACGAGCGTGACCACCTCGGCGCCAGCGCACGCCGCCTCCACCGAGGGGCAATCGCGGACCGCGACGCCGAAGGTCTCGCGCACCTTCGCGACGAACGCGGCGCGCGATTCCGGCCGCGGGCTGAACACCTGCACCTGCTCGATCGGGCGCACCGCGAGCACCGCGCCGACCTGCGACAGCGCCTGCTTGCCGGTGCCGACGATCGCCAGCGTGCGGGCGTCGGTCCGCGCCAGCCACCGCGTCGCAACGCCGGAGATGCCCGCCGTGCGCAGGTTGCCGAGGGCGAACGCCTCGATCACCGCGACGAGCTGCCCGTCCTCGGCGCCCCAAAGCAGCAGCAGCGGACAGGTGCCGCCCGGGGTGTGCGCCCAGGTCTTGGTGCCGACCAGCCCGCCGAGCCGGCCGCCGATCGCATGCAGGTTCGCCGACCCGTCGAACTGCAGGAGCGTCTTGGGCATGCTGGCCGCCGCGCCGCGCGCCTCCTCGCGCAATGCGGCCTCGAGCGCGGCGATCGACTCGCCGAGGTCGATCAGCTCGACCACTTCCTGCTCGGTGATCCACAGCGGCTGGTGCATGCGCCCTCTGCACGTGGTGCGGGCGCCCGGCGCCCGCGAAGATCGATCGATCCCGATCGGCGCGCCAATGTTACACGCGGCGCGCCCGGCCGCGGCGGCGCGGCGGCAGCCTGTAGAATCCGGCGCTGCCTGCGCCCGCCGCCGCGTTCATGCCGAGCTTCCAGGACGTCATCCTCCGCTTGCAGCAGTTCTGGGGCGCGCGCGGCTGCGCGCTGCTGCAGCCTTACGACATGGAAGTCGGCGCGGGAACGTTCCACACTGCGACGTTCCTGCGCGCGATCGGGCCGGAGCCGTGGAACGCAGCGTACGTCCAGCCCTCGCGCCGGCCGAAGGACGGCCGTTACGGCGACAACCCGAACCGCTTGCAGCACTACTACCAGTACCAGGTGGTGCTCAAGCCGTCGCCCGACGACATCCAGGACCGGTACCTCGACAGCCTGCGCGCGCTCGGGATCGACCCGGCCGAACACGACATCCGCTTCGTGGAGGACGACTGGGAGTCGCCGACGCTCGGGGCGTGGGGGCTCGGCTGGGAGGTGTGGCTCGACGGCATGGAGGTGACGCAGTTCACCTACTTCCAGGAAGTGGGCTCGCTCGCGTGCAAGCCGGTGCTCGGGGAGATCACCTACGGCCTGGAGCGGCTCGCGATGTACCTGCAGGGCGTCGAGAACGTGTACGACCTGGTGTGGACCGACGGGGTCACCTACCGCGACGTGTTCCACCAGAACGAGGTCGAGCAGTCGCGCTACAACTTCGAGGAGAGCGATCCGCAGTGGCTGCTCGGGCTGTTCGCCGACTGCGAGCGCGAGGCCCGGCGCCTGCTCGACGCCGGGCTGACGCTGCCGGGCTACGAGATGGTCGTGCGGTGTTCGCACACGTTCAACCTGCTCGACGCGCGCGGGGCGATCTCGACCACCGAGCGCGCGGCCTACATCGCGCGGGTGCGCGCGCTCGCCCGGGCGGCCGCGCAGGCCTACTACGCGTCGCGCGAGCGGCTCGGCTTCCCGATGGTCGGCCGCCGGTGACCGCGAGCCTGCTCGTCGAGCTGCTCACCGAGGAGCTGCCACCGAAGGCGCTGCGTGCGCTCGGCTACGCCTTCGCCGATGCGCTGGTCGAGGCGCTGCGCGCCGACGGGTTCGCCCCGCGCGACGGCGCGTTCACCGTCTACGCCACGCCGCGGCGGCTCGCCGTGCTGGTGCGCGAGGTCGCCGCGCGCGCGCCGGACCGGACGGTAGAGATCAAGGGACCGTCAGTCAAGGCCGGGCTGTCCGCCGACGGTACGCCCTCGCAAGCGCTCGCGGGGTTCGCGCGCAAGCACGGCGTCGCGCCGGAGGCGCTGCAGCGCATCCACGACGGCAAGCAGGAAGTGTTCGTCCATCGCGCGGTGGTCGCCGGGGCCGCGCTCGACGCGGCACTTGCGCCGGCGATCGCCGCTGCGCTCGGACGACTGCCGGCCCCGAAGCTGATGCGCTGGGGCGACTCGCAGGCCGAGTTCGTGCGCCCGGTGCGCGGGCTGGTGATGCTGCACGGCGAGCGCGTGGTGCCGGGAACGGTGCTCGGCGTCGCGAGCGGCCGCTGCACGCGCGGGCACCGCTTCCTCGGCAAGGGGGTGATCGAGCTCGCGCACGCCGACGACTACGAGAGCCTGCTCGAGCACGACGGCAAGGTGATCGCGAACTTCGAGCTGCGCGCGCACGCCATCCGCGAGCGGCTGCGCGAGGCCGCGGGCGGCGCGTCGATCGCAGCCGACGACGCGCTCTACGACGAGGTCACCGCGCTGGTCGAGTGCCCGGCGGTGTACCAGGGGCACTTCGACCGCGCCTTCCTCGAGGTGCCGCAGGAGTGCCTGATGCTCACCATGAAGCAGAACCAGAAGTTCTTTCCGCTGGTGGACGGGCAGGGGAGGCTCCTCAACCGGTTCCTGATCGTCTCGAACATGGCGATCGCACACCCGCACCACATCGTGAAGGGCAACGAGCGCGTGCTGCGCGCGCGGCTGGCCGACGCGAAGTTCTTCTACGACCAGGACCGCCGGCGGCCGCTCGCCGCACGCGTCGAAGGTCTCGCGCAGGTGGTCTACCACAACCGCCTCGGTTCGCAGCTCGAGCGCACCGAGCGCATCGAGCGCCTCGCCGACGCGATCGCCCGCAAGCTCGGGGCCGACCGCACCAAGGTTCGGCGCGCCGCGCGCCTCGCCAAGGCGGACCTCTTGACCGGGATGGTGGGCGAGTTCCCGGAGCTGCAGGGCGTGATGGGAATGCACTACGCGCGCCACGACGGCGAGGACGAGGCGGTCGCGCGCGCGATCGAGGCGCACTACCGGCCGCGCTTCGCCGGCGACGCGCTGCCCGAGGACGCGGTCGGCGACTGCGTCGCGCTCGCCGACAAGCTCGACACGCTGGCCGGCATCTGGTCGGTCGGCGGCGCGCCGACCGGCGACAAGGACCCCTTCGCCCTGCGCCGCGCAGCACTCGGCGTTGTGCGTATCCTCGTCGAGCACCGCCTGCCACTCGACCTGGTGGAGCTGCTCGAGGACGCGGCGGCAGCGTGCGGCGCGGCGGCGTGCGCGCGCGAGGTGCACGCGTTCGCGCTCGAGCGCCTGCGCTCGTACCTGCGCGAGAAGGGTTTCGCCGCCGACGAGATCGAGTCGGTGGTCGCCGACTCGCCGGGTCGGATCGACCTCGTGCTGCCGCGGCTCCACGCGGTACAGGTCTTCCGCGGCCTGGCGGAGGCCGCAAGCCTCGCCGCGGCGAACAAGCGCATCCGCAACATCCTGCGCCGGGCGGACTTCGTCCCGGGGGCGGTCGAGCCGGCGCTCTTCACCGAGCCGGCCGAACGCGCTCTCCATGCCGCGCTCGAGCGCGTGCGCGCCGAGGTGGCGGCGAAGGCCGCCGCCGGGGCGTACACCGAGTCGCTGCGACTGCTCGCGCAGGTGCGGCCCGACGTCGATCGGTTCTTCGACGAGGTGCTGGTGAACGCCGAGGACGCCGCGTTGCGCACCAACCGGCTGCGGCTGCTCGCCGAGCTCGAACGCACGCTGAACCGCGTCGCCGACCTCTCGCGCCTCGCCGCGTAGGCGCGCCGCCGGCCGCGCCGCGGAACCGTCCGCGCCGCAGCTCTATCCAACGCAGTGGATCGAGCCGGCCGCGCGCGTACGGCAGGGGCGCAGCCACAGCCGAACACTCCGGCCCGAGTCCCCGCGCGGGACGCAATCCCGGACCGGCCCCTCGAGCCGCACGCGCGTCGGCCCGCTCATCGGGCGCCGAGCGCCGCCGGTTCCGCGCGCATCGACAGTAGTGACCAAGCTCCGCGATTACGAATCCGACGTCACGCGCCTGCTGCGCGACCTCGTGCGCGAGCACCCCGAGCTCGCCGAGGCACAACGCACCGGCCGCGCGATGTGGTGGGATCGCCGCCTCGATCCCGACAGCGAACGCGAGTTCCGGGCGGCAAGCGTGCCGCAGAAGCCCTACGTGTACGACTGCTGGTCGGCGGTGTCGCGGCCGCCGGCCGTCACTCCACCTTCACCGTGATCCTTCTCGGCCGGCCGGGTTCGACCTTTTCGAGCTCCACCCGCAGCACGCCGTCCTTGTAGCGGGCGGTCGCCTTCTCCGGACGCACCCGGTCGGGCAATGGCACCACCCGCCGGAAGCTGCCATAGGCGCATTGGAGCAGCCGGTAGCGCCCGTCGGTCGCCTCGCGCTCGAAGCGCTTCTCTCCGCTCACCACCAGCGCATCGTCGCGCACTTCGATGTCGAAGTCGCGCTTGTCCATCCCCGGGATTTCCAACCGCACGACGATGCGCTTGTCGTCCTCGAAGACGTCGCCGCCCAGCATCGACCAACCCTGCGTCGGCAGGTAGAACTCGTCGTCCACCTCCGCGCGCTCGGGCAGCGCCGACTTCGCCCCCGGGGTGAAGCGCGTGAGCGCGCCAGCGGCCGACTCGCGCACGCGCCGCCAACCCTCGGCGAGGGACTCCCACATGGTGCCGAAGCCTTCCTTGATGTCGCTCATCTTCATCGTCGATGCCTCCCGCCGGCGGCGGGCGGCTCGACGCCGCCCGCTGCCGGCCGTCATGCCTCAATAGTCCATCTCCGGCGCCGCCGGCGACTTGGCCTCGGTGCTTTCCTTCGGCGCCTCGGCCACCATCGCGGCAGTGGTCAGGATCAGACCGGCGACGCTCGCGGCGTTTTGCAGCGCCGTGCGCGTGACCTTGGTCGGATCGACCACGCCCATCTCGAACAGGTCGCCGTAGGTCTCAGTCTGAGCATTGAAGCCGAAGTTGCCCTTGCCCTCGACCACCCGGTTCAGGACCACCGACGGCTCGAGCCCGGCGTTCGCGGCGATCATGCGCAGCGGCTCCTCGAGCGCACGCGCCACGATCTTGATGCCGGCATCCTGATCGTGGTTCGCGCCCTTCAGGCCGTCGAGCGCCTTGCGCGCGCGCAGGAACGCCACCCCGCCGCCGGGCAGGATGCCCTCCTCGACCGCCGCGCGCGTGGCGTGCAGCGCGTCCTCGACGCGGGCCTTCTTCTCCTTCATCTCGACCTCGGTCGCGGCGCCGACCTTAATCACCGCCACCCCGCCGGCGAGCTTGGCGAGCCGCTCCTGCAGCTTCTCCTTGTCGTAGTCGCTGGTCGAGGTCTCGATCTCCTTGCGGATCTGGCTCATGCGGCCCTCGATCTTCGCCTTGTCACCGGATCCGGCGATGATCGTCGTGGCCTCTTTCTCGATCTCCACGCGCTTGGCCCGCCCCAGTTGGTCGAGGGTCGCCTTCTCCAGCGTGAGGCCGAGCTCCTCGGCGATCACCGTGCCGCCGGTCAGGATCGCGATGTCCTCGAGCATCGCCTTGCGCCGGTCGCCGAAGCCGGGCGCCTTGACGGCGCAGGTCTTCAGGATGCCGCGCAGGTTGTTCACCACCAGGGTCGCGAGCGCCTCGCCCTCGACCTCTTCGGCGATCACCAGCAGCGGCTTGCCGGCCTTGGCCACCGCCTCGAGCAGCGGCAGCAGGTCACGGATCGCGGTGATCTTCTTGTCGTGGATCAGGATGTAGGGCTCGTCGAGCACCGCACGCTGCTTGTCCGCGTCGTTGATGAAGTAGGGCGAGAGGTAGCCGCGGTCGAACTCCATCCCCTCGACCAGCTCGAGCTCGTTGTCGAGCCCCTTGCCTTCCTCGACCGTGATCACGCCCTCCTTGCCGACCTTGTCCATCGCGTCGGCGATGATCTTGCCGATCGCCGCGTCGGCGTTGGCCGAGATCGTGCCGACCTGGGCGATCTCCTTGCTCGTGTTGCACGGCCTGGACAGCGCCTTCAGCTCGCCCACCACCGCTTCCACCGCCTTGTCGACCCCGCGCTTGAGGTCCATCGGGTTCATCCCGGCGGCCACGTACTTCATTCCCTCGTTCACGATCGCCTGGGCGAGCACGGTCGCGGTGGTGGTGCCGTCGCCGGCCACGTCGGAGGTCTTGGTGGCGACCTCCTTGAGCATCTGCGCGCCCATGTTCTGGAACTTCTCCTTGAGCTCGATTTCCTTGGCGACGGTGACCCCGTCCTTGGTGATCACCGGCGCGCCGAAGGACTTCTCGATCACGACGTTGCGGCCCTTGGGCCCCAGCGTCGCCTTCACGGCGTTCGCCATGATGTTGACGCCCGCGACGATCCGCTCGCGTGCGGTGTCCTGGAAAGCGATCTGCTTCGCTGGCATGTGCTTGCCTCCTTGCTGCAAATCAGATGACATCGCCCGCCGCCCGGGCGGCGCTGCGCATGCCGGATGCCGCGCTCGCCCGTTTGCCGGGCGACGGGAAAGGTGAAGTCGCGCGCCGCGCTTTCAAGATTCCCGCCGAGCCGGGGACGACCGCCCGGCGGGGGCGAGCGCGAGCCCGCCTCGGCGCCAAGCCGAGGCGGGCCGGATCAGTCGACCGTGCGCGCTCAGGTGGCCGGGCTCCACCAGCCCCCGATGTCCTTGTCGGTCGCCAGCGCCCAGACCGCCAGCACAACGACGAGAACGCCGACGATCACCGCGTTCCACGCCGCCGCCGCGAGCGCGCTGAAACCCAGGACCCAGGGGGAGATGACGAGCCAGACGCCGAACACCGCGTTCGCCCACTCCTGCCAGGCCATCACCCGGTACAGCGCGAACAGCGCCGTCAGGGCGATCAGGGCGCCCAGGATCACGGCGTTCCAGGTGGGAGTCGACTCCGCCTGGTGGCCAAGGATCCACGGTGAGAGCCCCATCCACAGTCCCAGGATGAGGGCGAGCGGGTCCTGCCAGTGCTTGACACTCATCGCCATGGTTGTCCTCCAATCCGAACTAGACCAGCGGCAACCGGGCGGACGCTCGTGCGGCGCGCGGGCGACCGGGGCTCGGATGCCCCGCGTGCCGCCAGGGTCGCTCCAGTGCCTTCGCGCCCGTTTGATCCGCGGGCTCCGCGGCGAGTTCCCGGCCCCGCCGGCGCGGCGAAGGACCTAAAATCGGCGTCCATGCACCGCGCGCTGCGCCCGTACCGTTGCCGATGAAGCTCGTGATCCTCGACCGCGACGGCGTGATCAACTTCGACAGCCCCCAGTTCATCAAGCGCCCCGAGGAGTGGAAGCCGATCCCGGGCAGCCTCGAGGCGATCGCGGCGTTCAACCAGGCCGGCTACCGGGTGGTGGTGGCCACCAACCAGTCCGGGATCGGACGCGGGCTGTTCGACATGGCGACCCTGAATGCGATCCACGCCAAGATGCACAAGGCGGTGAGCCAGGCCGGCGGACGCATCGAAGCGATTTTCTACTGCCCCGACGCCGCAGAGTCCGAGTCGTCGTACCGCAAGCCCGCACCGGGCATGTTCAAGGAGATCGGCGAGCGATTCGCGGTGCCGCTGGGGGGCGTCCCGGCGGTCGGCGATTCCCTGCGCGACCTGCAGGCCGCCGCGGCGGTCGGGGCGCGCCCGATCCTCGTCCTCACCGGCAAGGGCCGCAAAACGCTGGAGGCGGGCGGCCTGCCGCCGGGCACCGAGGTCTATCCCGACCTCGCCGCCGTCGCCGAGGCGCTCGCCGGATGATCGCGCTGCGCTCGGCGCTGTACCTCGCTTTGCTGGTGATCGTCGTGATCCCTTACTTCGCGCTCGTCTTCTGCGCCGCGCCGTTCCCGCGCCAGGTGCGCTGGCAGGTGATCGCGGGCTGGCCGCGCTTCGCGCTGTGGCTCGCGCGGCACCTGCTCGGGATCGACTACGAGGTACGCGGCCGCGAGCACATCCCGCCGGAACCCTGCGTCATCCTGTCCAAGCACCAATCGGCGTGGGAGACGATCGCCTACACGTCGATCTTTCCGCCGCACGTCTATGTGATCAAGCGCGAGCTCCTGTGGCTGCCGTTCCTCGGCTGGGGTCTCGCGCTGATGAGCCCGATCGCGATCAACCGCGCCGACCGCAAGCGCGCGATGCAACGCCTGATCGAGCTCGGCGGCGAGCGACTGAAGCAAGGGTTCTCGATCATGGTTTACCCCGAGGGCACGCGAATCGCGGTGGGCCGGCGCGGCATCTACAAGCTGGGTGGGGCCGTGATCGCGGTGCAGAACGGCGCCAAGGTGCTGCCGGTGGCGCACAACGCCGGCCTGGTGTGGCCGCGCAACGCGTTTCTCAAACGGCCGGGCAAAGTCACGGTGGTGATCGGTCCGGCGATGGATACCGCGGGGCTCGCCGCCGACGAGGTGATGCGCCGCGTCGAGGACTGGATCGAGGGCGAGATGATCCACCTCACGCCCCCCGAGGCGATCGTGAGCGCGCCGGGCGGGCCGCGGTACGCGGCCGCCTCGGGTGCGGCGGACAAGGGCGCCTGAGCGTGCAGCTCGAACTGCCGTTCCTGGTCGAGCCGCCGCGCGCAGGACCCGGGCGGCTGCGCCACGTGCAACTCGGCGCGCGCGTCGTGCCGTACTGGTTCCGGCGCGCGCGCCGCCGGACGATCGGCATCGTGATCGACGAGCGCGGGCTGTGCGCGGCGGCGCCGCGCTGGGCCACGATCGCCGAGGTGGAGGCGTTCATCCGCGAGAAGGAGCGCTGGGTGCTCGCGCGTCTGGACGAGGCGCGCCGCCAGGTCCGCCCACCCTTTCTCTGGCGGGAAGGCGCGCGGCTGCCGTATCTCGGTGGCGAGATCGCGCTCGCCCGCGCCGCGGCCGGCCCGACGCGGCTGGCGGGCGAATCGCTGTGGGTCCCGTATCCGGCGTTCGAATCGGCGGCGCGCCTGCGCGAGGCGGTGCGCGCCTGGCTCAAGCGCGCGGCGCTCGAGCTGTTCGACGCGCGCGTCGCGGGCTTCGTGCCGGCGCTGAAGGTGCCCACCCCCCGCGTCGGTCTGTCGAACGCCGCGTCCCAGTGGGGCAGCTGCTCGACCGGTCGGGACGGGCGCGCGCGCATCCTGCTCCACTGGAAGCTCGTGCACTTCGAGCTGCCGCTCGTCGATTACGTGATCGTGCACGAGCTCGCGCACCTGCGGCACATGAACCATTCGCCGGCGTTCTGGCGCGCCGTCGAATCGGTCTATCCCGATCACAAGGCGGCGCGCCGGGCGCTGCGCGAGCGCGGCCCGCTGCTGCCCGACCTCTGACCGACCGGCTTCGTTCCCGACCACCGGAGGCGACCCATGCGCCTGCTCCACACCATGCTTCGCGTCGGCAACCTCGACGCCTCGGTCCGGTTCTACACCGAGGTGCTGGGGATGCGGCTGCTGCGCACCACCGACCGGCCCGATCAGAAGTACTCGCTCGCCTTCGTGGGCTACGACGACGAGGAGCGCGCCGCGGTGCTCGAGCTCACCTACAACTACGGCGTGGACCGCTACGAGATGGGCACCGCGTACGGCCACATCGCGATCGCCGTGCCCGACGCGGCGAAGGCGTGCGAAGCGGTGCGCGCGCGCGGCGGCAAGGTCACCCGCGAGGCCGGCCCGGTGAAGGGCGGCACGACGGTGATCGCGTTCGTGGAGGATCCCGACGGCTACAAGATCGAGCTGATCGAGCGCGACTAGCCGGGCTGGGTCGCGTTCGCGATCGCGACGTAGTCGGCCACCGACAGGTTCTCGGGCCGCAGCGCCGGGCTCAGGCCGAGCGCCGCCAGCTGTGACTCGGCAACGATGCCCGCGAGCGCGTTGCGCAGCTGCTTGCGCCGCTTGCCGAAGGCCGCGGTGACGACCCGCGCGAGCGACGCCTCGCTGCGCGCCCCGAGCGCCGCGGCCGGGCGCGGAACCATCCGGACCACCGCGGAGCCGACCTGCGGCGGCGGCCGGAACGCTCCCGACCCGACGTCGAACAGCCGGCTGATCGCGAAGCGGTACTGCAGCATCACCGTGAGCCGGCCGTACGCCGGGGACGACGGCGCGGCGACCATCCGCTCGACCACCTCCTTCTGCAGCATGAAGTGCAGGTCGCGCAGCCGCGGCGCGAACGCCGCGAGGCGAAACAGCAGCGGCGTCGAGATGTTGTACGGCAGGTTGCCGACCACCCGCAGCGGCGCGGGCAGCGCGCCGAAATCGAACTCGAGCGCGTCGGCGACGTGCACCTCGAGCCGGTCGGCCGGGTAGGCCGCGCGCAGCTGCGCGGCGAGGTCGCGATCGATCTCGACGACGCTCAGGCGGGCGAGACGCGCGAGCAGCGGGCCGGTCAGCGCGCCTCGGCCCGGCCCGATCTCCACCACCGCATCGTCGGGACCGGGGTCGATCGCGGCCAGGATGCGCGCGATCACCGTGCCGTCGTGCAGGAAGTGTTGCCCGAAGCGCCGGCGCGGGCGATGCGCGAGCGCCGCCGGGTGCGAGCCCGACGCGCTCCCCCGGCTGCGGCTCACCGTTCTTCCAGCCGGTACTCGACGTACGCGCGGTCGCGGAGCTGGCGCAGCCAGTCCTGGTAGGCCTCGTCGGCGCGGCGCTCGCGCAGCGCCTTGCGCGCCTCGAGGCGCTTGCGGTCGGCCGCCAGGTCGGCGGTGCGCCGGTCCTCCACCTGGATCAGGTGCAGCCCGAACTGGGTGCGCACCGGCTGCGAGATCTCTCCGACCTTGAGCTGGTTCATCGCTCGCTCGAACTCCGGCACCACGTCGCCGGGCACCACCCAGCCGAGCTCGCCGCCGCGCATCGCCGACACCGTGTCGTCGGAGTTCAGCCGGGCGAGCTCGGCGAAGCTCGCGCCCTCGACCAGTCGCTGGCGCAGCAGCGTGATCTTGCGCTGTGCCTCGGCCTCGGAGACGAGCTCGTTCACCCGCACCAGGATGTGCCGGGCGCGCGTCTGCTGCACGACGAAGGAACCGGCCCCACCGCCGCGCCGGTCGATCAGCTTCACCACATGGAAGCCCGCGGGGCTGCGCAGCACGTCGGTCACCTCGCCCGGCTTCATCTTCGCCAGCTCGGCGGCGATCAGCTCCGGCAGCCGGTCCTGCGGGCGCCAGCCCATGCCGCCGCCCTGCAGCGCGTCGGGCGCGTCGGAGAAACTGACCGCGAGCTGCGCGAAGTCGGCGCCGCTGCGCGCCTTCGCCTGCGCTTCCTGGGCGCGCTTGAATCGCGCCTCGACCTGCTCCGGCGACGCGCTCTCGGGCACCCGCACCAGGATGTGTGCCAGGTTGTACTCGACCGCCCCGGTCGTGCTCTGCAACTCGTCCAGGAAGTTGTCGACGTCGCTCTCGGCGATCTGGATCTTGCCGTCCACCTCCCGCTCGCGCAGCCGGCCGATCAGCATCTCGTCACGGATGTCGGAGCGGAACTTGTCGAACGGGATGCCCTCGCGCTCGAGCGCGCGCCGGAATTCGGCCGGGGTGAGCTTGTTCTGCTCGGCGATCAGCGCGATCGTCCGATCGATCTGCGCGTCCTCGATCCGCACTCCGGTTTCCTGCGCGAACTGCACCTGGATGCGGTCCATGATCATGCGCTCGAGGACCTGTCGTTCCAGCACTTCTGCCGGCGGCAGCGGCGTATTCTGGCGCCGCAACTGCGAGGTGACGACCGCCACACGCTCGTTCAGGTCGCGCTGCGTGATCACGTCCCTGTTGACCACGGCGACGATGCGGTCGATGAGCAGCGGGCCGCGGCTCGCCGCGCCCGCGGGCGAGGCCGGCTGCGCCGAGGGCCGCAGACCTCCCGGCGGCTGGCCGCCAGAGCCGGGTTGGCTCGACGGGCTGCCCGGGACGCGAAACTGCGCCGCCGCCGGCGTCGCGAGCGCGACCAGCGCGAGAATGGCCAGAGTCTTGGCGATCGAATGCGCCATCGTCAATCGTAATAGCGGTAAGCGGAGGTCCCGCCCTGGAGGCTGCGCAGGCCCCGGCCGTCTACCCCGCTCGTCCCGCCGCCGATCGGCGCCACGTCGGCCGCGCCCAGCGCGGGGGTCACCTGGTTGAGCAGCGAATAGCCGGGAATGCTGCGCCGGAGCACCTCGATCGGATTCGACCCGATCCGGGCGAGGCCGTTCAGCTCGAGCTGGAAGAACACCGCGGTGGTCTCGGTCCCGGTTCCGGTCTGGAACCGCTGCGCCACCGCCCGAACGATCCAGCAGTCGGCATTGTATTCGAGTCCTGCGAGGAGCTCGACCGTCTTGCTGCCGACGATGTCGTAGCCCACCCGGCCGACGCCGTAGAAGCCGCGGCCGAGCGGCCACTGGGCAGCGACGTCCACGGTGTTGATCTTGCCCGCGCCCGCGGTAAGGTTCTCCGCGGTGTAGCGGTACGACACGCTCGCCACCGACGCGGGCGCGGGCGAGTAGCGCACCCCGGTCACCAACCGCTCGAGGCTCGCGCCCTCCGCGAGGCGGTACTGCACGCCGAGATCGACGGTCCAGTCCGGCGCGACCCGACCCGACAGCCCGAGGATCACCGGCGTCAAGGACTCGCTGCGCGAGGGCTGGCCGGGAACGAACACCTTCTGGTCGGTGAAGTAGTAGCGCTGTCCGACCACCGCGCGCAGCAGCTCCTGGCCGTCCGACGGGCGCACCAGGCGCGAGGTGACGGCGTAGGAGAGCTGGTTCGCGTTCGCGATCCGGTCGCCGCCGGCGAAGATGTTCTCCTGGAAGAGCTGGGCGAAGTTGAGGTCGGTGTTGGAGGTGTCGAAGATGGGCAGGTCGTTCTGGTCGCGGAACGGCACGTACAGGTAGTACAGGCGCGGCTCCAGCGTCTGGAGGTAAGCGGTGCCGAACCAGGTCGTGTCGCGCTCGAAATAGAGCCCGGTGTCCAGGCTCGCGATCGGCACGGTCAGGGTTGGCGTCGGATTGCCCGCGAACTGGCCCGGCGTCCCCAGATCGTAGCCGACGAAGGTCACCCCGGCCTTCGGGATCACGAAGCCGTAGCTCGCGACCAACGGGAGCGCGGCGAACGGGTACGCGGTCGCCCGCTGGCCGGTCGGCACGAGCGCGCGGTTGGTGAAGTTCACGTACTCCGCGCGCATCCCCAGATCGAGCCCGCCCAGCGTCTGGTGCAGGGCGTTGAAGAGGATCTGCGGCTCGCGGAAGTAGGGCACCGGCACCGGGTTCTGCGGGTCCTGCAAGGTCTGGAAACGCTGCACGTTCGCCGTCGCGTTCCACAGACCGGTCGGCGACGAGTAGGCGAGCAGGCCCTGCTGCGGCAGATAGGTCTGGGTGGCGATCGACAGCCGGCTCGACAGGTCGCGGAAGTAGTTGTCGTCGGACACCCGCTGGTAGTTGACCAGTCCGGTCAGGCCGTTGCCGAAGTTGAGGCCGGAGCCGACCGCAAGGGCCCAGCGCTGCTCGTCGTCGGCGGCACGGTCCTTGGGCAGGTACTCGTAACGGACGTCGCCGAGCGCCCACGGCTGCAGGAACCGGAACTGGCTGAGCAGCTGCGGTCCGCGCCGGGACATGTAGCGCGGCGTGATCGTCGCGTCGTAGTTGGGCGCGATGTTCCAGTAGAACGGGAAGCTCGCGTCGAAGCCGGTGGTGTTCTGGGCGCCGATCGTCGGCGGGAGGAAGCCGGTCTTGCGCTCGTTGTTGAGCGAGAAGTCGAACCACGGCACGCGCGGGGTGCTGAGCCCCATGAACGTGAGCCGCGCATCGCGCACCGTGCCGATCTCGCGGTCCATGTCGATGTCGAGCTCGCCGGCCTCGATGAACCAGTCGTCCTGGCCCGGCTTGCAGGTGGTGAAGCGCCCGCTCGTGAGCCGGTACTGATCCTCGCCGTTGAAGCGCAGCGCCTCGGCCGTGCCGCGGCTCTCGACCACCGTCTGCGCGCGCCCGGTGGCAGCGGTGGCGGTGAGCGTCGGCCCGCGCTCGCGCTCGCCGCGGATCGCGACGCCGCGCGGCGAGAACCGGAAGGTCGGGCGCTCGAAGATCCCGGTCGTGTCGTCGATTCGCAGCCGCAGCCGCGGGCCGCCGATCTCGTCGCCGGCGACGCGCAAGCGCACGTTCCCGGTCGCCTCCACTTCGCCGTGGTCCTGGAAGTACACGATGCGGTCGGCGGTGAGCCGCGTATCGCCGCGGCGCAGCTCGGCGTCGCCGACCGCCTCGACCTCGAACGCGCCGAGCCCTTGCACCCGGTCGGCGGTGAGGAAGATCGGCAGGGCGTCGCGCGTCTGGGCCGACGGCGGCGGCGCGAGCGAGCGCTGCAGGCGCAACCCCTGCGCCTGCGCGACCGCCGGCTCGGTGAAGCCCGCGAGCGCCGCCGCGACGATCGCCGCCGCGGCGCGCGTGACCGGTTTCATGGATCGAGCGACCGAGGCGTTTGTTATGTGGAGGAGCCGGCGCGACCGCGCGGCGGGCGGCGCCGGCGCTTGGCCGTAAAATCGCACATCCACGCC
>Ga0308411_10000668_pt1 | contig 22980 bp, 17 predicted proteins | sample HotsprottomLayer_2_FD_203530 | JGI IMG/M metagenome (GOLD analysis project Ga0308411, IMG submission 203530) | Hot spring phototrophic mat microbial communities from Octopus Spring, Yellowstone National Park, Wyoming, United States -... | ecosystem: Environmental > Aquatic > Thermal springs >...
GTACGATTAAATCATTCGAATGAATCGTACGTTTGAATCAGATGTCGCCTCCCGCCACTCCCTCACCCGCCAGCGCATCCTCGACGCCGCCGAGTCTCTCTTCGCCGAAAAAGGCTTCGAAACCACTTCCCTCCGGATGATCACCGCCGAGGCCGGAGTCAACCTCGCCGCAGTCAACTACCACTTCCGCACCAAGGACGCCCTCATCGATGCCGTCATCGCCCGGCGAATTCAGCCCATCAACCAAGAGCGCCTCGCCATGCTCGCCGAAGCCGCCGGCAAGGCCGCCGACAAGCCTCCCGAACTCGAAGACATCGTACGGGCTATGATCGCCCCAGTCCTCCGCTTCCGCCAGCGCGACCCCGAGCTTGGGCGGCGTGTGGGCCTGCTGTTCGCGCGCTCCTACGCCGACCCCAACGAAATGGTCCGCCCCGTCTTCCTCAACCACATGCAGCAGATCTTCCGCCCCTTCACAGAGGCCCTGCGCCGCGCCTTGCCCAGCCTTCCCCCCGCCGAGCTCCTTTGGAGAATGCACTTCGGCGTTGGGGTCATGGCTCACACTCTGGCCGGTTGCGACCACCTCAAGGTAATCTCGGGCGGCCTCTGCGACCTCAGCGACGTCGAAGCCGTCATTGAACGCATGGTCAACTTCATCTGCGCCGGCATGCGAGCTCCCCTCGTCGCGCAGTCCAGCCGGTATTTGGAAAACTTATGAGAATCCCGGTATTCAAATTGTTCACTTATATGTTGGCGGTCCCGCCGCTGCTCACAGCCCAACCCGGACCGGTGCTGGAATTGAGCCTGAAACAAGCCATCGAGGCGGCCCTGTCGCCGGAAGGAAATGCCCGAGTGCGCCTGGCGCAGCAAGCCGTCCAGCAAGCCTCTAGCCGCACGGCTCAGGCCCGCGCCGCTCTTCTCCCCAACCTCGACGGCTCGGTCAGCCAGCAGAACCAGACCCGTAACTTGGCCGCCTTCGGCATCCGGATCAACATCCCCTTGCCCGGCTTCCAATTCCCCGCCTTGGCCGGACCGTTCAATGTTTTCGACGTCCGAGCCAGCGCCACCCAGACTGTCTTCGAGTTCTCCGCCATCCGCCGCCTTCAGTCCGCCGAAACGGCCGCCTCCGCCGCCACCCGGGAGCAGGATGCAGTGCGGGATGAAGTGGCACGCCAGGTCGCGCTCCTCTACTTAGCCGCGCTCCGCGCCCAAGCCCGCCTGGACGCCGCTCAGGCCGACGTCGACCTCGCTCAGTCTCTGGCCGCTCTTGCCGCCAACCAGAAGGCCGCCGGAACCGGCACCGGCATTGAAGTCACCCGCGCCGCCGTTCAGCTCGCGCAAGCCCGCCAGCAACTCCTCATCGCCCGCAATGACCTTCGCCAGAGCCACCTGGAGCTTCTGCGGGCCGTGGGCCTGCCCCTGGAGGCTTCCCTGCGGCTGACGACCCCGATGGACGAGCTCCCCGGCGAACCTCTCCCCTTGGACAAGGCCATCGAAGCGGCCCTCGCCAACCGCGCCGACTGGAAGGCCCAGCAGGCCAAACAGCGCAGCGCCGAGCTCGCCTACAGCGCCGTCAAGTTCGAGCGCCTCCCCTCGCTGGCCGGCTTCGCCGACTACGGCAGCATCGGCGCCAGCATCCACAACGCCATCCCGACCCGAACCTACGGCATCGCCATGCGCGTGCCCGTCTTCGACGGCGGCCGCCGCGACGCGCGCCGTTCCGAGAGCCTGGCGCAGCTCGAAATGGAACGCATCCGCACCGCCGACCTCCGCCGCCAGATCGAGCTGGAGATCCGTCTGGCGCTGGACGATCTGGAATCCGCGGCCGAACAACTGAAGGTTGCCCGCGAAGGGCTGGCTCAGGTCCAAGCCGAACTCGAGCAGGCCGAGCGGCGCTACAAAGCCGGCGTCGCCACCAGCCTGGAAGTCACCGACGCGCAGACCCGGCTGGCCCGCGCCCGCGAGAACCAGATTGCAGCTCTCTTCCTTTACAACCGCGCCCGCCTCGACCTGTTGCAGGCCACGGGCAGGATCCGCGAACTGGCAAATTAAGGAGCAGGCATCGTGAAGCGAAAATTCATTCCTGTGATTGCACTGGCCGCAGCGGCCATCGTGATCATTACGCTCATCCTGCGCCGCTGGGACTCCGAACCGGCGGATCGCATCCGCCTGTCCGGCAACATTGAGCTGACCGAAGTCAAGATCTCCTTCAAGACCGCCGGCCGCATGGTCGAGCTGCGGGTGAAGGAGGGCGACCCCGTTCAAAGAGGCATGCTCCTGGCCCGCCTGGACCGCGAGCAGCTCCTGGCCCAGCGCGCCGCCCAGCAGGCGGCCATCGCCGCCGCTCAATCTCAGCTCGAGCAGTTGCAGACGGCCATCGACTTTCAAAAGGAGAACCTGGAGGGCGCCGTAGCCGCCGCCAACGCGGACCTGCAACAAGCCGAGGCCCGCCTGCGCGAGCTGGTGACCGGGGCGCGTCCGCAGGAGATCCAAGAGGCCCGCGCCGCCGTGGAGGCCGCCCGCACCGCCAGTCTCAAAGCCGCCAGCGACTGGGCCCGCGCCCAAACCTTGTTCAAGAACGACGACATCTCCGCGGCCCAATACGACCAGTTCCGCGCCGCCCACGACTCGGCGGCGGCCGTGCTGCGGCAAGCCGAGCAGCGCCTGGCTCTCATCGAAGAGGGTCCCCGCAAGGAAACCATCGAGGCCGCCCGGGCCCAGGCCGAACGAGCCCGCGCCGCTCTGCGCCTGGCCGAGACCGGACGCCTGGAGCTGCGCCGCCGCCAGCAGGAACTCACCGCGCGCCGCGCCGACATCGACCGCCTCAAGGCCCAGCTCGCCGTCATCGAATCCCAGCTCGCCGACACTGAGCTCTACTCCCCCATCGACGGCGTCGTTCTCGTCAAGTCCGCCGAGCCCGGCGAAACCGTCGCCGCCGGCGCCACCGTCCTCACCCTGGGCGACATCGATCACCCCTGGCTCCGCGGCTACGTCAACGAGACGCATCTGGGCCGCCTGCGCCTGGGCAGCCGGGTTCGCGCCACCACCGACTCTTATCCCGGCAAGGTCTACGAAGGCCGCCTGTCGTTTATCGCCTCGGAGGCGGAGTTCACTCCCAAGCAGATTCAGACCCCCGAAGAACGGGTCAAGCTCGTCTACCGCATCAAGGTTGACCTGCCCAACCCCAACCGCGAACTCAAGCTCAACATGCCCGTGGACGCGGAGATCCTGCTGGACAGCGCGTCAGGGGAGTGAAGCGATGAGCTCTGAGTCCGTCGTCCAAGTCCGGCAGCTCACCAAGCGCTTCGGCGCCCTCACCGCCGTCGATGGCCTCGATCTCGAGGTCCGCCGCGGCGAAATCTTTGGCCTGGTCGGGCCGGACGGCGCCGGCAAAACCACCACCCTCCGCCTGCTGAGCGGTTTGATGGACCCAGACCAGGGGCATCTGCGCATCTGCGGCTACGACCTCTCGCGGAACCCGGACCAGGTCCGGGACCGCATCGGCTACATGGCCCAGCGCTTCGGCCTTTACAGCGACCTCACCGTTCAGGAAAACCTGGATTTCTATGCGGACTTGTTCGGCGTCAGCCGCAGCTACCGCCGGGAGCTTGTGCCGCGCCTGTTGCAGATGACCCGCATGGCCCCTTTCACCGGGCGCCAGGCCGGACGCCTCTCGGGCGGCATGCGTCAAAAGCTGGCCCTAATGTGCACTCTGCTGCACAAACCGGAGCTGCTGCTGCTCGACGAACCCACCTGCGGCGTGGATCCCGTCTCGCGCCGGGACTTTTGGGAGATCCTCTACGGGCTGGTCCGCGAGGGCTTGACCGTGCTTCTCACCACGGCCTATCTGGATGAAGCGGAGCGATGCGGCCGCGTCGGCCTGATGCACCAGGGACGAATGATTCACTGCGATGCGCCCGCTGCGCTCAAGCAGCGCGCCGAAGAGGTCTGCTACCGCTTGCGCTGTCCGGATCAGCGCGCCGCCAAGCCGGTCCTGGAGAGTCTGGAGGGCGTCGCCAGCGTGGAGCCGTTCGGCGGCGCTCTGCACCTGTTCCTCTCCGCCGCCCGCAGCCCCGGCTACGTGGCCGAGGCGCTCGAGCGGCACGGCCTTGGCCCGTGCGAAATTGCGCCCATTCAACCTTCGCTCGAGGACGTCTTTATTCTGATGATCCGCAAGGAGAACCGGAAAGCTGCATGACGCCAAACGACTTCGCCGTGGAGGCCGCCAACTTGGTGAAACGCTTCGGCGACTTTGTCGCCGTGGATCACGTCTCCTTCCAAGTGCGCCGCGGAGAGATCTTCGGATTTCTCGGACCCAACGGCGCGGGCAAATCGACCACCATCAAGATCCTCTGCGGCCTGCTTCAGCCCACCTCCGGCACGGCGATCGTCGGCGGCTTCGACGTCGCGCTTCAGCCGGAAGCCGTGCGGGAAAACATCGGCTACATGTCCCAGAAATTCTCCCTGTACGACGACCTCACCGTGGAGGAGAACCTCGAGTTCTTCGCCGGCATCTACGGCGTCCCCGAAGACCGCATTCGCGAGCGGGAGGAGTTCGTCCTGCGCATGGCGGATCTAACCGGCCAGCGCCGCCGCATGACCCGGCTGCTGGCCGGCGGCTGGAAGCAGCGTTTGGCGCTCGGCTGCGCCATCCTGCACGAGCCGCCCATCCTGTTCCTCGATGAGCCCACCAGCGGCGTCGACCCCATCGCCCGCCGCGAGTTTTGGGACCTGATCTACCAGCTCTCCGAGCGCGGCCACACCGTCTTCGTCACGACGCATTACATGGACGAGGCCGAATACTGCCACCGCCTGGCCCTCATGTACAAGGGCAAGATCGTGGCGCTCGACACGCCGGAAGCCCTGAAGCAGCAGGCCGGCAAGTCCTCCATGGAGGAAGTTTTCGTGGCCACCATCGAGGCCGAAGAGAGGAGTTCCGCATGACGCTCCCGGCTGGACTGGTGCGCACCGCGGCCGTGGCCCGCAAAGAGGGGCTCCACATCCTCCGCGACCCGCGCAGCCTGTTGATGGCTCTGGCGGTGCCCGTGCTCATGCTGCTGCTGTTCGGCTATGCGCTCACGCTCGACGTCGACCGCATCCCCACCCTGGTCTGGGACCAGGACCGCACGCCGCAAAGCCGCGAGTTGCTCGAGCGCTTCGCCGGCTCGCGCTACTTCCAACTGATCGGGGAAGCGGACAACTACCTCGCCATCGACCGCTGCATCGACTCCGGCCGGTGCCTTCTGGCGCTGATCATTGCGCCCGGCTACGGCCGCGATCTGCTCGCTAACCGCAAAGCCGAAGTGCAAGCCGTGCTCGACGGCAGCGACTCCAACACCGCCTCCATCGCCCAAGGCTATATCGAAGCCCTGGCGCGCGCCTACGCCTTCGAACTGCGCGTTCAGGCGTTGGACCGCAAAGGCGGCGGCAAGCTCGAACCGCCGGTCGATCCTCAGTTGCGCGTCTGGTACAACACCGAGCTGCGTTCGCGCAACTACATCGTCCCCGGCTTAATCGCCATCATCCTCATCATCATCGCCGCGCTGCTGACCTCTCTGACCATCGCCCGCGAGTGGGAAAACGGCTCCATGGAGCAGCTTCTCAGCACGCCCGTCCGCGCCCATGAAATCGTGCTCGGCAAGATGTCCGCCTACTTCGTCCTGGGCCTGTTCAACACCCTGGTCACGATGAGCGTGGGCGTCTTTCTGTTCGATGTGCCGCTGCGCGGCAACCCCTTGCTGGTGCTGCTGACGAGCAGCGTCTTCCTGATCGGCGGCCTGTTTTGGGGTGTGTTCCTTTCGGCGGTTTCCCGTTCTCAGTTGATGGCTTACCAACTGGCGATGCTGACCTCGTTTCTACCGGCTTTTCTGCTCTCTGGGTTCATCTTCGCCCTTGAAAATATGCCGCTGGTGATCCAGATCATTTCCTACTTCTTCCCCTCCCGCTACTTCATCGCCATCCTCAGAGGATTGTTCTTAAAGGGGGTTGGATTGCAAGTCTTTTGGTTGGAGGCCTTGCTGCTGGCGCTCTATGCGCTGGGCATCTTTGCGGCCGCCAGCCGGAAGCTCCGGCAAAAGATCGGTTGAAAACGATGTGGAGAAGAATCCGCGAAATCCTGCGCAAAGAATTCCGGCAAGTGCTCCGCGAACCGCGCCTGCGGGGCATGCTGCTGGCGCCGCCGGTCATCCAGCTGTTGGTGTTCGGCTACGCCGTCAACCTGGACGTCGAAAACAGCCGCATCGCCTGGTGGGACCAGGATCTGACCCCGGCCAGCCGCGCTTTGCGCGACTCCTTCCAGGGTTCGCGGCATTTCCGCATCGCCGCCGAGCCTTCCTCCGACGCGGAGATTCAGCGGCTCCTGGACCACGGCGATGTGGACCTCGCGGTACACGTGCTGCCCGGTTTCGCCCGGGACCTGGAGCGCGGCCGCACCGCCAGCGTCCAGATCCTGGTCGATGGAACCAACTCGAACACCGCCTCGATCGTGGCCGCCCACGCCGCTGGCGTGGTCTCCAGCTTCGCGAATCAGGCCATGTCCGTTCAGATGAAGCAGCGGTTGGTTGGGCGCACTCTGGCGGCGGGCGGCCCGGTTCATTTGGAGGTCCCGGAGCTGGAGGTGCGCAACCGGGTATGGTTCAACCCGGATCTCAGGAGCCGCTTCTTTTTCGTCCCCGGCGTGGTGGTCAACATCATCACCCTGGTGACGCTTTCACTCACCGCCATGGCCATCGTGCGCGAGCGCGAGATCGGCACCATGGAACAGCTCATGGTGACGCCCATCCGCCCGTTCGAGCTGATCCTCGGCAAGACCTTGCCCTTCTCGATCATCGGACTGGCCGACGTGCTGCTGGTAACCGGCGCGGCGGTGCTGGTGTTTCACATGCCCGTGCGCGGCAGCCTGCTGCTGCTGCTCGTGGCGTCGGCGCTGTTTCTGCTCACCACGTTGGGCGTGGGACTGTTCATTTCGACCATCTGCCACACTCAGCAGCAGGCCATGATGTCGTCGTTCTTTTTCTTCAACCCCGCCTTCATGCTCAGCGGCTTCACCTTTCCCATCCGCAACATGCCCGCGCCGGTGCAGCTCATCACCTACTTGAACCCTGTCCGCTACATGATGGAGATCGTGCGCGGCCTGTTTTTGAAGGGCGTGGGGATCTCGGTGCTGTGGCCGCAGCTTGTGGCTCTGGCCATCCTCGGGTCCACCATCTTGACGCTCAGCGTTCTGCGTTTCCACAAGCGGCTCGACTGAGAGGGGGCCGGCCAGCGGCGGGTTTACCCTAGATCAAAGGTACTAGTACGACGGTATTTAATTGCTAACCAATGCACTATTGCCGCAAAACGGCGGCCTGCCGCATGCTTGGACTTGGCGGCCCTGGAATGGCAGAAGCCCCGCCAGGCTCAGGACAGCCAAAGTCATGGCTGAGGCTGTGAGGTGCGCAATGGAGCACACAGATTTCTTCCGGGATGAGCGAGGCCAGGACCTGATCGAGTACACGCTGCTTTTGGCGATGATCACCATCGCCGGCGCGGCACTGTTTATGGGACAAGACGTCAGCATCCGAAATATTTGGAATCTGGCGACGAACAACTTGAGAACCGCCGCGGGCAACTAACCGCGGTTTACAACTGCCCGCCCGGCAAACGCTTTCCTGTATACTGGCCGTATCAGGAGGGTAGCATGTCCATCAACCGTCGAAACTTTCTGTTAACCACAGGCGCGGCTGCGGCTGCGGCTCTCACGGCATCGCGCATGCCTGCTTGGGCTGCGGCCCCGCGCAGGGCGAGCGATGTCGTTTTGCTCGGCCCGGATAAGATTCGTCTTTCGCGCCTGGCCGCCGGACTGGGCACCATCGGCGGCAGCGTTCAGCGCCAACTGGGACTGGATGGCGTGGCGGACCATTTGCAGGCGGCTTTCGATCAAGGAGTCACCTTCTGGGACACGGCCGATTCCTACCGCACGCACCCGCACGTTAAGCAGGCGCTCACGCGGGTGCCGCGCGAGAAGGTGGCCATCATGACCAAAACCTCGGCGCGCACAGCGGACCAGATGAGAGCGGCGCTGGACCGCTTCCGTCAGGAACTCGGGACCGACTACATCGACATTCTTCTGCTGCACGCGCTGACCAACCCGGCTTGGCCGGAAGAGCGGGCCGGCGCCATGGAGGTGCTCAGCGAAGCCAAACAAAAGGGCATTGTGCGCACCCTGGGCTGCTCCTGCCATTCCGTGCCGGCTTTGGAAACGGCGGCTAACTCTCCCTGGGTGTCGGTGGTGCTGGCGCGGATCAATCCGGCGGGCATGAAGATGGACGACCAGCCGGACGTCGTGATCCCCGTGCTCCGGCGGATCAAGGCGGCGGGCAAGGGCCTCATCGGCATGAAGATCCTCGGCGAGGGCGGCCTTCGGGACCGGGTTGACGAGTGCCTGCGCTATGCTCTTTCGCTGGACTGCGTGGACTGCTTCACCATCGGGGCCGCCAACCGCGAGGAGTTGTCCGATCTGGTCAAGCGCATTCCGGCTGTCTCGCAGATGCCTGCGGCGGCCTGACGGCCGGAAACGCTCAGTACAAACCGATCACGCGAAACGCCGGCGGCCTGGCGGGCGGCGGCTCAATCCTGATTTCGACCTCGGGCTCGCCGCCCGCAGCGCACTCGAAGTAGTGATCGCCCGGGCTGTGAACTTCAAAGACACGGCCGGCCAGAGTGAGCTGGTGCGCGCAGGATTCCGGCCAGAAATAGAGCCCTAAATACAGGCGCGATCCGGCGCCCTCCAGGCGCACCCGGGCCCGGCCGTACATGGGCCGCCAGCTCCCATCCACCGGCGGGCCGAAGCCTTCCAATAGGTGCGCTTCGGACCACGGCTCGCCGGCCAGCACGTAGGGCCGCTCTTGCGGGAGAGCGCCTTTGCGCGCGGTGAGAACGTAATACTGCGTTCCTTCGCCTTCGGAAGCCAGCAGCGAGAATCCGGCTCCGTGCAGCATCGCCAGCGCTTCGTCCGGAGAAAAGGTCTCGCCGTTCCACGTATCCCGCTGGCGCGTCCGGGCCTGCGGCGACCGATCCCCGTTCAACTGAAACTTGAACGCGCCGCCGGGCTTGAGCACTCGCGCGGCCTCCCGCACATAGTTCTCAATGACCTCTCGCGAAGGGATGTGCTGGAACACGATGTAGCTGAAGACCAGATCCGCCGAGCGGTCGGCCAGCGGCGCCAGGTCCGCGCCATTGCTCACGTGCAGCCGGACATTGGGAAAACCGGCCAGCCGCCGGCGCGCCAGCGCGATCATTTCGGGGGAAACGTCCAGGGCTTCCACGCGCCCGAAGCCGCGGGCGAACCACTGGGTCATGCGCCCCGCGCCGCAGCCGATCTCGACCACGGTGCAGGACGAGGGCGGAGCCCCTCGGAGCAAGATGGGAAGGTAGGGCCGGACTAATTGCTTGTAGTTGGCCTCGCCGGAAGCGTCAAAATCGGCTACATCGGCGGGGCGGTCGCGCGTGTAGATGAACCGCTCCGCGTCTTGGCGCGCCCGCCGGTCCCAATCCTCGCGCATCCGCTCCAACCAGTCCACGAATTCAGAATAGAACACGGCCGAGGGATGAGCGCGGCGGCGCTTGTGCGCCCGGCCCCGCTCCCGGCAAGGTTGCCAGATTCAGATCTCCCGGACTACTTCAAATCCCATCAGCCGTCCCATGCGCTCGATGGACCGCACGTGGTCGCCATAGAAGACCACCCGGTGGAGGCCGGCGGAAAAGCTTTGCAGCCACCTCTCGGCGTCGCTGACGCGTGTCCGGATTTGGGTGCGGCAGCCGCGGTCGCTGTCTGTCACCGGGCCCGTAACTTCCGCGGTGGAGACCAGCATGCGCCGCGGGCTGGTGAAGCGGGCCACGGTGACGGTCTCCGCCGAAGGCATCAGCACCTGCAATACCGCGCCTTCGTTGGTCTCCAGGTGGTTCCGGATGATGTAGGGGAATGACGGTCCGTCGATTCCTTTCATCTTGGTGGCGGCCACGCAGTGCGCGTGGATCACCTCATTGCGGCTGACGTCGAACACCGGGTCGGAGACGAAGCCCGGCATGCCCGAGAACGAGGTGATCAGCATCTGGGTCATGAGCGAAGCCAGGTCCGCCTCGCAGACGCCATACAACCCCGCGTCGTTGAACTTCGACCATGCGATGCAGGGATAGCCCGGCAGGGTGGGGGCCGGAATCGACCCGAAACAGTCAATCGTGAAGGCGTTGGCCTGTTCGCGTTTCAGCATTTCTCCCAGCCCCAGATAGAAACGCACGCCGTCGCTGATCTCCTTCCGGGACGGCTCTACGACGCGCAACGCGCCCCGGATGAACTCATCGGCGGCCTGCTTTGCTTCCTTTTCGCTGACCGAATCGAAAGCGCTTTGCAAATCGGACTTGGAGACGAATTTGAACTGCGTGCCGAAGTGCTTGGCGAAGCCGTCCGCCGCGACCTTGCGGTTCTCCGTCGCGGCTGCGGCCACCAGGGCCTTGCTGTTGCGCATGTGATGTACGGTGCGGAACATCCGCATGTAGGGGTCCAGGTCGCCGTAGCTGCTGGAGGCCACGACCTCCAGCTTGCGCCCGGCGGCTCGCAACCCGGCGATGCTCGACCAGGCATGCGTGGCATAAGGGCGCGAAAAGAACAGGGCCGGGACCTCGAGCGAATTCACCAGGGTCTGGAGCGGCGGCGTCGGTTGCGCTATAGGCACGATCAGGACGCCGTCGACAGTGCCGGTCTTGGCCAGCCAGGCCTTGACCTCCTCGGGCGACCGCAGCAGCTCGCCGCCGGTAAACCGCACCGAGTCGGCATTCTTGCGTTCCACCTCGGCAAGGCGGGCTTCGACTTCGGCGACTTCTTTGGCTTGGTCCAGCGTAGGCTTAGGCCAGTGGGGCTGCGGAGCTCCAAGATAAACCTTGGCGACCGCTGCCGGACCGTTCCAAGGCAGCTGGGCCGCTCCGGCGGCATCCAGCCGGAGGCGTGAGAACGCGGCAGCCACGAGCGCTGCACTGAATTCTCTGCGGGTCATAGGGCATAGGGTATGGAGCATGGCGTTCCTCTTTTGCCGGCAACGTCCACAGCGGGCCGCTGCGACCGAAGCCGCAGCGGTTCGGGATCTGCCGGGCGTCGTTCATTCTACACCCGGCGCGTTGAGCTGGAGCGCGCAGTCGTGCGGGCTGGATGGCGTTGGGACTCCCGTACCGTTCGGGATTGCGTTGCTCTGCCGGCGTGACCGCCGGCATGGCAAGCCTGGCGGCTTGCTCCACTTTGCAGCGGCGGTTTGAGCTCGAGCGTGCAGTCGTGCGGGCTGGATGGCGTTGGGACTCCCGTACCGTTCGGGATTGCGTTGCTCTGCCGGCGTGACCGCCGGCATGGCAAGCCTGGCGGCTTGCTCCACGGAGGGGGCGGACACGCTGGTCCGCCCCTACACGGGGCGGCATTGGGTTGCGCGGAGGGCGGTGGGTAAAGGGGGCCAAGGCCGGCTGGAAAGCCGGCCGCAGGTTAGAAAGCCTGCCCCACTTGGGGCGGCGGTTTGAGGTGGAGCGCGCAGTCGTGCGGGCTGGATGGCGTTGGGACTCCCGTACCGTTCGGGATTGCGTTGCTCTGCCGGCGTGACCGCCGGCATGGCAAGCCTGGCGGCTTGCTCCACGGGGAACGGCGCCTTTTCGAGAGCATGCGAGAGCACGGAGATCGCAGGAGAAAGGGCGGACACGCTGGTCCGTCCCTACAAAGCACGGCATTGGATTGCGCGGAGGGCGGTGGGTGAAGGGGGCTAAGGCCGGCTGGAAAGCCGGCCGCAGGCTAGAAAGCCTGCCCCACATTGGGAGCCTGTCCCGCAAAGAGCAGCCGCAGGCTAGAATGTTTTCCCACGAGAAGTGGCCAGCACGGTGGAAAGAACCGCGCAACATCAAATAAGCGGCCTTACGTAAAAGTGGTTGCTCCACGGTGGTGTTGGAGGTTTCTGATGGAGAGGGGGTTGGCGTCCCCAGCGGGATTCGAACCCGCGTTACCGCCGTGAAAGGGCGATGTCCTAGGCCGGGCTAGACGATGGGGACGGCTTCAAGCCGCAGGGATTGCTGCTTCTTTTAATCTAGCGGCCCGGCTGCGGCCGCGTCAACCGCGCTCCGGGTTGCCTGCCCGCTGCTGATGTGCTGCGCCTCTGGCCGCCCTTCGCGGCCCCATTGCGGGCAGTTGGGCGTTGCGAGGGCCCAGCTCTGGCGCTCTGCTTTGTCACCGAACCAGATCCTCGCCGCCTTGGGCTGAAATACACAGACGCCCGCCGGCCGGAGCGTCTCCGTCCCCCGCCGGCGGGCTAAGTCACGGTTCCCGCCGCGCGATCAAACGGGCAACCTCCGGGACTGGGGAGCTCAGAATATGAGTTTCATCCCCAGCTCCACTTGGCGGCCGGTCACATTCCCCATGGACATCGTCTGGGCGCCGAAAGTGGCCGTCGGAGCGCCCTGGTAAAGGGTCTTGCCGAAATTGGCGCTGGTCGGGCTGGTATCCGGGTTGCCTCGATTCAGACGGTTAGTGGCGTTGTAAGCGGCCATCTTCAACTCCGCCTTCAGCTTTTCTGTAAGAGCGAAGGTCTTGGCAAGCGTTCCGTCAATCATATGGAAGCTCGGCCCGGTAAGGCCCGGGTATTGCCACGGGTTGGTCCGAATCATGTAGACGCCGGACGGCACCGGGGTGATCTTGGTCGTGTCGAACCAACGCTCTGGCCTGGGGTTGGGAATCGTCGGATCCCCGGTGGCGACCGCCTTGGGGAAGCGCAAGTACGCTCCGGAGGTGTACGTGTACAGTCCTGTGATGTTCCAACCGCCGATCACGCTGTCCAGAACCTTCGGAGCAGAGCCATAGAGCTTCCGGCCGCGCCCGATGGGCAGCTCCCAGGTGCCGGCGGCCGTAATCCGGTGACGCGGCTGATTGCTGTCGAGGTAGGTTAGTTCGTTGTTGAACTGGGCCAGCTCGTTGAAGTGCACTGAGGTCTTTTCTTTGATGTAAACATAGGCAGCCAGGAAATTCCAGCCTCCCTTAAAGGCTCTCTGGGCCTTGAACTCCAGCGAGTGATAGCGCTCTGGAGCCCCCAGGGTTCCGACCTCATACAGGCCTCCATAGTGCGGGTAAGGCACAAGCAGGTCTTGCAGCGTAATCGTTGGACGGTTCCGCAGCGGTCCTGGGAAGAGAGTCGAATTTAGGTACTGATAGAACGGGTTAGCAACGCTGATCCGCACTGCGCCTTGTTCGCGTTCCAGAATCCGCGGGTCCGACATGTTCAGGTTCATCCGCGTGTAGTGTTGGTTGCCGATGTTGATAAACCAGGTGAAGGAGCCCACGATGTCCCAGGGCAACTGGCGTTGGAGATTGAAATTGAAGCGGTCGTTGCGCGCCTTCTTGAGCGGTTCCCGCGGATACCAAAGCAGGGAATCCCCGCCCCGGCCGAGGTTCGGGCCATAGCCCTTCCCAAGCACGGGCAGCAGCGGGTTCACATCCGCCGGGAAAGGATCCGAAATCTTCTGCTGAGGAACCCCCTCCCGCAAAGGCGCAGTGTTCTGGTACCGGCGCATGCCGAAGAACGGCGGCTCCAGGAAGCTGACTGTCTCAAACCCACTGACTGGCGCCTGGCTCAAGACATGCTGGTAGGCGACTAGGAAGCGTCCATAGCCGATGCGCAGCGCAGTACGGTCATCCAAGCGGATGGCAATGCCGGCCCGCGGCATCGGCGCCAGTTTTTGGGGATCCCACATTCCGGGCTTATCCTTGCTAGTCCACAGCCAAGCGCCGTTCCACCGATAGAATCCGCTGCCGCCCACCAGCGCCAGGGCTTGGGCCGGGATCGACGGTGGATTCGCCTTCATCTCCGGCACGGGCGCCGAGAGGTCAAGTCCGCGGGAGAAGTTGTAGTTTGGGTCGTACCAGGCAGTTTCATATTCGTTCCGGAAGCCAAGATTGAGCGTAATACGCCGGCTAACTTTCCAGTCATCCTGAATAAACATGCCCCAAAACTGCACATGGGGATCCGGCGCCGGTCCGCCAATTACCTGAGAGGAGTCGTCCAAGGCGCCCAACAGGAACGTGGCGAACCCGTCGCCATAGCTCCTTACGTTGGGGCTCACAAAAGTATCGGCCGTCAAGCCCGTTGGGAAGAAGAACCGCTCCGTGTTGCCCACAAAGGTGACCCCATAACTCCTCCGGTACTCCAGGCCTACCTTCCAGTAATGCGAGCCCCGCTGCTGCGCCGCCCGGCCGAAAGCTTTAAAGGCCTTAGGCCGCTGGTCCCAATAGAATCCGGGGCCGCCGAATACCCCGCGGCCGCCGATGTTCAAGTAGGGGAAGTAAATCGGGACGCCTTTGGAGGCGTCGTGATTGACCTTGTACCATGGATTGTTCGGCCACAGCGACGCCCAGCCCTGGCTGCCAAAAACCGGCGACACTCTGGCATCCACGATGTTGTCCCAGCTTCCTCGAAAGCTCATGACGGTACGGGGTGTCGCCGTCCAAATCGCCTCCCCCGAAACCTGGTTGGCCTCCCGCAGGCTGCCCGTGGGGACAAAGAGGCTGGAGTTATTCGGAGTTGGGTTGGTCTGCGTGTTGTCCGTGTGATAACGGCCGACGCGGCCGTAGACCTTCCAGTTGTCATTGATGTGGTAATCCACGCGCTCCGAGAAGTTGTAGTAATCCCAACTGTTCATTACGGCTTTCTTGAAGTTATTGACGCCGGTGATGTTGTCGCCAGGGTTGTTGGGCCCCCAGAACTGATTGAGCAGCCGGTCCGCGAACGGATCGAAGCGGGCGCGCGGCACCAGGTTGTTGGCGAACGGAGTTCGCACAAACTTGCCGGTGTTTGGATCCAGGCGGGTCGTCCATGGATCATAAATGGTCCGCAGACCGCCATCAATGTTATACGACTGCGAAAAATCTCCCTGGCGCTCCTTGTCCGTAGGTAAGGTAGTCACTAAACTGCCCGGCGAGCGGACTTTCCAATATTCAAGCGAGAAGAAGCTAAACAGCTTGTTCTTGACAATGGGATTGCCCAGGGTCGCTCCCAGCATGTGCTGCCGCGTCGAGCTATAAGTCATGCGCGTGCGGTCGGCGATGGCGTTTAGCCAGGGGTAACGGCCCAAGTAGAAAGCCGAGCCGTGCCATTCGTTGGTCGCGGATTTCAGGGTGACGCTGACCAGGCCGCCTGCGCTGTGTCCAGACTCCGCGTCGACCGGGTTCTGCGACACCGTCACCTCCTGAACCGCATCGATGTTCGGCGGATAGCTGTTTTTGTGGCCGATGCCGATCGGGCTGCCGTCCACCTGCAAGTCGTTCTTGAGGTTTGTGCCGCCGCCGAGGTCAACGCTGTTGGCCGCCCAGGAGTGGAAGGGCTGCATCTCGCCGCGGGTATTGATTGCCGACGGCGCAAGCAGCGTCAACTTGAATGGGTTCCGGTCGATGCGCGGCAGTTCCACGGCAAGCCTCGAGTCGACGGTAAAGTCCTTTGCTGCCGTAGTGAACTGCACCGCCACGGGCGTCTCGCTGACCGTGACCGTCTCTCGCACAGTCCCTGGCACAAGAGTCACGTCCACCGTGATGTCTCCCCGCGTCTGCATCACGATGTTTTCCTGCACAAAGCGGTTGAACCCGGTGAATTCCACCGAGAGCGTGTAAGTGCCGGGGTCTACCAGGTCGAACACGTAGACGCCGGTTTCGCTGGTTTGCCGGACTGTCTTTGTGCCCGTTTGCACATTGAGCAGTGTAACCGTGGCTCCGGCCACCACGGCTTGGCTCTGGTCCATTACAACTCCTGAAATGCGGCCCCGGAACCCCTGCCCAGCGGCCGTCAGACAAATTACCAGCAGCGCCAAGGCGCACTGCACCTGTTTAAACCGATAAATTGTTTTCATCTCGCCTCACCTTTCCGGCGGCGGGGCCCCTCTCCGCCGCCGGGTGCTATTATATGGCGGACATGGCCGGAGGTCAAGCTTTTTTTATTTGGGATTTTCGATCCAAGTACATGCCGGTCGATCCGGGCTGCGAGTGTCGACCCCCGAGGAAAAGGAGAGCCCGGGCGAGCAGGCTCAAGCCGGCAGATAAGCCGGTCCTTAACGGTGGATTCCGAGTAGCTGGCAAGCGAAATGCCTCTATAACAGTAGCTTGCAATTCTCTGCTGGGGCGCAAGTCTGAGCAGGAAGGCCGTGACAGGCGCCTGAGCATGGGGCCGATGGGGCCACGGTGTGTCTTCCTTCCGGCGGTGTAGCCCCCTTGGCCAGGTCAGAGAGATAGGCTTACCGGGGCGATCTCACCCGGATTCCGGTCTCGAAGCCCTTGCCTTCCGCGGTGGGTGTCGCCCTCACCAGGGCCTGAGTGTGGGGCCCGGGAGCGATAACCTGGTTGCCTTCGATCGACACGTTCTCGCATTCGGTCAGCCAAATGACGGCGTTTCGATCCAGGCCCCAGTTGTTCGGCCAGTTATAGGGCGGACGATGATGGGGCCGTACGAAGCGGTTATTTCGCACGACGACGTCACGGGCGGAAGTAACCATCAGGTTCACCCCGTTGATGTCTTCGACGGTATTGTTTTCGATGAGAATATTGCGGTGACCGCGGGAGGGGATCGCCCTGCGGCGGTCGCGGTCCCAGGCAGCCAGCATGATAGCTCCGTTATCATGCGAGTAGTAAGCGACCTTTCGGACGACATTATTGCGAACCACAACGTTTCTGCTATAGCAAGCCTCCGCCCACCAGAACTCCGGTGTGATCACAATGCCGCCGATGGTGCTCCCATCGACCAGGTTGCCTTCCACCAATCCGTCCTCGGCCTTGAGCAACATGCCCCGGGCGCGATGATTTCGAATTACGTTGTTGCGGACAACATAGCCGCTTCCAAGCGCCGAAACATTGCTCAGCATCCAGTCAAAATCGGCTTTCCGGGGCGGCTCGAAGCGGATCCGGGCGTATGGCCCCGCCGTGATGTCTCCGATGGTTGAACGCTCTGTCTTGCCCTTGAGCTGGAAGTCTTGGTCGCTGTCGGCTTCGATGAGCCGGACTTCGCCCACCGGCACATTGAGCCTGTCGAAAAGCCGCAGCACATCGCCCGAGCGAAACGCATCCCGGGGGGCCCGCGCCAGCCGCAATGTTCCCTCGCCTGCGGCAACCACCAGATAGTACGAGCCATGGATCGCGATGGCGTCGTCCGGCATGGCTTCAAAATGGCATTCCTCGATCCGGGGCCCCTTGCGCACGTTGGCGCTGTGGAATGCGTCGGCCACCGTGGAGAACAGCGGCTCGGCAGTCGCGCCGGCGGGCTTGGGGCCCGGCTTGACGGTAATCCTGCGGTACACATTGCCTCCGTCCCCTCCGCTCTCCACGATTCCGGCAAAGGGCGCGGAGTTGATGGTCACTTCCTCGATCTGGAGTTCACTGCAATTTCGGATGCTGATGGCGTGGCGGCGCAAGCGGCCCCGGAAGGCCATAAGATCGCCAGTGGAGACCGGATAGACGTCCGGGCCGCTTGGGCGCGGCCAGTGCAGGCGGAAACGCCGGGGTCCGATGCGCTCCACCCGGGACGGACTCAAGTCCACCAAACCGGCTTTCCAGCAGCGTGTCGCGGGGTCCATCACGTAGCTGGTGGGCCGCTCCGGGAAGTATTCCGCATTGTCCAGTTCCAAATAGCCGCCGTCGACCGCCAGCTCGTACCAACTGCCGTCCTCCGCGATGGCTGTGATCCTCCCCTGAGTGAAGGGCAGGGGTTCGAAGCGGAGCGTTGGGCCACGCAACTTGACGCGGCGGCAGTTTTCAAAAACCAGCCCCCCTTTGCGGGGCTCGGGAAAGACAAGGATCACCCCGCGCGCATCGATTTCCAAATCAGCGATTCCCGCAAAAGTGAGAGGCGCTTCTTCACCCGCCGTAGTGATGCGGTACGTGCCCGGTTCCAGGACGATCTTTCGAGCTCCCCGCTTCCAATGCTCCGCAATCGTGGAGGCTAAGGACTCAGTCGCGGAAGGCTGGATCCGCACTTCCGGCGACCCCGCCGCCCACAGGCTTGGCACCATGAAACCAACGGCGAGAAGCCGGCACAACATACGCCACCTCCCCTCAGCCCTGCAAAGCAGGCCCGAACTTTCAGCCGGGGATTATAACATACCGGCAGAGCACGCGGGACGGCCTAAAGAGCGCCACGCGGCAAGGTTTCTGCCCCCGCAGGACAGAAAGCCCCCTGGTTTGCAACTAGACGATTCCGGCTGACAGACCCAAACCGGCCGTGCCGCCATGGCCTGCTTGCACCGTTGATTACCGCGCGAGGGGCTGATAACATCAGCAAGACTGCGATGTGGACTCAGGACTACACCCCTTTGGGCGGCAGCCTGGCGTGGTCGGCGCTGGCCGCCGCGCTTCCGATCTTCGTGCTGCTTTATCTATTGGGCATTCGCCGCAGGCCTGCCTGGCAGGCAGCGTTGAGCGGATTGGGCGCAGCCGCAGCCGCCGCCGTACTGATCTATCGCATGCCGGTGGGCACCATGGTGAGCGCGGTGGGCTACGGCGCGGCGTTCGGATTGTTTCCGATCGGCTGGATCGTTTTCACGGCGATTCTGCTGTACCGGCTAACGGTCGAAACCGGCAAGTTCGAAATCATCAAGGACTCGATCGGCAGCCTCACGCAGGACCGCCGCTTGCAGGCTCTGCTCATCGCCTTCGCCTTCGGCGCGTTCATTGAAGGCGCGGCGGGATTCGGGACGCCGGTGGCGGTGGCGGCGGCCATGCTGACGGGGCTGGGCTTCTCGCCGTTTTATGCGGCGGGGATTTGCCTGCTGGCCAATACCGCGCCGGTGGCTTTCGGCTCGATCGGCACGCCGGTGATCACGCTGGCGGCGGTGACGGGCCTGCCGCTCGAGAGGCTCAGCGCGGGCGTGGGCCGGATCTGCGCGCCCATCTCACTGTTCATCCCGGCGTATCTGATCGGGGTGATGGGCGGGTGGAAGGCCTCGCGGCGGGTGCTGCCGGCGATCGCGGTGTGCGGAACGTCGTTCGCCGTGACGCAGTTGCTGGTCTCCAACTACCTGGGCCCGCAGCTCACCGACATTCTGAGCTCGCTGGCGACCATGGGCTCGCTGGTGGCGCTGCTGGCGGTCTGGAAACCGAAAGACCACTTCGAGCTGGCCGGCAACGCCGTGGCGCAGACAGCGTCGCCACGCCATGCCCGCAGCGAAGTGCTGCATGCCTGGAGTCCATACATCGTCTTGGTGGTCATGGTTCTGCTCTGGGGATTTTACAAAGGACCGCTGAATCAGGTGAGCCTGGTCTTCCCATGGCCCGGGCTGCACGAGAAGGTGATTCAGACGGCGCCGGTGGCCGCTTCCCCGACGCCGTACCGCGCGATCTTCCGCTTCGAATGGCTGGCGGCGCCGGGTACCGCGTGCCTGATCGCCTGCGTTCTGGCGGCGGTTTTGCTGAAGATGAGCCCCGGCGCTTTCCTGCGGGTGCTGGCGAAGACCTTCCGCCAGATGTTCCTCTCGCTGGTCACGATCGCCTCGGTGTTGGCGCTGGCGTTCTTGATGAACTACAGCGGGGCTACGGCGACGCTGGGCCTGGCCTTTGCCGCCACCGGGATCCTGTTCCCGTTCTTTAGCGCGTTGTTGGGGTGGCTTGGTGTGTTCCTAACGGGCTCGGACACCTCCGCCAATGCGCTGTTTGGGAACCTCCAAGTCGTGACCGCGGGGCGGCTGGGCTTGAGCCCGGTGCTGATGGCCGCGGCTAACTCAAGCGGCGGGGTGATGGGCAAGATGATCAGCCTCCAGAGCATCGCCGTGGCGGCCGCGGCCACGGGAATGCGCGCGGCAGAGGAAGGCAAGCTGTTCCGATTCACCCTGCGGCACAGCATTGTGCTGGCGTCCGCCATCGGGCTGGTGACCGTTTTCTACGCCTACGTCATGCCGCAGTGGGCGCCTTGATGCCCGGATCCGGCGGCTCCGCTATACTGCCGGTTTGCAGGCGACTCTCACACACAAGCCGTTGCTGATTGGGATTGCGGGCCCGTCCTGCGCGGGGAAGACCGAGCTGGCCACCAGACTGGCGGCGGAGCTGAACGCGCCGGTGCTGCCGCTCGACTCCTACTACCGGGACTTGGCCCATCTGCCTTTCGAGCAGCGGGCGCGGTGGAACTTCGACGTGCCCGAAGCGCTCGATGAAGAGCTGATCGCCGAGCACGTGCGGCGGCTTGGAGAAGGGCAGGAGATCGAAGCGCCGGTCTACGACTTCACGCGGCACGTGCGAAGCCATGAAGTACGCCGGATCCGGGCGGAACGGTTCGCCGTCGTTGAGGGACTGTTCACGCTGTACTGGGAGAAGGTGAGAAGCCTGCTGCCGGTGAAGATCTACGTCGGCGCGCCGGAGGAGGTGTGCCTGGAGCGGCGCCTGGAGCGGGACGTGCGGGAGAGGGGCCGAACGCCGGAGTCGGTGCGCGAGCAATTCCGCTCGACCGTGGCTCCCATGGCGCGGCTTTACATTCTGCCCACCGCGGCTTACGCGGACCTGATCCTGAGCGGCGTGCAACCCCTCGAGGAATCGGCGGCCGCGGCGCTGCGGCTGATCCGGGAGAGGGCTTGAATGCGGGTTGCGGCCATCGCCGATGACACTACCGGAGCGCTGGAAGTGGGGGCCAAGCTGGCGGCGGCAGGCATCCGGACCATCGTGGCCGGGGGCCTCTTTACGAAGAAGGACGCCGAGGCGCTGGTGATCGACGCGCGGAGCCGGCGCATGGCTCCGGAGGAGGCCTACCGGAGGGTGAGGGAACTGGCCTGGGAACTCCGGCGAGCCGGAGTGGCGCATCTTTATAAGAAGACAGATTCGACGCTGCGGGGCAATATTGCAGCGGAGTTCCAGGCGCTGGTGGAGGTGTTCGGCGACCGGCTCCTGCTGTATGTGCCGGCCTACCCGCAGATGGGCCGCACGGTGCGCAACGGCGAGTTGTTCGTCTACGGGAAGCCGTTGGCGGAAACGGAGTTTGCCCGGGACGCCTTGAACCCGGCCACGGAGGGCAATCTCCCGGCGCTGCTGGCTGCCGGATGCCGCGCTCCGGTGCGGCTGGTGGCGGACCTGGCAGAACTAGAGGGAGTGCTGCGGGAAGCGCCGGGCGGAAGCCTAGTGGTCTGCGACGGGGCCGTGGTGGAAGACTTGGAGAAGGCAGCGCAGGCGATGGTTGCATCGGGGAGGCTGTGCGTGGCCGCGGGCACAGCCGGGTTTTGCCGGCCGTGGGCAGAGGCGCTGCCGCTGCGGCGGAGAGCGAAGCGCTGGGAGGCGAAGGCACGCCGCTGTCTGGTTGCCAGCGGGAGCCGGAATGCGGCAACGGCACGGCAGCTTGCCCGGGCGTGCGAGCTCGGCATGCCGGCATGGCAATTGCCGGATAGCGCGGCCGGCGATGAAGCCACCGTTCAACGACTGGTTGCGGCGTTGCGCAAAGAGCCTTGGGCAGCGCTGGCCACCTCGGGCACGAGCCCCGAGGATGTTTCGCTTCGGATGGGGAGCATGGTGCGGCGGGTTGTCGAGCAAGTGGAGCTGGACGGTTTGGTGGTGTTCGGCGGGGACACTGCGGCGGGCGTGCTGCGGGCTCTGGGTGTTGAGGAGCTGGAGCCGCTCGGGGAGCTGCTGCCGGGAGTTCCGCTGTCATGGATTGAGTTCAGGGACAGGCGCCTGGCGTTCGTGACCAAGGCAGGCGGCTTTGGCGGCGAGGAGCTGGTGGGAGAACTGCGCAGGGCGTTGGGAGAAGACCGATGATTTTCGGCATCACGATGGGCGATTCGAGCGGGGTCGGGCCGGAGATCCTGTTAAAAGCTTTCCGGGATGGGCGGTTGCGGCATCCGGTGATCGCGTTTGGCGATCTGGAGGTGCTGGGGCGATGCAACCAAGAGCTCGGCTATGGCGTTCCCTTGCGGCGGATTTCCAGCCCGGCGGAGTTCCTGGAGGGGCCGCTCAATGTGATCGATGCGGGCATCCTGCGAGGCTGTGATGTAACCCCGGGACGGCTTTCGGCGAAGAGCGGAGCGGCGGCCCGGCAGTACGTGATTGCGGCAACGAAGGCGGCGCTGGAAGGGTCGATTGCGGCCGTGGTGACGCTGCCCATGAACAAGGAGGCGACCCAGCTCACGGATCCGCATTTCACCGGACACACCGAGCTGATCGCAGCGCTGTGCGGCGCGTCGGAGGCGACGATCATGCTCGCCAGCGAGCGGCTCATTGTGACGCACGTGAGCACGCACGTCTCGCTGCGGGAGGCGATTGCGCGCGTGCGGCGGGAGCGCATTGAGCGGGTGATCCAGATGACCTGCGAGGCGGTGCGGAGGTTGCGGCCCAACCCGCGCGTGGCCGTGGCGGGCCTGAATCCGCATGCCGGAGAGAATGGCCTGTTCGGCAGGGAAGAGATCGAGGAGATCCGCCCGGCCGTGGAATGGGCTCAGCGCCAGGGTCTGCCTGTGGAAGGTCCCGTGCCGCCGGACACGGTTTTCTATCTGGCGGTAGAGCGCAAGCGTTATGAAGCGGTGGTGTGCATGTACCACGACCAAGGGCACATACCCCTAAAGCTGCTGGATTTTGAGGGAGGCGTGAATGTGACGCTGGGGTTGCCCATCATCCGAACCTCGGTCGATCATGGGACGGCTTTTGACATCGCCTGGAAGGGCCTGGCATCGACTCGGAGCCTGGTGGCTGCGCTGGAGATGGCGGCGGCGCTGGCCGGTGGGAAGGGGTAGGGTGGGGCTGTAGTCGGGGCGCAGGACTGGCGGCTCACGCTATTGCGGGCAGAGCTGGGGCGTGCTTGGAGTGGCAGCTCTGCGGTCTGGTGGGGATGCTTGGTTGGGCTTGCTGGTTGGTTGGGTTTTCTGGGCTGTTTTGGCTGCTTTTTGACTCCTTTTTGGGCTGGTTGCTGGTTTTGGTTGCCTCTTTTTTTCTTTAAGTTAGGAGGCCTCCTCCCGCCTGCTCACCCCCGGCGGCCGGCTTCAGGG
>Ga0308411_10000669_pt1 | contig 22978 bp, 20 predicted proteins | sample HotsprottomLayer_2_FD_203530 | JGI IMG/M metagenome (GOLD analysis project Ga0308411, IMG submission 203530) | Hot spring phototrophic mat microbial communities from Octopus Spring, Yellowstone National Park, Wyoming, United States -... | ecosystem: Environmental > Aquatic > Thermal springs >...
AGCCACCTACCAATTCCTGCTCGCACTCCGGCAGATCGAAAGGCACGCGATTGCACTCTGCGAAGATGCAAATGGCAAACAGCAGAGTGGCAAGCGGCTGCGTGAAGAAGAACCAGCCGTTTTCTACTTGGTGTTGGATGATTCGCTCGGCATTCAAAGTGCCGGTCAGGAGAAAGACTCCCAGCACCGACATGCCCATAGGGATCTCATAACTGATGAGTTGAGCACTCGATCGCAACGCGCCCATAAAGCTGTACTTGTTGTTGCTTGACCAACCGGCCAGAACGATGGCATAAGCCGCTAGACTGCCGATGGCAAACACGAAGACGATGCTGATGTCTGTCCCTGGAGCCACCACGAATTGCAGGGTGCGATTGTATTGCTGCACCTGTGCTTCGTAAGAGGGTTTCCCCTTGGCCTCGGCCCAGGCACGGTCAGCAGCCAGCACGATGGCCCGCTCGGTTTCGCTGATCGGCCAGATGGCATCGTAGCGATCCTTTTCCGCGAACTGCTTGTCCTTGACGATCTTTTCAACCGCTTGCTGGCGTTGCTCGGGGGTCAACGCTTTCTGCGAGAGCGAAACCTGTTCCGGAGTGCGACGGTCGAGCAATACGGGCACTGGAGTGGTTGCGCCAAAGGGGACGACAGCAATCGCCAGAGTCGCTGTACCCACAGCAATCATGGGAGCGAACAAGTAGAACAACTTGTCCACATGGTTGGGGATGACCTGCTCCTTGAGCAAGAACTTCAACCCATCGGCAATAGGTTGCCCCAGTCCACCGAGGTGTTTGAGCAGCGTGAAGGGGAAGAAATTGAAGCCCAGATCGAGACCTACTCGATTCGGGCCGATGCGATCCTGCGCCCATGCCGAGATTTTCCGCTCAGCCAGAATCGAATAAGCGCAAGCTCCCTGCACTGCGCCCATAAGAGCAGCAATGATCACTAGAGTCACGACGAAAGGCAACCAAGTGACCCAGGTCAGGTCAGCGATACCAAGCCAGTCGAGAACAAAGCTGAAGTCCATCGGTGATCTCTTGCTGAAGGCGAATCAGACGATCGGCTCACTTACTGCTTAGGAAGATGCCATATTCACCAAGTTCCTTGCCGGCTAGTGCCGCAAAGGCCGGAATCTCCGCTGCCATCTCGGCGCGAAGGGGCTTGATCTGTAGCAGACCTCGCCGTTCTGCTAGGTCGGCAAAAGTCTGGCCATCGGTGCGACATTCTCCAGTAGGAGTGACTCCGGCGTGCAACGCTTGCGCCAAATCGGCATGGTTGACCACTGTGCCGTCCTTTTCGGCGAACGCGCCGGCAGGCATGATCAGGTGGGCGAAAGCACTGACCGGCGAGGGTTCCAGATCTTGCAACAGAACCGTGGGCACCTTCTTCAAGGCTTCAGCCTGTTCGGTAGTGATCCATCCCTGTTCGGTCGGAGGATAACCGGCCGCCAGATAAACGAGTTGCAACTTGTCCTCGTTGGCCTGACGGATCACTTCATCAAATGCGATCACCTGGCCCTGGAAGTGTTGCAGCACGCGTTCCACGCCCTTACGATTGGGGCACTTCTCGGCGCGAATCGTGAATTTGACCGGCTGCACCGGCCGTCCTTTGGAGTCTTTGGGATAGGTATCGTCTTCGCCGACAATGGGCACTGGCCCCAGAGCCAACTGCACCGCTTGCGTTAGACTCTTGAGATATTTGGCGAGCAAGTAGGCCTCTTCGCAAGTCAAGAAGGGGGACAGAACGGCCACGACCCCAAAGGCATTCTTGCTAATTGCATCGCGAATCCGGCTACGCAACTCTATGATGGCCTCGGCATAGCTAATGGGCTGATGCTTGTTGTCTTTGAGCAACAGCGGCTTGAGATAGCGACTCTTAGAATTGACGTAGTGGTATCCCAATCGGCCGTCATCACACATGAAGTGCCCTTGAGCCTGGGGATTGTAACGCGGTCGCAGGCGATAGACGATGTTCTTGTTGCCGTCGAGATGGATACTGCATCCTGTGGAGCATCCGGTGCAGACGCTATCGACTGTTTTGAGATTCCAAACGCGATGCTTGTAGAGGAAGTCCTTGCTGCACAGTGCGCCGACGGGGCAGAGATCGACTACGTTGGTCGCTAGCTTGTTGTTGAGAGGCTGACCAGGGAAGATGTCGATTTCCGAGTGGTGTCCACGGTTGATGATCTGCAACTCTGCGGTTCCAGAGATTTCGCGTGTGAAACGAACGCATCGTGAACACATGATGCAGCGATCAGTGAACAACGTCACGTTGTTGCCGATGTAGTCCTTGTTGGGCGGCGTATTCTTCTCGTCGATCATTCGGCTGGTGGCCTTGCCGAACTGATAGGTGTAGTCTTGCAACAGGCATTCGCCAGCCTTGTCACAGACCGGACAATCGAGAGGGTGATTCAGGAGAATGCCTTCCAGGGTCTGTGCTTGAGCGTCTTTGGCTCGGCTGCTATTGGTGACCACGACGGTGCCGTCTTTGACGAGAGTCTGACAGCCGGGCACGACTTTGCCGGGTATCATGCTAATCGTGCCATCCGGCTTGCGTTCGCCGACTTCTACCAGACACATGCGGCAGGAAGCGACCACCGTCAGGGCAGGATGCCAGCAGTAGTGCGGGATGAAGACACCGGCCTTTTCAGCGGCCTGGATGCAATTGAGTTTGTCGGTGCCGATCTCCACGGGAACCAGGTGCAGAGTCTGTTGACCGACTTGCGCCTGGATCAGATTGGCGGGGTCTTTCCCGTTGGGAGTTGGCGTGTAGGAGACATAGACGGTGGCCATGAACAACACCTGAGTATGGTCAACGCCAGCCCGAAGGCGCGGCGGTTTGCAACGAGGGTAGGAGGCATATCGCCTCGGTCATGAATAGCAATCCAGATCCACAGTGGCGACGGTTATTTGTCGGGTTTGTCCGTTGAGGCGAAGTCGCAAGCTGTCAACGGATGTACTCGACTCAATGACTGCCAACTAGTTGCAACGAATGTTTCTTCTTACCGCTGCGGATGTAGGACTCGAACTCCGCACGGAACTTGCGAATAGCGTTCTTGACCGGCCAGCCTGCGCCGTCTGCCAGGCCGCAGATGGTCGTTCCTGGTGTGATGCCGATTCGCTCGCCTACTTCTTCGAGGATGTTCAGATCCTCGAATCGTCCCTGACCGCGCCGTAGACGCTCCATAATCTTGAGCATCCAGCCTGTGCCTTCACGACAGGGAGTACACTGACCACACGATTCGTGATCGAAGAACCGGCAGATGTTGTGTACCACATCGACGATGGAGGTGTCCTCGTCGAAGTAGGTCACGGCGGCCGTGCCCAAACCGAGGCAGCCGACCTTGGTAGGGCCGACAAAGTCCAGACGCGTGTCGAATTCCGCCTCAGTCATGATGCCCATACTGACCCCGCCAGGAATGCATCCCTTGGCCTTCTTGCCCTTCCAGATGCCGCCGCCGTGCTTCTCCAGCAGGTCACGCACCGTGATACCCAGAGGCAGTTCGACGCAGCCGGGCTTGTTGACGTGACCGGAGATGCAATACAGTTTCGGCCCATAGCTGCCGATATCGCGAGGATTCGATGGATCGGCAGGAACACCAATCGACTTGAACCAGTCCGGCCCTCGTTCGATGATGTGCGGTACACAGGCCAGCGTTTCGACGTTGTTAACGATAGTCGGCTTGCGGAAAGCTCCCTCGACGGCAGGGAAGGGCGGCTTGATACGCGGCCAGGCGCGCTTGCCTTCCAAGCTTTCGATCAAACCCGTCTCCTCACCGCAGATGTAGGCGGCAGCCCCACGATGGATGAAGACATCGAGGTTGAAGCCTTCCTTGCCGAGGATGTTCTTGCCCAGCAGGCCGGCGGCATACAACTCGTCGATGGCCTTTTGAGTCGCCCTCATGGCCGGGCCATATTCGTAGCGAATGTAGTAGTACGCCGTCGTCGCCCGAATAGCGTAAGCGGCGATCAGAATGCCTTCCAACACCTGATGCGGATCCTCGTGCATGAGAATGCGATTGTTGAAGGTGCAAGGCTCGCTTTCGTCCGCGTTGACGCACAAGTAGATCGGGCCGGGGTGATTCTTGGGCAGGAATGTCCACTTGACACCGCAGGGGAACCCCGCGCCGCCACGTCCGCGTAACTTCGAGTCGATCACTGCCTGAGTGACCTGCTCGGGAGTCATGTGATAGACCGCCTTTTCGAGGGCTTTGTAGCCGCCGTCGGCCCGATAAGCGTCTAGAGAGGGACTGGCCTTCTTGAGAATCCGACGCAATAGCACAGGCTCGAAATCCGCCATGTTCTCAGCAACTCCACCAGGGCGATAGAAGACAGATTACTTTTGCAATTCCGCTAGCAACTCATCGACCTTTTCAGGAGGAATTGGGCCGCGATCCTCGTCGTTGATCAGCACGGCGGGAGCATGTTCGCACACGCCGATGCACTCGGCAAATTCGACCGTGATCTTGCCGTCCGCAGTCGTTTCCCCCGGACGCACATGCAGTTTTTCGCAAACCGTGGCGAGCGTTTCCTCGCCGCCGAGCAAGGCGCAGGCCAGTCCGCGACAGACCCACAGGCGAGTGCGGCCGAGTTTGTTGTCCTCGCTGCGAAACATGCCATAGAAGCTCATGGTGTCGTGAACTTCTGCGGGAGCCAAGTCGAGCAGGTCGGCGATCTCGCGAATGGCTTCCAGGGGCACACAACGCAACTCGTCCTGAACCAGATGCAGTGCGGGCAGGGTCACTGCCTGCTTGGTAGGATAGCGTGGCATGTAGGCCCGGATCTTTTCACGCAATTCTTCTGATAGCACTGGCATAACAGTCTCGGCTCCCCAGGGGCCTGGCCTAATTTCTCAGCGATCTAGTTCGGCGGCGATGATGTTCAGACTACCCAGCACGGCCACCACATCCGACAGTTGATGGCCCTGGATCAGGTAAGGGAACAATTGGAAGTGAATGAACGACGGTGGTCGGGTTCGCGCACGGTAAGCCGTGGCACTACCATCCCCAACGATATAGAATCCCAGTTCGCCGTTGGGTGATTCAATAGCCGCATACACCTCATCGACTGGCGAGGTGAACTGACGATTGGTCATGATCAACTCGAAGTGGTGGATCAATCCCTCAATCGAGCGGTAGACCGACATCTGGTTGGGCAGAACCACCTTGCTGTTGACATCGACATTGACGGGGCCGCTCGGCAGGTTCTCGATGGCGGCATCAATGATCTTGAGGCTCTCGAGCATCTCTTGCATGCGAACCTGATAGCGAGCTAGGCAGTCGCCCTCGCGGGCACAGACAACCTGGAACGCTCCCGAGAGTTCCTCGTAGGCGAGGTACGGCTCATCTTTGCGGAGATCGCGAACTACACCAGCCGATCGTGCTAACGGGCCAGTCACGCTAAGATTGATGGCATCTTCCTTAGTGAGAACACCGATGCCCTTGCAGCGTTCGATGAAAATGCGATTGCGATTGAGCAACCGGCATACATCGGCATGCGCTTTGGGAAACTCCTTGACGAAGGTGCGAACCTTGGCAATCCACTCATCGGACACGTCGTTCAACAGGCCGCCCACTCGTGTGAAGCTGGGATGAAATCGCTGACCGGAGGCCAGTTCGTTGATGTCGTAGATCTTCTCGCGTTGACCGAAGGCATAGAGAAACGCGGTGAAGCCACCCAGATCCAGTGCCGCTGCCCCGCAGCACAGCAGGTGATCGTGTATACGCATCAACTCCGCGAAGATGGTGCGGATGTACTTGGCTCGTGGGGTCAACTCGATACCGAGCAGTTTCTCGACCGCGTGATGCCAGGCAATCTCATTAGCGACCGGCGAGATGTAGTTCATCCGATCGACGATGGTGACGTATTGGTTGAAGTCGAGATGTTCGCCAAGTTTCTCGAATCCGGAGTGCAAAAAGCCAATGTCCGGGACAGCCTTGACGACTGTCTCGCCATCGAGCGTTAGGATGAGCCGAAGGGTAGTGTGAGTGGCAGGATGTTGCGGCCCGAAGTTGAGGGTCCACAGATACTCCTTATCTAGTCCTTCCGGCGGAGCAATTACGTCGGCCAGCTCCAGAGGCATGCTAGAACTCCAGCAAGTGAAACGGTTTCAGGGCAGGATTCCAGTTGTCAGCAGCCATCCGTCAGCTTTCAGCCCGGATGATCGGCTGGAAGTTGTGGCGTTCTCCCTTGCCACGCAGTGGGTAGTCCTTGCGAAGCGGAAACGAGGTGAACTCGTCGGGAAGCAGAATGCGTCGCAGGTCGGGGTGGCCCTCGAAAACCACTCCGTACATGTCGTAGACTTCACGTTCCATCCAGTCCGAGCCACGCCACAGCTTCCAGACGGAGGGCAACTTCGGATCGGGATCGTTGGTGAAGGTCTTGACGATGATACGATGGTTGTTACTGGTGTTGACCAGGATGTACCAAACACCGTAACGATCCGTCGCGTCGGGATAGCGGAGGTAGTCGGCCGCGCCGAGTTCGGCAAGCATGTCGAAGCCCGCCTGGTTCTTGAGATATTCAAGCACTGCATAGACCTGGCCGGCATCGACTTGGATGCGGAAGTTGTCACGGAAGATCGACGTTTTGATTGTCGACTCACCGAATCGATTGCGAAGCTGGGCGACCACCTCGTCGAATCGGCTTTTATTGAGAGCGAACCGTTCCTGTTGCGTCATGTTGCCACTTCCCACGATCCAGAAGAAGCCCGTTGTCAATCTTGGAGCCGAGTTGCCGTGGCGAAGTTGCCCGGAGCCACTAGAGCCTTTGTCGGATCGACATCGGGCAGGCTGAAGCGCGGCCCCTCGTAGGTCGTTCGCTTGAGCGACTCGCTGGCATCCCACTTACCGGTCTTCTTGATGCGATCCTGGATGTCGAGTACCGCCTGGATCAACTGTTCAGGCCGAGGCGGACAACCCGGCACATAGACATCCACTGGAATGAAGCGATCGATTCCCTGGACGACAGCGTAGGTGTCGAAAACTCCACCTGAGGAGGCACAGGCTCCCATCGAGATGCACCACTTGGGTTCGGGCATCTGTAGCCAGATGCGTTGCAAGACGGGCAGCATCTTCATAACAATGCGACCAGCGACGATCATCAGATCGCACTGTCGCGGCGTGAAGCGCATGGCCTCAGAGCCAAAGCGGGCAATGTCGTGTCGCGAGGCTCCGGTGGCCATCAACTCGATGCCACAGCAGGCCGTAGCGAACGGCATAGGCCACAAACTGTTGCGACGCATCCAGTTGGCTAGATGGTCGAGATTGGTCAGCATGACGCTGTCCGAGAGTTCTAACGCCATTTGAAGACCCCCCTTCTCCAGGCATAGATATCCGCCACCACGACCCAGAACAGGAAGATTTGCACTTGCCAGAAGATCGGATCGCGGAAGCTGGCCGGTATGATCGAGCCACCCTGTTGGTAGGTTGCTGTCCAGGGATACAGAAACAGCAATTCGACATCGAAGACCAGAAACAGGATAGCGATCAGGTAAAATCGCACATCAAAACGCTGTCGGGCATCCCCGATGGGATCCATGCCCGACTCGTAAGGCATCTGTTTAACCGGAGTGACCTTGCGCGGCGCAACCAGATGGGCAACGGCGATGGCAGAAACGGCAAAGCCAATGACCACTACCAGAAAAATAAACACGGGGTAGTAGGTTGCCAGGTCGAAATCCATGAGACCCATTCCACCCAGGCCACGGAACCACATTGTGAAAAATTTCACGATGTGGGAGTAAAAAGAACCCTCGACACGCGTCGAGGGAACGGTCGTCTCACGGACGACCTCATTAGTACATATAGGAACCCGGCTAGAGCGGACAAGGAAAAACCGCCAGAAGCGGCAGCGATTCAACAGCAGCGAACTAGGACGACTGCCAGCAGCAGCATCTTGACGAACGGATCGGCCTGGACAATTGGACAGAATTCCAGCCGCAATCCTTCATCGGTGAGGCCGACCAGGGCCAGTGCATGTCCTGCTGAGTCGAGAATCTTCCAGCTGAGCTTTCCCGAGCGATGCAGGCCGGCTAACGGTTTTCGCCAAGTATCCAAGATTTGTCGACCAACCAGAATGCCGACCAGATAGTTTTCCGCATCCAATACACGCCAGCTTGGCCAGGGGAGCCACTGCCGTTGCAGGGCCATGACCAGCGGCTCTTGCAGTTCCTCATGAACGGTCAAGTTGCCGATTGTTTCCGTCCACCACGAACCTCGTACAGATCGAGCCTGACCCACAACCTGGCCGTCGGGTCGGCTCAAAATCACCTGGCCGGCACTTCGCCGCAAATACAGCACGCTCTGTTCGAGTAGACCAAACTCTAGAGTGGAACTCACGGGTAAGTTTCCATGCGGAAGACTTCCTCCATCGTCCAGCAGGCACAGTTGGCCTGCTTCTTTTTGTGCATGGTAGCTTGTCTGGCGTTCGTTGACAGCGCGATTGTCGGCAGTCACTTTCTGTGATGCCTTCGGCCCACTACGATGGTTCATCGCTCGCTGCTACTTTTTGCATTTGCCTGGGCGATTCCAATTTGACATCCTCCCAAGTGTAATCTAGGGTTAGAACGAATCGGTATTCCCCCCGATGTGGCCGAGCCGTCTCCCCTTTTGGCTCGTGTTCTATCCTCTTGCTATCATCGCGTTTTTTCGTTCCCGAACTGAGTCTCGGGTCGGTTCGGTTATTGAGCGACTGCGTTTCTATCGAAGCAGTCGCTAGAGACGACTGCTCTATCGAGGCGGTCGCCGGCATCCTCCACCGAGACAGGGGTTCCTGCTCGTGCCTGCACGACTGGGACTCCTGTTTTTGTTTTTCCTTGTCCAGCCTGTTCGACTCCGTTCTGTAGGGGTATATCAACTCTCGCTGCTGTTCGTCTTTGCTGGAGCTGCCTTATGGAACGACGCCCGCTGGGCAAAACGGGCCTGGAGCTTGCCGTCCTTTCCTTTGGTGCTTCGCCGTTGGGCGAGGAATTCGGGCGAATCGATCTGAAGGAAAGCACACGCGCTGTTCATGTTGCCCTTGATCTGGGCTTCAATTTTATCGACACCTCGCCGTTCTACGGTCGCGGCATGAGCGAGGTCTTGCTCGGACTCATCCTGCGCGAGATTCCGCGTCATCGTTATCTGCTCGGCACCAAGCTCGGCCGCTACGACGTGGCCCATTTCGATTTCCGTGCCCCTCGGGTGCGCGAAAGTGTCGATGTCAGTCTGCATCGTCTAGGTGTCGATTATCTCGACATTGTCCTGTGCCATGACATCGAGTTCGTCGATATGGCGCAAATCGTCGAGGAAACCTTGCCGGCCCTTCGCCAACTGCAACAGCAGGGCAAGGTGCGGTTCGTCGGCATCAGCGGCTATCCAATGCACATCTTCCGCTATGTGCTGGAGCGGACAGATCTCGATGTGGTGCTGTCGTACAATCACTACACCTTGCAGAACACCATGCTGGGCGATCTGGTGCCGTACCTCAAGAGCCGCGGTGTTGGAATTCTCAATGCAGCTCCGTTTTCCGCTCGTCTGCTGACAAACCTGCCATTGCCCCCCTGGCACAAGGCGACCCCGGAAGTGCGGGCCACCTGCCGACAGGCCGCTGAACTGTGCCGGCAACGCGGTGTGGATATTGCCCAACTGGCCTTGCAGTTCACGCTGTCGAACTCGGATCTGAGTACTTGCGTCGTGGGAATCGCTCGCGAGGAGGAAGTTCGCAAGCTGGCCGAATGGGCCGACTTGCCGCTCGACCGCGAGTTGCTCCAGGCCGTACAACAGGTGTTGCGACCGATTCACAACTGGTTTTACCTCGAGGGCCGACCTGAGAACAACGACCCCCGGCCCTGAGTGCATTTCTGGAATCCTCGATCATGAAAGCCATTCAACTTCAGGCTCCCCAGCAATTTGCTGTCATCGATGTCGAGGAGCCGAGCCGACCCGGCCCCGGACAGGCTCTAGTACGCGTCCATCGGGTGGGCATCTGTGGCACGGACATCAGCGGCTATCTCGGCAAGATGCCGTTCTTCCGCTATCCGCGCATTCCCGGCCACGAACTGGGCGTGGAGGTACTGGAGGTCGGCCCCGATGTCACCGAGATTCAACCGGGGCAACGATGCAGCATCGAGCCGTACATGAATTGCGGTCAGTGCCACGCCTGCAAGAAAGGGGCGAGTAACTGCTGCGCCAGCTTGGAAGTGCTGGGCGTGATGACCGACGGCGGTCTGCGTGATCGTTTCTTGGTGCCTGCACGCAAACTGCATCCATCGGCCAGCCTGACCTTCGATCAACTCGCCCTCGTCGAGACGTTGGCCATCGGCTGTCATGCGGTAAACCGATCTGGCCTGCAATCCGGTGAATTCTGTCTGGTGATTGGAGCCGGCCCGATCGGACTGGCTACTCTGGAGTTCGTCAAGCTGGCCGGCGCACGCAGTATCGTGGTCGATGTCAACCCGCAACGTCTGGCGTTCTGCAAGGATACCCTTGGAGTCGATCACACGCTGGTGTTGAGCGATCAACTCCTCGAGCAACTCCGCGAGTTGACCGATGGAGCTTTGCCCGATGTGGTGATTGATGCGACCGGCAACAACGAGTCGATGTCGAACAGTTTCGGCCTGATCGCTCCCACTGGCCGACTGGTGTTCGTGGGCATCACCACGCGCGAGGTGACGTTCAAGCATCCAGTGTTCCACCGCCCCGAAGGCACCTTGCTGTGCAGTCGCAATGCAGTGCCCGACGACTTCCGCCGCATCATTCGGCTCATCGAAGACGGGAAAATCGCGACCGATCCCTGGATCACCCATCGCACGCGATTCGCGGAATTGATCGGAACTTTCCCGAGCTACACGCGGCCAGAAACGGGTGTCATCAAGGCCATCGTGGAGATCAACTGACATGATCCGCAGTGCTGTGACCGTAAGTCTGGTCGAAGAAGTGCGTGGCGGGCCGTTCGTTTTCTGGCACGACTTGCCGGTCGCCTGTCGCAAAGCGAGCGAACTGGGGTTCGATGGCATCGAGGTATTTCCTCCCGCCGCCCAGGCGGTCGATACCGCAATGTTGAGCAAGTTGCTGTCCGCCAACGGCCTGAAACTGGCCGCCGTGGGCACCGGGGCCGGCTGGGTACGTCAGCGATTGAGCCTGACCCATGCCGATCCCGACATCCGCTCGCGGGCCAGAGCGTTTATTCGCGACATCATCGACGTGGCCGGCTCACTAGGGGCACCCGCCATCATCGGCTCGATGCAGGGCCGCTGGGGCGACGGCGTGGATCAAGAAACGGCGAGGAGCTGGCTGGCCGATGCTCTAGCCGAATTGGGCCATCATGCCGGCAAGTACGGCGTGCCCTTGCTCTACGAACCGCTCAACCGCTACGAGACGAATCTGGCCAACACCGTCGAGACGGCACTACCGTTGGCGGTCGGGAACGTGAAGCTCCTTTGCGATCTATTCCACATGAACATCGAGGAAGCAGATCTGGCCGGGGCACTGCGACGAGCCGGGCAGCACGTCGGCCATGTTCACTTCGTCGATTCCAACCGCCGGCCGGCCGGTCTGGGGCACATCGACTATGCTCCCATCGCTCGGGCCCTTGCGGACATCGGCTACGCCGGCTATTTGTCTGCCGAGGCTTTCGCCTACCCGGATTCCGACCAGGCGGCGGCTCAGACCATCGCCACGTTTCGCCGCTACTTCCCGCGCTGAACCCTCTCTAGAAAGACACCGGCTATGCTCAAGAGCAAACTGATTCACCCGCAGATCACCGGCATACTGGCCCAGGCGGGCCATCATGGGGCCATCCTCATCGCCGACGGCAATTATCCGGCTAGCTCCAAGAAAGGGCCAAATGCTCAGATCGTATCGCTGAACCTCATGCCGGGTGTCGTCACCTGCGCTCAGGTGCTGGAGGCGGTTCTGTCCGCCATTCCGGTGGAGATGATCCGCACCATGCAGCCGGAGAAGACTGGCCCCTATGCTCTGGAGGGCGACCCGCCGGTCTGGGCCGAGTATCGTCGCATTCTGCACGAGATGGGGCTGGAGTTGCCGCTCCACCCCGTTGAAAAATGGGCCTTCTACGAGGCCGTCATGTCCGCCGATCATGTGCTGACAATACAGACGGCCGACCAGCAGCGTTTTGCTAACATCCTGTTGAACATCGGCGTGCGCATGGATTGAGGGTGTACCGTGACCTGTCCTTAGGTGGGGGCGGCGACGCATTCGCCTAGCAAGCCCACTAGCCCCTCACTGCCCAGAGGAATCACCCGGTCGCCCAGTTGTAACTCGAACAAGTCGTCGAGGGGTTGATGGCGGAGGAAGTAGACCACAACGCCGGGCATCAAACCAAGGGTCTGCCAGCGGCGCAGGCGTTCGGGATTATCGTCGCGCACCTCGCGGATGAGAACGTGTTGCCCACACTGAAACGTGTGCAGGGGGCGAAGGTCGCGATGGGCCATGGTGCCGTCCGGGCCGGGAATCGGGTGGCCGTGCGGATCTTCTAGAGGTTCGCCCAGATGGGCGGCGATGGCTTTTTCTAGTCGCGGCGAGATGGCGTGTTCGAGAGCCTCGGCTTCGGCATCGACTTCGCTCCAGTCGAGTCCGAGTACGCGGGTGAGAAACAGTTCGACGAGACGATGCCGACGAATGACCCGGCGAGCTTCGGCCACGCCAGCCGGTGTCAGCCGGGCACCTCGGCCGGACTCGTAGTCCACCCATCCGGCATCCGCCAGTCGCTTGAGCATGCCTGTCACCGAGGGCGCGCGTACTCCCAATCGATTGGCGATGTCCACCGGCAACACGGTCTGGTTGGCCCCTTCCAGTTCATGGATGGCTTTCAGATAGTCTTGAACCGCCCGACTTGGTTGCTCCGTCATCGCGAGGTACTCATCGGATCTTGTAGCCGGGAGGAACGTACTCCTGCCCCTGACGGAAGCAGGCTCGCTCAGTAGGTGAACACTCCTGCCCCTGACGGAAGCAGGCTCCCGCTGCATTGTAATCCACCGTATTCGATACTGCTAGTTCAGCCGCTCAGTTCGCGCAGCCAGGCCTGACAGGCATAGCTCAACCACAGCAGCAGTCCGAAAAGGAACCGCAAAGCCGTCTGGGCACTGACCCACAGCGCAGTCGAATGGAGCAGTTCCGCCGCTTTTTCCAGGGCAGCACTCACTTCCTTGGTGACGATCTGACGCGGATTGACATAGCCCAGCGACAACCAGTTGACCACCGGAGCTTTCCATCCGCGCAACCAGAATTCGGCTTGATCGAAGTAGCCTTCGAGCAACTTCTGGTCGATCTGACCAACGCGGAAGGTGTTGTACAGATCCAGCCCTAGCATACCCAGACCCGCCAAAGTGAGCAAAGGAAGCATCGGCCACAGGGCGAGCAATTCGTTGAGTCGCATGTTATCCGACAGCGGCCAGATGAAGCGATTGGCCAGCACGTTGACCACCAACAGCACCAGCATGAACACTTGCGGCCGAAGAGCCGTCCAGTTGACGAGGATGTGGCGATGGGCGAGAACTAGACGCGTCAGATTGGGCCAGCGATTGTGCAACCGACTGACCAGAGCCACCACTGTCCGATACTGATTCAGTCGCAGTAGCGTGCTGATGGTGAATATGGCCATCAGATAGAAACTGAACAGGCGAATGGGACGAACTTCTAGCAACCATTCCATGCTCTTCCTCGATCACTGGGACGGTGCATTGACCGCATCTGCGACGATTCCTAGAGTATCCGCTGTTTTCTTCGCTGTGGGATAGACGGCCTTGAGAGACTCTCCATGTTTCGCAACACCTTGTACGTCGTGGCCGGCGTGGTCTGTCTGCTGTTGACGGGCTGTTCGAGCCAGACCACGCAGCACAAATACACCATCGGCGTAGTGCCGAAGGGGCAAACACACGAATTCTGGCAGTCGATCGAAAGAGGAGCTAGGCGAGCCGCTGCCGACCTCGCCGAACAGGGAGTTGCGGTGCGGATTCTCTGGGATGCGCCACTCAAGGAGAGCGATGCCGCAGAACAGATTGCCAAGGTTCAGCAGCTTGTCAATAGCCGAGGCATCAACGGTCTCGTGCTGGCACCGCAGGACAGCAAGGGCATGGTGCCGGTGGTTCGAGAAACGGTGAGCCGGAATATCCCTGTGGTCATCATCGATTCGGGTCTAGCAGATCCAGATCTATTCGTCAAATATGTGGCCACCGACAACTACAACGGTGGCAAGATGGCCGCTCGTCACTTGCTCGAAGTGCTGGCGCAACGCGGCAAGACCGCTCCGCGGCTGGTTCTGTTCCGCTACGCTGTCGGCTCCGAAAGCACCGAGCAGCGCGAGAAGGGCTTTCTCGACGAGGTCAATCGCCACATCGAACAGCAAAAGGCGGCCGGCAAGGACACGGCTCGCATCATTGCCGATCAGGATTATGCCGGAGCCACGGTCGATACGGCCATGAAAAGTGCCGGCCCAATGCTGATTCGCGTCAAGGACGAGGCCGACGGCATCTTTGCCGTCAACGAATCGGCCGCAGTGGGCTTGCTGAACGTGTTGCGTAGTCAGAAGCTCAACCAGAAGATCCGTGTGGTCGGTTTCGATTCGTCCGGCCCGTTGTTGCAGGCCCTCGAGGAGGGCGACCTGGACGGCACCATCGTGCAAGATCCCTATCGCATGGGCTACCTGGGAGTGTGGACACTGGTTCGCCACTTGGAAGGCGACGATGTCAGCGTCGGTGGCAAGTACCTGTCTACTGGAGAGACCCTGGTGACGAAGGAGAACCTGAACGAACTCTCCACGCGCGAGCTGTTCACGCCGGAGTTGCAGCAAAAGCGAACAATTCAACTGCCCCAGCCGAAGAAGTGAGGTTGAGATCCATAGCGAGCCACCCCGCGTGAGCGGGTGGAGGAAGCAAACAACTCCGCCCGCTGACGCGGGGCGGCTCGCTACGCTCGCTGCCTTACCGCCAGTCGCCCAGCAGCGCGAACGCCGCCCAGTAGAACGGATGCTCATACGGCCGATCATCCTTCTTCGCCACGTCGCTTTTCACTAGCTTGAGCGGCTTGGCCCCCGGCCCCCGCGCCACACTGTCGTTGATCGTCGCCAGCAAACGCAACGCCTGCTCGCTGGTCAGCGATCGCAGCCAGGTTTTCGCCTCCAACAAGGCATCAGCGCGTCCCAGCGGTGCCTTCAAGCCCTCGCGCTTCCCCAGCAGATTCTGATAAAACCGCTGCATCAGCAGTGCGGTGGCTCCATCATCCACCTTCCAGCGCGACAGCACCACGCTTCGCGCTCCGCGTTGCAGCAACGCTTGTGCGAAACCGAGCATGCCCTCACCACCGGCGCGTTGCCCCAAACCCGTTTCGCACGCCGACAGCACGACCAGGTCGGCATCCAGTTTCCACTCGCGCAGAATCGCGCTGACCGTCAGACTGCCCTCGATCGGTGCCTCCCCACGTTGCACCCGCGCCGCATTGTCCGGCAGGTTGTCGCGCGACAGGATCAGTGCGGTTTGCTCCGGATGGGTGGCATTCGCCTCGCCGTGTGTGGCGAGGTGGAGCAGACGATAGCTTGCCAACTCGCCGCTGGCGGCCAGCTTGTTCAGATTCTGCTGGCTGGCGTTGCTGCCCAGCAGTGTCGTGGTCTTCGGCACTAGTTGTTCCAGCAGACGCACTTCCGTGAGCGTGCCGGGCAATCGCTTCCACTCCTTTCCGCCGCGCAAGGCCAGCGGCGTTGGCTTGGGCTGTTTGTCTGCGGGCTTCTCGAAGACCGGATCGCCCAACGCCAACAGGCTCTCGCCCTTGAGCGGTCGGCTTTGTGCAGCCTGACGGGCATGAAGGCTGCCCGAGCCGACGTAGCTGATCGTATAGCGATCCGTTATCACTTCGACAGGCACCGTGGCCATCGTCCCTGCCGGCACAACGAGCAAGCGGCGAACGCCTCCTAGATGCGGTTGTAGCGGGTCGAGTCGCTGCTTGCGAAGAGCCGTCAGCAGGCGATCGCGTTCTTTGGCGGACAAATCGGGAGCGGATAGCTCCTTGTAGATTCCATCGACAAGCGAGTCATCATCAGCAGTCCAGATACCGTCCTTGCCGGAACCGGGCAAACGTACCCAGGTCGGCTCTCCGGTGGGTCGCAGCACGCAGCCGAGGTGGTCGCCCTGCACGTCAAGCCAGAAGACCAGGGCGGCATCTTCGGGGATGCTCCGCTGCACCTCGTCGCGACTCAGCATGCGCTGACGAGCACGCTGCACGGCTCGCTCGGCCAGTCGCTTCTGTACCACCTGACTCTGCTGGCTGAGCGTTTCCAGTCGCCGCTGTTGCGTGGCATTGCGGTTCTGCAAGCCGAGCAGCGGCAACCGGGCGGTATCGAGGCGGGCCAACTCAGCGAGATCAGCGCGATCCTGCGGCGTTTGCTGATCGGGGCCGAGCAGGTCGTCGAGCAGGCCGCGGCCGAGATCGCTTTCCGCCTGTTCCCAGGCAACGACCGGCTTGCCCAGACGCACCAGCATGGCGGCCAGACCGGCACGGGGCGAGATTCGGTCGGCCTCAAAGCGGGCGCGATCGAAGCCGGAGGTGCTGGCGGAAAGACGACCGAACTCGTGGCCCTGCACGGCCGACTCGTAGGCGGCAGCGGCTTCGGCCCAGTTGCCTTGGTTGTGGTGGAGCATGCCCACGTTGTTGTAGCTTCGAGCGGTGGAGGGGTGCAGAGGGCCAAGCACCTGCTTTTTGATCGTCAGTGCTTTCTGGTAAAGTGGATAAGCCGCGTCTGCCATGCCCAAACGCTGGAGACAGAAGGCCACGTTGTTGTAGCTGATGGCGGTGTCGGGGTGCAGAGGGCCAAGCACCTGCTCACGGATGGCCAGGGCCTTCCGGTACAGGAGCAGTGCCTCGCTCACCTTGCCCTGTGCATTCAGACACGAGGCTATGCTGTTGTAGCTGGTGGCGGTGTCGGGGTGCAGAGGGCCGACTACCTGCTCACGGATGGCCAGTGCTTTCTGGAACACGGCCAGTGCTTCAGTTGACTTGCCCAGTTCCTTCAGGCAGTTAGCTAGGTTATTGTAGATTCGGGCAGTGTCGGGATGGAGCGGGCCAAACACCTTCTCAAAAGTGGCCGATGCTTTCTGGAACAGCGGCAGTGCCTCGCCTATCTTGCCTGTACGCTGATGGCAAAAAGCCAGGTTGTTGTAACCTATGGCAGTATTAGGGTGAAGGGGGCCAAGCACCTTCTCCCAGATGGCCAGTGCCTTCTCGTACAGCGGTAGTGCCTCACTCGTCTTGCCCTGTGCATTCAGACACGTGGCCATGCTGTTGTAGCTGATGGCGGTGTCGGGGTGGAGAGGGTCAAGCATCTGCTCGTTGATCGTCAATGCCTTCTGATACAGCGGCAGAGCCTCGCTCACCTTGCCCAGACGCTGGAGGCATCGGGCTAGGTTGTGGTAGCTAGTAGCAGTATCGGGGTGGTCGGCTCCGAGCACCTTCACACGCATAGCCAGTGCCTGTCGTAACGGCTTCTCCGCCTCCTGAGGGCGGCCGCGATTGAGCAACTCAAACCCAAGACCATTGCTCCTATCAGCACGGAATACCTCGGCGCGATCTTTGGCTGGCACCTGGCTCAATCGCTCCCAGTACTGCACCGTAAACCACGCCTCAATCACCTCCCAGTGCCCAGTGCCTTGGCGTTTGCCACGATACTCAGCGATCTGCTGCGCTACCTTCGCAGCCGCCTCGAAGTCGCCCGCCTCGGCGTGCCGATCCAGTTGCTGTTGCAGAGCGGCCACTTCCTTGTTCTGTGTCTCGGTCAACGCCTGCCACAATGGTGGCGGCGCAGCGGCCCAGGCGGTTAGTGCCAGGAACATCCCCAGCAACGCTAGAGCATGGCATATCGGAAGGTGCGAGCATCCCACGGCTGCTCCCGGCTTCAGACGCATGTGGGCTGATTGGCTCTGGATCATCGTCTTTTTCCCTCGCTCAACTCGTGAGAAGGTACTGTGCAAGCTCACCGCATTCGTACCGATATTCGTCGATCAACCAATCGCATCCCGTGTCTCGCTTTAGCGTACAGGTCATCTCAAGCCGATACCAGAGAAAACTCCTTCACTGCCGACGTTGGCCAGTCGCCACTCGCAGTCTATATCCTCTCTTGCAGTTGCTGGCCCGTTAGCCTTCACAGAACAGACCATGCTTGATGCCTCTCCCTCTACTCGCTTGCGAATGGTCGGTATTCGCAAGGCCTTCGGCTCCACTCAGGCTCTTGCGGGAGTGGATCTGGAGGTGTTGCCCGGCGAAATCCATGCCCTCATCGGAGAGAATGGGGCGGGAAAATCCACTTTGATGAAGATCCTGGCGGGTGCCGAACAGGCCGATGCCGGTCAGATGTCGCTGGACGGCCGACCGTACCATCCCACCGGCCCCGATCAGGCACGCCGCCACGGGGTGGTCATGGTCTATCAAGAACTCACGCTGGCTCCGCATCTCAGTGTGGCCGACAATCTGCTGCTTGGACTGGAACCGACGTATCTCGGCTTCCTTCGCCACCGAGAGGCCCGACAGCGGGTGGTTCGCGCTCTGAAGCAACTCGAACACCCAGAAATCCACCCGGATAGTTCCATCGCTTCGCTCAGCCCGGCAGCCTGTCAACTCGTGGAAATCGCTCGCGCCTTGCTCGTCGAGGTACGTCTGCTCATTCTCGACGAACCGACTAGTTCGCTGGGCCGTGAAGATGTGCAGCGGTTGTTCACGCTGATTCGCCGGCTGCGTGACCGGGGCGTGAGCGTGGTCTACATCTCGCATTTTCTCGAAGAGGTGGCGGAACTGGCCGATCGCTACACCATCCTGCGCGATGGACAGACCGTACAGACGGGCGATTGCCGACAGTTCGAGCCAACGCGCATCGTCGAAGCGATGGTGGGTCGGCAACTGGCCGAGCAATTCCCCCATGTGCCGCATTGCCTCGGTGAGCCTCTCCTGGAACTGAACGATCTGCAAGGCGAGCGACTGCCCGTCGGAGCAAGTGTGCAGTTGCGTCGCGGCGAGATTCTCGGCATAGCCGGCATTATTGGGGCCGGTCGAACGGAACTGCTCCGCTGTTTGTTCGCTCTCGATCCGGTCAGAGCCGGTCGCATTCGCATTGCACAGGTCGATTGCAACAACCGGGCCACACCTCGGCAACGGATCGAACAGGGGCTGGGGCTGTTGAGTGAAGATCGCAAGAACGAGGGACTAGCACTCAGCCAGAGCATCGAGGACAATCTGACCTATTCGCGGCTCGGGCCGTTTCAGCGTCTGGGATTGCTCAATCTGTCGGCTCGCCGGCGTGCTGTTCTCGACTGGATTGACCGACTGGGCGTTCGCTGTGCCGGGCCAGAGCAGACGATCGGCCAACTTTCAGGGGGCAATCAACAGAAGGTCGCGCTGGCTCGACTACTGCATCAGCAAGCCGACATCCTCTTACTCGATGAACCGACCAAAGGCATCGACGTGGCCAGCAAGGCCGAAATCTATCGGCTCATGGGCGAACAGGCGGCCCGTGGCAAGGCAGTGCTGTTCGTGTCGAGCTATCTGCCCGAGTTGTTCGGCATCTGCGATACGCTGACGGTCATGGTTCGCGGTCGGCTTGGCCCGGTTCGCCCTGTGAGCGACTGGACTCCCGACGACATCATGGCCTTTGCCACTGGAACAAGGAGGCTCGCTTGATCGACCGCATCTTTCGCTGGAGGCCGGGCGGCCCGCTGCTGGGACTGCTGAGCTTGCTCGCGTTGTTCTTCTTGCTCCTCTATCTACGCGGGCAATTAGGGAACTTTTGCAGCCTAGCCAACCTCCAGGTACTCTTGCACAAGAACAGCATTCTCGCCATCGCCGCTCTGGGCATGCTGCTCATCATCATCTCGGGTGGCATCGATCTGTCCGTCGGCTCGGTGGTGGCTCTGGTCACCGTCGTCACCATGCAATGCTATCGTCTGCTGCACGATGGTTCCCAGGCCAGCTTGCCAGGCTGGCTAGCGGACTGGTTCAATCAGGCGGGATGGAACTGGGGCGGACTTCGCTCGCCGTTCTGGCCCAGTGTGGTCGCTGTCCTGGCCGGTCTGGCGGTGGCGTGTCTGTGCGGCTTGATCAATGGCCTAGTCATTACCCGGCTGCGCGTGGTGCCCTTCGTCGCCACGTTGGGCATGCTGTCGCTGGCTCGTGGACTGGCGGTGTGGCTGGCCGGGCGAACGCGGATTTCGTTCAGTGGCCGTCGCCCCGAGTGGGTCGATGACTTCTCTCGCACTAGTTCGGACTGGCTGATCTTCTCGCCGGGAATCTATCTGGCAGCCTTGCTGGCGGTGCTGGTCTTCGTGCTGCTGCGGTTCACCATACTCGGCCGCTACACCTACGCCATCGGCTCCAGTGAGGCCACGGCCCGCCTGTGTGGCGTGCCGGTGGAGCGAACGCGACTGGTGATCTACAGCTTGGCGGGTCTGCTAATCGGTGTTGCGGGGATCTTACTGTTCGTCCACGGCAACGGTGGTGATCCCAATGCCGCTGTTGGGCTGGAACTGGATGTCATTGCTGCTGTCGTTATCGGCGGCGCAAGTCTGTCCGGTGGACAAGGCACTGTGGGAGGCACCCTGCTGGGAGTGTTGATTCTCGGCGTGCTGGAGAACGGGGTCAGCCTCTTCGATGTGCCTGTCGAGGTCAAGTATGTGTTGATCGGTGTCATCGTGGTGGTCAACACTGCTCTAGGCAACTGGCAGCGTCGCCGCGGTCAATGATGTCGGGCGAAGATCAGCAGATAGGCGAAAGAAAAAAACCCCGCTGAACGTCTGCAAGCAAACGACAGCGGGGCCGGAACAGAGAAGAGGCCCTTCTTTACATATAGGAGTTTAATATTCCAGGCAGTTCTGTCAAGGCAGAAAGTCGGAGAGTTTCAGATAGTCTGGCCTCTTCAAGGAATCTTCATGAGGAATCTCTGCGGGAACGAAGACGCACTGCCAGTTCCTTCGTGCTGATAAGTGTCGGCCTAGTGGCTGAACGCGAGCAGTTGCAGCCGCCACCGCAACCCGATTCCTTGCTCCGCGTCTGCAACAGGCCGCGCAACAGATAGCCCAGGGCAACAACGGCAGCGACAAGAACCAGAATCCACTGTGCCGTCATGGCTAGTCCTCCACGGCGATTAGCTTTCTGTGGACGCTTCAGGGATATCCCTCACCTGCGAGAAATATCCCTGACAGCCGAGCCAGGGGGGGTCAATCCTCGCCCTGAGCCTTGGTGAAGCCGTCGGCACCGTCGAACTGCTGGAGCTTTTCGACGTGTACCCAACTCAGAGTCTTGCCGATCTTGTCGAGCAGATCGAGGATGGCTTGATCGGAAACCTCACCGGCTGGGTCACGCAGCACGAATCGGCAGCGGTGCTGATCGACGCAGTCAGTGATGGCACCCATCGCCGGGTAGACCTTGGTGCCGCGATTGGAAATCATCTTGAGCTTGAGCGGGCTGTTGTTCGCCAACTGTTCGAGGATTGGGCCGATCTCAGCAGGCTGCTTGTTGGCCTCGACGAAGATGTCCGCGCCGATGACCTTGCGGGTCTTGGGAATGACCAGAGCAGGTTCGGAGGAGACTTGCGGCATCTTGATGGGACGATAGTCGCGCACCTTGAACTGCTTGGGTTCCTTGCCCAGATTGCCGATGATGGCATCGGTGTATGCAGTGGTGGTGCAGCCCTTGTCATAGCCGACCACGTCGCCGGTACGCACCTTGCCTTCCTCGAGGGTGACGAGCAAGGCTTTTTCGATGCGGTTGGCGGCATCGAATTCGCCGATGTAGCGTAGCATCATGACACCGGAGAGCAGAACGGCCGTCGGGTTGATGACGTTCTTGCCGGCATACTTGGGCGCGGAACCGTGAACCGCCTCGAAGATGGCGACATCGTTGCCCAGATTGGCGGACGGAGCAAAGCCCAGACCGCCGACCAGGGCACTAGTCAGATCGCTGAGGATGTCGCCGTTCATGTTAGTGGTGACGATCACGTCGAACTGCTCGGGCTTCTTGACGAGTTGGTGCGCGCAGTTATCGACGATGACGTGCCAGTACTGGATGTCGGGATACTCCTTGGCGACCTCCTCACAGGTTCGCTTGAGCAGTCCCTCGGTGAGCTTCATGATGTTCGACTTGGTGGCGCAGGCGACGGACTTGCGGCCCTCGGCGCGAGCCACCTCGAAGGCCAAGCGAGCGATTTTCTCACAGCCTTTGCGCGAGATCAGCTTGAGACATTGGGCCACGCCCGGCGTTTGCATGTGTTCGATGCCGGCGTAGAGATCCTCGACGTTCTCGCGAACTACGATCAGGTCGATGCCGCGACCGCTGTACGGAGTCGGCACTCCAGGGAATTCGCGAACGGGACGCAGGTTGCCGTAGGTCTCGAACAGCTTGCGGAGCGTGACGTTGGCACTCTTCTCGCCGTAGCCGACCGGCGTTTCCAGCGGCCCCTTAAGGACAAGGCGGGTTCGGCTGATTGACTCGATGGTTTCGGTCGGTACGCCCGAGGGAATGCCCTTCTTGAAGACGCTGGCCCCGGCATGGCATTCTTCCCAGTCGATGGCCGCTCCGGACGCTGCGATGATGCGTTTGGTCGCGTCCACGCACTCCGCACCAATGCCATCGCCTGGGATCACGGTCACTTTTCGCTTGCTCATGATGCTCCTCGTCTAAACGATCTCAACTGGCCCGTGCCGGGTCAGGAGATCCTGCCGGCGCAGTCGCTTGATTCTTCGATCATGGTTGGAAGAACGAGAGGTCGCTGCCAATCTGGTGGTCGCCAGCAGATGCCGTATCTCGGCGACAGCGGTGGACTCCAGAACACTCTCGTCACCACAGTGTAGGATATGTGTATCCGCCCCGTCCTCAAGAGGGGGCACATAGAAGGTTCGCAAGTTACGCCGGCTTGCAGTCCTCAAACGTCGTAGAGCATGGCGATCAAACGACAACCGCCGATGGATTTGCCGCACCTTGCGGGGAACCCCCATTGCCAGCGGGAGCCGAATC
>Ga0308411_10000670_pt1 | contig 22959 bp, 26 predicted proteins | sample HotsprottomLayer_2_FD_203530 | JGI IMG/M metagenome (GOLD analysis project Ga0308411, IMG submission 203530) | Hot spring phototrophic mat microbial communities from Octopus Spring, Yellowstone National Park, Wyoming, United States -... | ecosystem: Environmental > Aquatic > Thermal springs >...
TTGGTGACACTCACAGCCGCAAGAGGATAGTCAGCAAGGTCGCGGAGCCATGCCGCACCCACCTGGACAACACATCGATGGCCGAAAGCCGCATCACGTCGGCATTCTTCAGGGCAAACTAATTTAGCGGGCGGCGGGCTCCGCCTCGCGCGGCACCAGGACGTAGGCCATCGTCAACAGCTCACGGTTGCCGTAGAACCGGTGCGGGACGCCGCCCGGCACGAAGGCGATCGAGCCCGGGCCGATCGGGTAGTCGCGGTCGCCGAGCCGGAGCACGCCGTGGCCGCCGACGCACGCGTAGACCTCGTCCTGGTCGTGCGTCCCCTGCGTGTCCATCCCGCCGGGCAGGATGCGGAGCACCCCGGCAACCAGGCCCGGGCGCGCGAGCAGCCGGTGGAACTGCTGCGGGCCCTGCCCGAGCGACTCCACGACCTTGAACGCGTCCCACACCCGGCCGTCCATCGCGTGCCTCCCGACGCCGCGGCCGCGGCGTCCCGCGGACCACTTGGAAGGCCGCACCCCGGATTCCTCCAGGGGCCCCGCGCGGGCAGGAGCGCGGGCGGGGACCGCCAACCCACGTCGGGGAGGTGCCCCATGCGATTCGTCACCGTTCAGACCCGCGGCGGCCCGCAGCTCGGCCTGCTCGACGGCACGCACGTCTTCCTGCTCGCACCGCTGCTGCGCCGCGCGGCCGGCGGCCGGCACGCCGCCGACGCCGCGGGGGACCTCGTTTCGTTCATCGAGCGCGGCAGCGTGGCGCGGGCCCGCGCAGCGCTCGCGCTGGGCCGCCGCCTGCTCCGGGCGGGCCGCGCGGGGACGCTGGCCCTGCCGGCGGCGCGCGCCCGGCTGCTCGCCCCCATCCCACGGCCGCGCAAGAACATCGTCTGCGTGGGCCGCAACTACGCCGAGCACGCCCGCGAGAGCGGCGGGACGGTGCCGACGATCCCGGTCTTCTTCACCAAGGCGCCGACGGCGGTGGTCGGCCCGGAGGCGGCGGTGGTGCACCACGCGGCGACCCAGGCGCTGGACTACGAGGTGGAGCTGGCGGTGGTCATCGGCCGCCGCGGGCGCGACATTCCCGTCGAGCGCGCGCTGGACTACGTCTTCGGCTATACGATTCTCAACGATGTCACCGCGCGCGACCTGCAGCGCCGCCACGAGCAGTGGTTCAAAGGGAAGACGCTCGACACGTTCGCGCCGATGGGCCCCGCGGTCGTGCACCGCTCGCTCGTCCCGGACCCGCAGGCCCTGCGGCTGCGCACCCGCGTCAACGGCCAGGTGCGGCAGGACAGCACGACCGCGCACATGGTCTTCAGCGTGGCGCAGCTCATCTCCGCGCTGTCGGCCGGCCTCACCCTCGAGCCCGGTGACATCCTGGCCACGGGCACGCCGGAGGGGGTGGCCATGGGCATGACCCCGCCCGCCTGGCTGCGGCCCGGCGACGTGGTGGAGGTGGAGATCGAGGGGATCGGCGTGCTGCGCAACCCGATCGTGGCGCCCCCGGCCCGGGGCCGAGGCTAACCCGGCGCCGCTGTCGCCCGCCGGCGCCCGACCACGCCCGCGGCCGCAGAACCACCTCGGGGCGTGACACGTTCTTTACGTGACCATGGTACGAACGCGGCAGCCCCGGGCGACCGGGGACCGACACGCGAGGAGGGACGTCCCCATGCATCAGGCACGTCATCACCACGTCCGGACGGCGATCGCCGCCCTGCTGGTCGCCGGCCTGACGGCCGGCCTCACCACCGCGGCGCTGGCGCAGCCCGCGCGCCGCGTGGTCGTCGAGGTCAAGATGGACTCGTTCAAGTTCGAGCCGTCGCTGATCCGCTTCAACGAGGGCGACACCGTGGTGCTGCGCCTGGCCAACGTGGACGCGCGCAACCGCCGCCACAACCTGGCGTCGGCCTGGCTGAACAACGTCGAGCTGACCGTGCGGGGCGACGTCGTGCAGGGGGTGACCGAAGGCCGCAAGTGGGTGGCGCTCGACGCGGGCAAGCAGGGCGAGGTGGAGTTCGTGGCGCGCGGCCGGGGGTCGGCGGCGTTCATCTGCAGCCTGTTCAACCACGCCGAGCAAGGCATGACGGGCGCGTTCATCATCGGCGCGCCGTAGCAATCCGACGGGGGGTGCGGGACCGGGGGGCGGTCGCGACGGCCGCCCCTCCTCGTTGGCGCGGGCCTAGCCGCCCAGGTCCCGCGCGTAGACGATGACCAGCGGCCGCGTGCGTGTGGCGGTGCCGGTGCAGAGCCGGCGGCCGCCGGTCGTGATCTCGAACTCCAGGACCTCGACCCGGGGCAGCACGCGCCAGATCGCGCCCCAGGCGAGCCCGACCTCGGCCTCCAGCAGATCGCGGGTGTGCGCGGCCGGGTGGTGCGCCCGGTAGGTCGGCGACTCCCAGACCATCGCCAGGCCGCGGCCGCCGTTGGTGCTGCGGCTGGTGCGCACCTGGCCCTTGCCCAGGATGTTCTCCGCGAGGGTCTTCGCGACGTCGGCCGTCTCGTCGACCGGCGCCGCGGCCAGCGGCAGCGCGGCCAGGCCGAGGACGAGCGCAAGGAGAATCGGCCGCATGGCCGGTCGTTCGCCGCCGCCCCGGCGGCTCCTGCGCCCCAGAGAGGGAACGGGACGAGGGTGCCGTACCATAAGAAGCAACCCGTCAGGTGTGCATCGCTCGACACGGTCGTCGAAGGAGGGGAGCGCGTTGACCACGACGTCCCGGATCGGCATCCTCCTCGCGCTGCTGGCGCTCGTCCTGTCCACGCAGCACCAGCCGGCCGGCGCTCAAGCCGCGCCCCGGCAGCTCCGCATCGCCGTCGGCATCGACGCGGACACGCTCGACCCGATCAGCCAGACCACCACCACCGTCATCAACATGGTGGACTACATCTACGAGCCGCTCGTGGACGCGGAGTACGTCGAGCGGCCCGGCGAGATCGCCCCGAAGCTCGCCACACGGTGGCAGATCTCGCGCGACGGGCTGCAGTACACGTTCACGCTGCGCTCCGGCGTCACGTTCCACGACGGCACACCGCTCAACGCGGCGGCCGTCAAGTTCAGCCTGGAGCGCCTGCTCGACCCGCGCAACCGCGTGCCCAACCGCCACCTCTACGCCGCGATCCAGTCGGTGGATGTCGTCAACGACACCACCGTGCGCCTGACCCTCCGGCAACCGAGCCCGCTGCTGCTCGCCAACCTGGGCGGCAACACCGCGGCGATCCTGTCGCCGGCGGCGGTCCAGCGCGCGGGCGACCGGTTCGGCGTCGCCCCGGCGGGCGCCGGCACCGGCCCCTACATGTTCAAGGAGTGGCGCCGGGGCGAGGGCATCACGGTCGAGCGCAACCCGCGGTACTGGGGGACCCGGCCCACGTTCGAAGAGGTCCTCTTCCGGGTGGTCCCCGACGCGGGCACGCGGCTGACGCAGCTGCTCGCCGGCGACGTGCACATGGCGATGCTGCCGCCGGCGCCCGACGTCCGCAACCTGCGCCGCAACGAGCGGGTACGCGTCGTGGAGGCGGCCACCGACCGCACGATCTTCCTGGTGCTGAACAACCAGTGGGGACCGTTCCGCGACGTGCGGGTGCGGCAGGCGATGAACTACGCGATCAACAAGAAGGCGATCCTGGCCAGCGTGCTCTTCGACCTCGGCACGGTGGCGGTCTCGCCGTGCCCGCCGATGATGTTCGGCGGCGTCCCGGTCGCGGCCGACGGCTGGCCGTACAACCCCATCCGGGCGAAGCAACTGCTGGCCGAGGCCGGTTACCCGGACGGGTTCGAGGTGAACTTCTTCACGCCGACTGGCCGCTACATCCAGGACTTCCAGTTCGCGCAGGCGATCGCCTCGCAGCTCCGCAACGTCGGCGTGCGGGCGAACGTCAGCACCATGGACTGGCCGTCCTACGTGGCGATGATCCTCACCCCGCCCGACCGCACGCGCATCCAGATGATCGTCCTGGGGTGGGCGTGGCCGGTCCTCGACTGCGACGGCGCGCTCTACGGCCAGTTCCACTCGAGCTCGCACCCGCCCACGGGCCTGGGCCCGGCGTACTACAAGAACGACCGGGTGGACGACCTGCTCGTCCGGGGCCGCAACGAGGTGGACCCGGAGCGGCGGAAGGCGATCTACCGCGAGGCGCAGCAGCTCATCTGGAACGACGCGCCGTGGGTCTTCCTGTGGACGCAGAAGTGGTACGTGGCCACGGTACGCAACCTCGAAGGGGTGCGCATCCTCCCGATCGAGAAGTGGGACACGAGCAAGGCCACGTGGAGGCCCTGACCCCGGACGTCCGTCGGGCGGCGGGGGCCGCGGCCAGCCGGCCGCGGCCCCCGCGCGGTCCCCTCCCCCCGTCTTCGGCTTGATGTCCTCGCTGTCGCACTACGTCCTGCGCCGGGTGGGCCTCGCGCTGCCGACGCTGTTCGGCGTCACGCTCGTCATCTTCCTCATGGTCCGCCTGATCCCGGGCGACCCCGCCCGCATCATCGCGGGCGTCCAGGCGTCCGACGAGGAGGTCACCCGCATCCGGCGCGAGCTCGGGGTGGACCGGCCGATCGCGGTGCAGTACGCGCGGTTCGTGGGTCGGATGCTGCGCGGCGACCTGGGGCTCTCGGCGGTGACGCGCGCGCCCGTGCTCGAGGAGATCGGGCTCCGGCTCCGGCCCACGGGGCTGCTGGCGCTCTCCAGCACGGTGGTCGCAACCGCCGTGGGGCTGGCGGCGGGCATCGTGTCCGCGACCCGGCAGTACTCCGTGCTCGACTACCTGGTCATGACGGTGGCGCTGTGCGGGGTCTCGATTCCGGTGTTCTGGCTGGGCATCATGCTGATGCTGGTCTTCTCGGTCCACCTGCACTGGCTGCCGGCCGGCGGCTACGGCGGTGCCGCGCACTTCGTGCTGCCGACGCTCACCCTGGCGGCGTTCTCGATCGCCATCATCGCGCGCATGACCCGAAGCAGCCTGCTCGAAACGTTCAATCAGGACTACGTGCGGACCGCGCGCGCAAAAGGCGTCCGGCGCCCCGCGGTGATCCTCCGCCACGCGCTGAAGAACGCGCTCATCCCGATCATCACCGTCGTCGGGCTGCAGTTCGGCGTGCTGCTCGGCGGGGCGATCCTGACCGAGACGACGTTCGCCTGGCCCGGGATGGGCCGCCTGCTCGTGAACGCGATCACCGCCCGCGACTACCCGGTCATCCAGGGGGTCGTGCTGACCTTCGCGGTCGTCTTCACGGTGGTGAACCTGGCTGTCGACCTCCTCTACGCGTATGTCGACCCGCGCATCCACTACGGGTAGGTGGGTCGCCGCACCCCTGGTGCCACGGCGCGCCGGCGTGCTGCGCCGCCTCGGCCGGCACCGCACCGCCACCGCGGGCGCCGCGATCCTGGCCGCCTTCGTGATCGCGACCCTGCTGGCGCCCCTGCTGCTCCGGCACGACCCCAACGAGGCGAACTTCGATCGCGTCCTCCAACGGCCGTCGGCGGCCCACCCCCTGGGCACCGACCAGCTCGGCCGCGACCTGCTCACGCGCGTCGTCTACGGCGCCCGGGTCTCGTTCCTCATCGGCATCCTGGCCGTGGCGCTCTCCGCCGCGATCGGCGTGCCCGTGGGGGTGATCTCCGGCTACCAGGGCGGCCGCGTGGACATCGCGGTCCAGCGCGTCGTGGACCTGATGCTGGCCTTTCCCGGCTTCCTGCTGGCGCTCACGCTGATCTCGGTCCTGGGGGTCGGGGTGATCAACGTGGTCGCCTCCGTGGGGCTGGCCACGGCGCCCACCTACATCCGGCTGGTGCGGGGCGTGGCGCTCTCGATCGCCTCGCAGGTCTACATCGAGGCCGCGCGCGCGGTGGGTGTCCCGGAGGCCCGCATCGTCCGGCGCCACGTGCTGCCCAACTGCCTGCCGCCGGTCATCGTGCAGTCCACGCTCCAGCTGGGCGCGGCGATCCTCACGGCGGCCGGCCTGGGGTTTCTCGGGTTGGGCGTGAGGCCGCCCACCCCGGAGTGGGGGACGATGCTGGGCGAGGGCCAGACCTACCTGTTCTCGTCGTGGTACATCGCCACGTTCCCGGGCGTGGCGATCTTCCTGACGGTGATGGCGTTCAACCTCCTGGGCGACGGCCTGCGCGACGCGCTCGACCCGCGCATGAAGCTCGGCTGACCGCGCGATGCCAGCCGGGGCTCCACTGGACGCGTCGCCTCGGGAGGTCCCCCTCTCCGCGGTGCTGCTGGAGGCGCTGGCCGACGCCGATCGGGCTCCGGTGCGGCTGGGGGACCTGCTCGACCGGACCGCCGACCGGGGCTTCGGGCTCCTGCTGCTCGTCCTGGGGCTGCCGATGCTGATCCCGTTCCTGCCGCCCGGCTCCTCGACCATCGTCGGTCCCATCTACGCCGCGTGTGCGGTGCAGATGCTCCGCGGCGCCCCTCGACCCTGGATGCCGCGCCGCTTCCGCGACTGGGTGCTGAGCCCCGCCGCGACCCGCGCGCTGCGCGAGCGCGGGGTGCCCATCGTCCGGTTGGTCGAGCGGCTCTCACGGCCGCGCGGCCTCTGGGTGAGTGAGCGCGTCGCGATGCGGGTCGCGGGTGTGATGGTGCTGCTGATGGGCGTGGTGCTCCTGAGCCCGCTCCCGTTGCTCAACACGCTCCCGGCGCTGGCCGTGATGCTGATCGGCGTCGGGCTGCTCAACCGGGACGCGGTGTTCATGGTCGCGGGGTTGCTCGCGGGGGCGACCGCCCTGGCGCTGGTCGGCCTGTCCGTGGGACTGATCGTGACGCTGCTTCTCCGCCTGCGCTCCCTCCCGTGAGCGGGTGGGGGCTACGCGTGCAGCTCGAGCACGTCGCCGTCCTGCAGCACGTGGTCGCGGCCCACCATCAGCCCTTCGATCCCGCCCCTCCGCCACAGCCGCGCGTAGCGGAGCCGCTCGGCGAAGTCCTTGTGCACCACGGCCGCCGCATCGAGCACCGTGGCACCGCGCCGCAGGATGTAGGGCACCTCCAGGTCGGGCTTCTTCCCCGGCTTCTTGCTGTAGACACGCACCAACCGGAGCATCTCGTACATGGTCCGCCGCAGCTCGCCCAGGTTGACGTCCTGCTCGGCCGAAACGGGCAGCACTGGCAGGCGGCTCCCGTAGAACTCGCGGAACACCGCGAGCGCCTCGGCGGCCCCCGGGGCGTCCAGCTTCGCGGCGACGAAGACGGCCGGCAGCGTCCCGGGCGCGCGCTCGGCGTCGGGCGGGACCAGGCGGACGTTGGCGCCGGCGAGCAGCTCGAGCACCTGCCCCGTGGACGCCAGGACGTCGCCGTCGGCGAGGTCGGCCACCACCAGTGCTCCGTCGGCGCCGCGGATGATGGCGTACAACCACCCCTCGGCCGACTCCGCGCTCACCGGCGGCAGGTCCACGAGCTGGATCTGCACGTCCTCGAAGGCCGCCATGCCCGCCTGCGGCACCCGCGTGACGAAGGGATACGGCGCGATCTCCGGCTGAGCGTTGGTGAGCGCCCCAAGCAGCGAAGACTTGCCGGCGTTGGGCGCGCCCACCAGCACGATCTGCCCGGCGCCCTCGCGCTCGACGTGGTAGAACGGCCGGGCGCGGGCAGCCCCCTTGCGGCGCTGCGCCTCGGCGCGCAGCTTCGCGATGCGGCGCTTGAGGTCGGCCTGCATCTTCTCGGTCCCCTTGTGCTTGGGGATCGTGGCGAGCATCTCCTCGAGCGCCGCGAGCTTGGCCTCGGGCGTGGTGGCCTCCTTGAACTTGCGGTCGGCCGCCAGGTACTCGGGGGTCAGGTTTGCGGGCATGGCTGCGCCAGCATTGTAGCAAGGGGCCGCGCGGCCGGCCAACCGCGGCGCGCGGCCTGACGCGGGAACCGCCACGGCGCCGGACGCGTCTTGAAGCCAACGCCGCATCCGACCTCGCGGGAGGACGCCCATGCGCTGGACGATCGCACTCGCCCTGCTCGCCGCCCTGGCCGTGGCGCGGGCCGACGCCCAGGCCCCGGACGCCGGCTGCAACCAGATCGTGACCACCGGGACCGGCCGCGTCGACGTCGCGCCGGACGTGGCCGTCCTCACGCTGGGCGCCCAGGTGCAGCGCGCCTCGGCCGCCGACGCGATGGCCGGCTCGCACCGCATCGCCGCCGCGGTGATCGCGCGGTGGCGAGGGCTCGGCCTGCGGGCCGAGGACGTTCGGACCGCGGCCGTCGGGGTGATGCCCGTCTTCACGCAGCCCCGTGACGGCGGCGCGCCGCAGGTGGCCGGCTACCGCGCGGTCGAGACGCTGACCGCCACGATCACCGACCTGGCGCTGCTGGGCCGGGCGCTGGACGCCGCCATGGCGGCCGGCGCGAACCAGGTCAGCGGGATCACCTTCGGCCTGCGCGACCCCTCGCGGCCGCGCGGGGCGGCGCTGGCCGCCGCGGTGCGCGACGCGCGCGAGAAGGCCGACGTCATCGCGCAGGCGGCGGGGCTGCGCATCACCGGAGTGGAGCGCATCGTCGAGGAGGGCACCGCCGTCCAGCCGCGGGAGGTCCGGATCGCCTCGGGCGCCCCGCCGGCGCCGATCGAGCCCGGGCTCGTGACGGTCACGGCGCAGGTGTCGATGACGGTTCGATACGAGCGTCGGTGAGACAACCGCGGGCGCGGCGCGGTCTCCACGGCGGCTCAGGCCGGAGGGGACGCTCCGGCCAGGCGCGCGATCAGCGCGTCACCGGCGCGTTGCATGAACGCCGCGACCTCCTCGGGCGTCAGGGGATCGGCATCGTCGACCCCGGGGGCGAGCACGTCGGTCGCGTAGAACTCCAAGAACGGGGAGATCGCCTTGAAGGGATAGATGACGTAGACCTTCTTGCCGGTCGTGTGCGCGTGGATCATCTCCGAGAGCACGCCAAACGACATCTGGCTCGTCGGGTAGAAGACGACGTTCATATCGGACTGGTCGATCAGGCGCAGGTCGCGCACGACCGTCGCCCGCCCCAGGTGCAGCCGGGTGCGGTCGTCGAGCCCGACCGCCCAGGCACGCAGCGCCTCGAGCGAGCCCGCCCACCGCGCGATCTCCTCCCGCTGCGCGGCCGAGAACTGCCGGTCGAACTCGGCCTCCCCGATCCGCGCGAACGCCGCGGCCTCCTCGTCCTTCACCGAGAGCGGGTCGAACACCACGCAGTGCGCCCGCAGCCGCTCCCCGAAGGCGCGCGCCATCTCGATGAGCTCGACGCGGCCGTCGCGACGCAGGTTGGTGATGGGATAGCCTAGGTAGACGCGGGGCCTTTTAAAGCAGATGAGATCGACCAGGGTGCTGGCCGGCTCGTCGTGCGCGACCAGATAGTGCGGGACCCGCTCGTACGCCGCGAACATCTTGGAGATGAACACTTCCTGCTCTTGCCAGGCGATGATCTCGTCCGCCTCGAGCCGGCCGCGCCACTGCGCGGTCCCCTCGAGCCGGCGCTGGATCTGGTAGACGCTGTCGATCAGCGTGACGTAGAAGATCCCCTCCGGCCGCACGGGCGGCGCCAGCGACAGCCCGGGCAGCGTCTCCTGGACCGCCGCCTCCTCGGGCGCCGGCATCCGCCGCCGCGTCTCGTCGAAGAGCAGCTTCAGGTAGTAGGTGTCCAGCCCGGGGATGAGGTGGCTCTTCCACCAGAAGCAGGCGTGCGTGGCCAGGATCGTGCAGAGGTCGGGCTCCCACAGGGACGGATCGTTGGCGACCTCCGTGAACGCGATCGCGCGCAGCTCTTGCAGCGCCTCGGGCGCCATGTCGAGGATCGTCTCGGTGCGCACGTCCATGCCCAAATCGCGCGCCCGGTCGAGCATCAGGCGCCCCATGTCCACGATGCGCAGCCGCTTGATCGGCGAGGGCCAGCCGCCCTCGTGCTGCGCCTGCGCGATGCGGCGCTCGCCGTCGGCCACCGCGCGCACCAGCGCCCCAGGGCTGCCGTCGGCCTCCGTCAGCTTGCCGCTCCCCGAGATCCCGGTGGCGATGACGATCATCGTCGGAGGACTCCGCTACCGGAAGAGATCTTCCTCCTGGGGCCGCACCAGGTCCGCGGCCCGGCCCGCGCCCGGCGCGCCCGCGCCGCGGACGAGCACCACCGGCCGGCCCTCGGCGGCCTGGCCCTGGAGCAGGTTCGCGGTGGCGGCCAGCTCGTCGGCGATGGCCTCGACCGACACCCGCAGCACGTAGCCATACCGGTCGGGCTCGCCGACGTAGCTGCGCAGCACCTCGAGGCCGGCGGCGCCGATCGCCGCGCCGGTCGTGCCGTGGCGGAACGGCCGCCCGTGGCTGTCGTTGACGATCACCGCCACCTCCGCGCCCAGGGCGCGCCGCAGGCCCTCGCGCAACCGGGCCGCGGAGGCATCCGGGTCGGGCGGGAGCGTGACCACGACGTCCTCCCCCAGCCCCACGTTGCTGTGGTCCACACCGGCGTTGGCGCAGACGAACCCCAGCCGGTGCTCCGCGATGATCAGCCCGGGCCGGACGCGCCGGACCGCGGCCGACTCGCGCAGGATCACCTCGACGAGCCGCGGGTCCTTGTGGGCCTGTTCGGCCACGGCCAGGGCGCGCGGGCCCGGGGTGACGTCTCGCAGGTCCACCACGCACCCCTCGGCCTTCGAGACGACCTTGTGCGCGACCACGACCACGTCCCCCGGCTGTGCGGCCAGGCCGGCCTGCCGGAACGCGTCGGCGATCGCCGCCACCAGGTCGTCGCCCGGACGGATCTCCGGGAACGGCTCCGGCGCCCACGCGCGCAGCGCCTTCATCGCGGCCGCGCGTCGGGCGGCAGGTGGGCGATCTTGATCCCCAGGTGACGCCGACGGTACCGGATGTTCAGCCCGATGACCAGCACCGCCAGCGCCTCGAGCGTCGCCGCGGCCTCCAGGCCGCCGGCGTCCACGCCCCGCGCGCCGAGCGCGCCCGCGAGCGCGATCACCCGGGAGCGCGCGTCAGGATCGTCGCCGCAGACCAACACGTCCTGGTCGAGCGGCCGGTCGGCCTCGGCGAGGAGCCGGCCGGAGAGCGTGTGGAAGGCGGCCACGACGCGGGCGGAGGGCAGTAGCCGCTGGGTCTCGGCCGCGGCCGAGCCGGCGGCCGGCGGCACGTACGCGCGGGCGGCGTCCATCGGCACGGTCGCATCCACGACGATCTTGCCCGCGAGCTCGCCGGCCAGCGCCGACACGAACGCGGCGTGTCCCTCGGCCGGGATCGCCAGGACGACGACCTCGGCGGCCCGCGCGGCATCGGGGTTGGCGGCGCCGGTGGCGGTGGGCAGCCGGAGACGGGCGGCGACCTCGGCGGCCCGCGCCGCGTCGCGCGACCCGATGACTACGCGGTAACCAGCGGCGCACAGCCGGATGGCCAGCCCGAACCCGAGCGTGCCCGTCCCGCCGAGAATCGCGATCACCGGCCGCCCGGCCCCAGACGGCGCCACCTCGGGCCGCCCCCCCGCCGCCGGGCTCACGCCGCGCTCCGATCCGGCCCGGCCACGGCCAGCACGTAGGCGGAGGTCGGAAACCGGCGGGCGGCGTGCACGATCGCCTCGCGGCTCACCGCGCTGATGATCGCCGGGTATCGCTCGAGATAGTCGAGGCCGAGCGCGTAGAGCTCCATGTCGGCGAGCATCTGCGCGAGCCCGGGCGTGGACTCCAATCGCACCGCCAGCGATCCGGTCAGGAAGGTCCGCGCGTCCGCGAGCTCGTCGGGCGCCGGCCCGGACGATTGCAGTTGCTCGATCTCCGCGAGGATCGCCGCGACCGCCCGGTCGACGTTGACCGGGCTGACCCCGGCCCGCACCCACCAGGGGCCGGCGAGCAGCCCGGCGCGAAGATCGCTGTACGCGTAGTATGCCATCCCCAGCGTCTCCCTCACGCGCTGGCCGATGCGGCCCATCAGCCCGAGCTGCCCGAGCAGCAGGTTGGCCATCATCAGCGCGTAGTAGTCCGGATCGCGCCGGTCGACGCCCGGGACGCCCAGGACGAGGTCCGACTGGCTCTTGCCGGGCACCGACGCCTCCCCGCGCACGACCGTCGCGGGCGGCGCCGCGCGGGCGGCCGGCGGCGGCGGCGTGCCGTGGCCCTGCCAGCCGGCGAACGCCTCGGCGACCCGGTCGAGCGCGGCGCTCGGCTCGACGTCGCCCACCACGGCCAGGATCGCGGCGCCGGGGACGTAGTGCGTCCGGTGAAACGCCTCGAGCGTGGCGCGGTCGAGGCCGGCGACGGTCGCCTCGTCGCCGTCCGGGCTCCGGCTGTGCGGGTGGTCCGCGGGATAGGCGAGCCGCCGGAAGAGGCGCTCGGCGACCTGACGTGTGTCCAGGCCGTTCACCCGGATCGCCGTGAGCAACTCCCCGCGCACGCGCTCCACCTCGTCGGGCGGGAACGCCGGCTCGACCAGCACCTCGGCGGCGAACCCGAGCAGCCGGGGCAGGTCCTCGGCCAGGCCGTGCGCGGCCAGGCTCGCGGTCTCGGTGCCGGCCGAGACGGTCAGGCTCGCGCCCATCGTGTCGAGCGCCTCGGCCAGGTCGGGCCCGCGGTGGCGATGCGTTCCGCGGATGAGCGCCGCGCCGACGAACCGCGCCAGGCCCGGCCGGTCGCGGTCGAACATGCCGCCGGCGCGCAGATACGCGTGCAGCGCCACCATCCCGGCGCCCGGGCTCGCCCGCACCAGGCAGGTCAGGCCGTTGGGCAAGACCGCGCGCACGACCTCGGCGGCCGCGATGGGCGCGGTCACGCCGCCCGCTCCGTCGCCTCGCGCGGCGCGCCGTCGGGCACATACCAGCCCACGGTCCGGCGCGTCTCGACCAGGTAGGCACCGGCCACGCGCGCCAGGTCGTCGGCGGTGACGCGGCCGATCGCGTCGGCCACGGCGGCCAGCGTCTGCGGCCGGTCGACCGCCGCGAACGCACCCAGCGCGGCCGCGCGGCGCGACACGCCGTCGCGCAGGTAGACGAACTGCGCGAGCGCCTGCCGCTTCACCTTGTCGAGCTCCGCCGCCGGCACCGGCTCCTGCTGGAGCCGCGCGACCTCGCGGTGCACCGCGGCCTCGACGGCAGCCACCTCGACGCCGGACCGCACGGTCGCCACGATGCGGAAGACCGTGGGGTCGGCGCTCGGGATCAGGCCGGAGCTCGCCTCGGTCGCCAGCCCGCCGTCCACCAGCGCCCGGTGGAGCCGGCTGCTGCGGCCGCCGCCGCCGCCGTCGAACGCCGCCACCCCCTTGAACCCGGAGAGCACGCCGTCCAGCACGAGCAACGGCGCCAGGTCCGGGTGCGAGGCCGCGGGGACGTGATAGGCGATGTGCAGGTACGCGGTCGCGCCGCCGGGCCGGCGCAGCACCACGCGGCGCTCGCCGGCCTGCTCCGGTTCCACGGCACGCACCGGCGGCGGCGGCTCGCCCGGCGGGATCTCTCCGAAGGCCGTCTCGATGAGCGCGACCATCGTGGTGGTGTCGAACGCGCCCACGGCCACCGCGATCGCGTTGCCCGGGTGGTAGTACGTGCGATAGTGACGGTAGAGGTCGTCGCGCGTGATCGCCCGCAGGTCCTCCTTCCACCCGATGACCGGCTGCCGGTACGGGTGGGCCTTGAAGGCGAGGGCATCCACCTCCTCGCGCAGGGAGTAGCTCGGGAAGTTCTCCGCCCCCTCGCGCTCGGAGATGATGACCGTCCGCTCGCTCGCGACGACATCGGGGTCGAAGATCGTGTGCTGCATCCGGTCGGCCTCGAGCCGCACCGCGGTCTCGATACGCTCAGCCGGCAGCACCTCGAAGTAGGCGGTGTAGTCCTTCCACGTGAAGGCGTTCCACCGCCCGCCCAGCCGATCGATCAGGCGCATCATCGTGCCGGCGGGATAGCGCTGCGTGCCCTTGAACAACAGGTGCTCGACCCAATGCGAAACGCCGGTCGCCCCCGGCATCTCGTTGCGGCTGCCCACGCGATACCACAGCCAGAAGGTCGCCAGGGGCGTGGCGTGCGACTCCTGAACGAGGACCTGGAGCCCGTTGGGCAGCGTGGTGGCATGGTGATCCAGCAATGCGCTCACACCTCGCGGTCGACGGCCCTGACGATCCGACGGCGGCCCTCGATGATTCGCGGCCTCCGGAGGGCTCCCCTGCCCCCACCGAGGAGGTCCGCCCGCGGACCGCGTACTCCCGACGCGATGTCCGCTCGCCCCCCCGTCGTGTTGGCGGCTGCGCTCGCGCGCCGGCGCCGCGCCCTGTTCCGCGCGCACCGCGTCCGGACCGCGCGCGACGCGCTGCGCTTCATCGACGCGCTCGGATTCTGCTACGCCTTCACCGGCGGCCCGGGCGGTCTGCCCGGGGTGTTCGACGTGCTCGCCACCCGCAGCACGGATCGTATGTGGACCCTGGCCTGGCGGTGGAAGGACGAGCTGGCCACCCGGCGCCGGGCCTACTACGGTAAGGTCATCCGGCGGAAGCCGTCGTACGTCTCGCTCCCGCTGCTGCCCGCCTTCTATGCCCTCTCCGGCAACCTGGGCGAGCCCGACGACCACCTGCAGGCGTACCGCGAGGGGCGGCTGAGCCTCCTGGCGCGGACCATCTACGAGCGCATCCTGGCGGAGGGCCCGGCCTCCACCTGGACGCTGCGGCGCGCGTTCGTCGCGCGCGGTGAGCGCGGAGGCCGGTTTCACCGCGCGCTGGACGAGCTGCAGGAGCGGTTCCTCATCGCGAAGGTCCGCGAGGAGGACGAGTGGCGGTACGGCTTCGTCTGGGACGCGTTCCACCGGTGGATGCCGGACGCGGTGGCCGCCGCCGCGGACCTCTCCGCCGACGCCGCGGCCGGCCGGGTGCTCGCGGGCTACCTGCGCATCGTGGGCGCGGCGCGCGCCGAGGACGTGCGGGCGCTGTTCGGATGGCCGCCCGGGCTGCTCGCGCGGGCCGCGTCCCGCGCCGGCGCGGTCGAGGCGCGCGTCGGCGGCCGGCCGGGGCTCCTGCTGCCCGGCGCCTGGGAGGAGTTTCAACCTCATTGAAAAACCCCTCCCGTGTGGCCTCGATGGCGGCACGGGAGCTCGACGGGACGCTGCGTCAGGTCGGCGCACGCATCCGCCTGGCGCGGCAGCGCCGGGGCCTGACCCTCGCCCACGTCGGCCGCTCGACCGGGCTCACGCCGTCCATGCTCAGCATGGTCGAGCGCGGGGTCGCCACCCCCTCGATCGGCGCCCTGGTCGCGATCAGCGCGGCGCTCGAGGTGCCGATGGCCGCCCTGTTCGGCCCGGTGCTCGCCGGGAACCCGGCCTCCCCGGTGGTCCGGCGCGCGCGCCAGCCGGTCATGGCGACCGGCCGCGGCGTGACGCGGCGCCTGGTGGCACGCGACGCCCGCGGGACGGTCGAGCTCGCGGAGAACACCTACCAGCCCGGCGCGGCCAGCGCGGATCACCCTCTCCGCCATCTCGGCTACGAGCTCGGCGTGGTCCTGACCGGTCGCCTCCGGGTCGAGCTCGGCCGGACCGTCCACGTCCTGGGCCCGGGCGACGCAATCGCCTTCGACTCGTCCACGCCGCATCGCTTCGTCACCGTGGGAAAGGAGGTGGTGCGCACGCTCTGGGTCAACGTGCACGGCACTCGCTGGTCCGAAGCCTGAGGAGGGAGAGCATGAGGCAACGTCGCATCGGCTTGCTCGTCACGATGGTGGTCCTGTCCCTGCTCGTCGGACTCGGCCACGCCGGCGCGTCGCCGCCGCGGCCCCGGGTCGCGTTCATCTACGTCGGCCCGATCGGGGACGCCGGCTGGACGTTCCAGCACGACCAGGCGCGGCGGCACCTGGCGGCCACGCTCAACGCCGACACCCGGTACGTCGAGTCCGTGCCCGAGACCGCCGAGGTGGCGCGTGTCATGGAGCAGTTCATCCGCGGGGGCTACACCACGATCTTCGCCACCGCGTTCGGGTACCAGAACTTCGGTCTGGAGGTGGCCCGGCGCCACCCGCAGGCGCGCATCATCGGCATCGGGCCCGCGATCGGCCTGGCCCCGAACGTCAAGACGATCTACGGCCGCATCTGGGAGGGCCGCTACCTGACCGGCATCGTCGCGGGCCGGATGACCCGCGCCAACACCATCGGGTTCGTGGCCGCGCACCCCATCACCACCGTCGTGGCCGGCGTCAACGCGTTCGCGCTGGGCGTCTGGTCGGTCAACCCCAACGCGCGCATTCGCGTGGTGTGGACGCGCACCTGGTACGACCCGCCCAAGGAGAAGGCCGCGGCGAAGGCGTTGCTGGACGCGGGCGCGGACGTCGTCGCCCAGCACCAGGACACCCCGAGCGCGCTCCAGGCGGCCGCGGAGGCGGGCAAGATGGGCGTCGGCTCGGAGTCGAACATGCAGCGCTTCGCGCCCGGCGCCTACCTGACGGGCACCATCTGGGACTGGCGCGGGGTCGACGAGGCGATCGTGCGGGGCATCATGGCGGGCCGGTTCGTCTCCGAAGACTACTACGGCGGGTTGGCGGACAAGATGGTGACGCTGGGACCGATGCACGCACGGGTCCCGGCGGACACCGTGCGCCTGGTCGAGCAGCGCCGCGACGAGATCGCCAGGGGCGCGTTCCAGATCTTCCGCGGACCGCTCGCCGACCAAGGGGGACGGGAGCGCGTCCCCGCCGGCAAGACGATGGCGCTGAAGGAGATTTTGGCGTTCGACTGGCTGCTGCGCGGCATCGAGGGACAGGCGCCGACGTCCCGGTAGCCGATGCGCCCGCCCGTCGTCGAGCTCCGCGGCATCGTCAAAGCCTTCCCCGGGGTGGTGGCGAACGCCGGCATCGACCTGGCCATCGCCCCGGGGGAAGTCCTGGCGCTGCTGGGCGAGAACGGCGCGGGCAAGTCCACGCTGATGCAGGTGCTGGCCGGCCTCTACCGGCCGGACGCCGGCACCATCCTGATCGACGGCGCGCCGGCGGACCTGCGGTCGCCCGGGGACGCGATCGCGCGCGGCATCGGCATGGTCCACCAGCACTTCCGGCTCGTGGAGTCGTTCACGGTCACCGAGAACGTGCTGCTGGGCTGGGGCCAGCCGCGGTTCCTGCTGCGCCCGGCGACCGACCACGCGCGCGTGGCGCAGATCGCCGCGGCGCACGGCCTGGCGGTGGAGCCGCGCGCCGCGGTCCGCCAGCTCTCGGTCGGCGAACGACAGCGCGTCGAGATCCTCAAGATGCTCTACCGCGACGCGCGCGTGCTCGTCCTCGACGAGCCCACCGCGGTCCTGACCCCGCAAGAGGTCGCGCCGCTGTTCGCCGCGGTCCGCCGCATCGTGGCGGACGGCCGCGCGGTCGTCTTCATCAGCCACAAGCTGGACGAGGTGCTCGCGATCGCCGACCGCATCGTGGTGCTGCGCGCCGGCCGCGTGGCGGGCGAGGTGCGGCCGGGCCAGACCACCGCGCGCGCGCTGGCGCGGCTGATGGTCGGGCACGAGGTGGACCGCCCGCCACGACCGGCCGCCGCGCCCGGCGCGACCGTGCTCGAGCTGCGCGGCGTGGACGCCACGGGCGACCACGGCCGGCGGGTGTTGCACGCCATATCGCTGACGGTGCGCGCCGGCGAGATCGTGGGCGTGGCCGGGGTGGCCGGCAACGGCCAGCGCGAGCTCGCCGAGGTCGTCGCCGGACTGCGCCCGCCGAGTGCGGGCGAGGTCCGCCTCGACGGTGCCGGCATCGGCCACCTCGACCCGCGCGCGCGGTGGCGGCTCGGGGTCGCCTACGTTCCCGAGGACCGGCTCGCCGAGGGCCTGGTCGGGGCGTTTCCGCTCACCGAGAACGCGGTGCTGCGCGACTACGCGCGGCCGCCCGTCGGCCGCGGGCCGCTGTTCGACCGGGCCGCCGCGCGGGCCCGCGCGGCGGCGATCGTGGAGCGCTTCCAGGTGCGCGCCCCGCACGTGGACGTCACGGTGCGCCACCTCTCCGGCGGCAACCAGCAGCGCCTGCTGGTGGGCCGCGAGACGTGGCGGAGCCCGCGCGTGCTCGTGGCGATGCATCCGACGCGCGGCCTCGACGTGGACGCGACCGCGGCGGTGCACCGACTGCTGCTGGGCCTGCGCGCCCAGGGCGTCGCCGTGCTCCTGCTCTCGGAGAGCCTGGACGAGCTGTTTGCGCTGGCCGACCGCATCGTCGTCCTCCACCGGGGCCGCGTGGCCGGCGAGCGTCCGGCGGCCACGGCCACCCGCGAGGAGATCGGCCTGCTCATGGCCGGGGCCGGACCGTGAGCACCGGCGCCGCGGCGCGTCCGCTGGCGCAACCCGCCCGCGCCGAGGCGCCGGTGTGGGTCGACGCGGTCGGCGTCCGTGCCGGCTCCATCGTCGCCGCGCTCGCGGTGGGCGCCATCTTCCTGGCGGCCACCGGCCACGACCCGGTGCACGCCTACCGCGAGATGGTGGTGGGCGCCTTCGGCTCCTCGTTCGCGGTGGAGCAGACCCTGGTCAAGGCGATCCCGCTGTCGCTCGCCGGGCTCGGCGTCGCCCTGGCCTTCACGATGGGCCTGTGGAACGTGGGCGCCGAGGGGCAGCTCGCCGTCGGCGCGCTCGCCGCCAGCTGGCTCGCACTGTCCGCCGGCGCGCTGCCGGCCGCGGTGATGCTCCCCGGTCTCCTCCTGCTGGGGGCCCTCGGCGGCGCGGCGTGGGCGCTGACCCCGGCGGTGCTGCGCGCCTACGCCGGGGTCAGCGAGATCATCTCCACCCTGATGCTGAACTACGTGGCGCTGCTGTGGGTGGACTACCTGGTCTTCGGCGCCTGGGCCGACCCCACCGCGTTCAGCTTCCCCTACTCCCGCCGGTTCCCCGACAGCGCCCGCCTTCCCCTCCTCTACGGCGACGTGCACCTGGGGGCGCTGATCGCGCTGGCCGCCGCCGCCGGCCTGGCCGTGCTGCTCGGCCGGACCCGCTGGGGCTACGAGATTCGCACCATCGGCGCGAGCCCGGCTGCCGCGCGCTACGCCGGCATCCCGGTGCGGCGGCGCATCCTCCTGGTGATGGCGGCCAGCGGCGCGCTGGCCGGCCTGGCGGGTGCCGGCGAGGTCAGCGGGGTGATCCACCGCATCCAGCAGGGGCTGTCGCCGGGCTACGGCTTCACCGCGATCATCGTCGCGTGGGTGGCGCAGCTCCGGCCCTGGGCGGTGGTGCTGGTCGCGGTGCTGTTCGCCGCGCTGCTGAACGGCGGCTTCGTCATCCAGACCGCCGGGGTCCCCGCGGCGATCGCCTACATGCTGCAGGCGATGATCCTGACCTTCGTGCTCGCCGGCGAGTATCTGCTGCGGCGGCTGCGGCGCCGCCGCGCGGTGGCCGCCGCGCGCGCCCTGGCCGCGCCGTGACGCCCGACCAGCTCGTGGCGCTGCTCGCCGCCGCGGTGACCGCGGGCGCCCCGCTCATCTACGCGGGCGTCGGCGAGACGCTGGCCGAGCGCAGCGGCGTGCTCAACCTGGGCGTCGAGGGAGTCATGCTGGTGGGCGCGGTGTGCGGGTTCGCGGTGGCCGTCGCCAGCGGCGACCCGTGGCTGGGGGCGCTCGCCGCGCTCGGCGCCGGCGCGCTGCTGGCCGCCGGGTACGCGCTGCTGACCGTGACCCTCGGCACGGAGCAGGTGACGACGGGGCTCGCGCTTGCCCTCTACGGCACCGGCCTGAGCGCGTTCCTGGGGAAGCCCTTGATCGGCGTGCCGAACCCCGCGCCCTTCCGCGCGTTCCCCGTCCCCGGGCTGGCCGAGCTGCCGGTGCTCGGCCCGATCCTGTTCCGCCAGGACGCGCTCGTCTACCTGAGTTACGGCCTGGCCCTGGCGGCCTGGTGGTGGCTGGCCCGTACGAAACCGGGGCTCCACCTGCGCGCGTGCGGCGAGAACCCCGAGGCCGCGGACGCGATGGGCGTGAACGTGGCCGCGATGCGCTACGGGGCGGTGATCGCGGGCGGCGCGCTGGCCGGGCTCGCGGGGGCGTATCTCTCGCTGGCCTACACCCCGGCGTGGACCGAGAACATGACCGGCGGGCTCGGCTGGATCGCGATCGCGCTGGTGATCTTCTCGACCTGGAACCCGCTCCGTCTGCTGGCCGGCGCGTACCTGTTCGGCGCGGTGGACGCCCTGGGATTCCGCGTGCAGTTGCTGGGCGTCGAGACGTCGTCGATCCTGCTGCGAATGCTGCCGTACCTGTTCACCCTGGCCGTGCTGGTGGTCATCACGGTCGCCCGCCGCCAGGCGTCGGTGCCCGCGGCGCTCGGCCGGCCGTACTTCCGCGAGGAGTGAGCGAGGTGAGGACGATGGAGGCGTACTTCTTCGGCGAGCGGCGGCCGATCCCGCCGGGCTTCGAGGAGTGGCTCGACCCCCGCGGCGCCGCCGCGGTCAGCATCGATATGCACCGCGGACACCTCGACGACGACCCGGACTGCCCGTGCCCGTCCCCACGCGGCCGCGAGATCGTCGCGCCGATCGACGCGTTCCACCGCCACTGCCGGCGGCTGGGCGTGCCGGTCATCCACGTGAAGACCGGGCTGCGGCCCAGCGGCGTGGACGATACGAAGGGCTTCCCCTCGGCGTGGCGGCTGACGTTTCCGGTGACCGTGGGGCCGATCCCGGGCATCGACCGGCACGGCCTGATGGGCACGCGCTGGGTGGAGCTGGTGACCGAGGTGGACCCCACCGACCACGTGGTGGACACGAAGAAACGGCTCAGCCCGTTCTACGCCACCGACCTGGAGTTCTTGCTCCGGCAGCTCCGGCGCCGCAGCGTGGTGCTGACCGGCGGGATGACCGACTGCTGCGTGCTCAACGCCGCCTTCGACGCGGCCAACCGCGACTTCCGCGTGGTGGTCGCGCGGGACCTGGTGCGGGGCTTCTCGCCCGAGATCGAGGACGCCGCGCTGCGCATCGTCTCCCTCCACCTGGGCCTGGTGATGGACTCCGCGGTGCTGGTGGCCGCCTGGGAGCAGCAGCGCGCCTCGGCGGGCGCGGCGCGATGAAGGTCCAGGTCCTGCGCGTCGCGCGCGGCCCGACGCTGCCGCTGGCCGACGGCGGCGAGGTCCGTGCCGTGGTCTGGCCGGGCGTGGGCGCCCGGCACCGCTCGATGCACCACCTGACGCTCCACCCCGGCGGTGCCACGCGGCCGCTGGCGCACCCGTCCGAGGCCGTCTACTACGTGGTGCGGGGCGAGGGCCACATCGACGACCTCGACGCGGGCACCTCGCACCGGCTGCGTGCCGGCGCCTTCGTGCTGGTCTCGCCCGGCACGCGGTACCGACTCGCCCCGGCCGGTGCGGACGCCCTGGTCTGCGTCGGCGGGCCGTGCCCGCCCGACGCCGCACTCTACGCCGGCCTGACCGGGCCGGCGCCGCAGGAGGACCCGCGATGAGGCTGGTGGATCTCACGCAGCCGTTTGGCATGCACACGCCCGGCTGGGTCGGCTACCCGTCCCCGAAGATCTCCTACTTCCAGCGCCACCACACGCACGGCATCGTGAGCCAGTACCTGGAGACGCCGCTGCACGTCAGCACCCACCTGGACGCGGAGATGCACATCCGTTCAGGCGGCGCCGACATCGCGAGCATCCCACTGGACGTGCTCGTGGGCGAGGGCGTCATCGTGGACCTGAGCGATGTCGTCGGCGACTGGAGCCTGATCCGACCCGAGCACATCACCCGGCGCGTACCGGTCCGGGAGGGCGACATCCTGATCTACCACACCGGGTGGTGGCGGTACTACACCGGCGGCCCGGACGAGGACGAGATCCGCTACTTCTGCATGCATCCAGGCGGCGGCCGCGAGCTCGCCGAGTGGATCGTGAGCATGAAGCTGCGGTGGTGGGGCTTCGACACCGGCTCGGCGGACCATCCGATGAACACCAGCATCCGCGACCGGCGGCCCGACCTTGCCCGAGAGTACCGGCGCCGCACGGGCCGCGATCCGGCCGAGGAGTTCCCGGAGCGCGACCTCTTCGTCATGCACCACGTGCCGTTTCGTGCCGGCATCGTCCACGTGGAGAACGTGGGCGGCGACATCGCGCGAGTGCTGGACCGCCGGTGCACGATCGGGTGCTTCCCCTGGCGGTTCGTCGGCGGCGAGGCGAGTCTGTGCCGCGTGGTGGCCTTCCTCGATGACTAGCGGCGACGGCTTCCGGGCGGTCGCCCTCGGCGCACAGCCGTGGGAGGAACCGCTCCCCGGCGTCCGCCGCCAGGTGCTCACCGGCGAGCGGATGACCCTGACCAGCTACCGCTTCGCGCCGGGAGCACGGTTCCCGCTGCACCGCCATCCGCAGGAACAGCTCGTGCTGGTGCTCGAGGGCGTCATCACGTTCGTCTCGCCCGCCGGCGCGGCGCGGCTCGGGGCGGGCGACGCGCTGATCATCGCGCCCGACGTGCCGCACGAGGCCGCGGCCGGGCCGGACGGCGCCGCCCTGGTGAGCGCGGTGGCGCCCGCCCGGCGGTGGCCCGCGGACATCACGATGGAGGCGTAAGCCGATGCCCATCCGCGTCTTCGACGCCGACACGGATGGCGTGCCCCTCCCCCTGATCTCGCGACAGGCGCGTCTGGTCGTCTGGCCGGGTGCCGGCGCCGAGGTCGCCTCGATGAATCACGTGGTGCTCGAGGCCGGCGAGGCGAACGTCCCGCACGCCCACGCCGCCTCCGAGGACACGATCGTCGTGCTCGAGGGCCGCGGCGAGGTGCGCGACCTCACCCACGGGCTGGTGCTGCCCGTCGAGGCGGGCTGCGTCATCCACGTCCCCGAGGGCGTGCGCCACGCGGTGCACGCGCACACGCGGATGGTGAGCGTGGGCGGGCCGTGTCCGCCGGACCGAGCGATGCTGCGGGCGCTGGGGGTCCTGGGAGAGGACACGTCACGCTAGCCCCGCAACACCGCCGCCGGGTCGGCCGGCCCGTGGCCCCGGCCCAGAGGCAGGCCGCCGGCGATCGCGGCGGTGATGAGCTCCTTCGCGCGCGCCACCGCGCCCGGCACGTCCTGCCCGCGCGCTAGGTGCGCCGCGATGGCCGCGGAGAAGATGCAGCCGGTGCCGTGCGTGT
>Ga0308411_10000679_pt1 | contig 22778 bp, 22 predicted proteins | sample HotsprottomLayer_2_FD_203530 | JGI IMG/M metagenome (GOLD analysis project Ga0308411, IMG submission 203530) | Hot spring phototrophic mat microbial communities from Octopus Spring, Yellowstone National Park, Wyoming, United States -... | ecosystem: Environmental > Aquatic > Thermal springs >...
AGAACAGAATGAACGACCGCCGCGAGCCGGAGCTTTCGCTGGTCTTACCCTGTTACAACGAGGAGGCGTTAGTCCGGCAGACGGCGACGCGCCTCATCGAGGCCTTCCGGGCCGCCGGGGTCGAGCTCGAGCTGGTTCTCGTGGACAACGGCTCAAAGGACGCCACCGGCAGGATCATCGACGAGATGGTCGCCGAGGGTCTCCCGGTGGTGAAGGCGACCGTCGAGGTAAACGAGGGCTACGGCCTGGGCGTGCTGACGGGTCTGCGCTGCTCGCGCGGCCGCTTTGTCGGCTTCATGTGCGTGGACGACCAGGTGCACCCGCACGACGTGGTTCGCCTCTACGAGGCTGCCGCCAAGGCCAAGACACCCAAGCTGTTCAAGGTGCGGCGCCGATTCCGCCTCGACGGCCGCTTTCGGCGCATCGTCTCCTTTACTTACAACGTGCTCGCCACGCTGCTGTTCGGCAACCTCGGCTCGACCGATCTCAACGCCAACCCAAAGATCCTGCCGCGGGCGCACCTCGAGGCCATGCAGCTCCGCTCAAAGGACTGGTTCCTCGATGCCGAGGTGATGATCAAGGCCAAGCGCATGGGCCTTCCCGTCTACGAGATGAACGTGTTCGCTTTGATGCGGGCCGAGGGCGTATCCCATGTGCGTCCTGCAACCTGCTGGGAGTTCCTGCGCAATCTCGCCTACTACCGCTTCGGGGAAGGCCGGAAGGAGCTCGAGGTGCCGCGCGCCGATGAGGTCGGCAGTCGCCCCGCGGCCGCCGAATCCGGCCAGAAGGTGAGCGCCAGACGGTGAACGAGGCGATGCACCGCAAACGGTCCGAATGTCGCTGCTGCGGCGGCTCGCGCCTGCGCATGTTTCTTTCCCTCGGCGAAATGCCTCTGGCCAACTCCTTCCCCGCCTCGCCAAGCGAATTCGATGCCGAGAGGCGCTTCCCGCTGGAGGTTTACTTCTGCGAGGACTGCTCGCTTGTGCAGCTTCTGGATGTGATCGCCCCGGAGGTGCTGTTTTCCCACTACCTGTACGTCACCGGCGTCTCGGAGACGATGCGGGCCCACTACCGGGGCTATGCCGCCGACGTAGCCGAGTTCATGGGTCTTGGTCCTGGCGATCTGGTCATCGAAGTGGCGAGCAACGACGGAAGCTTGCTCAAGGAGTTCCAGCTTCGCGGGCTTCGCACACTCGGGGTGGAGCCTGCCCGCAATCTCGCCGAGCAGGCCAACCGCAACGGCATCCTCACGGTCGAACGGTTTTTCAATCGGGCGCTCGGGCGCGAGCTGCGCGCGACGCACGGCGCCGCCAGGGCTGTCCTCGCCAACAACCTGCTCGCGCACGTCGACGACCCGCTGGACTTCCTCGCCGGCTGCCGCGAGCTCATCGACGAGGACGGCCTGGTTGTCGTCGAAGTTCCTCACCTCCAAGAGCTGATCTCGCGGCTGGAATACGACACGATCTACCACGAGCACTTGTGTTACTTTTCGGCCGCCGCTCTCCTGCGGCTGGCCGAGGCCGCCGGACTCACGGTGGTTCGCCTGGACCGCGTCGCCGTGCACGGCGGGTCGCTCCGAATCTACGCCGGGCGTTCCGGCGCGCGGCGCGCGACGAGCGCCGCAGCCGCTGCTTTGGTGGAGGAAGAACGTTCACTCGGGCTCGCCGATTATGCGCGCTATGAGCGCTTCGCCCTCCAGGTAGCCGACAACCGGCGGCGCTTGCTCGACCTGCTCGGCTCGCTCAAGGCGCAAGGTCGGACGATCGCCGGCTACGGGGCGCCGGCCAAGGGCAACACTCTGCTCAACTACTGCGGCATCGACACGCGGCTGCTGCCCTATACGGTAGACAAGAATCCGCTCAAGGTGGGCCGCTACACGCCGGGCATGCACATTCCGGTGTTGCCCGTCAGGACGCTCGAGGAGCGCCGGCCGGACTACACGTTGATCCTGCCCTGGAACATCGCCGAGGAGATCATCGCCCAGCAGGCCGCCTACCGGCGCGCGGGCGGGCGGTTCCTGCTGCCGATTCCGGAGCCCCGCATCACAGAGGTATGAAGGTCGTCATTCTGGCCGGTGGACGCGGCACGCGCTTGAGTGAGGAGACTACGACGAAGCCCAAGCCGATGGTCGAAATCGGCGGCCGCCCGATCCTCCGGCACATCATGAACATCTACGCCAGCCACGGCTACAAGGATTTTTTGGTCGCCTGCGGCTACAAGGGCGAGATGATCAAAGAGTATTTCCACAATTTCGCCATCTTGAACAGTGACTACGTCGTCGACCTGCGGGACGGCTCCCGGCAGATCGTGAGCGGCTCGGGCCTGGACTGGCGCGTGGGACTGATCGATACCGGGCTCGAAACCATGACTGGCGGGCGTCTGCTGCGACTGCGCCCGTGGCTCGACGAGAGCCCGTTCATGGTGACCTACGGCGACGGCGTGGGCGATATCGACATCACCGGCTTGGTGGCCTTCCACCGCAGACATGGAAAATTGGCGACGGTGACCGCCGTCCACCCGCCGGCGCGCTTCGGCGGGCTCGTGCTCGACGGCGACGGCGTCGTCGAGTTCTCCGAGAAGCCGCAAACCGGCGAGGGCTGGATCAACGGCGGCTTCTTCGTCTTTGAACCGGGCGTGCTCGATTACCTCTCCGGCGACGACACCATTCTGGAGCGCGAACCGCTCGAGCGGCTGGCCCGGGACGGCCAGCTCATGGCCTGGCGCCACAACGGTTTCTGGCAACCGATGGACACGCTGCGCGAAAAGGAGCTGCTGGAATCCCTCTGGGCCTCGGGCAAGGCCCCCTGGAAGACCTGGAAGTGAGCTTCTGGAGCCATCGCAACGTCTTCGTCACCGGCGCCACCGGCCTGCTGGGCTCCTGGCGGGTGGAGGCGCTCGTCGAACAAGGCGCCAGCGTCACCTGTCTGGTGCGGGACTGGGTGCCCTCAAGCAAGGTGGCGACCTGAACTTCAATCGTCTCGTACCCGGGACCATCCGCTCGGCCCTCCGGGATGAGCCGCCTGTGATTCGCAGCGACGGCAAGTTTGTCCGCGACTATTTTTATGTCCGGGACGCCGTGAGCGCCTACCTGCTGTTGGCGGAGAACCTGCCCCGCCCGGAGTTGCTCGGCGAAGCGCTCAATTTCGGCAACGAGCGACCGTTGTCTGTGCTCGAGATGGTCCGGTTGATCCTCGACCTGTGCGACAAGAAGACTCTGGTGCCCAGGATCCTCAACGAGGCGATTCACGAGATCCCGGAGCAGTGGCTGGACTGTTCGAAAGCTCGCCGCCTGCTCGGCTGGCAGCCCAAGTACTCTTTAGAGGACGCTCTGCGGGAGACGATCCAGTGGTACTGGGAGCGATCGGTGGCTGAGCGCACACATCCCTTCCTGCGAGGACGCGCCTGAGGATGGGGCGCATTCCGGTCGCGGTCTTGGGCGCAGGTCCCGCCGGTCTCGGCGCCGCCTTTCGCCTCGCGCGGCGCCGAGCGTTTGAGGTGACGGTGTTCGAACGCGGCCGCACCGTCGGGGGCAACGCCGGCTCGTTTGAAATCGACGGGCTGCGGGTCGACTACGGCAGCCACCGCCTTCATCCCTCCTGCCGGCCCGAAATCCTCGCCGACATTCGGGCCCTGCTGGGAGAGGATCTGCTCGACCGCCCCCGCCATGGCCGGATCCGGTTGCGAGGCCGTTGGGTCCACTTCCCGCTTGAGCCGCTCAATCTCGTGCAAAACCTGCCCGCTGGCTTTCTTGCGGGCGTGGCGCGCGACGTCGTGCTCAAGCCGTTTCGCTCCGGGACGAACGACTCCTTCGCCTCCGTGCTCGAGCGCGGCCTGGGCCGCACCATCTGCCGCGATTTCTACTTCCCTTACGCCACCAAGATGTGGGGCTTGCCGCCTGAGGAGATCGACCCGGTACAGGCTGAGCGCCGCGTCTCGGCCGGCTCGTTCGGCAAGTTGGCGCGCAAGGTGCTAAATGCGATACCTGGGTTAAAAGCGGCAGGCTCGGGTCGCTTCTTTTATCCGCGCCGCGGCTACGGCCAGATCAGCGAGGCGTACCTGGCCGCCACGCTCGCGGCGGGCGCCGTCGTGCATCTGGCGACCACCGTCACCGCCGTCGAGTGGCGTGCCGGCCGCGCCGTGGCGGTGCGGGCTGCCTCACCCCAGGGAGAATTTCGCCGGGAGGCGCAGCAGATCCTGTCGACGATCCCCTTGCCGGCGCTCGTACGCGCGTTCGATCCGCCGCCGCCGGATTCGGTCCTTGAGGCTGCCGGCGCGCTCGACTACCGGGCCATGATCCTGGTCTATCTGGTGTTGGCTACGGACCGTTTCACCGACTACGACGCACACTACTTCCCGGAGTTGGACGTGCCGATCACGCGCTTGTCAGAACCCAAAAACTACTCGCTGGCGGAGCTTCCTGGAACAACCGTGCTCTGTGCTGAACTGCCTTGCCGAACCTCCGACCCGGTCTGGAGCGCCTCCGAGGAGGAGCTGGGGCGGTGTGTGCTGGAGGCGCTGGCGCGCGCGGAGATCCCCGTACGCGCGCCTCTGCGGCGCGTCCTAGCGCGGCGGCTCGGGCAGGCCTATCCTGTCTATCGGCGCGGCTGGCGCGCGCAGTTTGACCGGATCGACGGATTTCTTAATTCCATCGACGGCCTGATCACGTTCGGCCGCCAAGGCCTGTTCGCTCATGACAATACCCACCACGCCCTGGCCATGGCCTATGCCGCTGCCGACTGCATCGGCGATGACGGAACGTTTGACCGCTCCCGCTGGGCGGCGCATCGGCTCGAGTTTCGGTCCCACGTCGTCGAGGACTGACGGCTGCCTCCGGCTAAGATGGGGATTATGGCTCGCCTGCGCACGCCGGTGATGGCCGGCAACTGGAAGATGTACAAGACGCTCGCCGAAACCGTCGCCTTTTTCGACGAGTTTCTCCCGCTGGTGGCCGGCCTACACCACTGCCAGATCGTCATCTGTCCGCCGTTCGTCAACTTGGCCGCTGCCGTCCAGGCTGCCGGCGAAAGCGGCGTGCAGATAGGAGGCCAAGACCTGTTCTGGGAGCGCGAAGGCGCCTACACGGGCGAGGTCTCGGGCCAGATGCTGGCCGCGGTGGGCTGCCGGTGGGTGATCATCGGCCACAGCGAGCGCCGGCAGTATTTTGGCGAGACGGACGTCTCCGTGCTCAAGAAGACCGCCGCTGCGCTTCGGGCGGGCCTGACCCCGATCGTCTGCGTGGGTGAGCTCGCCGAGGAGCGGGATTCGGGCCGGACCGAAGCGGTCCTGGCCCGCCAGTTCCGCGACGGGATTGCGGGCCTCGATCCCGAAGAATTTGCGCGGATTGTGATTGCCTACGAACCGGTCTGGGCGATCGGCACCGGCAAGACCGCCACGCCGGAGCTGGCGGCCGAGGCCCATGCCTTCCTGCGCGCCGAAGCATGCGCCCGTTATGGCGAGGCGGCGGGCGCGGCGCTACGAATTCTCTACGGCGGAAGCGTGAAGCCGTCCAACATCGAAGGCCTGATGGCCGAGGAGGAGATCGACGGCGCCCTGGTGGGCGGCGCCAGCCTGGAGCCGGCCTCCTTTGCCGCCATCGTCCGCCAAAGTGGGGACAGTATACTCAATTCCCAATTTTCGCAGCGCGCCACCCATCCGGCACCCAAAGAAATTAGGGATTGAGTATACTGTCCCCGATTTTCTGTGGGCCGGATCCGCATCCTCCCCGACGCCGTCGCCAACAAGATCGCCGCCGGTGAGGTGGTGGAGCGACCCGCCTCGGTGGTCAAGGAGCTTGTCGAAAACTCGCTCGATGCCGGCGCTTCGAGCGTTCGCGTCGAAGTAGAACAGGGCGGCCGCCGGCTGATTCGCGTCGTCGACGACGGCTGCGGCATGATTCGCGACGACGCGATGCTCGCCTTCGAGCGTCACGCCACCAGCAAGCTGGCCGACGTCCGTGATCTCGTCGCGATCGCCACGCTCGGCTTCCGCGGTGAAGCGCTGCCGTCGATCGCCGCGGTCTCGCGTCTGGAACTGATCACCAAGACGGCCGCCGACGAGGTGGGCACGCGTGTTGAGATCGCCGGCGGAAAGCTGCTCGGTTGCGACGACGCCGCCGCGGCGGTGGGAACCGCCATCTCGGTCCGCGACCTTTTCTATAACGTCCCGGCAAGGAAGAAGTTTCTGCGCTCGGAACAGACTGAGCTCGCTCACATTGCCACGCTCGTCACCCATCACGCGCTGGCACATCCGGAGGTCAGCTTCGAGCTGCTCCACGAGGGCCGGCCGCTGTTAGATGCCCCGGCCGTGGCCACCGCGGGCGAACGCGCCTTTCAAATCTTAGGCAGCCAAACCTTCTCGGGGCTGATCGAGCTCGCCGAGCGCACGGCGACGCTTGAAGCCCCCGCCCCAGATGGACGGGTTCGCGGACAGCGCAGCTATCGGCTCAAGGGCTTCCTCAGCCGTCCCGAGCTGCACAAGCTCAATCGCAATTCGCTGTACATCTTCGTCAACCGGCGTCCCGTGCGCGACCGCCTGATCCTGCACGCCGTCGCCGCCGCCTATCGCCATATCCTCCCCGCCGGCGCCTATCCCGTGGCTCTGCTCTTCCTCGAGTGTGACTTTGAGGAGGTGGACGTCAACGTCCATCCCTCGAAAACGGAGGTGCGCTTCCGCCACGCCGGATTTGTGCACGACTTCATCCGCGACTCCATTCGGGCCCAGTTGACCTCCTCGCGCCCGGTGTCGAGCCTTCCCGCCGCCGTCTTCCAGCCTGCCCAGCCCGCAGCCGAGCTGCCCTATTCCGAATTCAGCCAGGCCATTGAGAACGAGCGGTTCGATCGACCGTCGGAGGAGTTTGCGGCCCCGGCCGGCGAAGAGCTGCCCCAGATCACCCTACGCTCGCCTGCCGGCCCCCCACCGCGGCTCGATTTCGGGTCCCCGTCGATCGACCCCGCACAGGCGCCGGACCGCCTCCGGCTCAAGGTGCCCGACACGCACGGGCCCTTGCCCGAGAGCGCCTGGCAGCCGGAGGCGCCGGATCTATCGGCACTGAAACAGCTCCGCCCGCTCGGCCAACTTCACCAGAGCTTCATCGTGGCCGCCGGCGCCGACGGACTTTGGATCATCGATCAGCATGTCGCTCACGAACGCATCCTCTTCGAGCGCCTCCTTCGCCAGCAGGCCTCCGGAGGCGTCGAGCGGCAGCAATTGCTCCTGCCCGTGGTGCTCGAATTGACCCCGGCGCAGATGGCCGACTACGAGCGTATCGCCCGGGAGCTTGCCGCCTCGGGCTTCGACATCGAACCGTTCGGGGCCCGGGCCCTGGCGGTCAAAGCGGCCCCGGCGGCGTTGTCGACTGCCGATCTCGAAAAGGTCCTTTACGAGATTCTCGAGATCGCCGAAAGCGAGTTGCGCCGGCTCTCGATGGAGGACCTCCGCCTGGCCGTGGCCGCCTCCGTCGCCTGCCGCGCCGCCATCAAGATCAACACGCCGCTCGAGCCGGCCAAGATGGAATGGCTCCTCCAAGCGCTAGCGCGGACCGACTGTCCCATGACGTGCCCCCACGGCCGCCCGATCGCGCTGCGCTACGCGACGCGCGATATCTTAAAGAGCTTCCACCGAATCTAAACGCTTCCGTAGGATCTCACCATTCGACGCGGCCCACCACGATGTGATGCATCCGCGAGGTGCCGATGTCGGAGAAGCTCCCGCGGCCGATGCCGGAGAAGGTGCCGAACACGGCCGGGTTGGTCAGATTGAAGACCGCATTCGGGTCGGCAAACTGCGGCTCCTTGGTCGGATTGTTGCAATCCCAGCGGAGCTGGAAGCGCACGCGCTCGGTCAGGCGGAACCACTTCGCCAACGATAGCTGCGTCCAGCGCAGGCCGGGCGATTCAAAGGTGTTCCGGCCCAAGTTGCCCGGAGTAAACGGATCCGGGTAGGCAAAAGCGTTCCAGTTAAAGTACCGGTTCTGCGCGCTGATCGGGAATCGGTGCGGCCCGATCGTCCAGTTTTTGACCACCCCCTGTTTATGCGGCAGCACGGCATTCGGGCGCCGTACGCCGGGCAGATAGCGATGCGGGCTGCCGTCAAAAGTCACCGAGATCGGAGGGCCGCTCTGGAAGGTCTGCGTCCAGGCGAAATCCCAGCCGCCGAACACCCAATCCGACAAGCCGCCACCGTTCAGCCAGCGGCGTCCCCTACCGAACGGAAGCTCCGCGGTGAAGACGCCCACGAAGCGATGGCGGATGTCATAGTTGGCCCGCCCCTTCTCGAGCGCGCGGTTATACCAGGTGATGCCGGAGACGCCGCCGTCCTCGTCGGCATTATTCATGGTCTTGCCGAACTGGTAGAAGGTGTTCAGCGTCACGCCGCTCCCATAGCGCTTCTCGAAGCGCAGCGTGCCCATGTGATGGGTGTTGTGACCGTAGTTGGAGAAATGCTGGATGCTGCCGAACTGCGGATAGGGCTTGTAGTTCTGAACGGCGGCAAAGATCTGATTCAACACGTTGATGTCGCGCGAGACGTCGAGCGGCACCACGTTCATATCCCAGTTATTCAGCAGCCCGATGCCGGCCGAGCCCTGATAGAGCGTCTCCATCAGCCAGGTGTTGGAGAGCTGGTATTGAATTCCCGCCGACCACATCTGCACATAGGGCAGGCGCAGATTCGGGTCGTACCAGGAGGCGGGACGGCCGGCATAGTTGGTCCCCTCGAAAGGCACGCTCCCGTCCGGGGCGATGTTGAACCGGAAGCTCGGCGGGCCTTGCGAGAGGTAGAAGGCGACCCGCGGATCGCCCGGCGGCGGCTGGATGACCGCCGTCGCCAGATACTCCTCGAAGTTCTGATTCGTTCCGTTGGTGAACAGGTCGACGTGGGTGATGCCGTAGCTGGCGCGAAACACGGCACGGGGGTGGAAGGTCCAGGCGGCGCCGAGCCGAGGCGCAAAGTTATTCAGATCGCGCTTGGCGAGCAGCCCCTTGCCGTGCACGATCGCGCCCATTCGGCCGGTGAGCGGATCGCGCACCGTCGGATCGAACTGCGACTGCTGGCCGTACTTGGTCGAAAACGGCGACTCATAGCTCCAGCGCAAGCCGAGCTCGAGCGTGAGATTGCGCGTCGGGCGCCAACTGTCCTGTACGTACCAGGCGTGCTGCCACCAGCGCGGCAGCCAGGTGGCCGTGTTGAAAGTGAAGTCGGCGCGCACGACCGAACCGAGCAGGAAGGCCGCAAAATCGTTGCCCGTGTTCGGCCGGAATGGGAAGTCGGTGGCGCCAAGTCGATAGCGCCCCGAAGGGTAGCTTTCGGCCAGCGAATTGTAGCGGGTGCGGATCAGCTCATAGCCGAACTTGAAGGTGTGGCGATTATGGACCTTGGTAAAGTTCTCCTGGAAGGTGAAGTCTTCGGCGACCTCCAACCGCCGGCCGCCCGGGCCCAGGCCGTAGAAGCGCGCCCCGCCGGGGCTCAAGAAATCGGGGAAGGTCAACGGGCTGACGTTCGGAATGCCGAGCTGGCGCGCCCAATCCTGCCCGTAGGTCTCGGGCGTAGCGGTGAAGAAACGGCGATTGAAGCCTAGGCGCACCTCATTGATCATCGTCGGGCCGATCGTATAGGTGTCGGAGATCACGACGTTGTGCTGTTTGATCGGCATGACATAGACGGCGCCGAACTTTGTGTTGACCTCCTCGCGCAGTGGCCGCACGGGCCGGTCCAGGCTGTGGTGGTCGACCAGCGAATAGCGTCCGAAGATCTTGTGCATGGCGCTGAACTGGTGGTCGATCTTGGCGTCGTAGCGGCGGAAGTCGTAGGCGCCGAAGGCAGGAATCGTCAGGTTGTTCACCGGGCCGTTGGCCGTGATGGTCCCCGGATCGGTCTGATCGCGCCAGGGTTTGAGCTCCGTGACGACTTTGCGCGCCACCGGATCGAAACGCGCCTGGGGGATGCGGTTGCCGGGGAAGGGGTCGCGGACCCAAGTGCTGCCCTCCTGGCGCGTTGAGGCCGGGTCATAGATCGGCAGGCCGCGCCCGCCGAAAGAGAAGTCGCCGGCGTACATCTCCGGACTCGGGACTGTGCCGATGAAGGTTTCCGAGACCTTCTCCCAGTGCTGCTGGAAGCCGAAAAACCAGAAGGTCTTATCCCGGCGGATCGGCCCGGAGGCGGTGGCGCCCCACTCGTGGTAGTGGAAGGAGCCCGTGCGCGGCAGCTGTTCCAGAAAGGCGCGATGAATCAACTTCCCGTTGGTATAGCGGTCCTCGACCGAGCCGTGGAACTCGTTGGTTCCGCTCTTGAAGACGGCGGTAAACAGTCCCCCGGCAGAGTGGCCGAACTCGGCCGGCGTCCCCGTAGTCCACATCTTGAACTCCTGGATGGAGTCGAGCGAGGCGATCATCGTCCGGCGGAAATCACCCACCTGCCCGACGACGGGCTCCTTGGCGTTGACCCCGTCGAGCGAATAGCCGATCGCCCGCTGACGCTGGCCGACGGCATGCTGGCCGTTGATGTTGGTCATGCCGGGCATGTAGAGCAGGACGCGGTGCACGAACTTCTGCATTACCGGCAGGCGCACGACGAGCTTGCTTTCGAGGATCTGCCCGCTGCCGGCCGTTTCGGTCTCAAGCAGCGGCGGCGCCCCTTCGACGCGGACCGACTCGGCCACGCTGCCCAGCTCGAGCTCGACGTCGACGCGGAGCTGCTCGTTGATCCTCGCGACGATGCCGGCGCGGACGAACGTCTTGAAACCCTGTGCCTCCACCGTCAGCTCATAACTGCCCGAGCGCAGGTTCGGCAGATAGTAGGCGCCGACGGAGTTGGTCTCGGTCTCGTAGACAAACGACCGGCCGACGTCCACCGCCCGCACCTTGGCGCCGGGAACGACAGCGCCGGTGGCGTCCGTGACGGTGCCGACGAGCGTGGCCGTGCCCGTGGTCTGCGCCAGGCCCGCGGCAGCCAGAAGGAGCACGAGCCCGGCGGCAGAGAAAATCCTGATCGAGTGGTTACGAACCATGGTATTTCCGTCCCCTGCACCAGGATGTTATCACCCGGCGTCGCCGCTGTCAATGGAATTCCATATTTCGCATTGTGAAATCCCGCGGCCCGGTACACTATCCTGGGAGTCATGGTTCCGAGCGCCCAAACGCCGCGCGTGCAGCCCGTCCGGGTGCTGGTCAAGGCCTTTCAAGTGCTCGAAGCGCTCCATCGCTCGGGCGATGCAGGCGCCTCGCTCGGCGAGCTGAGCGAAGCTGTCGGACTGCCCAAGCCGACCGTTTATCGCATTCTCCGGACGCTGGAGAGCCTCGGCTACGTCGTCGCCGACGGCGGCTCCTACCGGTTGGACGACCGCCTTCGCGAGCTCGGGCAGCCCTCGCCGACAACCGTCGTGGCACGCCTGGCCCGGCCGGCGATGACGCGCCTGCTCGCCGCCTTCGAGCACACGGTGAACCTCGCCGTCATCGAGGGCGATCAGTTGGTCTACAAGAGCATGCTCGAGGGGCTGCGCTCGATCCGCATGCAGTCGATTCCGGGCTCCTACATTTCGATAACGCGCTCGGCTCTGGGCAAATGCATCCTCGCTCACCTGCCGCGGGAGCGCGTCGAACGGGTCGCGCGGCGCGAGCAGTATGTCTCCGGCGCCGGCGACGCCCGCATGAAAAGACTCCTGGCGGAGCTGGCGCGGGTGCGCCGTTTGGGATACGCCATCGACGATCAAGAGGTCGAAAAGGGCCTTCGCTGCGTCGGTTGCGCCATCTTCGACAAGCAGGCTAGACCCGTGGCCTCCATCAGCGTCTCCGGCAGCAGCAGTCTGCTGACCTTTCCGGAGATGAGGCGCATCGCTGCGCTGATCCGGAAGGAGTGCGGGGAGATCTCCGCCGCGCTCGGCTACGAACCGCCACCGGCAACGCGCACCGGAAGCCGCCTTCGGCGGCGGTATACTGAAAAGTAACGCCGAACAGGTGAGCCATGAAGCGCTATAGCAAATTCGCGATCCTCATCGTCGTCATCATCGGCTCGCTGGTCTGGCTTGCCCTGGGCGGCATCAACGAGTCGAAGACCTATTACAAGACCGTCGCCGAACTCCACGAGATGGGCGACCGCGCGCTGGCCAAGCGACTCCGCGTGGCGGGAGATGTCGAGGAGGGCTCGATCGTTCGCCTGGGTCGCGAGGTTCATTTTGTCCTCCGCCAGAGCGATCTCCGGCTCCGGGTGATTTACGACGGCGCCGAGCCCTTGCCGGACACCTTCCGCGACGGCGCCCAAGCGCTGGCCGACGGCAAGATGGGCGAGGACGGCGTCTTCCGCGCCAGCAAGATTCAGGCGAAATGCGCCTCCAAGTACGAAGCCAAACCCGGCTCGGAACCGCTCCGGCGCATTTCCCGCACCATGTAGCGACGACCAAATCAAAGGGGCTGTGCTTCGATGGAAAATCTGGGCGCTCTCGCAATTGTGTTGGCCTTTACTCTGGCCGTCTACTCGGTTGCCGCCTCGCTCGCCGGGAAATGGAAGGGGCGGCCGTATCTGGTCATCAGCGCGGAACGCGCCGTCTATGCTATCTGGTTCCTGCTGAGCTTCGCCTCGGCGTTGCTCGTCTACGCGCTGCTCACCGACGATTTTCGCCTGGCGTATGTGGCCGGACACAGCAACCGTGACTTGCCCATTCTCTATAAGTTCGCCGCCTGGTGGGGCGGTCAGGAAGGCTCCCTGTTGTTTTGGTCGTGGATCCTGGCCTCGTATGCGGCGGTGGTGGTCTACACCAACCGGCGACGCTTTCGCGACATGATGCCGTACGTCACCGCCACGCTGATGGTGACGATGGCCTTCTTCCTGCTGCTGATCGGATTCGTGGTGAGCCCCTTCAAGGTTCTGGCCGTCGGCCGCGAGGTGATCGCCGCCCCGGACGGCAGGGGGTTGAATCCGCTGCTTCAGTACTGGGCGATGGCGCTGCATCCGCCGGCGCTGTATCTGGGATTCGTGGGCTTCGTCGTACCGTACGCTTTCGCCATGGGCTCGCTGATCACGCGCCAGCCGGGCGACGCCTGGATTCACACGACGCGCCGCTGGACGCTCGTCACCTGGGGCTTTCAAAGCGCCGGCATCCTGCTCGGCGCCGGCTGGGCCTATGCGGTGCTCGGTTGGGGCGGCTATTGGGGCTGGGACCCGGTGGAGAATGCCTCGTTGCTTCCTTGGCTGACGGCCACAGCCTTCTTGCACTCGGTGATGATGCAGGAAAAGAAAGGGATGATGAAGGTCTGGAACATGGTGCTCGTTTCGGCCACGTTCATCCTCTGCATCTTCGGCACCTTCATCACCCGCAGCGGTCTCATCAGCTCTGTGCACTCGTTTGCGCAGTCGCCCATCGCGAATTACTTTGTCGTCTTTCTGGCGCTGCTGATTGCCGGAACGACTTGGCTGATCCTCAGTCGGCTGGATTATCTAAAGAGCGAATCTCAGCTAGAGAGCGTGCTTTCACGCGAGTCCTCGTTCCTGTTCAATAACCTGATCTTGGTGGCGAGCTGTTTCGCCGTGCTCTGGGGCACGATGTTTCCGGTCATCTCCGAGGCCTTCACCGGAGAGCAGATCACCGTCGGGCCGCCGTTCTTCAACCGCGTCAACATCCCCATCGGCCTGTTCCTGCTGTTTTTGACCGGCGTGGGGCCGCTGATCGCCTGGCGGAGGAGTTCGCTCGAGAGTCTGCGGCGGGCCTTTTTGTGGCCCGTCGTCGGCGGGCTCGCGACCGCCGCGGTGCTCCTGGCCGCGGGCGTGCGCCATTTCTACGCCTTGATGTGCTTTTCGCTTTGCACCTTCGTCGCCTGGACCATCGTGGCGGAGTTCTACCGGGGCGCGCGAGCCATTCGCAACCGGATGGGGTTGAACTGGGCCAGAGCCGTCGTCGAGCTGACCCACCGCAACACCCGCCGTTACGGCGGCTACGTCGTGCACATGGGCATCGTCTTCATGTTCATCGGCTTTGCCGGCGCGGCCTTCAACCGCGACACGACCGTCGAGGTCAAGATCGGCGATTCGATCCGCCTGGGGGCGTACGAACTCAAGATCGCCAAGCTGGACGAGGGCCGCAACCCGAACTACTCCTGGCATCACGCCGCGGTGGAGGTCTACCGGGAGGGCCGCAAGCTCGACACGCTGCACCCGGAGCGGCGTTTTTATTTCGCCAGCGAGCAGACCACCTCGGAGGTGGCCATTCGCCGCCAGCTCAACCATGACCTGTACTTGAACTTCGCCGGCATCTCTGATGAGACGCAGAACGCCGTCATCCAGGTCTACATCTTCCCGCTGGTCTCCTGGATCTGGATCGGATCCGCCGTGCTGTTCTTCGGCACGATCCTGTGCCTGATCCCCAGCAAGGTGAAGCTTCAGTACGCGCGCACCGAGGTGGTCGGCGTGGCCCGCCAACAGGCTCCCGTTCGCCCGTGAACTCTGTACATTGCGCTTCGTGTTTCGCTAGAATTCCCGAATGATCCTCACTGTCGCCGCCTTGCTCGTCATCGGCGCGGTGGTCTTCACGTTGTTCGTGCGCCAGCGGGATCTTCCGGCGCCCGAGCCGGTTTCGCCGGTCGAGCATTTGGAGGAGCGCAAGGCGCGGATCTATGACGGTCTGCGCGACCTGACGTTCGAGTTCCGGGTGGGCAAGCTTTCCGAGGCGGACTACCAGCGCACCAAGGCCGAACTCCAAGCCGAGTTGAAGCGGCTCGAAGAGGAGATCCAAGCCGTCCTCGAAGCGGAAGTGGGACGGAAGGCGATTCCGGCGCCCCCAAGGGCTGACATACCGGCGACCGAGGAGTCGTTCCGGTGCCTGAGCTGCGGAGCGATCTTCGACCGGCCGATGAAGTTCTGCGGCGAATGCGGCCAGCCGATGAGGAGAGGCGAGGGCTGATGCGGCGGCTCCTGCTTGTGCTGGCGAACGCCTCGCTCTGGGCCGCCGTCGAGGGCACAGTGGTCAATCGCACCCTGGAGAGGCCGCAGCCGGGGGCCGTCGTTACTTTGTACCGGCTCTCCGGCGCCGCCATGCAGCCGGTCAAGACAGTGAAAACCGACTCGAAGGGCGCCTTCCGCATCGAGGCGCAGGTCGAGGGACCGCACCTGCTTCAGAGCATTTACGGCGGCGTCATCTACAATCGGATGATTCAGCCCGGCAGCGCGACTACAGGCCTGACGCTTGAGGTTTTCGACTCCTCGCGCAAGCCCGGGCCGGCGCGCGTAACGCAGCACATGGTCCTGCTTGAGCCGCTCGGCGGCATGCTTCACGTCAACGAGAGCATCGTCTTCGACAACCCGGGCAAGCTCACCTACAACGACCCGGCCCAGGGCACCCTCCGCGTCTTCCTTCCGGAGAGCATTCGGGGCGCACCGCGCGTGGCGATCACCGCCGGCCAGGGCATGCCCGTGGAACGCAATGCCGTGCCCACGGAGGCGTCGAACGTGTACAAGATCGATTTTCCGATCAAGCCGGGCGAGACGCGTTTCGATCTGACGTACGTGCTGCCCATGCCCGAATCGAAGACGTTCTCCGGCAAGATCCTGCACGGCGGCGGTCCCGTACGTCTGGTGGCGCCGCGCGGCGTCACCCTCAACGGCGATGGCATCGAAATGATCGGCCAGGAGCCGACCACACAGGCGACCGTCTATCAAGTCGCGGGCAAGGAATATGCGGTCCGGATCGAAGGCGCCGGGCGCTTGTCGTCGCCCGAGTCGGGCGAAGGAGGGCGTGGCCGCGGCATCCAAACGATTCCGGCGCGCCTTTACGATGCGCTGGCCCCGATTCTCGGCCTGGTCTTCCTGATTCTGTTTCTCGGCTTCGTCCTGCTCTATCGCCGGGGCGCCCCCGGCGCCGCCCGGGATCGCTGATGGAGACCCTGGCGGCCGAGAATCTCTGGAAGTATTACGGCGACTTCCCCGCCCTGCGCGAGGTGAGCTTCTCGATCTCGGGCGGCGTCTGCCTCGCCCTACTGGGCCGCAACGGCGCCGGCAAGACCACGCTGTTGCGGCTGCTGGCGGGTCTGGCCCGGCCGGCCAAGGGCCGTGTGACGATCCTCGGACGTCCGCCCCGCGAGGCCGCCGCCCGCGCCCGCTTGGGCGTCCTCGGTCACGGCATCGCCGTCTACGACGAGCTTTCCGCCATAGAGAACTTGACGCTGTTCGGCCGGCTTTACGGTCTTGCCGAGGCGCGCCGCGCCGCTCTTGAGTGGCTGGAGCGAATCGGGCTGGCGCACGTGCGCGACAGCCTGGTGCGAGAGTTTTCGCGCGGGATGCGCCAGCGGCTGGCGCTGGCCCGGGCGCTTTTGCACGACCCGGACGTGCTGGTTCTCGATGAACCGTTCACGGCGCTCGACGATCGCGCGATCGCCGTCATTCAGGCCCTGCTCGGCGAGGCTCGGGCCGCAGGCCGTACCGTCGTCATGTCGACGCACCAGTTGCGGGAAGCGCTCGAGCTCGCCACGCACATCGCCTTGCTCGTCCGAGGGCGGCTGGTGCACTTCGGCGAACGCACCGCTCAAATGGTCGCCGATCCGGGCTGGCTCTACCGACACTATGGGGAGGCCTGATGCGATTCCTTCGCCAGAGCCTCACCGTCGCCGCCAAGGATCTGCGCTCGGAGCTGCGCAGCAAAGAAGCGCTCAACGCCTCGCTCGCCTTCGCCTTGGTGATCCTGCTGCTGTTCAGCTTCGCCTTCGATCCGACCGCGGAGACCACCCGAGAGATTTCAGGCGGCTTGCTCTGGCTGGTCTTCGCCTTCGCCGGTACGCTGATCCTCAATCGCTCCTTTGCGCGCGAGCTCGCCAACGACTGCTTGGATGCGCTGGTGGCCTCCCCCGTTCCCCCCGCGGCGATCTTTCTCGGAAAGGCGCTCGCCAACCTCGTCTTGCTTGTCGCCGTCGAGCTGGTGAGCCTGCCCGTGTTCGGCGTCTTCTACAACGTGCGCTGGACGCCGCATTTCGTCCCGCTTTTGGGAGTTCTTCTGCTCGCCACCTGGGGCTTGGCCGTCATCGGAACCATGTTCAGCGCCCTCACCGTGAACCTTCGCTTGAGGGAGCTCATGCTGCCGGTGCTGGTCTATCCGATGATCATCCCCGCATTGATGGCCGCCATGCAGCTTACGACCGTGCTCCTGGCCGGCGAGCCCGTCTGGGGCGAGAACTGGCTCTGGGTGCGGCTGCTCGTCGCCTTCAACGTCATCTTCACCGCCTTGGCGCTCGCCCTGGTAGAGACGGTATTGTTGGGGTAATGAGGGATGCCGTGAGACGAACGATCGTTTACGCCATGACGGCGCTCGGTGCGGTGTGGCTGGCGCGCAACCTGTATGTGATCTTGCTGGCGCTGCCCGATGAGGTCGCACAAGGCGCCATCTACCGAATCTTCTTCTTTCACCTGCCGGCCTGGTTCACCTGCTTTACGGCCTTTTTCGCCGCAGGCGTCGCCAGCACGCTTTACTTGATCCGCCGGAGCCCGGGCTATGACGCCTTTGCGGTCGCCGCCGTCGAGGTGGGCGTCGCGTTCACTTTGATCGGACTGGTTACGGGCATGGTCTGGGCGCGCATCATCTGGGGCATCTGGTGGACCTGGGATCCTCGCCTCACCTGGGCTTTCATCACGCTACTGGTCTATTTGGGTTACCTGATGTTGCGGCGGGCCATCGACGAGGCCACTGAGCGCGCCAAGAACTCCGCCGTGCTGTGCATTTTCGCGTTCACCTCGGTGGTGATCACCTACAAGGCCATCGACTGGTGGCGCACGCAACACCCCGGCCCGGTGCTGAGCTTCCGCACCGGCGGCGGCACGATTGATCCGGCCATGGAATCGATGCTGTTCCAAAACTGGTTTGCGCTGCTGCTGGTGGCCTCGGCGCTGGTGCTGATCCGGATGCGCCAGGAGCGGATCGAGCGCGAAGTCGACGCTCTCCGCCGGCGGGCCCATGCCCTGTGAGGGTTTGCGCGCTCCCGCCGCGCCGGCACCCTCCTTCGGCGAGCCCGCATCCGGCCGGCTGCTTTGTTTGAGTTTTTGCTACCGGAGTCACCTCGATGGATGAACGGAATTTCCTGTTCCTGTTTTACGGCCTGGCCGCCTCTTGGATCCTGCTGGCCGGCTACGTCCTCACCCTGGCCGCCCGCGAGAAGCGCCTGGAGCGCGAGCTTGATACGCTAAGACGAATACTAGACCAACGGGAGAGGGATGGATGATGCAACGCAGAAAACTTCTTCAGATGGCCGCCGGCGCCTCGGCCGGCGCGCTGGCCGCGCGGGAGGCTGCCGCGGCGGCCCAGGTCGAACGGGCCACGCGCGGCATGCCTTCGCCGAAGATTCGAGACATCCAGGTGATCGCCACGGCCCCGGAGGGTCTGCGCCTAGTGGTCGTCAAGGTCCTCACCGATCAGGACGGGCTTTACGGCTACGGCTGCGGCACCTTCACCCAGCGGGCCGAGTTAGTGGTCGCCGCCGTCGAGCGATATCTCAAGCCGTTGCTCATCGGCAAGCCGGCCGACCGCATCGAAGACACCTGGCATCTGTGCTACAACAGCTCCTACTGGCGCAACAGCGGCGTCCTGAACAATGCCATCAGCGGCGTCGACATGGCGCTGTGGGACATCAAGGGCCGCCAAGCGGGCCTGCCCGTCTACCAGTTGCTCGGGGGCAAATGCCGGGAGGCCGTGGATTGCTACTGTCACGCAAGCGGCGCCGAGATCCCCGAGGTCATCGACAGCGCGCGGAAATGGATGGCGCAAGGCTTCCGTCACATCCGCGTCCAGGTGGGCATTCCGGGCATGGCCGGCTACGGCGCCGGAGCCGGCGCCAAGCGCGTGCCCGCCCTGCATGACGCTCCGGTGTTCGAACCGGCCGTTTACATTCGCCGCACGTTGCAGATGCTCGAGGCCGCACGCAAAGAGCTGGGCGAGGAAATCGAGCTGCTGCACGACGTGCACGAACGCATCACGCCCACGCAAGCGCTCCAGTTCTGCCGCGACGTGGAGAAGTTCCGCCTGTTCTTCCTCGAGGACCCGGTCTCGCCCGAGGACATCGGCTATTTCCGGCTGATCCGCCAACTCTCGAGCGTGCCGATCGCCATGGGCGAGCTGTTCAACAGCCCCCATGAGTGGACGCCGTTAATCACCGAGCGCCTGATCGACTACATCCGGGTACACGTCTCGCAAGCCGGGGGCCTGACGCCCTGCCGCAAGATGGCGGCCCTTGCCGAGGCTTTCGGCGTCCGCACGGCCTGGCATGGCCCGGGTGACGTCTCGCCGGTAGGCCATGCCTGCAACGTGGCGTTAAGTCTGGCGTGCTGGAACTTCGGCATCCTCGAGTACAGCCCCTTCCGCGAGCGAACCCGCGAAGTCTTCGACGGCTGCCCGGAGATGAAAGACGGCTACCTCTGGGCGACCGAGAAGCCCGGCTGGGGCATCGAGGTCAACGAGGCGGCGGCGAAAAAGTATCCGTTCGGCTTCAATGAGAAGGGCGAGCGCCAGCGGCTCAACGGCGGCTGGGGCGAGGTGCGGCGCCGCGACGGAACGATCATCAAGCAATAGGCCGGCCGGGCGCGGCCGCGCCCCCGGCGCCGTTGCTGTTCACGCTGTGGGGTAAACCAGGCGGAGCAGCATCCGGGCATTCTCGATTGCGTGGCCGCCCGCGTCGTTGTTGAAGTAGGCGTAGACCGGGCGGCCTTCGGCAAGCCAGGAGCGAACCTGGGCGGCCCAGCCCGCCAGCTCCTCCTCGGAATATCGGGAAGCGAACAGCTCGCGCGGCCCGTGGAAGCGCAGGTAGACGAAAGGCGCCGCCGTGGTCAGCGGAGCGCAGGGGTAACGCGAGGAGTGGCCGATCACCAGCGCGGCGCCGTGCCGGGCCGCCAGTTCATCAACCTCCCGGGTAAACCAACTGGCGTGGCGGAACTCGAGCGCCAGGCGCCGCGCTCCAAAGCTCCGGCTCAGCTCCAGAAACGCCTCCAGACGCGCCGCATCGGCTTTGAACGACGGAGGCAACTGAAGCAGCAGCGGCCCAAGCTTCTCGCCAAGGTGGAAGGCGTGGTCAAGGAACCGCCTCCACGGCTCCTCCACCGCCTCAAGCCGGCGCGTGTGCGTCACCAGCTTGCTCACCTTCACGGCGAAAACGAAACCGGGCGGCGTTTCAGCCGCCCACTTCTCGAAGGTCTTGGGCTGCGGCAGCTGATAAAAGGAATAGTTGATTTCAACCGTATTGAAGCGTCGTCCGTACCAGGCAAGGTAGTCGGAGGCCTTCAGATCTGCCGGATAGAACGAGCCCCGCCACGAGCTGTAGGTCCAGCCGGAGGTGCCGACGCGGAATTCGGCCTGCTTGCCCATCTCAAGCCGGCCGGAGGGCCGCCACCAAGGCATCCAGCGCGAGGCTCTTCTGGATGTTGCGCCGCAGGAAGGCGACCAGCTCATCGAGCTGGCGCACAGCCCGCTCAAGCCATGAGAAGCTGATGCGCGTCGCCAGCGCTTCAAGTTGGGCGCGTTTATCCGGATTGCGCAGCTCGGAAGAGCCCTCGCGAAGCCGCAGCAAATCCTCAAGCAGCAGGTAAAGCACGCGCAGGTACGGCTCGAGCTTCTCGCTGCGCGCCGCCGAGAGCCGTTCGGCATGCGGCGCCCAGTGGGCCCATCCGGCCAGGCCGGCGGCGGCCTCAAGCAGCGCCAGCATCGCCTCCCGACGCCGATCGTAGGCCTCCAGGTCCAACGAGATCGCAAGGCCGGGACTGCCGTCGGCCAGCCGGATGCGCCGCTCGGCCTGATCCAAGCTGCGCCGGTGGGCGAACTCCCGCATCTCCTCGAGCGTTAGCGGCCCCAGATAGAACTGCACCGCACGCGAGCGGATTGTCGGAAGCAGGTCGTAAACGTTGGTCGCCGTGAGCGCCACCACGAGGTGATCCGGCGGCTCCTCGAGCGTCTTGAGCAGCGAGTTGGCCGCCTGCTCGTTGGCCCGGTCCACCTGATCGACCAGGAAAACGCGCCAGCGGCCTTTGAGTGGGCGAAGCTGCGCCTGCTCCTTGAGCAGCCGCATCTGCTGGATCGAAATCTGCCGCAGCGGACCCTCGGGCGGGAAGCTCAGAAAGTCGGGATGGCTGGCCAGCATGAGCGGCTCCGCGGCCCGGTCCTCGGAGCCAAGCCGCTCGCGTTCGCCAAGCAGCTCGACGTTGTGCGGCAGGCTCAGATCGTCTTGTTCGATCTTGGCCGGCTCACCGAGGAGCACGGCCGCCAGCCGCCGCACCAGCGTCGCCTTGCCCACGCCTTCCGGCCCGTAGAATAGCAGCGTGTGCGGCAAGCGCCCGGCCTCGAGCATCCGTTCGAGCGCCCGCACCACGGCCCGGTTGCCGGCGAAGTTCTCAATCATGGCGAGGGCCAACTAGCGGCGCCACGGCCCGCCAGACGTCCTCGGCTACTTGGTCGGGCGGGCGCCGGCCGTCGATCAGGCGAAAGCGCTCCGGCTCGCGTTCGGCAAGAGTCCGATAGCCTTCCGACACCCGGCGGTAGAAGTCGGCGGGCTGCTCGTCCATGCGCGTCTCTCGGGCGCCCGCCGACTCGTTCCGTGCGCGCGCCCGCTCGAGACTCGAATCCGGATCGATCTCCAGATAGATCGTCAAATCCGGCCTCAGGCCCCGGCAAGCGACCCGTTCGACCGCCCGCACCGGCTCCTCCCCTAAGCCGCGCCCGAAGCCCTGGTAGACCACTGTCGAGTCGGTGAAGCGGTCCGAGAGCACGATCTCGCCGCGTTCGAGCGCGGGCAGGATCACCTCCTCGACATTCTGCGCTCGCGAGGCGAAGTACAGAAGCAGCTCCGCCTCCGGGGTGAGCGGAGCGCCGGACCGATCCAAGAGGATGCTGCGGATCCTCTCCCCGATCGGCGTGCCGCCGGGCTCGACGGTGAGCTTGACGCGGCGGCCGGCGCGCTCCAGCCGCTCGGCCAGCAGGCGCATCTGGGTGGTTTTCCCGCTGCCGTCGAGCCCCTCGAAGGTGATGAACAGGCCGCGCGCCTCAGTCGTAGACATAGTGCAAGACCTTCTTGAGATCTTCCCAGGCCTCGCGCTTGGCGCTCTGATTATACGCGCGCAGCAAGAACGACGGGTGGTAGGTCACCATCACCGGGATATCGCGCCAACGGTGCCAGCGCCCCCGAAGGCGCGTGACGCCTTCCTTGGCGCCCACGAGCGCCCGCGCCGCCACAGCGCCGAGCGCGCAGATGGCCTTCGGCCGGATCGCTGCGAGCTGCCGGTAAAGGAACTGGCCGCAGATTTCCATCTCGTCGGCCAGGGGCGTTCGGTTGTCCGGCGGCCGGCATTTGACCACGTTGCAGATGTAGACATCCTTTCGCAACAGCGGGATGCCCTCTTTGCGCGCCGTGTTTTCGATCATTTGGGTCAGAAGCTGGCCGGCGCGCCCGACGAAGGGAATGCCCTGCGCGTCCTCCTCGGCGCCCGGTCCCTCGCCGACGAAGACGAGCCGAGCCTGCGGATTGCCCTCGCCGAAGACGATCTGCGTGCGTTGCTCATGCAACCGGCAGCGCCGGCAGTCGCCGATGTCTTGGCGGATCTTCTCGAGCGTGTCGTCCGCCGGCGTCTGCTCGGCGGCCAGCACCTCGAGCAGGGACGCCTGGGCAGGCGGCGCGACCTGCCGAGGGTCAGCCGCCGCGTCCCGAGGCGCCTGACGCCGGTAGAGAGTCGAGAAGCCCAGGTCGCGGTAGAAAGCCAGGTAGCGGCGCAGCAGCTCCGGGCTCATTGCGCGGCGTGCAGGGCCAGGCGGAGCTTCACGGCGTGGTCAAAGATGGCGC
>Ga0308411_10000680_pt1 | contig 22768 bp, 29 predicted proteins | sample HotsprottomLayer_2_FD_203530 | JGI IMG/M metagenome (GOLD analysis project Ga0308411, IMG submission 203530) | Hot spring phototrophic mat microbial communities from Octopus Spring, Yellowstone National Park, Wyoming, United States -... | ecosystem: Environmental > Aquatic > Thermal springs >...
GTGGCAGCGCTACTTGATGAAACGGTAACGGAGCCGGACCAGTTCACTCGTACTGTGGCCGGTGCAAAGTTGTCCCCGCGCTCTAACAGGTCTATTCGCTCGTTCATATTTGCACCACCCCCACTTCTGCACTTGAGACCTGCCCACCGGTCACCGTATAGCGCTCGCTCACCACGTGCGCGATGCCGGCGCATCGCTGGTGCTCTCCCGCGACGAGAAACACCTGGTCTCCAAGCCTAGGCATCTCCTGCGAGTAAGCCTGGCCCGAACCAGCCTCAACTGGTCGCCAACGCATAAGCGCTGCCTGAGCTGCTGCTGACGTGCCAGTTGCCCGTCCATCGAGCCGGCCTTCCCAGTATGTCCATCCGTTGAATAGGCCGCGCGCAGCTCGCGCCCTGGTCACGTCCCTGTCCTCTCCGTGACCGTAGCCAAGCGCAACCCCTGCCGTCGGCTGGCTTCTGTCGTACACCCACGCATCGTACTTGATAGAGCTAGCCCAGCGCGGGCGAAACAAGCCATTGCGCGGAAGTCCGTGAGAAAAAACAAGTGCAACGGATGGTTGTGTTCCGTACCATCCTCCAGGCTCAAACCACCACACCAACGGAAAGCCCTGCGCATGCGCCAGCCGCGTGATCTCCTGCGCAGCTTCGAGCCTTGAAGCCCACGCGAAAGACGTGCTGACGTTCACGCTTGGTGGCACGTTGTTCGGCGTAATGATCCAGTAATCGCGGAAGCTGAGCGAAAAAGAATGAACTGGTACGTACTCTATCGGCCTGAGCGAGCGCAATACTCCTGCAGCTGCATCACCGCTCCATTGCGCATCAGCTGTCCCGGCGTACCGGTCGGGATAATAGTCGCGCAGGTAACGCAGGAACGTCTCGCCGCGCAAAACATAGTAGGTGTTGCGCCGCTCGATTGCGGTGATGAAATAGTATTCCCTGCGGTTAGGTAACATCACTAGTAGCACGTCTCCATATGCGCTAAGTTCATAGCTCGGCGCACGCACGCTTATTTCTAGCTCGCACTCCGCTACTTCCATCGCGCGCCGCTCAAACGAGCCGCTGAGTGCCAGTGCGCCGACGCGCGTTCCTGGACTTCTAAGTGATGTTAATGCAATAGTGACCTCAGCGCCAATCATGCTTATATCTGTTGAACGTGACAGTCGACGTCACGCTTCCACCCACGGCAAACGAGTATCGGGTTACTCCTTCGTTCATCGACCCTCTGAACATGCGCTCATAGTTCGTGCCCGGCAACGGCGTGACAACTCCGCCGCTGTGGTACTTCGGCTCGTAGTTTTCCGCTTGAGTCTGCGGATCAATCACTTCGCCAAGAATTTCCGTGTCCACCTTGCTGTAACAACCGAACACAGGGACAGCAAGCCCGCCCAAACGCGGCACGATCTCCGCCGTCGCGCCGGTGTTTGCAATCGAGCCGACGTCAACATTTAGAGGCGTCCACACATTAGCTGTCGCAACGTAGCCGATGCACATGAGATTACCTACTCGTCGTACAGCAATGCTGTTTGCACTTGTTGTGAACAGCGGCATCGCTGTTCCATCATCACCAAGTCGAAACGCCTTTCGCGGTTCACTGGTAGCAAACGTGAATCGCTCTACAGCACAACCGTCCTGAACGCCACCGATTGACGCAGTCGGGTAGGCGTACGGCACGATGCCGCTCAGGTTCCTTAGCCGGCACAGTGTGTTGAACGTGCGCCCTGCGTGAATCCAGGAATCAGCGCAGATAGTCACGTCGTCAATCGACGACGACTGGTCAATCTCAAATGGCCCCCATGTGGACGCGCCTTCTGCGACGTAGTACGGCGCAACCTGACCGCTCCACACGACAACCCAGCTTTGAGACGGTGATGTTGCACGATATGCGATTGCTATGCCGATATCTTCTTTGATTAGCACGTCGCGGATTCGCCCGCCGCCAGGGAAGACGACGCTGGTCGGGAAGGGAGAAAACGGGTTGATGACATTCCCGTTGACGTCAGTAGTGACCATTCCCGCCAGTCCACCTGTGGTTTGGAACTGGCTAAATTCACCCACTGACACATACGTATTACCAAACCGCCTGACACGAACCGGAACGCCGTTGAACGTACCTAACCCAGTTGGACCCGAGGAAGGGTAGGTAAATCGCACAAGAAAATTCACGCCCTGCGCCACTGCCAGGATGTTTCCATCGTGCGTCACGCATCCTCGCAAGGCGGTTGAGCCTGATAACGACCCAATGAGCGCAGCCGCTCCACCCGTAGCAGGCGCGCGCCAGACCTGAGAAGTCGTGAAGATGATCCACTCGTTTGAGGCTGCTCGATAGTCAATGTTAGAGATTGCCTCCGTGATTCCGGTGATAGGTGTGAAGGTCATCGTGCTCAGGTTCACCACGAAGGCATTGCCAGTTAGCGTGTTGTTGGAAGCAGAAACCGTGCTGATGAACTCTTGCCAGTAGACGCTTCTACACGCAAAGCGCAACGTCACTGTTGCGCGATACTGGTCGTCCTCGAACTGCGCGCTCATCTGCTCAAGCACAACCTCTGTCTTGCTCCACGGGTTAGTAGCTTGCGCCCTGACACGCAACTCGAGCGGCGTTCCTTTGCGCCAGCGCACATGCGACTCTAGCTCCCGTATTGCCGCGTGCAGGTTCACCATGCTTGTTCCCTGAACGTCGAGCACGATGACGATGCGTCGCGCGCGTCCCTGTTGTCCTGCTACCAACGTGCGTCCACCAAGAGCTTCTCGTGTGAGCACTTCAACTTCATCCATCAGGTCGCCCTGGAAGTCACGCAGCACCCACGAGTATTGCCCTGGCACGGTGCGATAGTGCAGCGTGGTCAGCGCAGACGACCCTCTGAATAGTTCTATCTCCATCCTAACCTCCGCATTAGCTCAAAGTCACTCATTACGCCCTGTGAAGAGACAGCGTTCACGTTGAGCATGTAGTTGTTCGTCACGTTCTGCGTCGTTTGCTGCTGTTGGCCACCCGCGCCGAATGGTAGGCGAATGCTGTTGATAGCGCTACCCACCGCTTGAGCCACGTTCAGCCCAAGATTGCGCACGCTGAGAAGTGCGTTATTTATTCGCTCGATGAACGATAGCACGCCGGTCAGGTTGACGCCAATCAGGTTACCAATTGTTTCCACTGCGCCCCGTATGGCGGTAGTCACTAACTCACGCAGGTTCTTCACGCTGTCGCCTAGGTAGCGTACGAAGCCATCCACGTCACCGCGCAGCAATGCAGCAATGGCGCGGATGAATGATGATAAGGTCTGTAACGCTTCTCGAATCACAGCACCAAAGTTTCTAGCAAGGGAAAGTAGCGCGTTGCCGATCTGCGAAACAAGCGGCGCAAGCGCCTTTAGCACGTTCTGAACGTGTGGCACAAGAGATACTAATAGCTGGCCAATAGCCAGCAACACTTCCTCTGCCACTGGTTTTAAGTCGGCAAAGGTTTTAGTGAGAATCGGGAACGCCTGCACAGCGAGTATTTTTACCTGGTCGAAGATGCCTCGCAAAATCGGCGCAACAGCTTCTCCGAGCATAGCCAACCCAGCTCGAATCGGCATAAACATCCGGCCTAGCTCTTCGCCGGCCATGCGCGCCGAATCACGAAGAGCCGAAAAATCAATCTGGCTAACTGCTATTCTAATATCGTCTATTGCGATGCTTATCTCCTCAAAATCAGTAATCTGCATAATAGTGTTCACCACACCAGCTATCCCCTCAAAAAATAGCTTGAGCGCAGAAGCAAGCGCATTGATGATGGGTTCAAAGTACAACTCTTCTTTTATGGCTTCTATAAAGCGACCGATTTTTAACAAAATACTGTTGATGCCCTCTCCTATCCTCTCAAAAAACTCGACAAATTCGTCTTGCTCCATAAGAGATATAAGCGCTTCCATGACATTTGTTAAACCCGGAAGCAACTTCTCGCCAAAAGATAAAGCGAGTGAATCGACAACGTTGTTGAGAGCTTCCTGCGCGCCCTTCAGCCCGCGCATGCGCGCCGCGGCAAGGTCTGCTGCCGCGTTCGATTTGGTAACGGCCTTGTACATCTCGTCGTAGGCATCCACGCCAGCCATAAGGATGATATTCGCTGCGCGGATTGCGTCTGTGCCGAAAATCGTAGAGAGTGTGAAGTTGCGCTGGTCCTCGTTGAGTTTCGATAGAGCGCGAGAGAACTGATCAACAATGTTCCGCATTGGCAGCATCCTGCCTTTAGCGTCGGTCAGTTTGATGCCCAGCTCTGCCATCATTCCAGCAGCTTTGTCTGTCGGCGCGACCAAGCGCAGCAACATCGTCTTTAGGGACGTGCCGGCATCGCTACCTTGGATGCCGGCGTTCGCCATCATCGCAAGCGCTGTGATGGTTTCCTCAATGCTCCTGTTACTCATCGCAGCAACTGCACTCGCCATCTTGAGCGAATCGGCCATGCTGGTCACGTCAGCCGCGCTCGCGTTCGCGGAAGCCGCTAACAGGTCCGCCACCCGGACAGCCTGGTCGCCTTGGAGATTGAAAGCATTGAGCGCGCCGGCCACAATCTCAGCCGCGCGTGCAGCTTCAAGCTGTCCGGCGGCAGCCAATTGCAATGTCCCTCTCGCTGCCGCCATGCTCTGCTCTACATTCAAGCCGGCCTTTGCTAGCGCCGTCATCGCCTTAGCAGCATCAAGCGCAGATGCAGCAGGGATGGTTGCATCTGCACCAAGTTGCTTTGCGAGCTCCGAGACTTTACGCATCTGCTCGCCAGTCGCGCCACTTACTGCTTGTAGGAAGTTAAGCTCGTTCTCGAGCTCTGCGGCTTTACCTACTGCCCCGCTAATCGCGCCAGAGAGCGCTTGTAGGCCGTTTTGAATCGCACCTGCGGCAAGAATCCCTGCGGCTGCAGAAAACGCGGTCTTGAGCGCATCGCCTAGGCCAAAGCTCTGCTTTTGTAGCCTGCCAATATCGTCCGATACGCCAGCTAGCGCGCGCCGAAAGTCGCGCGCGTCGCCCGTGATCTCGATGCGAATCTCACCGTCCGCCATGCTTCCTCATCGCGCGCTTCATCTGGCGCGCCTTCTCACGCTCCCACTCGCATGCGGCCTCAGCCCAGAAAAGCGAAAGCTCTTGCTCAAGCACCCACGGCGGAACGCCCCACGTCTCCGCGAGATGCAGCAACAAGGTCACGCGGTCGCGCTCGTGTCCCCTAAAGGGGTTGGCTCTCCCGCGATGTGCTTGATTACATCCGTCAGCTCGTTGAACGAAAGCTCATGCAAGTTAACGCCGTAGCTCTCCAGCGCACGCGCGATAGCCATCAGGTCGCCCTCGGAGATGATGGCTTGCAGGCGCGCGTACTCCATGAAGCTCCCTGGCGCGTTCCGGTCAATTCGACGAACTTTGCTCAGGTCGATCATGGCAGCGTAGCGATACCGTTGATGGTGCGAATCTGTAGCCAGTTGTTCAAGGGCGCGGCCACCAACGCTTTGAACGTCAGCTCAGCGGTCATGTTGCCGTCGCGGTCGCCGAATAGCTCAATCGGCTCAGCAAGCAAGCCTACAAAGTCAATTCGCAGCTCGCGCGTGCCAGGCGTTTCCACAAAGTTGACGCGAAAGTTGCGTGCTACAGGGTTTATCAGCAAACCGTCAACCCACGTCTTAGTCGTCGCATTGAACTCCGCCGTCAAGGTCAACTGCGCTTCCCATCGTCCTTCGCCCCAAGTGATCGGCTGTGAGCCTTCAAACATCTTCAGGTGCCTGTTGGTGTTGATGCTCAGCTCCGCCTCAATCACCGTGCCAGGTATCGGCGTCGTGCCGTGGGCTGTGCCGATGTTGTCCATGAACCATGAGGCATGAGCCGAAACAACAGGCGTAACGACGCGCGTCGGTAGTGAGCCGGTCAGGGCGTTCGCTTGCACACTTCGCCCGATAAATGACCAACTTTCGGTCACCCCAGCGTTCGCCTCATAGCGCAACGTCCACTCCCTGATGATGCCGCCGACCACTCGGTACTCTGCACCCGGCGCTCCGTACTCAATCGTGTAAATCTGCGGCGCAGCGTAGTTCGTGATCGGCGCATTGAATGTGCGCGCGCCGCCGCTCGGCGCAACCGGGCCGAACAAGCCAAACAAGCCATAGAGTATGTCCTCGTACGTGCACTGGAGCTCTAGCTCTCCTTCGGCATGACGCTGCGAGAAGACAATCAGGTCACTCACTGAGCGACCTAGCTCCTCAACCACCGCGTCATCGTGGTTGATGGTGACGCTCCCGTCCTTCACGCCCCGCAAGATGGACGTGGCAGCGACCGGCGTCGCAAACGCTGTCTGCTGACCTAGCTGAACCCTACGTAGATGAGTCGCTGGCATCTTTCACCTTCTCCTTTTGAATCGCGTATAAGCTTCTGACAAACTGAATGTCGTAGTCGTGCACCCTTGCTAGCTCAACAAGCTCGTCGTCCGTGAGTGGGAAAAAAGGCAAGCCGGGGTAGTACACCCTGTGCCACTTCTCCGCCACCGGCTCATAGACGACCTTGATGGCCTCCTCTCCTTGCTTGTTCCCAAGCTTCTGTTTGTCGCTCATATCTTCTCCACCACCCTTGCCAAGACGCTGATACTCAGATAGTCCGTACCTGCCAGCGTGTAGATAGCCGGCTCGTCAGCGTCCACGCTGGCTACGTGGTCCACCTGCCCGCCCAACGTGATGTCATCCGTCAGTGCCGTCATTACCGCATCAGCCAGCGCATAGAGCGCTGATTGCTGAAGCTCAGTAATACCCTGCGCGACCGGCGAGTGCACGATGCGCACGCGAACCAGCGTCTCAATGCGCACCAGCTCATGCGCGTGCTGGCGGCGATTCTCGCTGACCGGCGTCACCAGCGCCATAGGCAGCGCAGGCGTGTTCGCGCTCATCGGCACGGTCGTGTAGGCCGCGACGATTCCCGGCACAGCAGCGACCACGGCATGAACGGCATTGACAGCGCTCAGCATGGCATCACCTCAAGCACAACGTATGGGTCGAGCATCTGCGCGATGTCGCGCGGCAGGCGCGTGCTCAGCGTGTTCAGCCCTTCCTGCCCCGTCACGTCAAACACCTGCGCATCTTTGGAGCGATACATCCAGCTCGCCAATCGAATGCAGATTTGCACGATGTCATCTGGCGGGGCCGCGGTGAATCCCCATTGCCCTGTTACATCTGCGGTGTATTCGATGCTCCACGACGGCGCGTCAGCCTTGATGCGCAGCAACCTGGTCGGCGGGTCAAACGGCACGAAGTCTGATGGCAACAGGGTATCGCCTTCGTCGGTCACGACCTGCGTCAGCGCGCGCAGGTCATCCGGCAGGAAGAACACGTCCCGGACGATGTGTTCCCGGCGAATCTTCTTCGTCGCGGTTGACGCAGTGAAGCGCCTGCCGGTGTAACGGTCAATCGCTGCTGACGCAGCATCTCTCAGCCGCGTCAGCAGCGCATCTTCGCTCGTCGCAGTGATGCCCAGATACTGCTTGATTTGAGCGAGCGTTGCGTAGCTCATCAGTCAACGATGGTCGTGCTAGCCAGCTTCGCAGGCGGGTTGTTGCGCGCCGAAGTGCCGATGAAGACCACGGCGACCGTCGCGTTCCCGTTCACCGCCGCGCGAATCCAGCGGTGACCGTCCGGCAAATCCTCGTCGCGAACGTTGATGATGCCCTCGCTGTTGGCGGCAACGCTGGTGATGCTCTTGCCGGTCAGGTCGGCGAACGTCGAGTTGTCGGCGCTGGACTGAATCTTGAACGACGGCGGCGTGGACGCTGTGCCTACGATACACACAGCAGCCACACCACGCAGCAACTGCATGTCCACACTAGTTGTGTCCGTCGCGCCGGTGATCGCCTGCGCCGGCAGGCGACCGGCGATGTTCAGAAAGTCGGTCGGCTTCATGTCAGTCTCCTGTTAGCTCAAGCGAACAAACGGACTCACTTCCACGTTCGTGTTGATGTACTTCGCCTTGTCCACCACGCGCGGCGTGCCGTCGGCATAGACCGTCAGCCGGTAGGCCGTCTGGTCAAACTCGAAGTAGGCATCTGCGCTCGCGGCGATCTCGATGTCGCGCACCAGCTGAACGGCATACATGCTGAAGTCCGCGAGCAGCACGTCGCCGGCAGTGCCGAGCGCATTGACCTTCTCTGTCAGGATGACCGGGATGCCCATCAGTGTTCCCGCAATGCCTTCCTGCCAGTTGGGCTGCCAAACCGGGGTATTACCGATGGAGAACTGGACGAGCTGCGGCAGCACGGTCGGATGGATCAACCACACAGCGCGACCGAGCGAACCTGGCATCAGTCGCTCCAGCATCTTTGCAGCGTCAACTGGCTTGAACTGGTTGGCTGTGTCGCGGGCTACGCTGACCAGCGCCTGGGCGCTCAACACGCCGAGCGGCTCGCCTGCGCCGTTACCACGAATGAAGTAGTAATCCAGGTAGTCCGAAGCGCTTTCAGCCAAGATTCGCCTGATTTGCGCGTCAAACGTGGTGCTGGCCAACATGCGATTGCTCACACGCACGATGCCGGCCATCGTCAGCGCGCGCAAGGTGTATTGCTTAAAGGCTGGCTCGGTCTCGGCAATCGCGCTGTTCTCGTTCGCCCACGTGAACTTGACGCCACCGTACCAGGCAAACACACCAGAAGCACCCTTGCCCAGGTCAATGACCGGCTGGCGAACAGTTCCGGGCGCATCGGTCACGAACGCGCGCGGTAGAACGATGGACTGCTCGCTCACAGCGGTTAGCAAGTCGGGGAGTAGCGTTTCCGGCACGAGATAGCCCCCCGACGGGCCCTGTCCCGTGCCTAGCGCCTTAATCGCATCGTAATCCTTGCGCGCTACGGCGCTCATGAAGTCGCGCAAGGTTGCAGTCTTAGTCTCAGTTACGTACATGTGAGTCTCCTCCGCTACGCTCTTTCGTGCATCCGCCTTGCCTTCCTCGGCGGTGACAACCTCCGACGGCTTAGCCTCTGGAAGCGCGATTGAGCGAATAGCTTCCACGATCTCAACGCCGAGCGTGCGCGGTTCAGCCGGCGTCGGAGTCAACGATACCTCAACGATTGGCCAGCGCTCGATCTCTCCGCTGCTCTTGCGCGAGACAAGGTGGCCGGGCGCGCCAGTGCTCATGCCGAGCGCACCCTGCTCTGCTAGCTGGCGCACAAGCTCGATGTATTTGCTGTGCCGGTCAAGCTCTGCCTTGACGAGCAAGCCGATTTCGTCGGTGTTCATCTCCTCTACGCGCCCTATCACCTTAAGTCCTACGTCTGGGTGAATGCCGTGCTCATAAAGAAGCGGCGGGTTGCTCAATCCGAGAAGCTCTGCGCCAAAGTCTGTTCCGCGCGTGAAGTGCTCGCCGTGAAGGTCGCGCCCGCCGAACACGACCGCATAGCCTTCAGCGTATAACTTGCCTTCCTGCTCATACACCTTCACGGCAAACGAGCGCATCTCCGTCTCTTGTTCCTGCCGGCCCAGCAGCTCTTCGAGCGCGCGACGCGCCCGGGCGAGCAGCTCTTCCGGCGCGTCAATCCCACCACGCGCGCCATTCACGGCAGCCAGCGCAAAGCGCATGCCGGATGTGACCAGCCGCGGGTTGCCATCCACGATGTCGCCACAGGGGGCGACCAGGTCACCTTTGGTAGCGGATTCGTCGCGGCGGAAGAGGAACAAACGCGCAGCGCGTTCGAGCGCTTCGTTGCGCACGTCCTCTTCTGCGTCTGTCTCATACCCAGCCCAAGCTAAGATGCGCTCACGCGCGGCATCTCCGTCCCACTCACCGCGCTCAATTACAGGAAGTTCAGTATCAAGCGTGAATCTCATCGCTTTAGCTCCCGTTCGATTATGCGAGCGAACTCGCGCATCACGGCACGATTGTAAACCAGTTTGCTTGCTTCTTCGTCCGCGCGCTTCCAGCCGCTATCTCGGTGAAACGGTTGCTGCGCCGTCCCAACCACAAACGCAGCATAGCGCGCCTTGTTGCGCACGACCACCTGCGCGTTCCCTGTTGGCGTGACGAACCACTGCTTCGCCAGCCAACCAGTTCGTCGGTAAGGCAGCCGGCCTTTAGCCAACACATACCTGCGCTGTCGCTCGCTCCTCCAGCGAATGCGCATTCTTTGGCTTTTAGGCGGATACACGTTCACATTGTCGCGCAGCCTGTAGCCAAGGAACAGCAACGCTGGCGTCAGGTCTAGTTGACCGCGAAACACACGCGGAAGATTTAAGCGAACAATAGTTTTGCTCATCTTCGGCGACCCCTTGGTTGTTCTAGCGTCGTCCAGCACCGGCAACTGACGTGCGCCGGCGGCAGCTCATCCCAGCCATCGCCTTGTTCGCGCCCATCGCGCGGTGCGCATATCGGACATACGCGCTCGTCAGCGGCGGTGTGCCACACATGAACGAGCGATAAGCCGGACTCGTCAAGTATCTGCCTTGCGATGTCTGTTCCCTGCGAATAAGAGCGCGTGACCTCAGTTGTGGCGATCATCTCCGCGCGTTGCGGACCAAACACGCGCGCGATTCGGTCAACGAGCATATTGCGCGTCCAGCCCTCGGCGCGAGAGCGCGTGAATAGCTCTTGCAGTCGCTTCCGCGTGGTCTCGTTGATTCCACGCACAAGCTCGTAGCTATAGTCCTTCGCCCAGCGCGAGGCGAAGTCGTACGCACGCTCCACATCAGCAAAGGCCGCAGAAGAAAGCATCGCAGCGGTGGCTTGATCGATGGCAACAGCGAGCAACAAAGACTCGGCATAGGCGCGCGCTTTTTTCTCGAAGCCCTGCTCGTCGTAGCTCAGGTCGTCTAGTGAGATTGAGTCCTCAAGCACCTGAAGCATCTGCGCAGCCAATTGCTCGCGCTCGCGGTCGAGCGGCGGTTCTGCCTGGCGTGCTTTCGCTTCGATGAAGCGCGCGAAGGCAAACGGCGAATGGCCAAGGTCGGCAAGTGACCTGACCGCGCGAACCCACGCATCCGGCAGGTCGCGCGGCGAGAAATCAGCGAGCATCGTCTTGCGCGCCTCGCTCTTGCGTCGCCACTGGTCAAGTTCGCGCAGCGCGGATTGCGTCGCCACGTCAACCGGCTGCTCTGTCTCAAAGCCCAGCATCTGGCGCGCCTCTTCGCGCGTCACAAGGCCGGCCTGATACAGGTCAATCACGCTCTTGCGCTGCGCACCTACGTCCTCAGCCAGCGCTTCAATGTCGTCGTAGTTGATCGTCAACCCTAGTGCTTCTGCTATCAACTCCGCGTCTGGCAACACCGTGTCTCGCCAGAAAGAGATGCGGTGCTCAGCGGCGGTGGCGTAGTTCGCAGCATCGGTCAACATGGTCACAGGAACGCCGAACGCTGCGCTGATGCGCCGGAGCGCCATGTCATCAACCTTCTCCATGGCGAGCTTGTCCAGCGCCGGGATTTCCAGCGGTCGGATTTGCATGTTGCGCCTGAGCACCAGCGCACGCCATGCATTGCGCACGCCAGACGTGAGACGCTGCCACGTCGTGCGCAAGGCTTCGGCGTCTGCGTCGGTCAGCGCGCCTTCTTCCGGCGTGATGATGAGTGGTGGAAGTGCACCCTGCTCAAAGAAGGCGCGCGTGAACTGCTCGGCGGCCAGCGCGGTAGCTGCGCTGGTCTCAGCGACCTTCAGCGGCGTAAGCCCCGGCCCGATGTCGCTCGTCGGCGACCAGGTGTGCGCGTAAATCACCTGGTCAGGCAAGTAACGGCGCGTGAACTGGCCGTTCTGCCATATGTGCGCAGTGATTCCTCTCACTGCGTCCCCTTCCACGCGCATCGCGGTTGGGTTGAGCACGCGCATGGTCGCGCGCTCGATCCAGAAAGCGCCGGCGACGCACAGCGACGATTCGCAAAGATAGTACAGGCGCGACGGGAACGGCGCTTGCTCTTCGCCACGCAGGAAAGAGAGAGACGCGACGGCATTCGCGCGCAGGGTGATGCAGCGCATGACGTAGGCATGGAGCGACTGTGCCTGTGGGCGCGTCACATAGCCCACAGCGTCAATCGCCTTGGTCGTCCCGTATGCCGTCTTGATAGTTACCATATCGCATCCACAATTGCGCCGCTCCTGCCGGCTGCGCGCGAATACACCCACGCGATGGCCATCACGCAGTCATCGTGCATCCCTGCCGGCGCAGAGTACTCGTACGTGCCGTCCCTGCGTCGCTGTTGCGAGAACTGCTCAAGCTCCGTCAGGACGTAATCGTCGTCCGGCAACACAATCTCGCCGCGCTCAATCGCCCACGCCAAACGCTCAATGATTGCGCGTTTTGTACTGGCCGTGGTGGTCGCGCCTAAAACCGGGACGTTCTGCGACGCAAGGTAGTCCATGACCGGCGCGCCGGCAGCGTTCTGCTCCACGACGACCTCGATTGCTTGGCACTCGCGCGCGATCTGCGCTATGCGCTGAACGGTGCGCGTGTAATCCTCATGTCGCCAGCGCTCCACTCGCAGCACAGCCGATTGGCCAACGTCAAAGACGGCCACGGCGGTGTAGTCCTCGTCTCGCCCGATGTCCACGCCCAGCGCGAAAGGACCGCGCGGCTCAACAGCACGAACGCACGCGCGCACGCCGCGGAACACCCCGCCGGCTTCGTCCACGAACTCAGCGAGCCACTCTTGCCGGTAGGTGCGATCACTCACGAGTTGACGGGCGCGCTCGGCAGCCTCGCGGATGCTCTGTAGCTTGTTGTCGGTGCTCGGCGCGCGCCATGCTGCGCCTTCCTGCCGGCATCGCTCGTACTCGCGCCAGAACCAGTTGCGTCCTCTTGGCGTGCTAACGAGTATCGCGTGCCCCCGGCGGTCTGCCAATGTCGGCATGAGCACATCGTACCAGACGCGCTCGTCCATCAGCGCCGCCTCGTCCACGATGACCAGGTCGAACGCTTCACCGCGGATTGAGTCTGGCGAGTCGGCGGAATAGATGCTCAGGTAACCGCCGGATGGGAACTCGATGGTGCGCTCAGCGCGCCGGACAAGTAGCTGGTTGGCGACCGGCGCGGTCATGCGCTCAGCAAACCGCCAGAGCGGGCGCGAATTACGGTATGTGGGTGCAACCCATGCAACAGCTGCGCCTCTATTTGCGCACGCAATCGCAATCGTGCCGCACATGGTCGTCTTGCCCCAGCGACGACCTGTGCACACCACTTTCATACTAGCTTTGTGCCTCGCTATCCTGCTCTGGTCCTGACGTAATCTCGGCAACGGCAGCATAGTAATCAAACGCCTGCACCTTGAACGGCGCGCCTTCACGCCCTGTAACCTCGATTCGCTCTGGCGGCTTGCCGAAGGCAACCTCGATGAGCCAGCGCGCGAAGTGCTGATGTTTCATCGCAGAGCGAAGGATTAGTTCAACGTTTGTGGCGACGTGCCCATCAATGATGATGGGCTGACCGTCCGCACCCTTGGCCGGCTCGCTCAGAATTGAGATAGCAAGCTTGCGAAGCTGGTCAAAGGTGCGCGGGCGACCCTTGCGGTTGATCCGCGGGTCACCTTTTGTGAATGGCTTGCCAAACCTACGCGGCTTCTCTTGTTCCATGTTGAACTATTCAACTATCTTCTTTGCTCGGAAACCAGATTAACTTTGTTCGAGCCGTAATCTTTTGGCCAACAAGCTCAGCAAACGATTGAACCGCTTCCTCTGTTTCAAAACAAACCTTGATTGTGCGATAAGCTGATTTGACCGAATCAGCGTTAGGTGCGCTGTATTCTGGATTTGACTGCTCGCTTTCCAGCAACGAAGATAGGCCGGCGGTATCGAGCCGCCACTGTTTCAAAGTATCCTCGTCTAACCCCCACTCGACAAGTTGCTGGGCTTCCCAGCCGGCAAGAGCATCCCAGTCCCAGTGACCAGTTGCGCCAACGTGCAGCAGGATGACGAGCCGGCGGCGCTCATCGTCGGTCAGCGCGCGCGACGCGCGTCTCACCTCGAGCTCGTAGTCCTCGCCATAGACGGCTTTAAGCGCGCTTAACCGCTGGTGACCATCGTAGACCTCGTTGTCAGGTCCAACGACGATCATCTGCACCTGCCCGTAGTCGCGCCACGAGTCCAGCAAGCGCTGCGCAGCGCGCTTGGTGATCTGCCGCGGGTTGCACTCCCACGGCTTCAGGTCACGCAGCCTGACGCGCTCATTCGTCCATGTCAGCGACATGCTATTTCGTTCTGAACGATTCCATCGCCTGCTCCAGCAACTCAAACGCGCGCTGGTGGCGCTCCAGGTCGCGCTTGAGTGCCCGAATCTCGTCCCGCAGCGCGCGAATCTCCGCGGCCTGCTTGGCCGTCACCGCGGCCAGCAATATGGCAGAGACGGCAAACAGCGCAGAGAAGGCATCCATGCGCATCTAGTGGTCTTTGCGCAAAAGCTTGGCTAGGTTCTCCGGCAACGGGATGCCCAGCTCGTGCAAGCTCGCTGCGATACGACCGAGCAACGATGCCTGGATGATGATCCAGGTGGCAGCAGCCACGGCTTGCAATCCAAGCTCGTCGGCTGCGATGCGGATGCTGGCGTATGCGACGACATAAGGTAGCAGATGTCGCCACAGGAAGTTAGCCAGCGCCGGCAGCTGGAAGTCGTCGTTTCTGATGCTGGCGGCCACAGCAAGCGCGGTGTTGACTAGGATTGACGCGGCGATGAACTGCACCTCGGGAAGCGAAGCGATGTATTTGAGAAAGGCTTGAACTTGCGTGATATCCATGTGCCCTATTGTACCCACAAAGCCGGCAGGACGCTGCTAGGGCTCCACATCAAGCGAGAACTCGGCTGCAATCCGGTTTGTGGTCTTGCTGATGGTCAGGCGTCCCCACACGCAACCGTACATGCGCGGGGGCTTACCGGTGCGCGCGGAATAACTGCGCTCAGCGTAGTCATCCAGGTACGAAGGGCAGCGTATGTGCCAAGTAAAGGACCGACGCGGTATGCCGCTCACAGACAACTCCTCGCGCGCGACCGGCAATACGTAGCAGTCGTGCGTATGGCCCTGAACGATGACATCGGCGGAGATGTAGCTTTGCATGCGGCGGGTGTCCAGCGTCCCAAAGCTCATCATTGCGCCTGAGCCGCTCCCATGCGAGTAGCGAATCGTGAGCGTGCCGATACGCGGGATGCTGGTGTGGAAGGTCAGACGAACCCAGCCGGCATAAGGCATCGAGGCGCACTGAGAACCGCGCTCACGCAGCGCAGCCGCGATACGGTCAGTGAGCGACGTGCCGTAGTGCTGCAAGACGCTTTGCTCATGGTTGCCCATCGCCAGCATCGCAAAGTTGCCGGCGTAGGGCGCGTAGCGTTCGACCGCGCGGCTAACGAGCGAGTCAAAATAGTCGTTGCGCTTGTACTGATGAGCCAAACCGGAGTATGAGGCGCGGGGGTCGCCTTTGCCCTGCATCGCGTCACAAAAGTCGCCCAGGTCCAGGATGATGGCATTGCGCTCGCGCGCAAGTTCTAAATGGCGAATCTCAAGCTCAGACCTTTGGGCAGGGTGGTCATGATGCCGGTCGGAAGAGAGCATCAGGTAAATCTCTTCGTCTCGTTTCAGGGTTACGTCAATGTAAAGCACATCCAGTCCGCGCCGGCGGGGCGACCATTGCACGGCAGGATTGTACCTGATTTCTTAAAAAGAAAGCCAACCACGTCTTGTGGTTGGCTTAGGGAGAGGAGGAAACAGATAAACCGAGGACGATGTTACTCGATCTGCTCGTTTTACGCAAGTAGGGCGCGCAGGTCGCGCTCAAGCTGGCCGAGCTGGTGCGGTGCATAGCGCAGCACGCGCCAGCCAAGCACGACGGCGCGGTTGTACTTCTCCAGGTCTGCGAGATAGCCAACCGGTCTGACGTGGCGACCGCGCACCCACACGCCGCCTTCGACCTCGACCGCAATCTTCAAAGATGGCCACGCGAAGTCGAATCGCCAGCGGCGTTCGGAGTCGAAGCGATATTCGCGTTCGGGCACAGGTAGGCCGAGGCTGAAAGCAATGGCAGAAACCTGGGCGAAGAGCACTGATCGCGGGCAGTATAGCAGCCGGGACAGATGGCCGGGATTTGAGCGTTTCTGGCAGGAGCTTCTACAGCGGCAAGGCTAACATAACTTAAAACGCACAGGAAGCCCGTAGAGCCGCGTTTTGGTGGCCAGGGGTATCTAGATACCTATGGTAGCCAAACGAGGCCAAAAATCGGCCTCTGGATGCGTTATAGGCCCTATTTTCCGGGGGTCGGCGGGGCTGTTGGGAACTCAGCAGCCAGCTAGCTAGTTAGCTAGCTGTTCCCTGTCGGCTGTCCCACCGGTTGGAAGCCTCCTGCGGCTTCAAAAAACGGCCCGTAGAGCCGCGGAAACGTGGGCAAGGGTATCTGGATACCTGTGGAGGCCGAAAGGCCCTAAAAATCGGCCTCTGGATGCGTTACAAGGCATGTTTTTCGGGGGTCGGCGCGCCTTACCGACACTGACTACTTCGCCCATGCGCCCTTCGGGGCTTCAAAGACTTCAGCGAACGACGCCTTGGCCGCACAAAAGCCCAGATACATCTTCCCAACCGCGCCGTGGCGATTCTTACGGATTTGCACTTCGATTGTGCGCACAGGCGGCGGGTTAAGCGCGTCGCCTGCGTCAGCGCGTTCGAGCACGATGAGCGCATCAGCGTGTTGCTCAATGGCGCGAGACTCGCGCACTTCGCCAGCGTCGTTCACCTGCGAGCCGGCGATGATGGACATTCCGAGTTGGCCGGCCAGCGTCTTGAGCGCGAGAGCTACTTCCGCTACTTCCTGCTCGCGGTTCTGGTCGCGGCGCGTGCGACCGTCTACGAGTTGGATGTAGTCAACAACAGCAAGCTGAGCACCGTGTTGGGCGTGATGGCGCAACAGGTGGCGCAACTGGCTGACGGAGATGCCGGGACGGTACTCGATGGCAATCGGCATCTTAGCGATCTGGTCAGCGGCGTCCATCAGCCGGCGGCGCTGTTCAGCGCGCGTGCGTTCGTCCAGCGCAAGCACGTCTGCTGGAGATAGGCTGATGCCGGCGTGACGACTGAGCAACACGCGGCAAACTTCCGGCTCGCTCATCTCGCATGAGACGATGACTACAGGCGATTCAGCGCGCGCGGCAGCCAGAGCCATCTGAATCATGAGCGTAGTCTTGCCGGCCCCAGGCTTACCAGCGACTACGGTCAGCCGACCAGGACATAAACCACCCAAGATGCGGTCAAACGCGCTTAGGCCGGTAGGGATGCCAGGCAATCGCTCGCCTGCGGCGTCGTAGTCAGCGACGCAGCAGAGAAGGGCGTCAGTGAGCGATAAAGCTTGGTGAGCGCCTGTCGTGAGCGTAGATATCCTGTTAGATGCGTATGTGGGCAGGTTGTCGCGGCCTTGCTTGGCGGCTTCGATGATGTCCTGCGCGATGAGTATCGCTGTGCGGCGTTGCCAGTCACGGTAAACGATTTCAGCGTAATGCTGGACGTTCAGCGCGTTAGGGACGACGCAGCAAAGCTGAGCGATGTAAGGTTCGCCCCCTGCTTCTTCCAGATGTTCTCGTATGCGCAATTCGTCAGAGAGTGAGAGAAGGTCGACCGGGCAGCCGCGCCCGAACAATCTCAGCATCGCTTCAAAGATGCGCTGGTGACGCTCTTCCCAGAAGTGCTCTGGTTCGAGCATGTCAGCCAGCACTGCCAGCGCTTCCTGGTCGATGAGCGCTGAACCTAAAGCGGCTTGTTCTGCTTCTTGGTTGTAAATGGGCGTGATGTCAATAGGGGTTGGCTTAGTTCCGTTTCGGCTTGCGTACATATCCGCCTCTCTCCTCATCGTAAACGAGCTCGTATTCCTGCTGAATCGAGCGAATGGCTTTCAGGTTTATCACTGCGCCCGGCCAAGTGCAGGTTAGGCCGGCTTTGCGGGCTTCTTCTCGTGCTGCTTTGAGCCGTGCTTCGTCGCAGCGCAGTTCGTGCAGCGTCTCGGCAGCCTTGGCCCAGCGCGCCTTGTCGGCCTTCGTTGGCATGACCTCAAAGACGCGGGCGAAGGAGAGGCACTGCGCCTCAAGGTGTGGTGGGAGTGACCATGCGCGGATGGTGCGCTCGGCTGGGTCTTGTCCTTCCAGCCTGGCTAACACGTGGTCTAGGTAGTCGCGCATCTTGTTGTTCTGGTTCTCAGAAGAGGACGCGGGCGCGCGCGACGAGCGCGCGCCCTCTCTTTCTTTATTTTCTTTTTTCTTTTGTGGGGTCAAACTTTGACCCCTTAAGGGGTCAAGGCTTGACCCCTTAAGGGGGTAATTTTTGACCCCTGCATCGTTGTCAGTGGTCAAATTTTTACCCTCTAAAGGGTTAGGTTTTGACCCCTTAAGGGGGTAATTTTTGACCCCTACATCATCCTTTGGGGTCAAACTTTGACCCTTTAAGGGGTCAAGACTTGACCCATTAGATGACGGGATGGCGCACGAGTAAGACGCTGCCTTGCTGCCTATTGCTCGAGTGCGCTCTACGACCAACCCGCGTTTAAGCAGTCCTCGTAGCCCTGCGCGGACGCTGTTCCTTGAAAGCCCCGTCATTCGCTGAAGCTGTTCAATGCTAATCTCGTCGCTCTGCTTTTGCCATCCCACTGTTTTGCGTACAATGGCCAGAAGTACCTTTGTCTCTGTGCATGACAGTTCTGGCAGACACTCGTCAAAGTAAATGTTAGGCACTGTTGTGAACGATTCCATCATTCAATCTCCTGGCATGACGCACTTGTAGGACGCCGGCCTGATTCCCCTTGCGGCTCTCGTTTGCACAATTAATCCGCTTCCTCATCTCAACGATGTAGTGACGTTCACACTCAGAAGCCAGCGAGAAGATGCGCGTGCCTTTGTATGGCACTATTGCAACGCCAACATAATCCTTCGTTACCAGATTCTTGATAGCTTCTACGAGATACCTCACGTTCAGGCCGATACGTCCAGGTAACGTTAGATTAGCGGGAATAGAGACCTTTCCTAGCTCGCCTACGCACTCGATACTTCCTTCGGCGATCTCAAGTTCGCAGTACAACTTGTGGGCCGTCAATGACTTTGTGTACAGCTTCTTGATTTGCCTGATGTCACTCACTTGAGCAATAGCCACTGCTGCTCTTTTTGTCTTGTCTAGTCTTCGCAGCCTTTCAATGCGCCAATCACCCCACGGAAGCGCGCTCGTTTTGTCTCTGGCTAAAGCTTCGCTCAGGGACTTTGCATCCCTTAGCACGCTTGCGGGAACAGCACTCTCCATCTTCTCGATCTCATGCTTTCCTCGTGTGATCACGCACGCAGCGCGGTATTCACTAATTGACCACGCTTGGACTGAGCCGTCATCTGAGACCTGAACGACCACGTCACCATCAGGATGCAGTTCGTCAACCGTATAGAGCACCTTCTTTAGCTTTGCGATCATCGTTCTTCTTCTCTAGGGATGAAAGCTGTAAACCCGTTGCGGTAATCGAACACGTAGTGAGTCTCTGCGCCCAGCGAGATTTTGAGCGCACGCGCGTGGCGACGCCCCAAAATGTCCACCTGCGCCGTCTCGTCGTGCGGCATCTGCTCGAAGGCAAAACGCAGCGGCCTACTCCTCACGAGCATTTCTGCGCTGTATAGGGCGATTCCGCCCAGTGTCACGCCTTGGATGCTCAGCCCCTTGTCGTTGATAGTCACTGTCTTCGCTGCGTCATCATCCTGGAGAAGACTTAGTGCCCAGCGCAAAGTCCACGTCTCGATGATGACGCTAGCTAGGCTTTTGTGTCTCTCCATCACCTCGCAGATGTGGGGATGGTTGTGCTTGAAACCGTAGAGCAGCGCGGCGCTCTCGATTTCTTCAGCGGATTGTAGGCCGGCCAGACGCTCGCACGACACTACGTATCGCGTCCTCTTTCGCGTCTTCGTTGGCCACACGTACTTCGCGGCTTGCTCTGCGTTGGACGCAAGCAAGTACAGCCGGCTTCGCTCAGTCCCGACGACAACGTCAAAGGATGCGCAGTACAGAAGGTTCTTAGGATAGGTGTTAGGGTTCATCTGTTTCTCCTTTTGCTTTGTGGCAGGTGATCTGCCACGGATTCACGTTTCAACAGCCACCGTGCGAGATGCCAGGTGATGCCGTTCAGCTCGATGACCTCGTGTTGTGGTTCGCGCGCCAGGAAGATGAATGCTTCGCGCGCGAGCGCAACCACTTGCGCGATGTCGTCAGCGTCTGGCTGGCGTTCGATACGCCCGATGGCCAGATACTCTCGCGGCTGGTAGCTAAGCGCCAGACCTGGAGCTATAAAGCCCTTGAGCGGGCGCTCCTCACGGAACGCTCGCTCAAGGGCGTGCGTTGAGATCATAGTCGCTTTGCGCTTCGAGTCGCGGCAAAGCGAACTCGATTAGCTCGCGTGCAAGCTGGCTGATGCTAATGCGCCGCGCGCGCGCGAGTACCTTGATGCGCTGCTTAAGCTCCGGGTCAACGTAGCACCCCAGCAGGTGCTTCTTAACAACCTGTTCCTGTTCCCAGTTTCTCATGCCCATATTATATAACATCGCGCTCGCCTTACTGGGTTAAACCTTAGAGTTTGATAAGAAATCCCTTACCCCTTGACATCGGGTCGCCTGCCCATATAATATCACATCATAACCAGTCCTAAAGGAGGAAACCAGATGGACCAGATAACCAGTAACCAAACGACGAACGAGACTCTAGACGACCTTGTAAAGCGCGGTCTGGCGATCCGCCAGAAGCGAATCGCAGAAAACCGCATCCGCCAACTGGCCGAAGAAGCGGCTCGCGCCGCTCAGTACGCCGAAGATTACTGTCTGATCTGCAACCTTCTTCCCCCATCGCTTGCTCAACTGGCAAAGGTGGAGATACGCGGGAAGAACGCTGATGTCTATGTGACTCAGCCCTTCCCAAGGTCGGGAACCGTAAAGGTTAACGCGAAGAAGGACGCATACGGGCACTGGTCGCTATGCGACTACGAAGCCACAAACCCTGATGGGTACTACCTCAAGCTTCAAACGCTCGAGGAATCAGTTGCCTACGCATCTGGCGCTTTGGAGATTTAACTATGAGCGAACTATCTATTACCCCTTCGATTACCACCAGCGTTCTGGAACGCGCGCTTATCTCTGGCGATCTTTCCGGGCTAAACGAGGCGCAGCGGCTCGAATACTACCGAGCCGTTTGTGAATCGCTCGGCCTTAATCCGTTGACGCGCCCGTTCGAGTATCTCAAGCTCAACGGTCGTCTTGTGCTGTATGCCACTCGCGCGGCAGCCGATCAATTGCGCTCGATTCACGGGATAAGCATCTTGGACGCGCATATTGAGCGCAAAGATGAGCTGATAACTGTGACCGTTCGCGGACGCACCCGTGACGGGCGCGAGGACGTGGAAATCGGCGTTGTCTCAGTAGCCGGCCTGCGGGGTGATGCGCTCGCCAACGCCGAGATGAAAGCCCTAACCAAGGCTAAGCGCAGGCTTACTTTAAGTCTTGCTGGCCTTGGCTGGCTTGACGAGACCGAGACCGAGACTATTCCAGGCGCTCAGCGCGTGACCGAGTCTCAGCTTTCACCCTTACCAGACGAAGTTCAAGAGCTACGCCAAAGGCTGGCAGATGCGGCAAGGAAGCTGCCCGAAGATTCCCCTTTGCGCACCCAGGCGCGCGAAGCGTGGAAATCTGGTGACGTTGACGCCATGAGAGAAGCCCTTGACGTGATCTCCAAAGAAGATGCCGAGTAGCTAGCACAAGACTAACGCCGGCGGCGCTTGCTACGCCGCCGGCGCATCCAAGGAGAAAACCATGTACAGTAACTCGCGTTTTAACTCAGCTAAAGTTGCTCTCGCTTGTAGCATTGTGCACTCTCCAGATAACCCTATCGAGCGCGCCGAAACTGCCTTCCTCCGCCACCTGCTGTCTACGGCGGCAGAACAGGGCTACGTGACGTGGGATGACATCCAGCGCGCCATAGAGAATAGCGTCGTGCTGAATGAGCTTGAGATGGATTCAGAAAGTGCCTACGATTTCCTCGCTTCGCTTTGGAGAATAGGCGATAGATACGTTGGTGAACTCTCGCCCTACCAGGCACAAGAGCTACGCCAACTGCGCCATCTGTGCCTAAGCGCAGCCAGTGGTGACAAAACGGCGCTCGAAAAGATCGCAGAACTGGTTTAATTCGCCGCGCTTTACATCTTTGATGGCAGGTCGCCGGCGTTTACCAGGGCTGGCGACCTGCTCACGATAAACTAACGACAATGATACGTTTACGCGCATTACGCAGAGCCGTTAAAAAGGCAGGGTTGGCGGACGCTCCGGTAAAGTCTGCACTAGAGACTATCGCTGATATGCCAGAAGCCAAAAAATATCTTTTAACGCGCAGAAAACTTCGCCTTATGCTTTACAAGATTCAACTCGGCCCGTACGCCGAAGAACTGTTAAATCGCGCAGGATACCGCGTTGAGATGTCGCTCGCAGACTTTGCCTATCTTGCTAAATACGATAAAACACTCTTGGAAGTAGTGGTCTCGATTATTGTTTACCTATATAGCGATGCTTAGCTATCGCCTGCCCAGATAAACCAGACGAATATTCACCGAATACAGAGTGAAGCTCCCCGAACCACCAGAGTTCATGATCCAAATCTGATAGTTCGCTCCGCTCGTAGGAACGTCAACAAACCGCACGCCGCCTGTGGCGAACGCGAAGGCCGAGTGTGTGTAATACGGTTGCCCGACCAGAACCCAATCGTGCGTCGGCGACGCTTGCCGCATCATCACGCGCATATTCCCGATGCCTGTTGCACCGCAGATGACATCAACGAGAT
>Ga0308411_10000682_pt1 | contig 22761 bp, 23 predicted proteins | sample HotsprottomLayer_2_FD_203530 | JGI IMG/M metagenome (GOLD analysis project Ga0308411, IMG submission 203530) | Hot spring phototrophic mat microbial communities from Octopus Spring, Yellowstone National Park, Wyoming, United States -... | ecosystem: Environmental > Aquatic > Thermal springs >...
AGATAATTAGCCTAATAGTGACCCATTTTGCGACGAAGGGTTTTTTAAAGGTGGCGAAGGAGAGGGGGATAGTAGTAGTCCAGAGTTATGAGTGGGCATAGGGAGGTAAGGGGTGGTAATCTGAGGCATTAGTCTGTGATTGAGGTCAAAATTAGTTAACCAAAAATGCAGTCACAGTGTATGCAGGACTGCCAAAACCCTTTTAACTCGGAGTTTTCTAAGGCATGGCTGTATAAACTCCCCCACACGTCTTAACTGAAACACTGCTCCCAGGTGGTAGTGGTTCAACACCTTCAAATCCATCGGCCCCTCTGTCATTGAGGAGTTTTAAGAATTACACTCTCAAATTTTCGGTTATCACATTAGGGTTGATAAATCCAGTTGTGAAACTGACAATATTCAAGTCATGAAGAAGCTTCCTATAGGGATAAGCAGTTTAAGCAAGATCATCCAAGAGGGCTATGTCTATGTTGACAAGAGCCGATATGTCTATGAACTTGCAAGCACAGGGAAGTATTACTTCCTTAGCCGACCACGCAGATTTGGCAAGAGCCTCTTTGTGGATACCCTAAAGGAGGCCTTTGCAGGTAATAAGGAGTTATTCAAAGGCCTATGGCTATATGACCATTGGGATTGGGAGAAGAAGTATCCAGTGATACACATAAACTTTGCAGAGGGTGTTTTAAGGGATAGGGAGGAATTAGATAGGAGGATAATCAAGGTCCTTGAGGACAATCAAAAGAGGCTTGAGGTAGAATGTGAGGATACCACCTATGTGGCCGCGTATTACAATACGCCCCTATTTATTTAATTGGCATAGAGTTTAGCAGGCTCAAGAGGCAAATAGCCAAGAGCCAACAGGCAATAGGAGCTTGGAGATTGGAGATTGGGAATAGGGGATTGGGGATAGGGGATTTTGAGCACTTAGCACATAGGCAGGGTTTTCTAACCCTGCATTAAAAGGTTGTCTAAAGATGGCATTAGAAGTGTGGCGCAATGTGTTTGAGACTTGTAAATGATTTTAGTACATCCTTTAGGTAAGGCAGAATGTCCTGCTTATTGTAATGTTTACACCCACTGCACCATAATACGTGATGAGCCTAATTTCTATATCCCCAATCTCCAATCTCCTATTGCCTATCCCCTAATTTCCTTAATGGTTTTTAAATTGAGCGATTGTATATGGCGGATGATCCTACCTTAAAAAACACAATAAGGTCAGCAAGTTGTCTTAGGTAAATTACCTCCGTTAGTAAGACGTGTTTGAGGGGGACTCAAGATTAGGCAACAAAGTAGAGTATCCAATTATGACAATTTATAGGTCTTCTGTAAGCATAACCTTTATGAGTTGAGGTCAGAATGATGAGTATGCAGTTGATGACTGCCTCTATCTCACAGAAAGGCGGTAGGGACACCAATGAAGACTACTGTGAATTTATTGTCCATAAGGGCTACTATTGTTGGGTAGTGGCAGATGGATTAGGTGGACATACAGCTGGTGAGGTAGCCTCTAAGACAGCTGTAAAAGGGCTTATTGAGGCATTCAAAAATGACCCCTCTATAATGCCAGAGGCTATAAGTGGATATGTAGAAGGCGCCAACAGGTGTTTATTGGCGGCAATTCAAGACAACCCCCATTACACAGGGATGATGACCACCATAGTCTTTGCCATCTCTGATGGTGAATTGGCAACTTGGGGGCATGTGGGTGACTCAAGGCTTTATGTGTTTAGGGAGGGTAGGGTCTTACATCAGACAAAGGACCACAGCTTTGTGCAAGCTATGGTTGATAGAGGCGAGATAACACCTTCAGAGGCTAGGGTCCATAAGTACAGGAATTGGCTATTGAGTGCCCTTGGAGGCAGAGAGGACTATAAGTTCACCATCTTTAAGGACAAGGTAATAAGGCTTTTATCTGGAGATGCCTTGCTTTTATGCACTGATGGATTGTGGGAACATTTGACAGAGGTAGAAATGCTGTCAGACTTGGCTAAATCTAAGACCCCTGAGCAGTGGCTAAATTATATGGTTTTAAGACTAAAGGCAAGGGCATTGGAAGGCCACGATAACTATACAGCCATAGCGGTAATTTGCTATTGAGCGACCCCTCCAACAAAAAACGAGTAGGGGCGCTTAACAATACTTCCCTACCTACTGAGCTAACTATCTCCCCCGTTGTGCCCCTACTTTTCTGGACATCTTTACATTTATCGGCTAAGATATTGTATTGTAAAAATCAAAAAAAGTCTTTTAGGAAATTGCAATTCAGTTATGTCAAGAACAGTGAGATTGGCCCTCTGCCAGATAAATCCCTATTTGGGGGATTTAAAGGGCAATGTGTCAAAGATTGTCTCCTATATCAAAAAGGGGGAGGATTTAGGGGCCGATATAATCGCCTTCCCTGAGCTCGCAATTACAGGCTACCCTCCTGAAGACCTGCTTTTGAGACAGCAATTCATTGAGGACAACATCGCTGCCCTACATGACATTGCATGCACTCCTACTAAGGCAATTGTTATAGTCGGCCTTGTTGACAGGGTTGATGATATTTACAACGCCGCAGCCATTATTTATGACTGCAAGGTTCGTCATGTCTATCACAAGATGCACCTACCCACTTACAGCGTCTTTGATGAAGACCGCTACTTCAAGGCCGGTGAAGTATGCCCAGTTTATAGGACCCCTGAGTTCTCTTTCGGTGTAAACATATGCGAAGACATCTGGTACCCTGAGGGACCTGCCTATATTCAGGCCCTTGGTGGGGCAGAGTTGATCGTCAACATCAATGCCTCACCCTTTCATTATGGAAAGGCAGAATTTAGAAAAAAGATGCTATGTACCCGCGCCCACGATGCCTCTGTAGCCATTGCCTATGTGAATATCTGTGGGGGACAGGACGAGCTCGTCTTTGATGGTGGGGCCATGGTGATTGATCCTTACGGCACAGTAATAGCAGAGGCACCTCGTTTTAGAGAGCACCTCTTGGTAGTAGATATTGACCTTGATGAATCCTATAAAAAGAGGCTACACGACCCAAGGGGCCGCAAGAGGATTAGCCATTTTAGGGATAGACAAATACAGATTATTGAAATACCTTACTGTATTCGCCCTAAAAGGCCAATTACAGTGGACCGAATTCAATCGGCAATGGTTGTTGAGCAAGAGGTCTATGAGGCCATTGTAACAGGCACAAGGGACTATGTGCAGAAAAACGGCTTCAAAGAGGTCTGTCTCGGCCTAAGTGGCGGTGTTGATTCCTCATTAGTTGCAAAGATTGCCGTTGATGCTATTGGCAAGGAGCATGTGCACGCCGTCTTTATGCCATCTTCCTTTACCTCTCAGGAAAGTAGAGAGGATGCCTATGGGCTGGCCACAAATCTTGGTATAAGGATAGTAGAAATACCCATTAAGGAGGCCTTTGATACCTACTGTAGGTCATTAGCAGCCTTATTTGATGGGCTTAAGTGGGATATAACTGAAGAGAACCTCCAGTCCCGTATCAGAGGTACCCTATTGATGGCCCTGTCAAACAAGTTTGGATACCTCTTGTTGACTACTGGCAATAAGTCCGAGATGGCAGTGGGTTATGCAACCCTCTACGGTGACATGGCAGGCGGTTTTGCCCCCCTTAAAGATGTCTCAAAGACCATGGTCTATCGCATATGCCATTGGCTGAATTCTATACATCCTGTGATACCAGCAAGGGTCATTGCAAAAGAGCCAACCGCAGAGCTAAGGGAAGGCCAAAAGGATACAGACACACTTCCGCCCTATGATGTCCTTGATCGGGTCATAGAGGCCTATGTGGAACAGGATAGAGACATAAATGAGATAGCCTTAATGACAGGTATAGACAGGAGAGTTGTAGAGAAGTCTGTACTGATGATAGACCGTAGTGAGTATAAGCGTAGGCAGTCTCCACCTGGTGTGAAGGTGACTCAGAGGGCCTTTGGGCGAGATAGGAGATTTCCTATAACGAATGGTTATAATAGGGGGTAACGGTGCGGTCACTTGCCATTGTCATAATCCTTTTAATCTCAAGTAGCCTTTCCTTTGGGCAGGACAAGAAGGTGGCACCACAGGGGATGCAGTTCAGCAAGGACCCGCAGGTGCAGCAGATAAGGCCCAAGAAGCCGCTCAGGATAAAGCTACACAGAAACGCAAAGGGTGAGTACACATGGGACATTACAGGGGATAATGTGGATGAGATCATCAGGGCCGATGCCCGTCTAAGAAGGCTATTAAAACTTGATTAACTGAAGGAGGCAATTTTATGGATGCAACTTTTACTGTCAGAGAGGCCCTTGAACAGGCAATCCAGACCGAGAGGCTTGGCTATCAGTTTTATACCTTTATGGCTGATAGGTTCAAGGATAGTGAAGGGCTGAAGAGGCTCTTTGATATCCTTGCACAGAAGGAGACCGAACACGAAAAGACCTTCAGGGGGTTAATGGAAAGGCTTGGTGAGACCTCTGAAGAGGGGTGGGATGAGGTCACGCTGTATTTAAGGGCAATTGTGGAGTCAGAGTTTTTTTTAGGCAAGAATAAATCCCTGCCCTCTATGGATGGGATAAGGGATATTGAGGATGCAGTGCACTTTGCCATTGGCTTTGAGAAGGAGACCCTTCTGTACTTCTTTGGCATAAAGGATGCGGTCAAGGAAAAGGACATTATTGATGAGGTCATAAACGAGGAAAAGTCACACATCCGGTGGCTTGTGAACTTTAAAAATGGACTTCAAACCACAAGGAGATAGCAGCCATGCAAAAGGAACTCATAATCTCACCAAAGGAGTTTAAACGGAGGCTTGATGCCAATGAGGTAAGGTTTGTCTTTGACCTAAGGAACGAAGATGACTTTAGGGACGGTAAGATTGAGGGCAGATATGAGTTTCAGACCCTCAACATCCCGCAGGAGGACTTTGTAGGTGAAGAGGAGCGGCACCTTTCAAGGTTTCCAAAAGACTTACCCATAATCACAGTCTGTGCCCATGGAGATTCCTCTAAGTACACCGCTGAGTTATTGCGTGAGAGGGGCTATGATGCCCAGTCCCTTGAGGGAGGCATTGACCTCTGGAGCGAATACTATGAGACCCATAAGGTGGCTGATGTCCCCCTCATCTTTCAGATATACAGGGTCGCAAGGGGCTGTATAAGCCACATTGTTGCCTCAGAGGGTGAGGCAGTGGTAATTGATGCCGTTAGGCACACCTATGTGATCATGGATAAAGTCAATGAACTGGGCCTAAAGGTCAAGTATGTCTTTGATACCCACTTACAGGCAGACCACATATCTGGTGGAAGGTTTATAGCTGAGCAGATGGGGGCCCCCTACCTCATAAGCCCTTTTGACGCTAAGGACGCTACCTATAATTACAGGCCCTTGAAGGATGGCGACACATTCACCTTTGGTAAGAGCACACTGAAGGCATTGTATTCACCTGGACACACCCCCGGTAGCACATCGCTTTTACTTGACGGCAAATACCTATTTACTGGCGACCTCATTATGAAGACCAGCATAGGTAGGCCTGATCTGGGCGGTGCCTCTGAAGAATGGACTAAGATGCTCTTTGATACCCTATTTGAGCGGTATGCCCCCTTAGGTGACGAGGTCGTCATACTCCCTACCCATGCCGCCTCCATCAAGGAACAGGAAAATGGCATAGTGATGCTCACACTCGGTGATGCAAGGAGAAATAGTGACCTCTATCAGATAAGGGACTTTGTGAGGTTCTTTGAGTATGTAAGCGCAAGCCTGCCTGCAAACCCTGAGAGGTATCAGGAGATCAGAAAGGTGAATCTTGGTCTACTCAACCCTGATGAAAAAAAGACAAAGGAGCTTGAGATAGGCAAGAACCTCTGTGGAATGGCTAAAAATGCCTAATGTCACAGGGTGTGTTGTATATTGTCTCCACGCCCATAGGTAACCTTGAGGACATCACTCTAAGGGCCCTTAGGGTATTAAAGGAGGTAGATTTTATCGCCGCTGAGGACACCAGACACTCCCTGAAGCTCTTAAGCCACTTTGGGATAAGTAAACCCTTGCTCTCCTGCTGGTCACAAAAAGAGCGATCTACCTCAGTGCAGATAATCCATAGATTAAAGTCGGGCAAGAGTGGTGCACTGATTACTGATTCAGGCACACCAGGCATCTCAGACCCCGGGTCTCACACCATTAGGGAGGCCCTTGAGGAAGGGATTAGGGTAGTTCCTGTGCCAGGCTGTTCTGCCCTCACTGCTGCCCTTTCTGTAAGTGGGTTGGACACGAGCCGTTTTTTATTTATGGGCTTTTTGCCCACCAAAGGGAGCGATAGGGCAAAGAGGTTGAAGGAACTCACAGAGATTGACTTTACAATGGTCTTTTACGAGGCCCCACACAGGATATTGGATGCCCTTAAAGACATGCTAAATATATTGGGTAATAGGAGGGCAACACTTGCAAGGGAGATCACAAAGGTCCACGAAGACTTTCTTAGGGGTACCCTATCTGAGATAATTGACAGTGTTCAATCAGGGATTGTGGCAGGCGAGTATGTGATTATGGTTGAAGGCAGAAATAGTAAGGACGGTTCTGGTGACTTTGATATGGAGGAGGCCTTAGCGGAAATGAATTCTCTTATGGGGCAAGGTCTCACCAGAAAAGAGGCCTCACGAGAGGTCTCAAGAAAATATGGTCTAAAGGCCAAAGACCTCTATGACTGTAGCATTGGGAAAGAACAATGAACCTCATAAAGCTACGGTATGACATAGAGAATGTCCACAACCTGCCGACCTTGCCTGCGGTGTTAAGAAAACTGTTGGTCTTGGTTGAGGACCCTACCTTATCAATAAATGAATTAGAGGGTTTTATCATGAAAGACCCCTCCCTTGCCTCAAGGATCATAAAGGCTGCCAACTCCCCCCTTTATGGCCTCCCAAGCAGGGTGACTAACATCAATCAGGCCCTAATGCTCCTTGGACTCAATGCCGTCAAGGGACTACTTTTAGGGGTCTCTGTGTTTGAGCACATGGAAAGGGTGATGGCAGGGTTGTGGCAACACTCTGCGGGGTGTGCCATAGCAGCAAGGATAATAGCCGAAAAGACCGGCCACAATGATATGGCAGAAGATGTCTCATCTGCTGCCCTCCTACACGACATGGGCAAGGTGATATTGGGGCTCAAGTACCCTGAAAAATACCAGTATATTATAGAAACGGCAAGGAATAAACAGAGCTACATCGCTGAGGAGGAAAAGATAGCGTTTGAGATCACCCATGCCGATGTAGGGGCCTGGCTTGCCTTTAAGTGGAACTTCCCCCATAAAATGATTGAGACCATTAAGTATCACCACAGCCCCTCACTATCAAAGACAGCACCCACGCATACCTCTATTGCCTCTTTAGCAAATATACTCGTAAAGGCCATTGGTTTTGGCTTTTCAGGAGATAATTTGGTGCCTATATTGAAACTGCACACAGTAAAGACCCTTTCTCTCAATGAGGCAGTCTTAAGAGAGGTCGTTGACGAATTAGAATTGGCACTTGGTGACCCAGAGGACTTTACATTCTGAACTCATACTCCATCCGGGCACCCTCGGTGATGTGCTACTGTCCTTGCCGGCACTTAGGGAAATAAGGGCTGAGAAAGGGACATCTTTTGTGCACCTTGCTGCAAAGGGCACTGTGGCCTCCTTTTTAAAAGAGGTAGGCCTTGTTGAGGAGGCCTCAGATCTGGAGTCGGCCTTTTATCTCTCCCTATATACCGATGCCCCTTCTGGGCAGTTGGTAGAATTTATTAAGTCCTTTCATAGGGTATATTTCTTTACAGCCAATATCCGAAGCGACTTAATCAAGCACCTCAATGTAATTGCAAGTGACCTCAGGGTAATCCATACCATTCCCAAAAAAGGGCATGTGGCACTATACAGGGCAAGGCAGATAAATAGCTCTGTCAATTCCCTTACACCTATGAGACTGAGGCTCCCTGAGTCATTGCGAGGCAAGGGCACTGAGACCCTAATGGACATCGGATGCCACTGCCATGAACCGTTAGCAGTAATCCATCCCGGTAGCGGTAGTGTAGAGAAGAATGCCCCCTTAGAGACCTTCTTCAGTGTTTCTGACTACCTTATAGATACCAAAGGTTGCTTTGTCCTCTTTATTACAGGATATGCAGAACATGAAAGCCTTATTGAAAGGATTGGGCAGTATGTTTTAAGAAAACAGGGGAGGGTAAGGCATCTTAATAGCCTCTCTCTCATGGCGGTGGCATCAATTTTGGGGTTAGCGTATATCTATATCGGCAATGACTCGGGCATATCACACCTTGCATCTCTGTGTGTAGATAGGGTTGTTGTATTTTTCAAGAAAAGTAATCCAGAACTATGGTCACCAATAGGGGTAGATGTGAAGATCGTCACTACAGATTGCGGAAGTTGGGATATGGCATGGCGCGATGCTCTATAGTTCAGAAGCATGGAAATGGGCAAGCAAGGGAGTGAAGTTCAAAAGCATTCAGCAGAGACCAGAAATGAGGTCAAAAGAGCAAAAGGTAAAAAGGCGCAGACCAATAACATATATTCCTCCGCAGGATCATCCATGGAGAAAAACATAAAGAAAAGTGGCAGCAAAGACAAACAATCCTCCTTTGTAGGTAACAGCATAAAACAGGACATTTCTACTTTGCCAGAAATAGGACATTTCTATTTTGCCTTGACAAAATAATAATATTAGTCCTGACTTCCATCTTTCTATATGCTATACTTCTTTCCAAGTAAGGATAAATGAATACGCAGAAGGCAGTAACGACATCGTTTGAGATAAAGTCAGGCAGTCGGATACATATACGCAAGTGCAGTGAACCTATTAAAGAAGTGCGAGAGATCTATGATGCCTTTGGCTTCAAAGACAGACCTCATAGAAGGAGAAAATTTACCCGAAACAGAAAAACTGCTTCTATAACACCTTAAGTAGTCATGGTTTTTTTTTCAGAAAGTTAACAAGTTGGGTTAAGCCATCAGTCTCCTTGTGTGATTTTTTACGGTGTTAGTTGAATAGTTTTGATTGAGATTGCATAGGAAGCAACTGCCAAAGGAACTCTAACTCCAGAACCGTAATAAGATGGCCATAATTGCTGCAAACTGGGTAGCCCAAAATATAAAGGTCCACTTCAGAATATTGATACGAGTCTTTTCTATTTGTACGGACAGATCAGCACGCACCTGCTCAGTCTGATTCCGCACCTGCTCTATCTCTTTTGTGAGCTTAAGTTCAGTAGCCTTTAATTCAGCACGCACCTCTTCTATCTCTTTTGTGAGCTTGAGTTCAGTAGCCTTTAATTCAGCACGCACCTCTTCTATCTCTCTTGTGAGCTTGAGTTCAGTAGCCTTTAGTTCAGTCCGCACTTGCTCAGTCTGATTCCGCACCTGCTCTATCTCTTTTGTGAGCTTAAGTTCAGTAGCCTTTAATTCAGCACGCACCTGCTCAGTCTGATTCCGCACCTGCTCTATCTCTTTTGTGAGCTTGAGTTCAGTAGCCTTTAGTTCAACCCTCACCTGCTCTATCTCTCTTGTGAGCTTGAGTTCAGTAGCCTTTAGTTCAGCTCGCACCTCTTCTATCTCCTTTTTAAGTCTAAGCTCTGTCTCAGAAAGATTAGTGCGTGTCGCTAAGTCGGTTAAATGAGGATACCTCTGCTCTAACTCTGCAAAGGCATCGGCTATAATCCTCGCCCTGCTCCTGTCATCGGTAGCACTGCTCAAACGGTCATACAGGTCCAATACCTGTGTCATGCCCCTAATAGCCCTCGTGGTTGTTTCTTCATGGACGGTTGACATAGTAAAAACAGAATAGCACAAGTCAATGTTTGATAACAAGTTACACTACCCCGCCGTATTTTAGTGATGTGCCAAGTAGGCATTGTAACTCTTTACAAGATGTTAAAGGGCTTCTAAGTTAAACGATGGGTTAAGTGCTCAAAGTGGGGATAATAACCAGTAGTCTTGTTTGATAATATTGGCCGGCCAGATTGGATATTAATATCCAGTGCCACAATGGATTAGAGCAGGCAGTTGAAAAAACTAAGGATACGGAGGTAGGGCTGTCCACACTGTAAATGCGTTTTTTGGGGTTACAAACAGTAAAGCCTCTTTATCTTTTCAATGATCTGGGTGGTAGAGAAGCCCATGTGGTATCTGAGGCGGTGTGTTTCAGGGACGAGGTCAGAACCTACTATCTCTCCCAATGCCCAGTCGCCACCCTTCACAAGGACATCAGGCCTGAGAGTCCTTATCAGTTCATAAGGCGTATCCTCATCAAAGATGGTAACAAAGTCTACACAATCAATAGCCATTAGCACCTCAGCCCTCAGCCCTTGAGGGATTATAGGCCTCTTTGGCTTAAGGCGACTTACTGAATGGTCAGAGTTCAACCCAACCACGAGCACATCGCCCAATGCCTTTGCCTCTTTGAGATACCTTATATGTCCTACATGCAGCAGGTCAAAGCAGCCGTTTGTGAATACAACCCTTAGGCCACCCTTTTTAATGTCACTTATGACAACTTGAAGGGCCTCCCTTGATAGTAGTAGTCCCATGGTCAATTATTGCACTTGACCTTTGAGAACCTTAGTCTAGCCTTTTGCATAATAAGCTTGTCAGACTTGTAGAAAAGCCTTTCTAAGGCCTCATCAATAGGCACCCATTGGACATCGTCAACCTCAGAACAATTGCTGTTTATCTCCCCATCTTCGTAACTCATAAGGAAATATTGGACGGTCTTTTTGCACCTCATGTTCTTTTCCTTAAGGTAAAACCAGTATGTACTCTCGCCGAGCATCTCTATTATCTTGCCCACAAGACCTGTCTCCTCTTTGACCTCTCTAAGGGCAGTGGCAGTAGCATCCTCTCCCTTGTTTATCATGCCCTTTGGTAGTGTCCAGAGCCTCCTATTTTTTACGGCGATTAGTGCCACCTCTGGTACCTGATTATGATTTATCCTGAATATCACCCCTCCTGCCGAGCGGAGGTATTTAATCATGGCAGGCCTCGTCATGGGATGGGACTACCTGAGATTATCCTAAAGATGTCGTTATACATGGCAAAGGCCATGAGCATTATTATCAAGGCCATTCCGACCTTCTGTGAGACTACAATGATGCGGTCATCAAGGGGCCTCTTTCTAATGGCCTCTATGGCAAAAAAGAGCAGGTGACCACCATCAAGAACGGGTATTGGAAGGAGGTTTAAAATCCCTAAGTTGATGCTGATCACCGCTGTAAAGGTGAGAAAACTTATCACCCCTAAGGATGCCGTCTTTTCTGCCAATTGAAATATCAGTATAGGGCCACCTATGTTGTCAGCTGGGATGATCTTCTGAAACAGTTTTACTATCCCCACAAAAGTCAAGTAAATAATCTCACCTGTCTTAAGTAGGGCCTTGTCAGAAGCCTCTATCAAGCCATATTGGACTACAGTTACCTTGTCAGAGGGCTTGATACCAATCATACCAACCTCTTTGTCCTCGCCAAAGAGGTCTTTTACTATCTTTGGTTCAGGCGTGATAGTGAGATTTAAGGTATGCCCAGCCCTTTTTATGGCAAATTGGAGAGGCCGATTTGGGCTTTTATGAATGATCTCGGTCATCTCTGCCCACTGATTTATCACCTTTCCGTTTATGGAAAGTATCTCATCACCCTGTTTTAGGCCTGCCCTCATTGCGGGCGAGTCAGCCATTACCTCACCGATGACAGGCAATAGGGCTGGCACCCCATGAATGTAAATGGCAAAAAATATTAATACCGCTGTAAGCAGATTAAAGAGTGGACCAGCAAATACTATGGCCGCCCTCATACGGATGCTCTGGTTTTTAAAGGAACGGGCCTCGTCCTCAGGGGTAAGGGGCTCGGCTGGTGCATCCTTGTCCTCTGGGTCTTCACCAAGCATCTTGACATAGCCCCCCAATGGCACTGCAGAGAGCAGGTACTCGGTCTCGCCTATCTTTTTACCAATAACCTTTGGCCCAAAGCCGATAGAGAACTTGAGGACCTTGACATTGAACCTCTTTGCCGCAAGGAAATGCCCTAACTCATGGATAAATATAATGAAACCAAAAAGTAGCACCGCCCACAGGATCGTCAACTCTTTATTACCTCCAATGCCCTTTTTCTCGCCCACTGGTCAGCCTCAAGGGCAGTCTCAAGGCTGTCTAACTCAAGGGGTTCATGGACATCCATGACCCTTTCTATTATAACAGAAATCTCGTTAAACCCGATGATACCATCAAGAAAGGCAGATACTGCCACCTCGTTGGCTGCATTCAAGACCGCAGGCATAGTCTTGCCGATCCTTAGCGCCTCATAGGCAAGGCCAAGACAGGGAAAGCTCTCTAAATCAGGCCTCTCAAAGGTGAGTCCTGATAGTGCAGATAGGTCAAGGTCTTGCATAACACCCTCAAGCCTCTCAGGGTAAGAAAGGGCAAAGGCTATAGGCCCTTTCATATCAGGATTGGACATCTGGGCAATATAGCTGCCGTCTCTAAAACTCACCATAGAGTGGATAATGCTCTGTCTGTGAATCAGCACCTCAATGTCCGATAAGGGAAGCCCAAACAAATGATGGGCCTCAATGACCTCAAGCCCCTTGTTCATCAGGGTGGCAGAGTCAATAGTTATCTTCCTGCCCATTGACCAATTAGGGTGCTTTAGGGCCAGTTCTGCAGTCATATCGGCAAGGACATCCCTCTTAAGGCCGTGAAAAGGGCCGCCAGAGGCAGTGAGCACAATCTTCTTTAGTGCCCCCCTATCCTGACCAAGCAGACACTGAAATAGGGCACTATGCTCGCTGTCCACAGGCAGTATCTTTGAGCCGTTTCTGGAGCTCTCCCTCATAAATATACTACCCGCTGCCACCAGGACCTCCTTATTTGCTAAAGCAATCACCTTGCCTGCCCTCATCGCCTCGTAGGTAGGTATGAGACCTACACATCCCACAATGGCGGCGACCACCGTGTGGGCATCCTCAAGACAGGCCAATTCTACCAAGCCCTCTTTCCCACTTAAGACCTTTGTGTCTTTCCCTTTGAGGGCATCTTTGACCTTTAGGTAGGCTCTCTCATCTGAGACTGCAACATAGGGGACTTTAAAGACAACTGCCTGTTCAATAAGCCTATCAGCAGAGGTGTTTGTGGATAGACCGATCACCCTAAATCGCTCTGGAAATTTGGATATTACCTCAAGGGTGCTTCTACCAATAGAACCAGTTGAGCCCAGGATAACGACATTTTTCATAGCACTACAAGTAGGTACACATACATCAATGGCCCTGCAAAGAGGGCACCGTCAAGTTTGTCTAAAAAGCCACCATGTCCAGGTAAGAGGGTACCTGAGTCCTTTATATCTGCATCCCTTTTAAACATAGATTCCACAAGGTCGCCAATTATGGTGATTGAACCAATTATTAACCCGAGCATGACAACCTTAAAGATGCCTATTGGGCCTGATAGCAAGGGGTTTTTAAATAGACCAATAAGCCACGCCAATATGAGAGACGATATAAGACCACCAACAATTGAGCCGAGCGCTCCCTCTACAGTCTTATTCGGGCTTACCTCGTAGTAGAGTTTTCTCTTGCCAATGCCCTTACCAATGTAATAGGCAAGGCTATCGGAGGCCCACACACAGGCATAGAGCAGCACGACCCATTCACTCCCCAATAGCCTCAGATACCACTGGGGAATCAATAGGGTAGGGATATAAGCTATACCTACCACAGCAGGGGCAATGTCAGACAGGGCGCCTTCTGGCGGCCTAACTGAAAAGAGCCTCCAGACACTAATGGCCATGAACCCCAAAATTAATACAATCATGTGTACCCCAAGAGAGATTAGGGGGTGGTTGTAACTATCTCTAAAGTAATAGGGCAGACCTATCAGCATGATCCCAATCATAATGGACAATATAGAAAGTAGAGGGGGTAATTTGTACATGCTGTTAAACTCCATTTGGGCCAATGCACAGAGTATTAATAACAGGCAGAGAAAAAAAACTGGTGGTAGTGAAGTCACATACAGATAAAGCAGTGGGAGGGCAATGGCTGCTACGACTAATCTCTTACTGTGCAAGGACACCCCTCTCAATCTTGCCAAAGCGCCTGTCTCGTGTCCTGAACTCCTGTATGGCCTCAAACAGCTCCTCCTTTGTGAAATCGGGCCATAGGGTATCAGTGAAATAGAACTCTGTATAAGCGGCCTGCCATATCATAAAGTTACTGAGCCTGAGCTCTCCACTAGTTCTAATTATGAGGTCAGGGTCAGCAATACCTGCAGTGTCTAAAAATCTTGAAAAGGACTCTTCAGTAACACTCTCAAGGGGCACACTGAGGGCGAAGAGCCTCCTTACAGCCCTCACTATCTCGTCCCTACCGCTATAACTGAGGGCACACTGGAGGGTTAGGATATCATTGCCCTCTGTAACCCTTTCAAGTTCTTCTATAGCAGCAAGGATATGAGGGGAAAGCCTGTTTCTGTTGCCAATCACCTTAAATCGTATCCCCTGTTCTACGAAGTTTAAAAATTCGCCCTTCAGAGTCCGCTCAAGGAGTCTCATGATTACCTCTATCTCCTCTTTAGGTCTCAGCCAATTTTCCAAAGAAAATGCGTAAAGTGAGAGCACATTGACCCCAAATTTTACAGAGGCCTCTACTATCTCCATGACCCTCTCTACACCTCTCTTGTGGCCCTCAAACCTCGGCAGACCGCGCATCTCTGCCCATCGGCCATTACCATCCATAATTATTCCTATATGAAAGGGCACAGTCTTTTTCATCTCTCAAGATTTCTAAAACAAGGCATTCTACCAAATAATAGGGGCGTATTGCTATACGCCCCTAATCTAAAATCCATACAGTGCAACAGTTCGTTAGCAAAAGCGGTTTCAAAATTCTTATTTCCGAATCTGCTGTCGCCCTGTTGGGCTTTAGTCAGTATCCTGTTGCCCCTCCTTCTGTTTCTCAAACTTTGAGAGCCTATATCTGAACTCCCTAAAGGAGATGCCTAACAACTCAGCCGCCTTTGTCTTTACATTGTTTGCCAAGGCAAGGGCCTTGTATAGCAATTCCTGCTCGGTCTTTAGCAGAAAATCATTAAGGTTAAATCCATCGCCAATGTTCATACATACCTGTTTGCCCACCTCATCGGTTATTGGTTTTAGGATCCCATCGTCGCTCATTATTATTGCCCTTTCAATAATGTTCCTGAGTTCTCTTACATTACCCTCATAGTCATTCTGCATTAGCATTTGCATGAAGGAGGGGTCTATGGCGTGTATCTCCTTTGAAAACTTTATTGACAGGGTTTTGATAAAGTAGTCTGCAAGGGCAGGGATATCCTGTTTTCTCTCCCTTAGGGGAGGCATCTTTATCTGAAAGGCAGCGATTCTGAAAAAGAGGTCCTTCCTGAAAATGGCCTCATTGTTGAGGTCTTTGTTTGATGCTGCAATCACCCTCACATCTACATCAATCTCTGAGGCCCCACCAATGGGTCTTATCTTTTTATCCTCCAAAAATCTGAGTAGTTTTGCCTGAAGGGTGTGGGGCATCTCGCCGATCTCATCAAGAAAGAGGGTGCCACCGTTTGCCTCCTCAATAAGACCATGCTTTGATGATGTAGCACCTGTGAAAGAGCCCTTTGTATAGCCAAAGAGCTCACTCTCAAGCAATTCTGAGGGTAAACTTGCGCAATTTATTGTAACAAAGGGTTGTTCTGCCCGTTGGCTCCTCCTGTGGATAGCCTTTGCCACCAGTTCCTTACCTGTGCCGCTTTCGCCTGTTATTAGGACGCTTGTATCATAAGGGGCTATGCGTTGTATCATGTTATAGACATTATGCATGGCCTCAGAGTTGCCAATGATGCCCTCAAAGGACTCTCCAATGACGCCAATCTCACGAAACTGTTTTTTCAGTAGGATGTTATCCCGTAGGTTTCTGAGCTTTATCCTGAGTTCTTCTACATTAAAGGGCTTAATTAGGTAGTCATAGGCACCGGCCTTCATGGCCTCTACTGCATTATCAGCAGAGGCAAAGGCCGTAATTACTATTACACAGGTATCCGAGTTTTTTGACTTGATGCCCCTTACCGCATCAATCCCCAAACCATCGGGGAGCCTGAGATCCACAAGGGCTATATCAAAGGCGTGCCTTGAGGCCTGCTGCATTGCATCGTTCAAAGAGGCAGCCTCTACCACCGAAAAGTTGGTCTCTGAAAGGATGATCCTTAAGACCTTTCTTATATTTTGCTCGTCATCAACTACAAGGGCCTTCATCTTGGTTGCTCCTTAGTTCTGTTATTTAAATGTGCCTTGTGTATTCATTTAACTCTATATATTACATCATAGTGCACCAAAGTGTGGATGGTTTAAACTAACCCAAATCCCGATTTGTTCCCTCTCCCTTGTCGGAAGAGGGATAGGGAGAAAGTGAATAGTTCACCATAGAGGTTACCCTCAGAGGTTACCCCTCCCCCTCACCCCCTCCTGCAAGGGGAGGGGGTTTACTGGGTGAACAATCTTCTATCTCTGTCTTTGGGACTAAGTTGGACGGCAAGAAAAGCAGTTGGAAAGGTGGTTTATAGTTTACTTTTTGTCTACTTCTGTGATAAAAAATCTTGCTACAAAAGATTCAAAAAGCGGTGCGACAGTAGTCGCCTTATTAAATCAAAAGGGGGTAAGATGAGATGGAACAAGAAGTTACACAGGCTTCAGTCATGGTCTTACTAAGTGGCCTTTTTGTGGGGATCCTTCTTGGTTTTGTGCTTCAACGGGGCAGATACTGAATGAACTCAGCGTTCAGAGACGTGATCTTTGTAAGCGATTTGACTCTATTTAGGGCATGGCTCCTTGCGTTGGTGGTTGCAATAATTGGGGCAAATCTGATGGAAGATATGGGGCTCCTTGGCGAGGCCGGATTGAGGAGACAGGCCTTTGCCCCTGTGGCTGCTATCGTTGGAGGTTATATCTTTGGGCTTGGGATAGTTGTGGCTGGTGGTTGTGGCACAGGTATACTATACAAACAGGGAGAGGGTCAACTTGCGGCCTTAGTAGCCACCTTCGGTTTTGTTTTGACGCTGATTGCTACCATACACGGACCACTAAAGCCTATTAACCAGTTTCTCAGGCAATATAAAGTCTCCATTGGTGAAGGTGAAGATGCAAATACATCACTTGCCCTGTGGGACATCCTTGGTGGGCCAAGTATGAAGTGGGTCGTAATTGCCATCGTCTGCGCCATATTTATTGCTGTGGTGCTCAAGGGTAAACCCTTTGGCAAGATGCCAAAGAAAGGCTGGTCATGGTCATTGGGTGGACTAATGGTTGGTATCACAGTGATTATTGCCTGGTGGGCATCTTACTATTGGGGAGGCCAATCAAGGGGCATTTCTGCTGCAGGGCCCACCTCAGAGGCGGCATTACTGCTCACCCTCGGCAATAGCATGGCAAGGGACCCGATGTTTGATTTTTGGGGCCTATTTACAGGCTCCTGGAGTGCCCTATATGTCTTTGGCATACCCCTCGGCGCATATATAAGTGCAAAGGGCTTGAGTGAGTTCAAGCTCACTATACCAAGGGATGCCTCGGAGGTCCTCAAGGTCTTTTGGGGCGGTATGATAATGGGCTTTGGGGCTGCTGTGGCCGGCGGCTGAACAATAGGGCACTCGCTGACAGGTGTGTCGGCCTTGTCTTTACAGAGCATTTTGGCTACAATATTCATAATCTTTGGGAGCTGGACGATGACATACTTTATGTTCATCAAGCCTATGCAGGAGGACTAATTCCCTAAAAGGGGAATTGGCTCTTTAAAATGTAAATACTACGCATCCTTGTATATATGATTTTGGGCAGACATATGCCAGGCATGCAAATTGCTTTTGTGATTCTAAACAAGAAAGGAGGTGAAGGGAAGATGAAGAGGTTTATAGCACTATTAGTGGTAATCGTTTTTACCCTAACTCTCAGTATGGTAGCCTTTGCAGCCGATGTCTCTGGGACCGTCTCTAAGATTGATGGCAAAAAGATCACTGTAAAGGACGATAAGGGGAAAGAGACTACCGTTGAGGGAGACGCAACAGGCCTAAAGGTTGGTGATAAGGTTACTATCAAGGATGGCAAGGTAATGAAGGCCAAAAAGAAGGCTATTGAAGGTTGCTAAAATTATCTATGAGGTTTAATAACGAGGGGGAGATTGGGCGCAATCTTCCCCTCATTGTTTTATGGGTTTGACTCATTAACTTGTAAATTTGAAATATCCCCTACCTCTGCAATATATTATCCAGAAAAGACTTCGTCAGACGCTTAACCAGTAAATAAATGGGAAATAGGATACTGGTTGTTGAAGATGAGAGGACCCTTGCGGAGTCCCTTAAGAGGGTACTTGCCAGAGAGGGTTACGAGACAGACCTATCTTTGAGCGCTGAAGAGGCCCTTGAGAAGATAGGTTCAACAGTCTATGACATTATAATCACAGACATCTTGCTGCCTGGTATTGACGGTATTCAGATCTTGAAGACGGTTAAATCAAGGCATCCTGACCAGATTGTCATAATAATGACTGCCTATGCCTCCCTTGAGACCTCAGTAGAGGCCTTAAGGGCAGGTGCCTATGATTATATTACAAAACCGATTATCCATGAGGAGCTCAAGCAGGTAGTAAAAAATGCCCTGAGACAAAAGCAGCTCATTAGCGAAAACCTATTCCTAAGGAGGGAGATCCACAAGAGATACGATTTTGGCAATATTATAGGTGAGAGTGAGGAGATAAAGAAGACCCTTGCAGAGGTAAAAAAGATAGCAAACGCAAAGAGCAATGTCCTGATCTTAGGTGAGACAGGTACTGGAAAGGAGTTGATCGCAAGGGCGATACACTACAATAGCAACAGGTCCTCAATGCCCTTTATACCGATCAACTGTAGTGCTATACCTGAGAACCTTCTTGAGTCTGAACTCTTTGGTCATGTAAAGGGTGCCTTCACTGGTGCCGTGATCTCAAAGAAGGGACTCTTTGAAGAGGCAAATGGGGGGACTGTGTTTCTTGATGAGATCGCAGATTTGAGCCTACGGTTACAGGCAAAGCTTTTGAGGGTACTTGAGGACCAAGAGATAAGACCTGTAGGAGGCAATCAATCCCACAAGATAAATATAAGGTTCATTGCTGCCACAAACCGAGATATAGTGCAGGAGGTGCTTCAGGGGAGATTCAGGGAAGACCTCTATTACAGGATAAATGTTATACTGATAAAACTACCCCCCCTTCGCAATAGGAGCAATGACATTGAGCTCCTTACAAGGTATTTTATACAAAAGTATTCAACCGAGATGGGGAGACCTGTAAGGGAGATCAGCGATGGGGCAATGCAAAGACTCCTCTCATACCATTGGCCCGGTAATGTGAGGGAATTACAGAATATTATTGAAAGGGCAGTGCTTATCTCAGAGGGTGTCGTTATTACTGAAAAGGACCTCCCAGAAACCCTTAAAGACAAGGGCATGCTACTAAACACTGCCATTGAAAACAGGCTTTCTATAAGGGAATACACAAAGTCATTTATACTCCGTTATGAGAATATCTACTCTGAGCAGCAGATAGCCGATATGTTAGGTATAACACGGAAGTCGCTCTGGGAAAAGAGGAAGAAGTGGGGCTTGCTAAAGAGGCAGCCCCATCAGATAAAATAAAATGTTCTAAAAAAATAAAAAACGAGGTGATTATGCCAAGGATAATCATTAACGGAAAAGAGGCCGAGGTGCCAGGGGGGCTTACAATACTTGAGGCAGCAAGGACGATGAAGATACCTATACCAACCCTATGCCATCACCCAAAGTTGACGCCCTATGGGGGATGTAGGCTCTGTATTGTTGAGGTCAAAGGCAGCAGTAGGCCTATGGCAGCCTGTACTACCCCAGTGTCAGAGGGAATGGAGGTCATTACATCTACACCTGCGATTGAGGAGCTAAGAAAAACCATCCTTGAATTGATCCTCTCTGATCACCCGCAGGAATGCCTTGTCTGCGAAGGTGCTGGAAGTTGCCAGCTTCAGGAACTCGCCTATGCCTATAACTTAAAAGAGATCAGATTTACAGGTGAAAGGCGGCTTTATGATAGCAAAGACGGTAACCCCTTTATAGAGAGGGACCTGGAAAAGTGTGTCCTCTGTGGTCGCTGTGTAAAGATTTGTGATGAGGTCCAAGGTGTAAAGGCCATAGACTTTGCAAAGAGGGGTTTTTATGCAAAGATATCCACCGCCTTTGAGAGAGACTTAGACTGTGAATTCTGTGGTCAGTGCGTTTCGGTGTGCCCCACAGGTGCACTTACCGGTAAGCAATGGCGAGCAAAGGGGAGACAAAAGGACATAACTACTGTAAATACCACATGCCCGTACTGTGGCACTGGTTGCACCCTCACGCTCCATGTAAAGGACAACGAGATAGTACGCGTAACATCACCTCAAAAGGCACCCAATGAGGGATTGTTGTGTGTCAAGGGTAGATTTGGATACACCTTTGTAAGCAGCCCTGATAGGCTCAAAAGGCCACTTATCAGGACTGCCCCTAAGGACACTGTAGCAGAAGACCCTTTTACACTCTTTAGGGAGGCCTCTTGGCAAGAGGCACTTGATCTGGTTGCATCAAGGCTAAGGGATATTAAAACCGAGTGTGGTCCTGATGCAATTGGGGGTTTATCTTCGGCAAGGTGTACCACAGAGGAGAACTATCTATTTCAGAAACTCATAAGGGCTGCGATTGGCACCAACAATGTTGACCATTGTGCCCGTCTTTGACACGCCCCCACTGTAGCCAGTCTGGCTACCATATTTGGCTCTGGGGCAATGACAAACTCCATTAAGGAGATTGAGGGTATGGAGGTCATATTCATCATAGGTTCAAACACAAAGGAGACCCACCCTGTCATTGCCAATAGGATGATTATGGCACACCGAAAGGGTGCCAAAATAATAGTGGCTGACCCACGCAAGGTCCCAATGGTAAGGTTCAGTGAGGTTTATCTACCCATGCGTCCTGGTACAGATATAGCGCTGCTTAATGGTTTGGCACATGTAATCATCAACGAGGGACTGTGGGACAAGGAGTTTGTAAGTGCTAACACAGAGGGTTTTGAGGAGTGGAAAAGTAGCATAGAGGAGTATCACCCTGATAAGGTAGCTGAGATAACTGGTGTGCCCAAGGAGCTGATAATCAAGGCAGCAAGGCTGTACGGTGGCTCTCGCAAGGCCGGTATATTTTACACAATGGGTGTTACCCAACATGCCTGTGGTACTGACAATGTAAAGGCCATTGCCAACCTTGCACTCTTGACAGGCAATATCGGTAGACCCTTTACAGGCGTTAATCCCTTAAGGGGGCAGAACAATGTCCAGGGGGCATCTGATGCCGGCTGTGCACCAAATGTCTATCCAGGTTATCAAAAGGTTGATAGCCCTGAGGTCAGGGAGAAGTTTCAGAAGGCATGGGGCGTGGAATTATCACCCACCCCAGGACTGAAGTCCACAGAAATGATACCAGCCATCCTTGAGGGTAAGGTAAAGGCCCTCTATGTGATGGGTGAAAACCCTGTGCTGGCAGAGGCAAATGCTAACCACACCATTGAGGCCCTAAGAGCTCTTGATTTCCTTGTGGTGCAAGACATCTTTATGACTGACACAGCAAGGCTTGCCGATGTGGTCTTGCCTGCCGCCTGTTTTGCTGAAAAGGACGGGACCTTTACAAATACAGAAAGGAGGGTTCAAGGGATCAGAAAGGCCGTAGAGCCACCGGGCGAGGCAAAGGAAGACATTTGGATAATCACAGAGATATCTAATAGGCTTAGCTATGAGATGAGGTATAATTCCCCCGCAGAGATTTTAAAGGAATTTGGTAGTCTTTGGCCTGCCCTTGCAGGTATTACTTACGAGAGACTCCAAAAGGGAGGCCTCCAGTGGCCATGTCCTGATACAGGCCATCCTGGAACAGCCTATTTATACGCCAATGGCTTCCCTGTGGGCAAACCAAAGTTTTCGGTGGTCACCTACTTACCACCAGCAGAGATTACCGATAACGAGTATCCCTTTGTACTGACCACTGGTAGGAACCTCTATCAATACCATTATGGCACCATGAGTAGGAGGGTAAAGGAAATAGAGTCCCATGCTGGTGAGCCATATGTAGAGATAAATCCTGCAGATGCCCAGGCAAGGGGCATAGCCAATAATGAACAGATAAGGCTTGTCTCAAGGAGAGGGGACCTAACCATAAAGGCAAGGGTAACAAAGAGGGTCAAGCCGGGTACCCTTTTTGTGCCAATCCACTACCACGAGGCAGCGGCAAATAGACTCACCAACGATGCCTTAGATCCCGTTGTCAAGACCCCTGAGTACAAGGTCTGTGCCGTGAGGGTGGAGCGGTAAGGTAAGTAGGGGAATTAATCCCAGAATTGTCATTAGAGTTTTAAAGGGAAATGTGCAGGCAAGGTAAAAGATGTGCAGATAGTGTTGGGACTGCTTGTGGATAAGGAAGGGCGTCCTGTTGGGTATGACATATTTGCAGGCAATACCTTTGACGGCAAGACGCTTGAGCCATTTTTATTGAGGCTAAAGGAGCGTTTTTCAATACAACGTATAATAATAGTTGCAGACAGAGGGATTAACAGCAAGATGAATCTAATGAGAATAAGAGAGCTTGGCTATGGATATATTGTGGCTTGCAGGCTCAAGGGGATGAGCAAAGAGATAAAAGGGCAGGTTT